>Ga0075163_10009951_pt1 | contig 12457 bp, 11 predicted proteins | sample JI1023141ADNA_FD_71478 | JGI IMG/M metagenome (GOLD analysis project Ga0075163, IMG submission 71478) | Wastewater effluent complex algal communities from Wisconsin, to seasonally profile nutrient transformation and Carbon sequestration -... | ecosystem: Engineered > WWTP > Effluent > Algae...
CAGCCGCCCGGCTCCGTCGAGGTGCCCGCCGTGCACTCCCAGCAGGTCACGTACACCTCCGACGACGGCACCGTCGTGCGCATGTTCGTGGTGTCCCCGACAGGAGGACCCGACGTGCCCCGCCCCACGGTCCTCTACGGGTACGGCGGCTTCGGGATCCCGCTGGCACCGGGCTACTCCGCCGCGATCCTCGCCTGGGTCGAGGCCGGCGGGGTGTGGGCGATCGCCAACCTCCGCGGCGGCGGCGAGGAGGGCGAGGAGTGGCACCGGGCCGGCATGCTCGGGAGCAAGCAGAACGTGTACGACGACTTCCATGCGGCGGCGCGGTGGCTCAGCGACAACGGCTGGACGACCCCGTCGCAGCTGGGCATCTACGGGGGCTCCAACGGAGGGCTCCTCGTCGGAGCCGCCATGACGCAGCGCCCCGACCTGTTCAACGCCGTGGTCTGCGTGGCACCGCTGCTCGACATGATCCGCTACACCACCTCGGAGCTCGGCCCGACCTGGACGGTCGAGTACGGGGATCCCGAGGTCCCTGAGCAGTTCGGCTGGCTGCACGCCTACTCGCCCTACCACCGCGTGGTCGAGGGCACCGACTACCCGGCGACCATGTTCGCCGTGTTCGACAACGACACGCGAACCGACCCGATGCACGGACGCAAGATGTGCGCCGCGGTGCAGCACGCCACGTCGGGCGCGCGGCCGATCCTGCTGCGCACCGAGGGCGACGTGGGCCATGGTGCCCGCTCGCTCGACCGCTCGGTGGAGGAGAGCGCAGACACCCTGTCGTTCCTGGCACGCTGGACCGGCATGTGATGGGCACGCTCGCGCAGGCGGCGGTGCAGGCCAAGGACGAGGCGTTCTGGCAGCAGGCGCGCGACTGGCTCGTCGGTGTTCCCCTGCAGATCCTCGGGGTGCTCGTCATCGCGTTCGTCGTGCAGCTCGTCCTCAAGCGCATCATCAACCGGGTCGTGACGCGCGCATCCGAGCGTGCCAAGCGCGAGCGGCTGGCCCAGATGCGCCAGATCACCCGCACGGCCGAGCTGTCCGACCTGCTGCTCAACCAGCGCACCGAGCAGCGGGCCGCGGCCATCGGCACCCTGCTGCGCAGTGTCATCGCGATCACGGTCTGGACCGTCGCCGTGCTCATGATCCTGCCCCTCCTCGGCGTCAACGTCGCCCCGCTGCTCGCCAGCGCGGGAGTGATCGGTGTCGCCCTGGGCTTCGGTGCCCAGACCCTCGTCAAGGACTACCTGTCCGGCATCTTCCTGATCATCGAGGACCAGTACGGCGTCGGCGACATCGTCGACGTCGGCGAGGCGGTCGGCACCGTCGAGGAGGTGGCTCTGCGCTACACCCGGCTGCGCGACCTCTCGGGAGTCGTCTGGTACGTGCGCAACGGCGAGATCCTCCGGGTGGCCAATCGGTCGCAGGGCTGGACCCTCGCCGTCGTCGACATCCCGATCGCCTACAACGAGAACCTCGACCGCGTCCGTGAGATCGTCGAGCGGGTGGCCGTCGACATGGATGAGGATCCCGACTACGACGACCTGCTGCTCGGACGCCCGTCCTTCGCGGGCGTGGAGTCGATGTCCGGGGAGGCCGTCATCATCCGCATCACCGCCAAGGCCGCGCCCGAGAAGCAGATCAGCGTCGCCCGCACCATCCGCGAGCGCATGAAGCTGGCCTTCGACCGCGCCGGCATCGTCGTCCCGGTCCTCGTGCGACCGCTGCCGAACATGCCCGGCACCCAGACGCCGCCGAAGACCGGCCCGTGAGCACCTGCCTGGTGACCGGTGCCACCGGCTACGTCGGCGGACGGCTCGTCCCCCAGCTCCTCGCTCGCGGTCACCGGGTGCGCGTGCTGGCCCGGCATCCCGAGCGCCTGCGCGACCGTCCATGGTTCGATGACGTCGACGTCGTCGCCGGCGATGCGACCGACCCGGGATCGATGCATGAGGCGATGGCCGGCATCGACGTCTCCTACTACCTGCTCCACTCCATCCAGGAGGGCGCGGGGCTCGAGGAGTCCGAGCGCGCGATGGCCCAGGTCTTCGCCGACGCGGCCGCGGCTGCGGGCGTCCAGCGCATCGTCTACCTCGGCGGACTGGCCCCCGAGATCCCCGCCGCCCAGATGTCGCCGCACATGCGCTCGCGCGTCGAGGTAGGGGCCGTGCTGCGCTCGTCCGGCGTCCCCACGGTCGAGTTCCGGGCGGCCGTCATCATCGGATCCGGATCGGCCTCGTTCGAGATGCTCCGCTACCTGACCGAGCGGCTTCCCGCGATGATCACCCCGCGCTGGGTCCGCATGCAGACGCAGCCGATCGCGATCCGCGACGTGCTGCGCTACCTGGTGGCTGCCGTCGACCTTCCCCCTGAGGTCAGCCGGGTCCTGGAGATCGGGGGGCCCGAGGTGCTCACCTACCAGGAGATGATGCAGCGCTACGCGCGCGTGGCGGGCCTGCGCCCTCGCGTCATCCTCCCGATCAACATGCTGACTCCCGGCCTGTCCAGCCACTGGGTCAACGTGGTGACACCGGTGCCGCGTGCCATCGCCCGGCCGCTCGTGCAGTCGCTGCGACACCCCTCCGTGTGCCACGAGCACGATGTGGCCCGATGGATCCCCGACCCCGACGGCGGCCTGGTCACCTTCGACGAGGCCGTGCGCCTGGCCCTCAGCCGCATCAGGGACGCGGAGGTGGCGACCCGGTGGACCGGAGCCTCGGTCCCCGGCGCCCCCAGCGACCCACTGCCCAGCGACCCCCAGTGGTCCGGCGGCTCGCTCTACGAGGACGTGCGCGAACGGCACTGCACGGCACCGCCCGAGCAGCTGTGGGCGGCGGTCGAGCGCATCGGAGGCGAGAACGGCTGGTACTCCGCCGGCTTCCTGTGGGAGGTCCGCGGCCTCCTCGACCGGCTCGTCGGAGGTGTCGGCATGCGGCGGGGCCGGCGCGACCCCGACCACCTGGCCATCGGCGACGTCGTCGACTTCTGGCGCGTGGAGGACCGCATCCCGCCTCGGCTCCTCCGCCTGCGGGCCGAGATGAAGAACCCCGGACTGGCGTGGCTCGAGTTCTCGGTCGAGCCCGACGGCGCCGGCTCCGTGCTGCACCAGCGCGCGGTGTTCTTCCCCCGCGGCCTGGCCGGGCACGCCTACTGGTGGGCCGTGGCGCCCTTCCACGCCTTCGTCTTCCCGCCGATGATCCGTCACATCGTCCAGCGTGCCGAGACTGCGCGACCCGCATCCGAGACAATCGCAGCGTGACCGACGACGCGGGCAACACCGTCCTGACCCCCTACGAGCTGTTCGGCGGGGCACCGTTCTTCGAGAGCCTCGTGCGGGCGTTCTACGTGCGCGTGGCCGACGACCCCCTGCTGCGGCCCATGTACCCGCTCGGCGACCTCGCGCCCGCCGAGCGGCGCCTCAACCTGTTCCTCCAGCAGTACTGGGGTGGCCCCGGCACCTACAGCGAGGAGCGGGGGCATCCTGCGCTGCGCATGCGGCACATGCCCTTCCCCATCGACACGGCTGCCCGCGACCGATGGCTCGCCCTCATGCGCGAGGCCCTCAGTGAGCAGGACATGCCCGCCGAGGCCGAGTCCGTGCTCTGGCAGTATCTGCTCGGCGCCGCCTTCGCGATGCAGAACATCCCCGACGCGATCCCCGGTGAGCGTGTCATCGACGTGACGGAGATCTGACGTGACCAGCACTGCCCGGCCGAGCATGGACGACGCCACCTGGTGGCGGCACGCCGTCGTCTACCAGGTCTATCCGCGGTCGTTCGCCGACAGCGACGGCGACGGGATGGGCGACATCCCCGGTCTCATCACGCGGCTGGACTACCTGGCCGACCTCGGGGTCGATGCGATCTGGATCTCGCCCTTCTACACGTCGCCGCTCCACGATGGCGGCTACGACGTGGCCGACTACCGGTCGATCGACGAGCGGCTCGGCACGCTCGCCGACGTCGACGTCCTCATCGCCCAGGCGCACGAGCGCGGCATCCGCATCCTCATGGACATCGTCCCCAACCACACGAGCAGCGAGCACCGATGGTTCAAGGAACTGCTCGAGTCCGAGCCCGGCTCCCCGGCCTGGGACCGCTACGTGGTGCGCGAGGGCACGGGTGCGGACCGGGAGACCCCGCCCAACAACTGGCGGAGCGTGTTCCACGGCCGCGGCTGGTCGCGGATCCGCACGGCCGACGGCACTCCCACCGGCTACTGGTACCTGCACATCTTCGACACCACGCAGCCCGACGTGAACTGGCAGAACGCCGATGTGCACGAGGAGTTCATCAGCACCCTGCGCTTCTGGTTCGACCGCGGCATCGACGGCTTCCGCATCGACGTGGCGCATGGCCTCGTGAAGGAGGAGGGCCTGCCCGACTTCGACTACCCGGAGGACACCGACGACGCCACGCCCCCGATGTTCGACGAGGACGTCGCGCACGCGCCGTTCTGGGACCAGGACGGCGTGCACGACATCTACCGCGAGTGGCGGGCTGTCGCCGACGAGTACGACCCTCCGCGGGTCTTCTGCGGAGAGACGTGGGTGCCCAATGCCGAGCGGCTGGCCCGCTACCAGCGTCCGGATGAGCTGCACACGTCGTTCAACTTCAGCTACCTCGAGGCGGGCTGGGACGCATCCGCGATGCGCTCGTCGATCGACGAGACCATCGCGAACCACGCCCGGGTCGGCGCTCCGCCCACCTGGGTGCTCTCCAACCACGACGTCATCCGGCACCGCACCCGCATGGCCCCCGTCGGCGCCGACGGCGAGCGCGATCTCGAGCGCGGGCTCCGCCGGGCCCGAGCGGCCACCGTGTTCACCCTGGCGCTGCCGGGCTCGATGTACCTCTACCAGGGCGAGGAGCTCGGACTGCCCGAGGTCACCGACCTGCCCCCCGAGGCCCGCCAGGATCCCGCCTGGCATCGCAGCGGCGGCACCGACGGCACCCGCGACGGATGCCGGGTCCCCATCCCGTGGTCGGGCGACTCCCCCTCGTACGGATTCGGCCCTGGCTCCGAGTCGTGGCTGCCCCAGCCTCCGGTGTGGGCCGACCTGTCTGTCGAGCGCGAGCGCGGGGTCGACGGCTCGACGTGGGAGATGTACCGGCAGGCCCTGGCCCTGCGCCGGGCCGAGCCGGCACTGGGCGAGGGACCCCTGGAGTGGCTCGACCACGACGGTGACGTCCTCGTCATCCGACGCACCTCTCCTGATGGCAGCTCGGTGGTCGCCGTGCTCAACCTCACCGACGGCGTGGTCCGCCTGCCGGCGCACTGGGGCACCGAGGTGCTGGTGTCGTCGGGCGACGACGTGGCCGTGATGAGCATCGACGAGGGCGGCTCGTTCATCGCACTGGGTGCCGAGACCGCGGCCTGGCTGCGCGGATAGCGTGCCCGACCTCACCTCACTGGCTGCCTCGCACGAGCACGAGCTCGTCGCGCTGAGGCGCGTGCTCCACTCCCAGCCCGAGCTGTCGGGCGCGGAGCACGTGACGACGGAGATGCTCGTCGAGCGACTGATGGTCGAGGGACTCGCGCCGGTCGTCCTCTCGACGGGCACGGGGCTGGTCTGCGACATCGCGATGGATCCCGACGACCCGGGGCGATCGGCGGCCGGTCCGATCGTCGCCATCCGCGCCGACATCGACGCCCTGGCCATGGACGACCGCACCGACACCCCGTACCGCTCACGGCATGGCGGCATCGCACACGCCTGCGGCCACGACGTGCACACGGCCGCCGTGCTCGGTGCCGGGCTCCTGCTGCTCGAGGCGCGCGCCGCGGAGCCGCAGGCCGGGACGGTCCGACTCGTCTTCGAGCCCTCCGAGGAGGTCGTGCCCGGAGGAGCCGTCGACGTCATCGCCGACGGCTGGCTCGGCGGCGTACGGGAGATCTTCGGCGTGCACTGCGACCCGAAGACGGACGTCGGGAGCCTCGGGCTGCGCAGCGGCCCGCTCACGTCGGCCGCCGACATGTTCGAGATCACGCTCACGGGGCCGGGCGGACACACGGCACGCCCCGGACTGACCGTCGACCTCGTGAGGTGGACCGGGCGCGTCGCAGATCGGCTCGCCGAGGTGGTGCAGTCCCGCACCCAGCGCGACGTGACCCTGGTGTTCGGTGCGGTGCACAGCGGAGCGGCGGCCAATGTCATCCCCGCCACAGCGCTGCTGCGCGGCTCGTTCCGCACGCCCGACCGCGATGCCTGGCTCGAGGGCGAGGCGCTCATGCGCGCCGCCCTCGGCGACATCCTGGCCGCCGACGGCGGCGCGGCGCCGGAGTGGGCGCTCGCGTACACGCGCGGGGTGCCGCCGGTGGTCAACGACGAGCGCACCACGGCCGTCGTAGAACGGGTGGCGACCTCGCTCTTCGGAGCGGGCTCCGTCACCGACACGCCCCAGTCCCGCGGCGGCGACTCGTTCGCCTGGTACACCGAGCAGATCCCCGGCACCTACGTGCGACTCGGCACGCACCGTCCGGGCAACCCCCACCAGGACCTTCATTCGGCGACGTTCGACGTCGACGAGGGCGCGATAGCGGTCGCTGCGGCGCTGCTGGCCGGCTGCGCGCTCGAGTCGCTGCGCGCCTAGCGCACTACCCGCAGGGCGAGCCGCGCTGCCGGACCCGTCGCGTACGAGAACACCTGCCCGCGCACGGTGCTCAGCCGCTTCCACTGGCCGCAGGTCGCGACGGACACCCGCGCCATGTCGCCGGTGAGCATGCCGAGCTGGCGGGCTGCATGCAGCGACCGCAGCGGAAGCCCCCCGAACGACGGCCGGCGCCAGATCTCCTCGGCGATCTCCTCCTGCTCGGAGGGAGTGCGCCCGGACGAACGCGTGGCGAACTCCCGACTGGCGGCCTCGACCACCGGAACGAGATCGCCGGAGACGGCGTGCATGGGGATCTGCCAGCCCTCCGCGGGAGGCAGGTGCGACAGGCTCGGAGCCGGGCCCGGCGGGACGATGGCCCGGGTCAGGGCGCCGAGGTCGAGCGGAGGCTCGCGCAGGGCGTCCGCGAGGCCGGCCAGCTGCACGAGGATGTCGGTCGGCTCCTCGACGTCGGTGACCGGCACGGCGGCGAACGCGAGCACTCCGAGCGGAGGAGCCGTGAAGACGCCCAGCGCCGTGGGCGTGGTCACCACCCGCGCCGGCATCCGGGAGTCCCAGCGCAGCTGCCGTCGGCAGAAGCCCTCGAGAGCGCGTGCCTCGGGCTCCGCCAGTGTCGTCACCGGTCGATTGTCAGTTCCAGCAGTGCGGCCCGCAACTCGGGGTTCAGCCGAACCGGCCGTCCCGTGGCCAGGTCGACCGCGGCGAGCACCGTGCTCGCGACGGCGGCAAGATCGCCGACCTCATCGTGGATCCGGTAGTGGAACGTGAAGGAGGAGTTGCCGATGTGGTTGACCCACGACTCGATGGTGATGGGCTCCGGTGACAGCAGGAGGGGCTTGCGGTAGGTCATCTCCTGCTTGACGACCACGAGGGAGAACCCCTCGACCTGCATGAAGCCGAGCTTCTGGAGCAGCTGCACCCGGGCTTCCTGCAGGTAGTCGTAGAACACGACGTTATTGACGTGGCCCAGCGGGTCGAGGTCGCTGAAGCGCCGGTAGACCTGCAGCCGGAAGACCGGATCGTGGTCGGTCATCGGGTCTAGTCGCGGGTGAGCTTGCGGTAGGTCGCCCGGTGCGGACGGGCGGCATCGGCTCCCAGCCGCTCGATCTTGTTCTTCTCGTACGACTCGAAGTTGCCCTCGAACCAGAACCACTGCGAGTCGCCCTCGTAGGCGAGGATGTGGGTCGCGATCCGGTCGAGGAACCAGCGGTCGTGCGAGGTGATGACGGCGCAGCCGGGGAACTCCAGCAGGGCGTTCTCGAGCGACCCGAGGGTCTCCACGTCGAGGTCGTTGGTCGGCTCGTCGAGCAGCAGCAGGTTGCCGCCCATCTTCAGCGTCAGGGCGAGGTTGAGGCGGTTGCGCTCGCCGCCCGACAGCACCTTCGCCTGCTTCTGCTGGTCGGGGCCCTTGAAGCCGAACACCGAGACGTAGGCCCGCGACGGCATCTCGACGTTGCCGACCTTGATCCAGTCGAGGCCGTCGGACACCACCTCCCACACGTTCTTCGTGGGGTCGAGGCCCGACCGGGACTGATCGACATACGACAGCGTGACGGTCTCGCCGATCTTGATGTCGCCCGAGGTCGGCAGGTCGTCGGGATTCTCGACGCCCCCCTCGGTCGCCGCCACGATCATGTTGAACAGCGTCGTCTTGCCCACGCCGTTCGGCCCGATGACGCCCACGATGCCGTTGCGGGGCAGCGAGAACGACAGGTCGTCGATGAGCACCCGGTCGCCGAAGGCCTTCGTGAGGTGGCTGGCTTCGACCACCACGCTGCCCAGGCGCGGGCCCGGCGGGATCTGGATCTCCTCCATGTCGAACTTGCGGGCCTTGTCGGCCTCGGCCGCCATCTCCTCGTAGCGATCGAGGCGGGCGCGGCTCTTCGTCTGGCGGGCTCGTGCGCTCGAGCGCACCCACTCGAGCTCGTCGGTCAGGCGGCGCTTGAGCTTGGCGTCCTTCTGGCCCTCGATCTTCAGGCGACCTGCCTTCGTCTCGAGGTACTTGGAGTAGTTGCCCTCGTAGGGGTAGGCGCGGCCCCGGTCGAGCTCGAGGATCCACTCGGCCACGTTGTCGAGGAAGTACCGATCATGGGTGATGGCGACGACGGTGCCCGGGTACTTCTCGAGGTGCTGCTCGAGCCACTGCACGCTCTCGGCGTCGAGGTGGTTGGTGGGCTCGTCGAGCAGCAGCAGGTCGGGCTGCTGGAGCAGCAGCTTGCACAGCGCCACCCGGCGCTTCTCGCCACCCGAGAGCACGGTCACGTCGGCGTCGCCCGCGGGGCAGCGCAGGGCGTCCATGGCCTGGTCGAGCTGGGCGTCGAGGTCCCAGGCGTTGCGGTGGTCGATGTCCTCCTGGAGCTTGCCCATCTCCGACAGCAGCGAGTCGTAGTCGGCATCGGGGTCGGCAAGCTCGGCTGAGATCTCGTTGAACCGGTCGACCATGGCCTTCGTCTCCGCGACGCCGTCCTGGACGTTCTCAAGGACGGTCTTCGTCTCGTCGAGGTTCGGCTCCTGCATCAGGATCCCGACGGTGTACCCCTCGAGGAGCATCGCCTCGCCATTGGAGACCTCGTCGATGCCGGCCATGATCTTGATCAGGCTCGACTTGCCGGCGCCGTTCGGCCCCACGACGCCGATCTTGGCGCCCGGGAGGAAGGACAGGGTGACGTCGTCAAGGACGACCTTGTCGCCGTGCGCCTTGCGTGCCTTGCGGAGGGTGTAGATGAACTCAGCCATAGTGCCCGAGCCTATCGGGGCCCCGGAGAGGCCCCGCGCACGTCAGGCGGCGGGCACGGAGTCCTGCGAGCCCTCGAGGATCTCCCCGGTCTCGAGGTCGACCACGGCGTCGTCCGCCAGGGCCGCCTCACCCAGGGCGTCGGCGACGGCCCGGCGCTCGCTCTCGACCACCGACTCGCGCTTGACCCGTGTGAAGACGGCCACCCCGCGTGCCAGGTCGCAGCCGACGGAGCTCGCCTCGATGTCGAGGTAGCGCACGATGTGGGTCTGCTCCTTGCAGGGCCGCTCGACCTCGCGGCTGCGCAGGCGACCCTGCACGATGACCGGCATCCCCTTGTGCAGGGTCTGGACGACGTTGTGAGCTAGCCCCCGCCAGCAGGAGACCGTGAAGTAGTGCGTGTCCCCGTCGACCCAGCGCTCGCTCGCCCGGTCGTAGCGTCGCGTGCCGCCCGCCACCCGGAACGAGGCCACCGGCTCGCCCGACTTCGTGAACCTCAGCTCGACCTCGTTGACGACGTTGCCGACGACGCAGAGGGTGATGTCGTTCATGACTGCTCCTCTCCTCACCCGGGCCAGCCCCGGTGCCGACACCCTCGCCGAGCGCGGCGCGCGACCGACAGAGCGTCGACGCCGCTGTGGACGCCAGACCGCAGGCTCCCCGCGCTGGGGAGGCCCTACGCTCGCCCTCATGTCGACGAGGATCCACCGGGCCTGGCTGGTCGCCGGGGTCGTCTTCCTCGTCCTGCTGGCCTCGGCCGCCTTCCGATCCTCCGTCGGCGTCCTCATCGTCCCCTTCGAGGACGAGTTCGGCTGGTCGCGCTCGGCCACGTCCCTGGCGGTGTCGGTCAACCTCGTCCTCTACGGGCTCACGGCACCGTTCGCGGCCGCCCTGATGGAGCGCTTCGGGGTCCGGCGCATCGCCACCCTCGCCCTCGCCCTCATCGGCGTCGGGACCGGCCTCACCCTGGTCATGCGCGACTCGTGGCAGCTCGTCCTGCTGTGGGGCGTGCTGGTCGGGCTGGGCACCGGCGCGACGGCCCTCGTGTTCGGCGCCCTCGTCACCACCCGCTGGTTCGTGCGCCGCCGCGGCCTCGTGCTCGGAGTGCTCGGCGCGGCGTGGGCCACCGGTCAGCTGGTCTTCCTCCCGCTCATCGCGCGAACCGTCGAGGGCTGGGGTTGGAGGTACGCTTCCGGGCTCATCGCACTGATGTGCCTCCTGCTCATCCCGCTCGTCTGGTTCGTCATCGCCGACCGCCCGTCCGATGTCGGCCTGCGGCCCTATGGCGCGACGGGTGAGCTCACGGACGTCGAGCAGGAGCAGAACACCACCCACAGCGGCTGGGCCGCCGCGTCGTCGGCCCTGGCGGCACTGCGCGCGGCCGCGCGCACCCGCGCGTTCTGGCTGCTCGCCGGCACGTTCTTCATCTGCGGGTGGACGACCAACGGGATCGTCAGCACGCACTTCGTGCCGGCCATGCACGACCACGGCATGGGCGCGACCACGGCAGCAGGCCTCCTCGCCGTGGTCGGCCTCTTCGACATCATCGGCACCATCGGGTCGGGCTGGCTCACCGACCGGTTCGACCCTCGCCTCCTGCTGGCCGCCTACTACTCACTGCGCGGCATCGCCCTCATCGCGCTGCCCGCCTTCCTTGGCCCCGACGTGGATCCGCCCCTCCTCGTCGTGATGATGCTCTTCGGCCTTGACTGGGTCGCGACGGTCCCGCCGACGGCGATCCTGTGCACGCGCATCTACGGCCCGGAGCGCGGGCCGATCGTCTTCGGCTGGGTCTTCGCCTCGCACATGATCGGGGCGGCCGTCGCGGCGGCAGTCACGGGCGCGATCCGCCAGGCCAACGGCGACTACTCGACGGCATGGTTCCTGGCCGGGGCGCTCGCACTGGCAGCCGGGCTGGCGTGCCTCGCCATCCCCCGGGCAGGGGCCAGGACCGCAGTGCCGGTGGGGTGACCCCCCGACGGCAAAGCGTTCAGCGCACGCGCAGGTAGAACGACGCCGGCTCGCGTTCCGGGACGAGGTACGGGCACACCGCCGCGAGTCGGGCGTAGTCGTCGTGGTGGAGGTAGTTGAGGGCTGCCACGACCTCGTACCGGTCGCTGTTGCTCAGCAGCGCTTCCAGCAGGTACTGCTCGTTCCACATCCGCACGGACTCGTGGATCCACTGCTGCAGGTAGTCGCGCGGGGTGAAGATGTCGTGCACGTGAACGAGGACCCCACTGGCCAGGCTCGGCAGCACCTCGAGGTACTCGAACAGCACGTCGCCCTGCGGCCGGATCATGTGCGAGGAGTCGATGAAGAGCAGGTCGTCGCGCCCCAGCTCGGCGAACAGCTCGAGGCCGACGTCCTCCACCTTCGCCCGGATCACCCGGACACCGGACTGCTCGAGCCACGGCATCTCGTACGGCTCGACGCACACGTGATCGGCGACCTCGCCGGTCTCCTCGGCGTTGCGGCGCAGGGCGAGCTGCGCGATCTTCGTCGAGTCGCCGCTGCCGATCTCCACGACGCGACGAGGCTTGAACCGGCGGATCATCTGGTAGAGGAACTCGGCGTCGCCGGAGTCGAAGTTGCTGAGCGGTCCGATGTAGGGATCGAGGGCCGACGCCGGCGCGCGGTCGAGCTGCAGGGGGACGAGCTCGTCGGCGAAGACCAGTTCATCGAGAAGGGCCACCTGCTCGTCATGCCGCAGGTCGATGCCGGGGAGGTTCCGCACGTCCGACAGCGGGCGGGTGAGGAGAGCCTCGTTGAACAGCGGCCAGTAGTAGTGGTCGGGGATCGGGTAGATGCCGCCTCGGCGAAGAGCCTCGCGTGACACCGGCAGCCGCACCGGGCCGAATCGCTCGTACACGCGGAACGGCGGACGGGCCGCACGCAGGGCGATGGACGTCGCTCGGTCGAAGGCACGCATCGCCCTGGGGTTCTGCAGGACTGCGCGCGGGACCTGCCGCCACCCGGCCATGTGTCCCCCATCGATCGCGCCGACGCCCCGCGCTGATCGCTGGCGGGACGCACGAACACTACAGGTGGCACGCCGCCGGGCGGGCGCCGCTATTTTGGTGCACCACCGGCTCGAGCGGGGCCGACG
>Ga0075163_10009952_pt1 | contig 12457 bp, 7 predicted proteins | sample JI1023141ADNA_FD_71478 | JGI IMG/M metagenome (GOLD analysis project Ga0075163, IMG submission 71478) | Wastewater effluent complex algal communities from Wisconsin, to seasonally profile nutrient transformation and Carbon sequestration -... | ecosystem: Engineered > WWTP > Effluent > Algae...
GCTTCATCAATAAATAAAACTCCACCCAGTGATTCTGTAATTCGTTCTGCCGTTTTTATGGCTGTCTGTCCAACAAAACCTGCCACCAAACCCTGGCGGTCCGTTTCTACGATGTGGCCTCTTTCCAAAATGCCGAGGGCTTTGTAAATTTTAGTCAGAATCCTTGCCACAGTTGTTTTACCTGTGCCCGGATTACCAACAAAAATGGTATGGAGGTAAAAAGAAGACAAGACATTTCTACCTGTCTGTTTGTAATATTTCACAACCTCCACTGTCTCTTTGATCTGCTGCTTTACTGCTGCCATGCCCAGGAGGCTATCCAATTCTTCTATTGCCCTGGCAAGCAATTCATGGTCGATCGGAATATCCGGTAAAATAGCCGGATTTATTGCATTCAGGTGATGAACATCGCGCTCTGTAATGGTCATTAATTCAGAACGACTAGGCTTGCGCTGCGATGTCCTTCTCATGATGCGCAGCCCCAGATTGATTTTTGCTTTCTCAACCAGGTCATTGACAAATCTGGCATTCCCAAAACTGAGATTTCTATTTCTGTAAGCCTCTGTAATTATTTCTTCCAGCTTTTTCTGTGCCCCATCGGTCAACAAAAGTTCCTTATCCCTGCATGTATAACGTGCTATGCGGATCAATTCCTGGGGAAGATAATCGGGAAAATCAAAATAATGCTTAAATCTCGATTTTAATCCCGGATTGGAATCAATAAAAACTTTCATTTCTTTAGGGTAGCCTGCCACAATTACCGCCATATTTCCCTGGCCATTTGACATCTCTTTCACCAACAACTCGATAACCTCTCTGCCAAAATCTTTGTTGTCATCGGCAGAACGAACCAGGGCATACGCTTCGTCAATGAAGAGAATACCTCCTCTTGCCTTTTCAAAAACTTCTTTTACTTTCGGGGCGGTCTGGCCGATGTACTCGCCTACCAGATCAGCTCTGTCAACGGATAAGACATGGCCTTTTGAAAGCAAGCCCATTTTTTTATAAAGCGCTCCCATCATTTTTGCTACCGTTGTTTTGCCTGTACCGGGATTGCCCGTAAAAACCAAAAACAAGTTGGCAGGTTCTTCTTCCCGAAAGCCCGTGCTTTGTCTCATTTTTAAAAACTTGAGATAGAGGGCGTGCTCTTTTACTTTTTGTTTGATTTCTGTTAAGCCAATCATGGCATCAAGGGTAGCCATGTGATCATCAAAGGTCAACGTGTCATCCTCTTCTTTGCTTACGGGGGCTATTACATCACCCTGGGGTATCATTAAAACCGGCACCCCGTCTACAAAATCATTGCCCACTGAAAAGCCAACGATACCGATTATCTGATTCATAAATACCATTTCCGCCCTGTATTTACCGGGCAACCAGGTGCCTTTCGAATTAGAGCCAAAGCCAAATACCATGGTAAACGTAGATTCCGTTTTTTTGACCGGCTTCAATTTGGCTACCGTTGATTTTAAATCACCTGCTTCATTGAAATAACGAACAAATATTTCGCAATTCCACGCCTGGTTTTTTAGGTTGTTGGTAAACACCAATTCAGTGAACACATATCTGGTTTGTTCAGCAGCAAATGCTACCATGGATGATATCTGATCCTGATCCATGTCATCGTACTGTCCTTCAAACAAACGGATAGACTTAAAGGATAGGTAGTTGATGGGGTCTAATTTTTTATGGCCACTGTCTTCAATGTAAAAGAATTTATTTCCTACATATTCACCATCAAGATAAGCTTCCCAGTAATAAGTACCTCCTTTCCAGAAACTACCTTCTTTTTTACTCCCCCACCCCTCTCTTATATAAACCAAAGAATCATACTTGCTGATTTTTTTATTAAAAACCAGATGACAAACTTGTTTATTATCGCTTCCTACTTTCTCAAAACACCTCAGTTCAATCTCGGCATCCCAATTTTCAATATCAAAGGCCTTATTGTAAAAAGAAAGTTCTGCATAAACATACGACAACTCGGTTTTGTCGTACACCATTCTATAGCGTTTTTTATTTTCTGAAATGTATTCAGTTGAACTATAAACTTTCAGATCTTTGATCTTGTACTTCTTTTTTTCAGTGGTGTTTTCAGCTTGTTCCATATCACTAAATAATGTACAAAATAATAATAAAAACAATATGAATCAAGAGCGGGCCTATTAATCTTGGTTCATATTCTGTATCAGCTGGATGAAATCATCATCTTTAGGGCTCGTTTTTGAGGGAAAAAACGCCCTCAATTCCCCATCCTGATCAACTACGTATTTATTGAAATTCCATGCCGGAGAACGGTCATTCCATCCATTTAAAGGTTTAGAAGACAACCAACTGTATACTTCATTCTTCGTTTTACCCCGCACATCGCTTTTTTTGAATAGGGGGAAATGCAGATTAAAATGAAGGTTGCAAAAATTGGCGATCTCCTGATCTGTGCCTCTTTCCTGGCCTAAAAATTGGTTGGATGGAAATGCCAGGATCTCAAATTCCTTGCTGTTTTGACTATAAAATTGCTCCCAGTCTGCATACTGATGCGTATATCCACATGCGGAAGCCGTATTGATAATGATCACTTTTTTACCTCTGAGCTGTTCAAAAGAGAACCAACTTCCATCATTTTTATAAAACCCAAGTTTGTAAAATCCATTACCCGCGCCGGATCCTCTGGGTCTGAATTGGGCTGTAGGATGAAAAAAGGAGGGAAACACAAACGTATCCCAAATCCACTTTTTTAATAAGCGTCTGACATTCATGTGGGGTAAACAGCAGGTGCTGCTTTTGGTTCATGAGTCCATTTTTTCAAAATTCCATAGAGTGTCCATTCAAATACAAGTGATGTTTCTGGTTTGAGTTGACTGATCACGCTCCTGTTGTAATGGTACAATCTATCTACCCATACCATTTGGTGTTACTCACCCTTTTAGCCAGTTTGATGTTTTGAAGTCCATTATTTTGTACCAGAGTGTGGATAACAAATCATATATCACTCATTATCTGCACTTTGTGCATTAAATAAAAAAATATTTATTAAACACTATTGATTTACTAAACACTGTTCATTATTTTTGCATCGTTAATTATATCATATGGGTTTAGCAGAAAGAAAGGAAAGAGAAAGAAATGAGTTGAGGGAGCTCATTTTATTAAAAGCCAAAGAGATCATCAGCAAAGAAGGGCAGGATAAGCTCTCCATTCGAAGGATTGCCACGGAAATAGAATACAGTCCCGCCACTATCTATTTGTATTTTCAGGATAAAGATGAAATCTTATACCAGATGATGGACAAGGGATTTGAGATCCTGGCCCATCAGATGCAACCTGTATATCAGGAAACTTCAGCACTCCGCCGTCTTTTTCTGATAGGACAGGCTTATATCCGGTTTGGAATTGAAAACCAGGACTGGTATACCTTAATGTTTAATTCCGCCAGTCCGATGAATCACATAGAGCGGTGTAAATCCGAATGGGGACACGGCATTGCAATTTTTGAATACCTGGTATCTACTTGCAGGGAGGCCCTGGCAGAGGCAGAAAGACCAGGCATTGATGAAAGGATTTTGGCATTACAGATGTGGAGCACCGTTCATGGTTTGGTTTCCTTGTCTAATACCCAAAGGTTAACCATAGTAGATGGCAACTGTACTGTGGGTATGGATTGTCCTCTCATTGACCTGACCTTGGAAAATATGATGTTTACCCTGTTTAACCACAAAATCTGAATGCATGAAAACAATTCATCCACTGCTTTATTTAAGCATCCTTTTTTCTTGTCTGAGGCCAGAAGTTGCGGCAGCTCAGGTTTTTCAGAGTTATATTGAAAAAGCGTGGCAAAAAAACGAGGCATTGCAGGCGAAGTCTTTTGATTTGAAAGCAGCAGAATCTTCCTATTTAGAAGCAAGGGCCATGTATGGACCCAGTGTTACTTTTACTACCAGTTATACCTTGGCGGCAGGAGGAAGAAACATTGCCTTCCCTATTGGTGACTTGCTAAATCCCGTTTACAACACCCTCAACAACCTTACCAGTAGCCAGCAATTTGGTTTACTGGAAAACCAGGAAATCAACTTTTTACCCAACAACTTTTACGATGCCAAGATCAATGTAACCCAACCCATCTTTTACCCTGATCTTGCTTTAAATAAAAAATTAAAGAGCTATGAAACCGATCTTAAACAACTTGAGATAAAGGCATTCAAACGTCAGCTATCAAAAGAGGTGATGGTCAGCGGTTTTCAACTGACGAGTGCCTTAGCTATGGAAAAAATATATGCTGAAGCAGGAAAATTGCTTTCAGAAGCACAGAGAGCAACCCAAAGCATGGTGAACAATGACATAGCCCCTGTTGCTTCCTTGCGCAGGATAGAAGCACAGATAGCGGAGATACAGGCGCAACAAATTCAAGCCAATACCATGGTGAAAAATGCCTCGGCGTATTTTGTATTTCTTACAGGTGAACCATTAGATAGCAATGAAGCGTCATTACTGCCTCCGCTTCCCATTAAGGAAATGACCGGCATGGGAACGCGTGAAGAACTTATGCAATTGGCAAAAGGCAATGAAATGTCGCAACTGGCAATAGAGAAGGAGCACAATTACTATATGCCAAAAGTTGGGGCTCAACTAAGCCTGGGTTCCCAGGACTTTAATTTTGGTTGGCAGCCCTATGCCTTGTTTGCCTTGAACATGGATGTCAATCTTTTTGATAATAAAAGGCACAAGCATAGAACTGATGCTACCAGAGCGAAAATGCAGGAACAGCAACTGAAATACAACCATGTCCAATCCTTGCTGGAATTAGAAGTATTGACTTCAGAAAACAAACTCAATGCTGCCCTCGACCAGGTCAACACGTATGCCCCCAGGGTCAGATCAGCTGAACAGTTTTACAAAGATGTATATACAAGATACAAAGAGGGAATTGCCGGTTATCTTGAACTGGTAGATGCCCAGACACAGCTGACCCAGAGTAAGCTGCAATTCCAGTTGGCGAAATACAATAGTTGGATCCAATGGAGCGAATGGGTTTACGCAAGTGCTATGATCAATATTCCACAATAACCTTGAAATTTACGAAGATGAATAAATACACGATTGTTTTCCTCTCCGCCATTACTTTATGGCAATGCAAGTCAGAAGAAGGAACAACAAAAATGAGGCCGGCCAATTCAGACACAACAGTTGTTGAGGTGACCCTGCCGCAGTTGGGCGAAAATAGTGGGAAAATAACTGCTATTGCCGCTGTGATTAATGGAGCAGAAGCCAAGCCTTCATTTAAAACGGGCGGTGTGATTGCCAATACCCTGGTTTCAGAGGGACAAAACGTTAAGAAAGGACAGCTGCTGGCCCGACTCAACTTAGCTGAAATTGATGCTCAATTATCACAGGCCAATGAGGCCGCCAAGAAAGCAGAAAGAGATTTGAGCCGGGCCAGAAGGTTGTTGGCAGACAGTGTAGCCACCCTTGAACAAGTGCAAAATGCAACAACTGCTTTAGAGGTTGCAAAAAAAACGGTGGACATCCTGAATTTTAATAAACAATACAGTGAGGTTCGGTCTCCCATTAATGGCAGAGTGGTAAAACAAATCTTACACGAAGGTGAGATGGCAGGTCCCGGCATGCCCGTTTATGTAATTATCGGCACCAACAACAACGACTGGAAGGTCAAAGCCGGTTTTATTGATAAGGACTGGATACAAATTAAAAATGGTCAAAGTGCCAGTCTTATCCTGGATGCTCAACCTGGCAAATCATATGATATGTACGTATATGAAAAATCAATCATCGCGGGAAATGCCAATGGCTTGGTTGACATTGAATTTAAATTCAAAAATCAGCCCAGCGATCTGGCTGCTGGCTTGCTGGGTAAAATCCATCTGCAATTAACGAATGACACCAAAGAGCTTAGTCTACCCATCGAAAGTTTGACCCGATCCAGTGGAAATACATCCTTTGTATTTATCCATCAAAATGGCGTGGTCAAAGAACAAGCCATAACGACAGGTCAGTTGCTCGGCAATCGGGTCCAAGTGATTTCAGGACTGAAAGCAGATGATGAAGTAGTGACCACCGGTGCCATGTATCTTGAGGATGGAGATGCCATCAAAATTAACCGATAATTTAAGGGCAATGAAGTTTATACAGTTTTTTGTTAAAAATTACCAGTTTACGCTTGTAATCTTTGTAGCCCTCTTACTTTTGGGATACAACTCCCTCCGCAACATGCCGCGAGCAGAGGATCCTCCTTTTGGAGCACCTATTTTCTCGATTGTAGCTGTCTATCCGGGAACGACCCCATCCGATATGGAGCAATTGGTTGCAGAGCCCATCGAAGAAGAATTATACCAGCTAGGTGATATCAAAAAAATTACCAGTACCATCAATGACGGCTTGTTGGTGATGCTGGTGGAGTTTACATACGATGTAGATGTAGAAACCAAAAACAATGATGTCATCAGAGAAATAAACAAAATAAGACCTGAATTGCCAGATGGCATCATTACCCTTGATGTCAAACGGGCTTCCAGCAGTGATGTTGCTATTCTACAAACAGCACTGGTTTCACCCACAGCCGACTTTAGTGTACTTGAAAAAGAGGCTGAGCGACTGGAAAAAGAGATAGAACGCCTTAAGGATGTAAAATGGGTAGAAATTCAGGGCATCCCTGAAAGGAGTATTCGGGTGGACCTCGATTTACAAAAGCTGGGAAAACTCAATATAGCACTCAATCAGGTCATTGGCTTATTACAAGCCAATAATGTCAATATACCTGGTGGTGATGTTGCCCTGGGAAAAAGGAAATTCAATATTAAAACCAATTCTGAATTCAATCAGCTGGAAGATGTAGCCAATATGGTCGTTAAAACCAGTGTCGAAGGAGCTATAACAAAGATCAAAGATGTAGCCGATATTTACTGGGATTATGCAAGTGCAGACCACATTGTGCGACAAAATGGTCAAAGAGCCGTATGGGTGATTACGGCCATGAAAGACAGAAGGAATATAATTGACCTACGGGCTTCATTGGCTGAAGTGCTAACCAGTTTTGAAAAAAGTTTACCGGCCAGCATCAAGATTGAACATGCCTTTGATCAGGAAGTAGGTGTTAAAAACCGGTTATCCGGACTGGGCAAAGACTTTGCCATTGCCATCTTCCTTGTTTTGCTTACTCTGCTTCCTTTGGGTACCAGGGCTTCATTGATCGTTATGATCTCCATCCCCTTGTCGCTGAGTATCGGACTTTTTATGCTGGATTTGATGGGCTATACCCTTAATCAGCTGAGCATTGTTGGAATGGTAATCGCATTGGGCTTGTTGGTTGATGATTCCATAGTGGTAGTGGAAAACATTGAAAGATACATGAGGGGGGGCATCAGTGCCAAGGCGGCAGCTATTTCAGCAACATCACACATTGTAGTGGCAATTTTAGGATGTACTGCTACCCTCTTACTGTCATTTCTTCCACTGGCCAACCTTCCTGAAGGTTCAGGAGACTTTATTCGTTCACTTCCTATGGCGGTCATGCTTACAGTGCTGGCATCCCTTTTTGTGTCCCTTACCATCATCCCTTTTCTGTGCAGCATTTTATTAAAGGCTCATGAAAAAGACTCTCATTCTGAAGGCAACATTTTTTTCAGGGCATTTCGAAAGTATATCAACACGCCTTACCAAAAACTACTGATTTGGTGTATAGCCCATCCTGTAAAAACTTTGGTCGGCGCTGCGCTCGTTTTTGGTTTATCTTTGATGGTGGTTCCTGTCATTGGTTTTAGTCTTTTTCCCACATCAGAAAAACCGATATTATTGGTTGAAGTTACAACTGAACCAGGGTCAGCCCTTTCGCACACTGATAAAATTACCAGAGGACTGGAAAAACAAATCCTGAAAAAAGATGATGTTGCCCGAGTAAGTAGCAACATTGGCAAGGGTAATCCAAGAATTTATTACAATGAATTCCAAAAACAAAATGCAGACAACATTGCACAGCTTGTAGTCTACATGGATGACAGAGCTTCTGTGCCTGAGATAGAAAAGTTGGAGGCTGAAATGCGTCATGAATTTTCTTCCATAGCAGGCGCCACCGTACAGGTTCGACGTTTTCAACAGGGAACTCCCATTAGTGCCCCTATTGAAATCCGCATAGTGGGGCCGAATCTCGACACCCTGGAAAATCTGGCCAACAAGGTAGAAACCATTTTCCAGGAAACAGAGGGTACCCTTTATGTAAAAAACGACCTGCAGTACGAAAAAGCAGATATAGCCATAGATGTTGATAAAGACAAGGCCGGACTTTATGGCATCAATGGTGCCGAACTGGCAAGGACCGTCAGAATGGCCATAGCAGGTTTGGAAATTGGAAAACTAAGATCGGGTGAAGGAGACGAAAACCCCATTGTTCTTTCCATCAAAGAAAATTCACTCAATCCGATAGAAAACTTTGATCGCATTCAGGTCAGTTCGATGGGGGGTGCTCTTGTGCCTTTAAAAAATATTGCACATATAGGACTTCAGCCCTCAGCCCCTGTGATCAGACACTATAACAAAGAAAGATACGCTTTGGTAAGCAGTTTTGTTTCAGAAGGATTCAATACGGATAAACTCACCACAACACTGCTGAACAGGTTAGAGAAGGAATTGAAACTGCCAAAATCCTATCGACTCATGGCTGCCGGAGAAGTAGAATCAAGACAAGAGTCATTTGGCGGTATTGGTACAATTATTATCCTTACCGTATTTGGACTTTTGGCAATTCTGATCCTGGAATTCAGAACTTTCAAATCTACCTTAATTGTACTCAGTGTAATACCGATGGGCATCATTGGTGCTTTATTGGCACTTTACCTCACCGGAGAGACCCTGTCCTTTGTTGCCACAGTGGGCATCATTGCCCTGGCTGGAATTGAAATTAAAAATTCCATATTAATGGTGGATTACACCAATGGTCTCCGAGAAAATGGCAAAGGCTTGTACGAAGCCGTTTTGGATGGAGCAGAAACCCGGTTTTTGCCTATTCTTTTGACTTCTCTAACAGCTATTGGAGGCATGACACCCCTTGTTTTGGAACATTCTCCACTTATCAGTCCGCTGGCAATAGTGCTGATAGGTGGCTTGATTTCGAGTACCTTGCTGAGTAGACTGGTAACCCCTGTACTTTATTATCTCATTCCCCCCAATGTGAGTATAAAAAATAATGAGGAATCAGACATGGCATAAGCATCACTGAGGCAAGTTGGTTATTTTGATATAACTTTGTACAAAATGTTTCCATGAAATTTTTACACCAATGGATACTATTGTGTCTTGTTTTCACAATGGCGTGTACTTCTGCCAAAGAAGCTTATCAGAAAGGAGATTATGCTGCGGCTGTTAAAAAAAGTATGAAAGAGATAAAGGCTGAAAAAAATGTGTCCCAAAATACACAGCTGCTAAACAACGCTTTCCAGCGAAGGTACCAGGAGTTGCATTTTCAGTTTACAGACCGAAAGTTGTCAGAGCTTCCCAAATTAAAAAAGTTGTACTGGGAAATTGATGAATTCCTTGAATTGGCCACAGAAGCCAGGCCCTACCTCAATGAGGTAGGGATTGGGCAAAAACAACAATTGACCCTGGATGAAGACCAGTTGGAGGCAGATCTATGTGCAGAAATCTTTGAAAAGGCCATGGAGCACTATGATACTGCCAGGCTTAGAAAAGACAAAAAAGAGGCCAGATTGGCTCATGAAGGATTTATAGAACTTGCCTCTTTTGACTCCCAAAAGAGATATAAAGAAAGCCAGGAATTAATTGAAAGATCTTTGGAAATGGCAATTTACAACTACCAGTTTGTAATTGACCATGGTTTCAATATTGGTTATTCGTGGAAAATTAAAAACCAATTTAGTCGCATTGTAAACAAAGGCAGCACTTATAAACAATTTTTTGTGGACGCGGATTGTAATCCTTGTGATTGCATCATTGAACTGAATTTCAGAGAGCTGCGGGAAAGTCAATTCACATCAAGAGAAACCAAATCTTTTGAGAAAAAAATTGAAGATGGCTTTACTACAACAAAAGATGACAAAGGCAATACCATCAGGGTACCTATCTATAAAACCTTAAGAGGACAGGTCATTGCTGATAAAACAAGATATGACTTTAATTGGGAAATAAGAGCAGACGTAAATAAAGAGACTTCAGGATGTGATGCATCCTACAATACATTTGACGCTTCCCGATCAGTTGAAATGTATAACTATTCTTTTAGCGGTGACAGAGAAGCCATACCTTCAGAATATAAAAACTACTCGCGGCCCTTCCTTGACAAAGATGACATCATTGATGACCTTTTGGAAGATCTTTTCAATAAGGTATTTAACTATTATGACTGATATTTTGCCCTGATTTGATGGTTAGTTTTCTCAGCAGTGTAACACATATTACCAGCACGGCCATAGGAATAAGGGTGTAGTAAAAAGCCTGGTCGGCTCCAGTGTGTTTGAATAAATATCCTATCATTCTACTGCCAAGTGTGCCGCCAATGGCCGAAAAAATCACAATAAGGCCTGTCATGGGGCTGTGCAACTGTTGTGGCAAGGCACTTAAAACCGCAGAATTGAGCAAAGGATAAATCGGTGCAATAAAGAGTCCCACCAGCGGAAAGGCAAAGGCTAAAAGCGGCAGATCTCCAAAACTTTGAATTTCACTTCCACCTGCATTGACAGTTTTGGGTAAGATAAAAACCACGATGGCCATGGCTCCTGCAAGGCAAATCAGCAGCACTTTGTGCCAGCCCATCTTACCTGAAAAATACCCTGCTGCCAGCCTGCCGATGCCTAAAGAAAAAGACAAAATGCTGGCCATCATTATGCTGATGTTTTCCGGTAAGTGTAAGACTTCTTTGTTAAAAGTAGGCAACCAGGTCATAATGCCCTGCTCAATCATTACAAATAAAAAGGCAGAGATCACAAAAACCAAAACCAGCTGTTTGACCAACAACCTTGCCATGCGTTTTAAATCCTGCATAAGGTCGGAACCCGGTTCGGTTGCCTGCTCTTTTCCCGGTGTAAACCATAAAAATAAAAATGAAAGGCTCGTTAATACCGCCAAAACCCAATACACTCTTAGCCATGCACTGCTGTCGCCTTCTACGTTAAAAGCTGGAAAGAGGAAAGAAGCGAGGGCGATCCCAAACATAAACACGCCCTCTATACTGCTCATAAGAGCGCTGTGTTCCTTTTCATTGGAAGTAACCATACCTATCATTGAATACACACTTACCTTGATCAAAGCAAAAGAAACCCCTACCATTAAGAACAAGAGCCTTGCCGAGGTAAATGAATTTCCCAGGGCCATGGCAATGCTGCCAAAGGTCACCAATGCAAGTCCGGCGAGCATCGCTCGCTTGTATCCGATACGAGGCAAAAATGAAGCTATTCCCAAAGAAACTATGGCAATAGACATATCTTTAAATAATTCAAGGGTGCTGGCCTGAACCTCATCCACGCCATAAACTGCAATCGATTTTAATATCACAATGCCAACGCTATTGAGCAGGATGGCAAAAACAAAATAATTGAGGTACAGCGAAAGTTTTAGCCGAAAAGTTGCATCCATATGATTTGAATTTAGGGCCAAGATAAGCCAAATCAAATATTTATTTATATTTGGTTCAAGTATCATTAAGCATGTCAGAAAAAAACCAGATTACCCTACCCTTTTATGAAGTCCTGCCTGATTTATTTCAGACCGCACATGAGATGGAAATATTTGAAGATGGAAAGGCGTGGGTCGATGCTGTGCCTAGATGTTCCATTGAAGAAATCAGATCACAGTGGAATAAAGCTAAAAAAGACAAAAAAAGTATTGAAGACTTCATCTCTGACTATTTTGACCTACCTAATGCAGACAATAAGACCATTCAATACAATCAAAGCCCAACCGTTGAAAGCCACATTAAAAACTTGTGGCCATCTTTATTCAGAAAAGGCTCCCTTAGCCATATTGAGGGCAGTTCGCTGATTACCATACCTTTTGATTACGTTGTACCGGGTGGAAGATTCAATGAAATGTATTATTGGGATAGTTATTTTACAATGCTGGGGCTGGCCATCCATGGACATAAACCCATGATTAGGAATATGACCAAAAATTTTGCCTATTTTATTGATCGGTTTGGGTTTGCGCCCAATGGCAACAGGAGCTACTTTTTGAGTCGGTCTCAACCCCCCTTTTTTGGTCTGATGGTAGAATTATTGGCCGGTGTTGAAGATGAATCCGTTTATGCTGAATTTCTTCCTCAGCTATTAAAAGAGCATGCCTTTTGGATGACACCTCCGCGAGTGATCGTTTTTGATAACGGGTTGACCTTAAACCGATATGCCGACAATAAATCTGAGCCAAGAGAGGAAATGTATAGAGATGATCAAAAAGAAGGGGCTCACCTGGCTGACCCCGCGTCTTTTTACAACCACCTAAGATC
>Ga0075163_10009954_pt1 | contig 12454 bp, 16 predicted proteins | sample JI1023141ADNA_FD_71478 | JGI IMG/M metagenome (GOLD analysis project Ga0075163, IMG submission 71478) | Wastewater effluent complex algal communities from Wisconsin, to seasonally profile nutrient transformation and Carbon sequestration -... | ecosystem: Engineered > WWTP > Effluent > Algae...
CTAATATTTTTTTGGTGGGTTGGGCGATTATATAAATCCTTAAACTCTGTTTTTAGTATCTATTAAAATAGTTACTGGACCATCATTGATCAAACTCACTTTCATATCAGCCCCAAACTCCCCGGTTTGAACCGGATTGCCAAGTTGAGTAGCGACAGCGCTAATGAATCTTTCATAAATAGGAATAGCAATCTCCGGCTTGGCCGCCTTGATGTAACTAGGTCGATTACCTTTTTTTGTGCTGGCCTGGAGAGTAAACTGACTAACTAAAATTATCTCACCACAACAATCCTTAACGCTCACATTCATAACGCCCAGCTCATCATTGAAGATCCGCAGGTTAACAATTTTACCAGCAAGCCATTCAACATCTTCTGGACCATCGGCTTCTTCTATACCTACCAATACCAATAGCCCAGATTGAATTTGAGCCTTAATTTCCATTCCTACCCTAACTGAAGCCTCAGAAACACGTTGAATCACTGCAATCATTTCTCACTTGGTTAATACCTTTGCAACGAATCGGACTCATGAATAAAGATACCCGCTTGATTTTCCCTTGCATTAGCCAACATGGCCCGGGCTACTTTGATTGATTCTATTCCTTTATACTTTTGTGGTATAAGAAACCCAAAAATTTTATAGAATACTTTTGCAGCATCTTCGCCTGCGCGCTGTTCCTTTCTTGGGCCTACCAGCAGAGATGGCTTGAAAATATGAAAAGTACGAAAGCCAACTGTTGCAATAGCTGCCTCTACCTCTCCTTTTACACGATTGTAAAAAATACTCGAATTCTTATCTGAACCTAAGGCCGAAACCAACAAGAATTGCTGTGCCCCGTTGGCATAAAGATTTCTGGCTAATTCGAATGGATAGTCAAAATCTACCTTTCGAAAAGCCTCTTTGGTTTTAGCCTGCCTGATGGTGGTACCTAAACAACAAAATACATCATCAGCTTTTAAATCAGCAAGGGATTTAAGCTGATCTGCTTGCAATACTACATTTTGCAGCTTAGGGTGAGTAACCTCAAGAGGTTTTCGGCTCAAGGCAATTACTTTGTCGTATAGAGCTTCCTCCAGTAAGAGTTGCAACAGTTGGTTTCCGATTAACCCTGTAGAGCCGGCCAATAAAGCAGTACGTGACATTTAAAAAGTCTGTTGGATTTCTTTCTTTAGTTCGGTGAGGGCAAGCAAAATCAAATCAACCTTTTTCTCCATCACCATTTCAAAAATCTTTTTAGACAAATCAATACTGGTAGCCTCAGCCGACATCGTTGAAGCTGCTTCATTGATCAGAATAACAAGGTCTTCTTTCGCATTACGAATCTGATTCCAAACATCTTCACCCATATACACTTGTTGCGAAACGTTATGATTGTATTCATTCCGAATCTCATCCAGCAGAACTTTATGAAAATCGCGGGCTGAGAAACCAGGATTATTAAGTCTTATCAACAGGTTTTGAGGTGCAATTCGCTCCAGAAACAACGTCATACGCTCAAAAGCCTGCAGCCGGGCTGGTAGAATTATTTCGATGCTGCGGGTGCGTACCTCCAGTTTCTTAAGTTCAATCTCTTTGATGATAAAAGACCTTACTGTAAGATAAACCGCATATAAGACCAGCGAAGCCGGAATTATGATTTTACCAAATTCAATCAATGCTTCCATAGGAATTAAATCAAGACCAAAGGTGTTTAAAATTTAGATATTTTTGGCAGTCTTAACGCTATTATAACCATCGATGTTTGAAAATATTAAACCTGTTGGATTAACCACCCGTGCAGCTGAAGAAGTGCGCAAGATCATGCAAACCAAAAGTATTCCGGCTGGATACGGATTGCGGGTTGGTGTGCGAGGGGGTGGCGGTTGTGGTGGCGTTACCTTGATTATCGGGTTTGACAAACAAAAGCCTTCCGATCTGAGTTACTCACTTGAGGGGATTACATTGTATGTTGATAAAAAACACACGATGTATCTTTTTGGTAAGGAGGTTGACTTCTATGAAGGTGCTGATGCCCGCGGATTTATGTTTGCCGATCAGCAGAAAATGTTCGAACAGAATTGATTCAACCAGTGGTTACCTGGTCTGATTCACGGTAACGGTTGCCTTCTTGCAGACCCCACCAATGGGTGGATTAAATTTTGAAATTCTGACTTCAACATTTTTCGCCTCCCGAAAAGAATTCAACGCCTTCTTAGCAATGGCATGTCCTACAGTTTCCAAAAGTTTAGAGGGCCGGGCCATCTCTTCTTTTACAATCGCATAAAGATCTTCGTAGTTGATGGTGCCACTTAAGTCATCCTGAAAGGCGGATTCTGAAAATTCTGTTTCTACGATCACATCAACTTCAAACTTATTTCCAGAAGAGCGCTCATGGGGATACACGCCATGGTAAGCATGAAACTCAAGTCCTTCCAGCGCAACTTTACCGGTCATTGAATGTCGTCAAAGAAAGAGCGCTGCATGCGTGGTTCTTCGGTCATCATAGGCTTTACTGGTTCTGGCGCAACTGGTGGCAATGCCTTTTTGATTTCGTTTTCCATCACTGCATTTGGGAAAAGTGCTTTCCGGCTCTCCCGCTTAGCATATGCCAGGTGCTGATCCGGATCAAAATCACGGGCCGCTGTTTTAGCTCGCTCTACCCGATCAATGGTTTCACCCGCCATTCTTTTCAGGTCTGATAATAAATTATCACGGTGAATTTCTAAGGTTTTATAATGCTGGCCAAGTGTCTTGAGTCTTTCTTCCATTTCCTCCAGCATCTGCCTCGAAATCATCTCAGCTTCTTCAATCGTATTTTTAGCGATGGTTTTTGCTTCATTAAGCATCGCATCGGCCTTCATTTGATTCTCTCTTAAAATCAACTCTGCAGTTTTGTTGGCCTGGCCAATCACATTAGCTCCAGTATCTTCAGCGGTCTTTAATGTTTTGAATAGTGAACTTTCTACTTCGCGCAACTTCGAAACTTCGCGTTCAGTCGCTTCCAGTTTAATCCGGATTTCTTTTGACTCGTCAAGTGACCGTTCCCATTCCTGGGAAAGAGTTTGCAAAAATGCATTTACCTCATCTTTGTCGTAACCGCGAAGCACTTTTTCGAATGCCTTCTGACGGATTTCCAGGGGTGTGATTTTCATAAATGGCGTGGTTAAATTGAAGTTTAAAAAATAGAAGCCTAAAAAATGACAGTTAACACCTCTCGGTTTTAACTGTATAACGTTAATCCACAGCCAAATGTATGAATTTATGTCAACTTTTCCACCCCCATCACTCTGCCCCTATCCCTGGGGAGAGGGTAGTGAATTTTCAAACTTAATGTCCCATACGGAAATGGTCCGATCGTCACTGGCGCTTATAAGTTGATCGTTAAAAGAAGTCCAAAGCAACTTATTAACAGAAGTACCATGACCCGCATGGCGGCCCTTGTCAATTACTTTCAGTAGTTTCAGTTCATCTGCCTTCCAGATCTTTATTGACTTATCCATGCTAGCGGTGGCAAAATATTCCCCGGAAGGGCTAAAGACCAGATTATTAATTGCAAAAAGATGGGCGGCTACTTCGGCCGTTTGTTTGTACCCCGATTTAACATCCCATGCCTTCAAACGGGCATCGCGTGAGCCACTTATTAAAAACTGAAAGTCGGGCGTATAGCTAAGTGCAAATACAGAGTTTTGGTGAGCCTGGAATTCACATTTTAGTTTGTAATCGCGTAGCGAAAAAACCCGGATGAAGTAATCGCTGAACCCTACGGCTACTTCACCCGCGATTGGATTTATGGCAAGTACCCGTGCGTTTTGACCGGAAACTGACAACTTCTTTTTGATTGCCATTTGATCAAGGTCTATAATAGCAAGCATCCCTTCGCCCGTAGCAATCATTAAATCGCGTTCAAAAGACTTAATATCGAAAATGGCTGCCTTCGTTACTTGCAGCGAGGATATTTCCTTTTTATTCTTCCAATTCAATACATGAATGCCCTCATAGTTATGGCCCGCTATCAGAAGATCTGAATCAGGCAATAGATACATTGCGTAAACCGAGTTAGGTAATTTGGCAATCAGTTCTCCTTCTTCTGGGTTATTGAGATCCCATCGAACTACCATGCCATCACCACCACCTGAAAAGAATTGACTGACCGAATCAGACGATGCAAGTGTATACACACAATCGCGATGACCAGTTAGTGAATGAACTTTCGTTACGTGTATTGCAGGCATGGAAAATCGTGAACTAACCTGGACTTATCAGTTGATTCGGTTAATCCAATTATTTTAACAAAATTGTACTATTAAGGTAAAGAAACCAATGCCCTTATTGAAAATACAAAAGAACGGTGAGCAAAGCGGATGGGCACTCTGGTTTATTACTGAAACCGAACACGAGCTTTCAGCAATCAGCGGTGAAGAGGTTGATTCTTCAATTGTGAGTTACACAAAACGACTTGAATGGCTGGCAGGTCGTGCCATAATCAAATCGCTGGTCGAGCAATGCGGGATGGATTTCTATGGGCTGGAGAAGGATGAGTTTGGCAAGCCATTTCTGAAAAAACATGTTCATCCCATTTCATTGTCTCATTCATTTCCTTACGTAGCAGCCCAGATTGATGCAGTTGTGGAAGTGGGCATCGACCTCGAACAACCAAAATCAAAATTACTTACCATTGCGCACCGCGTATTGTCAGCGCAGGAATTGGAAGATGCCGGCACCGATATTACAAAGCATTGTGTGTATTGGTGCGCCAAAGAGGCGCTTTACAAAGCTTACGGAAAGCGTGGCTTGCATTTTGCACATCAGTTGAATGTGAAGCCGTTTACACTCATGCGAGGTGGCGAGTTGCAGGGAACGATTTCAGTAAATGGTTACAGTCGTGAGTTATCCTTGATGTATAGCATTCAACCAGATTATGTGTTAGTACACACCAAAATATAAAAGTCAAGAAGGATTTGATCCAGCTTGAAATAAAAACGAAAAATTATGAAAAAACTACTACTGCTCATCCTGATTGCAAGTGCAATAACATCCTACGCACAGGAGATAAAGGACTTTTCACTCACGAATGTAAAGGATGGCAAATCAGTTTCGCTATCCAATTTCAGCTCTTCTTCTGGCATTGTGGTTGTATTTACTAGTCATGAATGCCCTTACGATAACTACTACAAAGATCGTTTGAAAGATTTGGTAAATGCTTATTCTGGCAAAATTCAATTTCTTTTTATTAATTCAAATCAGGAAACTCAGGAAAGCGCAGAACAAATGGCTATTCATTATAGCGATTTAGGAGTGCCCTACCTGGCAGATAAAGACCAAACTGCAATGGAAACTTTTGGTGCGCGCAAAAGCCCCGAAGTATTTCTGGTTTCTAAAGTGAGTGGAAAATTTACCGTTGTTTATAGTGGTGCTATTGACGACAATCCGCAGGTAGCTAAAGACGTGAAACAAACCTTTTTAAAGGATGCTTTGAATAAAGTACTAGCAGGAGAAAAAATTGAACCAGTTAGTCAACGGGCAGTAGGATGTTCCATTAGAAGGAAGTAGAAATATTTACCTTCTAAATACTTTTCTTCACGACTGTTGCACTTGCCTGAGCCGTTGGTAGCACCACCAGGTCTGCTATTACTACATGAGGTGGCCGCGTAAGCGCAAATAAAATCAAATCCGCAATGTCTTGACCTTGCAGCGGATCAAAACCTTTGTAAACACTGGCAGCACGTTGTTCATCTCCCTTAAATCGTACAAGAGAAAATTCAGTTTCCACTAGCCCAGGATGAATAGCCGTGACCTTAATACTGTGGGCATTCAAGTCAATCCGCATACCTTTTGTAAGTGCGTCCACAGCAAACTTGCTGGCGCAATACACATTACCGTTAGCATAAACTTCTTTGCCTGCAATGGAGCCAATGTTAATGATATGGCCTGAATTACGTTTAATCATCACTGGTAATACAGCCTTCGTAACGTATAAGAGACCTTTCACATTAATATCCATCATCGCATCCCAGTCATCCACACTACCCGTTTGAATGGGATCAAGCCCATGCGCATTGCCTGCATTATTAACGAGCACATCTATGTCTTTCCAGGTAGTTGGTAACGAATCAATACTTGTTGCTACCTCCTTTTGGTTGCGTACTTCAAATGAAAGTGTTGTAACCTCTGTGTGCGTCCTTAATTCATCCGCCAGTTTTTGAAGCCTGTCTTTTCTTCGCCCACAAAGGATAAGTTTAAATTGATTAACTGCCAATAAGCGGGCGGTAGCTTCGCCAATACCGGAAGTGGCGCCAGTGATGAGTGCAATACGTTTATGCGACATGTTTGAAGGACTTAAACTGAATTCTACTGGAAAACAAAATAGACTGCAATTGTATTGGTGTTCAACCTATCCAATGGATCTTTATAAATACTGGCATCGGACCCTAACATATTTACAATACCACGGGCAAAGCGAATTTCCTGGGAGAATTTGAAGAGTGGAAAATAAAAGTCAAAACCAATGCCGCCTTCCAATTGCACATTACTTTTCTTTATATCAAGGGTTGCACTGGAAGTCTGAATATCATTTTTACCTGAAAGTTCGAAGCCCGGAGTAATGCCGCCAATCATATACATGCGCACATTGCCCCTTCGCATCGATTTGTATTTGAGCAGTAAAGGAAATTCGACATGCGTGGTTTCTACAAATTGAACATCCGTAGTTTCATCGGTATAGGTATATCGGAGTTTATGTGTATAGAAGCCAGCCTTCGGCATTAGCCGCAAATCCAGGAATTCATTTATCCGGTAATTCACTAGAAAGCCAAGTGAGAAACCGGGTGTGAATTCGGCCATGACAGAATGAACTGTATCAAACTGGGTGGTTACAAACTGATCAGAATAATTAACCTGATAGGCCGTGGTGTGCAACCCAATCATAAATCCATAGCTGATCAGTCGTTGGTCATAGTTAGGATTATTTTGCCGTACCCACTTGAAAATCTGGCCTTCGGATACAACCGGTGCCAAACCCAGCAGCAATAGCAGGATTACTTTGTTCCTGTGTAAAGCGAACTGATTCCGAATGTTAGAGGTTGGCATGAAGTTTTTTTAAAACCTATCCGATTGAGAATTTTGATAAAGTCATCACCATCAGGGAACGCTTGCACGGATTCGGGCAAATAAGTGTACGCTGCTGAATCGCGTGAAATCAATCGTCCGATTTTAGGTAAAATGAACCTAAAATAAAAATTATAGATCTGTTTAAATGGGAAACTACGGGGTTTCGAAAACTCCAGCACCACCATGCGGCCACCTGGCTTTAGCACCCGCTGCATCTCAGTCAATCCTTTCTCAAGATTTTCAAAGTTTCTCACTCCAAAGGCAACGATCACAGCATCGAATTTATTTCCTTCGAAGGGTAGATTTTCTGAATCGCCAAGCCGCAAATCAATTTTATGATCATACCCGCGGTCTTTCATCTTCTTACGACCCACTTCCAGCATACCTTCTGAGATATCCACGCCTATCACCTGATCCGGATTGAGTTTCAATGTTTCAACGGCAAAGTCACCCGTACCTGTAGCCACATCAAGAATCAACTTTGGATTGCTTTCAGCCAGTAATTTAATGGCTTTTTTACGCCAACGAATATCAATGCCCAGGCTAAGAAAATGATTGAGAAAATCATAATTGCCGCTAATGGAATCAAACATGCGGGCTACCTGCTGCTTCTTGCTGGCACTATCTTCTTTGTACGGAACGACTGTCAAAATGATTTACTATTAAGGTTTGAAAAGACAAAAGTACTATTTAAAACAAGAAGCCGGATGAATGGTTCGGATTACTTGGCTAGTACTTTAAATTCAACCCTGCGATTTATTTCGCGGCCCCCGGATTCATCATCATTGGATACAAGCGGGCGCTCTTCTCCATACCCGATGGATTTGATTCTGCGGGCAGAAATACCATTGGATGTTAAATAGGCTTTTACTGCATCCGCCCGTTGTTGCGAAAGCTTTTTATTAGATGAATCGCTCCCAACGTCATCGGTATGGCCTCCAATCTCTACTTGCATCGACTGGTTTTGCTTCATCATGGTAAGCATCATATTTAACTCATCAAATGAATCTTCCTGCAACGTTGCTTTAGCAAAATCAAAGAATACATGGCGCAGAGCCGAGACTTCACCCACCGCTACTCTTCTAAGCAATACTTTGCGGTTAATCGTTTGCGGTTCTTCAGTAGCTCTACCAAGTGAAACTTTTACATTCTCGAAAATGTATCCTTCCAATTCAACCGATACGGTGTATTCTTTGGGGACTGTTGACATGATTGCAAACTCAAAGGTGCCTGTTCCTAAACTTGCCGAACCAATAGTCGTATTATCCCTCCCACGCATGCGCGCCTTCGCTTCCACAGGTTGCTTTGTCTCTGCATCTACAACCTCCAGAATAAATTTAATGGGTTGCACCCCTTTCTTCGTAACCTTGGCAACCTCAGGCTCTTTCTTTGAATCAGAAATAAGGTAGATATCCGAATATCCAACTCCATCAGGTCGCACTGATGAATAGTAAAACCGATTTTGCTTTCCTGTGCCTACAATAAAAACTTCGTCATCGGGTGTATTGATCGGATAACCCAGATTTTCGGGCTCTGACCACTCTTTCTTTTGTGCATTGATCAGGGTTGATTTAAACAAATCATAGCCGCCCATACCCTTCCTTCCTTTAGAACTGAAGTATAACGTTTTGCCATCGTAATCTATAAAGGGAGCTTCCTCGTCATACTCTGTGTTAATAGAAGGTCCCAGATTCTTTACAAGCGTCCAGGCGCCTTTTTTGTCTTTTGTGCAGGAGTAAATATCAAGCCCCCCTAACCCACCGGGACGTTCACTGGCAAAGTAAATGGTTGTCTCATCCTTGGTTATGGTAATAGAAGATTCATAAAATGATGAATTAATCATGCCCGGCAAAGGAACCGGTTTGGTCCATGTGCCATCGGGCTGGCGGTTGCTTGAAAATATATCACCATCACCAACACCATCTTTATAAAGAAATAGAATGTTTCCGTTGGGCGACAAGGCAATATTTGAATCATTGAAACGGGTATTAACGATGGCACCAATATTTTTAGCGGGTTGCCAACTTCCACCTTCTTGCTTACTAACAAAAATATCTTCGAAGGGTCGGTTATCATCCCCCACGTTTTCGTTTAGATTCCCTTCTCTTCTTCGGGTTGTAAAAATAATTTCTGTTTCGTCTGCGTTCACCACGGGAGCATAATCATCAAACTCCGAATTAATTTCAGGACCCATATTGGTGATTGAGAAAGGTTTTGGGTTTGCTACATACTCCTTTCCGTTAGCACATTCTTCCAACTTGTACGAAACCTCTTTAAGTTCCACCCGGTCTTTTCCTTTGTAGTTTGGATTCTTATCAAGCTTAAGTTTGTAGCGGGTATAAAAATCAATCGCTTTATCGAACTTCAACCCATAGTGATAACTGCTGCCAATTTGAAATTCAATATCAAAGCGAAAGTCTGGCTTCTGCCGATAAACACGCATCAGGTATTTTACTCCCAATTCCTTTTGAATAGTCCTGATGTGCATTAATCCTGCTTCCAGGTTTGCTTTAAGATTAGTTGTGTCAAAATCGGCTGCGATTACCATTAGCTCGCGGGCATCATCAACAGCCCGGGTTCCTATCATGATCTCGGAAGCCATTTCGAAAAATTGTTTCGATTGTTCTTTGTCTTGTTGTTGGGCCCATGTGTGGACGCTGGCAAGAAGAAAAGTCAAAAAAATAAGACCAGTGCGAAACTGATTCATGCAATTCAAAAATTAGATTATCGCCACAAAAACAAGTATTGGCAAGGTACTAAAAACTAAACAGAGCAAAATTTACAAATTGGTATAATAAAGTACAAGGAAATTACATTCTTAACTTACTTTGCAGGCCTTTAGTATTAACGTGAGTCCATGGAAATTACTTCCGCAGAATTTATTATCAGTAATACCGACATTGAAAAATGTCCCGCCCCCAACAAACCAGAATTTGCCTTTATTGGCCGATCTAATGTGGGCAAATCGTCATTAATTAATATGTTAACGGGTAGGAAGGATTTGGCCAAAACCTCTTCTACTCCTGGCAAAACTCAAACGATAAATCATTTCATGATCAATAAAGCATGGTACCTGGTAGACTTGCCGGGCTATGGATACGCCAGCGTGAGTAAAAGCCTGAAGGAAAAGTGGGTACCCATGATTGAGACTTACTTTGCTAAGCGTGAAAATCTTTATTGCACCTTTGTTTTACTTGATTCACGTATTGATCCACAACCGAAAGACATGGACTTTATCCGGCATCTGGGCACGCTGGGAATTCCTGTGGCTATCGTGCTTACCAAAACGGACAAGTTGAAACAAAGTGAACTGGGAAAGTCAAAAAACAAAATTGAAAAGCAGTTATTATTGGATTGGGAGGAACTTCCACCTTTCTTTATCACGTCTGCAGAGAAAAAATCGGGCCGCACTGCATTACTTGATTTTATTGAGAACGCCATCAAGACCAATAGGTAAAATGATTAGTTTTGCGCGCTAAATAATTATTTGACTTATGGAATTATCGGAAATTGCATCAATCAGTGGCAAAGGTGGATTATTTAAAGTTTTGAAGCCCGGCAAATCAGGAGTATTGCTGGAATCATTAGATGCTACCAAAGCCCGAATTGTAGCAAGTGCCACGCAACGCCTTTCAATACTTAGCGAGATTTCGATTTATACTACCACGAAAGAAGGAACCGTTGCTCTTGAAGAGGTATTGAAGAAAATCCATAAAGATTTCAAAGATGATTTGGGTGTCGATGGCAATTCAGAAGCCAATGAATTAAAATCCTTTTTGAAATCAGTACTTCCTGAATATGATGAGAACCGGGTTTATGTTTCTGATATTAAGAAGTTAGTTAAGTGGTACACCACCTTGCTTGAACAAGCACCGGAAGTCTTCGCTGATAAAAAAGAAGAACCCGCTAAATAAAACTTTCAGCTTTCTCAACCATCTTTTTAGATCCTACATAGAAAGGCGTGCGCTGGTGCAGGTCTTTAGGTTTAATCTCTAAGATTCTATTCTTTCCATCCGAAGCTCTGCCGCCAGCTTGCTCAGCAATAAAAGCAAGCGCATTGCACTCGTACATTAAACGCAGTTTACCATTTTTGTCTTTGGCTGTTGCCGGATAGATATAAATACCCCCCTTTAATAAATTGCGATGAAAATCGGCCACCAACGAGCCTATATAGCGAGCCGTATAATTGCCGTCTTTACAAAACCGAATGTAGGCTTTCACTGCATCTGAAAAAGAATTAGATGCGCCTTCATTAACAGAGTAGATCTTTCCGTCTTCCGGAATTTTCATGTTGGCATGAGATAACACATACTCCCCTAGCGTGCTTTCGTAGGTAAATCCGTTTACTCCATGTCCAGTAGTATAGACCAGCATCGTGGATGATCCATATAAAATATATCCGGCCGCTACCTGTTCATCACCCGATTGTAAAATGTCCTGATCCTGGATAGGTTGCCCTACCGGACTTTTTCTTCTATACACAGAGAAGATTGTACCGATAGAAACATTCACATCAATGTTAGATGAACCATCTAAGGGATCGATCGCAATCACATAATTGCCTTCATTATTCAAGTCCACAAATGATTCGGTTTCTTCGGAGATTAAGGCACAAACCTCCCCCCCTTTAGTAAGCGCCCTCGTAAAACGAATATTGGCCAACACATCCAGCTTTTGTTGTTGCTCTCCGCCCGAATTCTGCGATCCCACAGGGCCCATGATGTCAATAAGCCCGGCTTTATTCACTTCGCGGTTCACTACTTTAGAAGCAAGTGCTATATCCCGTAGTAATTGCGATAACTCTCCACTTGCATATTGAAACTGGTCCTGGTTATTTTTAATAAAGCGGTCGAGTGCGGTGCCAATTGGCAAGGCAATTCGGGAGGCTTCCATGAAATTTGTCATTGGGGCGGTCTTTAGCTTTGGATTATTAAATTCGGGCCGGCAATTAATGGTCGCAAATATATAATTGCAATCGTTTGAAATCAATAAAATAAGGAATGAAGGTATTTAAATTCGGGGGTGCATCTGTTAAAAATGCCCGAGCCATCCAAAATGTGGCAACTATCCTAACTCAGTTTTCTTCCGACCCGCTTTTGATTGTTGTTTCCGCAATGGGCAAGACTACCAATGCACTGGAACAAATCGTTGCATTGGCGCAGTCAAAAAAAGACTTCAAATCAGTACTCGATACGATTCATCAATATCATAGTCAGGTAATTGAAGAACTTGGAATCACTGATCCTCCATTTATTCAACTTTTTGAAAATCATTTTCAGGAAATTGAACGCAGTGCAACTCTCCCAGGTGAGTATGATCACGTGTATGATCAGGTGGTTTCTCAGGGAGAGATTTTATCATCATT
>Ga0075163_10009956_pt1 | contig 12449 bp, 10 predicted proteins | sample JI1023141ADNA_FD_71478 | JGI IMG/M metagenome (GOLD analysis project Ga0075163, IMG submission 71478) | Wastewater effluent complex algal communities from Wisconsin, to seasonally profile nutrient transformation and Carbon sequestration -... | ecosystem: Engineered > WWTP > Effluent > Algae...
CCTGTTGGCACAAAAGGTCATTCTATTACTGCTTATGCTACATTTCAATCGAACAACTATGGGAAAGATTATTTATATAGCGCATATGGAACAGGAGCAATGTCTTATGCACATGTAGGATTTGGAATTCCTACTAAAAAAGAAAAAGTACATTTTCAGCCCTATGTTTCTTATGCCTTAAATACATATAGTGCTGTAAAAACTGGAAAGTTTTTCTATGATTCAAGAAACATAATGGGTCTTGGCATAAATACATATTTAAACGGCAACAATTCGAAATTAACATTAGAATACCAAAACACCCAATTTGGCAGCAGTCAATCTGGATTGTTTACCCTTCAAGGAATGATTTATTTATAACCAAAAAAAAACCAAATAAAAATGAATACAGAAGATCAAAAAAAAGCAACAGCTTACTGGAAAGAAAACCTAAGCTATCTAGCCATATTATTAACAATATGGTTTGCCGTTTCTTTCGGCGCAGGAATATTATTTAAAGATGCATTAAACAATTTCAGACTAGGAGGTTTTAAACTAGGCTTTTGGTTTGCTCAGCAAGGTTCAATTTACGCATTTGTAATTTTAACTTTTGTTTATGTGTACCTTATGAATAAACTTGACAACAAATATGGCTATAACGATTAGTCCTAATTATTTAACTAAAAAAATATAAAAATTATGAGTGTAGAATTATGGACATGGATATTAGTTGGAATAACTTTTACCATATATTTCGGAATAGCAATTTGGGCCCGTGCTGGTTCAACAAAAGAATTTTATGTAGCAGGTGGAAGCGTTTCTCCTTTAGCAAATGGTATGGCTACTGCTGCAGATTGGATGAGCGCTGCATCATTTATTTCAATGGCAGGTATTATTTCATTTAGTGGCTACGATGGCTCGGTTTACCTAATGGGCTGGACAGGTGGTTATGTACTTTTAGCACTACTTTTAGCGCCGTATTTAAGAAAATTTGGAAAATTTACTGTGCCTGATTTTATTGGCGATAGATATTATTCAAATACAGCAAGAACGGTTGCAGTAATTTGTGCATTGATTGTTTCGTTTACTTATGTAGCAGGCCAAATGAGAGGTGTAGGAATTGTATTTTCTCAATTTTTGCAAGTAGATATTACCGTTGGAGTAATTATTGGTATGACGGTAGTACTTCTTTTCGCCTTTTTAGGTGGAATGAAAGGAATAACTTATACACAAGTAGCTCAATATTGTATTTTGATATTTGCATTTATGGTACCAGCTATTTTCATATCATTTCAAATGACGGGAAATGTAATTCCTCAGTTAGGAATGGGTGGAAAATTGGCTGATGGTACTGTCTTGTTAGACAAATTAGATATGATGCACACTCAGTTGGGTTTTAAAGAATACACTTCAGGCACAAAATCTACTTGGGATGTTTTTGCTATAACTATGGCATTAATGGTGGGAACAGCAGGATTGCCACACGTAATAGTGCGTTTCTTTACCGTACCAAATGTAAAAGATGCTCGAAAATCTGCTGGATTAGCATTGGTGTTTATAGCTATACTTTATACTACAGCACCTGCAGTAGCAGTTTTTGCTAGAACAAATCTTATCGAAACGGTAAGCAATAAAGAATATACGGCTATGCCACAATGGTTTAAGAATTGGGAAAATACTGGCCTTATAGCTTGGGCAGATAAAAACAATGATGGTAAAATACAATATGTAGCTGGTGAAGCTATGGAAGGTAAAAAACCACTTTTCACAGATGTAAAAGGAGCAAATGGCGAAAGAACTATTTCAAACCCAAGCTCAGAAGCAAACGAACTTTATGTAGATAAAGATATAATGGTACTAGCCAATCCTGAAATTGCAAACTTGCCAAATTGGGTAGTTGCCTTGGTAGCAGCAGGTGGTTTAGCGGCAGCATTATCTACTGCAGCGGGTTTGTTGCTCGTTATTTCTACATCAATTTCTCATGATTTAGTTAAAAAACAAATTAATCCAAACATTTCTGATAAAGCAGAATTAATGGTAGCTCGTGCTAGTATTTTTGTTGCCATTTTGATTTCTGGCTTATTTGGTATTTATCCTCCAGGGTTTGTTGCAGCAGTTGTTGCTCTAGCATTTGGTTTAGCTGCTGCATCATTTTTTCCGGCTATTATTTTAGGAATTTTTGACAAGCGTATGAACAAAGAAGGCGCTATAGCTGGAATGGTAGTAGGTATTACTTTAATGCTATTCTATATGATTAGATTTAAAACTGGTCTTATAGGCGTTATGGAACCTTTACCAGCAAGTGAATGGTGGTTTGGTACATCGCCAGAAGGTTTTGGAACTATTGCTATGATTGTAAACATAGTAATATCATTTGTAGTTTCTAGAATGACTCCTGCCCCACCACAAGACGTTCAAGACATTGTAGAAAACATTAGAATACCTAGCGGTGCTGGAGAAGCACAAAGTCATTAATCCCCCTTTTTTTTAAAAAAAACAGTATTATGAAAATAATACTGTTTTTTTCTTTAAATTTATAGCAAAGAGAAAACATCTATGAAACGCAGACACGAACAAAAACTAGTTATACTTTCAATAGTATTATTTCTATGTTTCAACGTGCCTATAATTTTGATTTTTGATATCAATTATGCATTTTTTGGTATTCCAATTTTGTATTTTTCTATATTTTCTTTTTGGGCACTCTCTATTATAATTTCTTATATCGTATTAAAAAAACACTATGAGTAATTATATTTTATTTGTCATAATAATTTGCTACCTGCTTTTGCTATTTTTTATAGCATTTATGGCAGAAAAAAAATCTGAAAACAAATGGGTAAACCATCCATTGGTTTATTCTTTATCTATAGCAGTTTACTGCACTGCTTGGACCTATTATGGTAGCGTAGGCATTGCTGCCGAATCTGGTATCAGCTTCTTACCTATATACTTAGGTCCTGTTATAGCCGTTCCTTTATGGATTATTGCTATGCGCAAAATCATTAGAATTTCTAAACAAAACAAAATTTCTTCTATTGCAGATTTTATATCTTTAAGATATGGAAACCATAGGTTTTTAGGTGCACTGGTAACTATTATAAGTGTACTGGGAATTGTTCCATACATTTCACTTCAACTAAAAGCTATTTCAGAATCTTTCGAAATACTGACCAATACTTCACATTCATTAACGCACAATATTTTTTACGATACTACTTTTTATATAGCCGTTATTCTTGCTCTTTTTGCAGCATTTTATGGTACACAAAAAACAGATGCATCTGAAAAACATAGGGGAATAGTGGTTTCGGCTGCTTTCGAATCTATTGTTAAACTTGTATTTTTTCTTGTTATCGGTGTTTATGTAACCTTTTATCTTTTCGATGGCACACAAGATATTTATGATAGAATATCAAAAACCGAAAACTTTGAAAAACTCATTAGTTTCAATGGTTTAGAATCTGGTTTTAACTGGTTATTTATGATTATGCTTTCATTTATGGCTATATTTCTACTTCCTAGGCAGTTTCAAGTTTCGGTAGTAGAAAATTTAAGAGAAAGACATCTAAAACACACTATTTGGTTCTTTCCTTTATATTTATTGCTCTTCAATTTCTTTGTTATTTTTATAGCTTGGGGCGGCAAATTAAACCTTGGCGAAACTGCAAATGCTGAGTATTTTGCACTATTACTTCCTCTGCAAAATGGAAACACTTTTTTGGCACTTCTTGTTTTTTTAGGTGGCTTTTCAGCAGTAATTTCTATGGTAGTAGTTTCTACGCTAGCACTTTCTACTATGCTGAGCAATAACCTAATTATTCCTTATGGCTATCTTTCTAAATTTTCTAAAGCAGATCCAGAAAAAAACACCAACAATATTAAAACCATAAGAAGAATTTCAATTTTTTCTTTAATCATATTGGCCTTTTTATTTTATAGAAGCTTTTCTATTGAATTATCATTATACGCTATTGGTTTAATTTCTTTTGTAATTATAGCACAGCTTGGTCCTTCATTTTTCTTTGGTTTGGTTTGGAAAAGAGGTTCTGCCAGAGCATCAATAGTAGGAATTATTATTGGTTTTCTTTTCACGTTCTACACTTTGATTCTTCCATTTACTATTCAATCTTTAACAGAATCTACTTTTTTTGTAGAAAATGGTCCATTTGGCATAGCGCTTTTAAAACCATATAGTCTTTTAGGTGTAGATTTTTTGAGTCCGCCAGCACACGCTTTTTTTTGGAGTATGCTTTTTAATACCATTACATTCCTTGTAGTTTCTATTAGTTTTAGAGGAAATTATAGAGAAAGAAACTATGCCGAATTATTTATAGACAACAAAAATTATTCAAGCCTGCAAGACAATGCTTTTGTTTGGAAAGGTGAAGCTTATGTTTCTAATATTAAAAATGTACTCAACAAATTTCTGGGAACCGAAAGAACAGAAAGAGCTTTAGATTTATTTTTTAGAAAATACGATTTACCAAAAGATACCGAAAAAGCAGATGCACGATTAATCAATTTCTCCGAAAAACTTTTAACGGGAAGTATCGGAAGCGCTTCTGCCAAAATTCTTATTTCAAATGTTATAAAGGAAGAAGAAATTTCTTTGATTGAAGTATTAAAAATACTTGAAGAGTCTAAAGAAAATATAAGCCACAACAAAAACCTTCAAGAAAAATCTAAAGAACTAACCCAACTTACAGACCAACTCAAAAATGCAAATAATGAGCTTATTTTTAAAGACAAACAAAAAGATGACTTTTTAGACACCGTAGCACACGAAATAAAAACACCACTTACCGGCATAAGAGCAGCAACAGAACTTTTAATAGACGATGAAGATGAAATGCCTTCTGAATTGAAACAAAAATTTCTAAATAATATACTTCAAGATTCGGATAGGCTTTCAAGAATGATAAACAACATTCTTGATTTTGAAAAACTCACAACAGATAGAATAAGTCTGGATAGTAAAACCCATAACTTAAAAAAGAGTATCGAAAAAACCATAGAAAGTCTAATGCATATAGCCAATCAAAACAATATTTCGATAGACTTTTCTCAAATAAAAGATGTTGAAATGCGCTATGATGAAGATAGAATTATTCAAGTAATAACAAATCTAATTTCTAACGCCATGAAATTTTGCGATAAGGCAAATGGGAAAATATTTATAACGAACAAAATAGCAGGAAACGAAGTAGAAGTATGCGTTACAGACAATGGCAAAGGCATTCCGATGGAAGACATAAACTACATTTTCGATAAATTTTACCAATCGAAAAACCAAAACACTAAAAAACCAGAAGGAAGTGGACTTGGCTTAGCTATAAGCAAGCAAATAATAGAAAAACACCAAGGAAAAATTTGGGTTGAAAACATAAAAAACAGTGGAGCACGTTTTGTATTTAAACTTCCATTAAATAATTAAAGCAGTGAATGATGAATAAAATATTAATAGTAGATGACGAACCCAATATTGTAATGTCTTTGGAGTACGCATTTAAAAAACAAAACTTTGAAGTATTTATAGCCCGAGACGGTAGCGAAGCCTTGGAAATATTAAAAAACAATATTCCAAATGTAGTGCTATTAGATATTATGATGCCTAACGTAGATGGTTATCAAACTTTAAAAGAAATTAAAGCAGATCAAAATTTAAAACATACTAAAGTGGTATTTCTTACTGCCAAAAATAAAGCCTCTGATGTAGAAAAAGGACTCGAACTTGGCGCCGATTTATACTTAACAAAACCATTTTCTATTAAAAAAATTATAGCCATTATTAACGAATTAATCCAATAATATGAATTATAAAATACCACCATTAGCCTCAGATATTATTATTACCATTTACGTAGTAGTAAGCCTATTTTTTAGATTTAAATATGAAACCGACCCAAATGTTTCGCCTATAGTTTCTATTATTTTAGGCGCAAGTTTTATTTTGATATTATGGGTTTTAATAAAATTAGAAGTATTAAATCCAAACTGGTTTGGGCTTTTAAAAACCAATAAAAATAAGTCATGAATTATAAAGAAACATACCAAAAAAGTATCTCAGAACCAGAAGTATTTTGGAAAGAACAAGCTGCAACTTTGCACTGGAATACGTTTCCTAAAACCATTCTTTCTAAAGATGCTTTTAACTATCCACAGTGGTTTGCCGATGGAAAACTGAACATAAGTTATTTATGTATAGACAAACATATCGAAGACGGTTTTGGAGCTCAGAACGCTTTTATTTACGAATCGCCAGTGACAGGCGTACAGCAAAAAATTTCATACGATGAACTAAAAACTGAAGTTGCCAAACTCGCAGGCGGACTATTAGCTTTAGGTTTAAAAAAAGGCGATACGGCTATAATTTATATGCCTATGATTCCACAAGCGGCTTTTGCTATGTTAGCTTGCGCTAGAATTGGAGTTATACATTCAGTAGTTTTTGGAGGTTTTGCCCCAAACGAATTAGCTATAAGAATAGACGATTGTAAACCAAAAGCTATCATCACCGCTTCAAATGGAATTGAGATTGAAAAAATAATAGAATACAAACCTTTTGTAGATAAAGCAATAGAGTTGGCAGAACATAAACCAGAAAAAGTAGTTGTTTTTGACAGAAAATTAGGCGTTGAATTTGAAACCAATGCTAGAGATGTAGATTATAAAACTTTAGTTTCTCAATCTCAAGAAGCTGAGCCAGTTATAGTAGAATCTACACACCCACTTTATATTTTATATACTTCTGGCACTACCGGAAAACCCAAAGGAATTATTAGAGATACGGGCGGATACGCTACAGCTTTAAAATATTCTATGAAAGCTGTTTATGCCGTAGCAGAAGGCGATATTTATTGGGCAGCTAGTGATGTTGGCTGGGTGGTAGGACATTCATATATTGTGTACGCGCCACTTTTAAACAGAAATACAAGTATTTTGTTTGAAGGAAAACCAATAAAAACTCCAGACGCTTCAACATTTTGGCGAATCATTTCAGAGCATCAAGTTAAAGTAATGTTTACTGCTCCTACGGCTATTAGAGCTATAAAAAAAGAAGATCCAAACGGAGAATTCATTAAAAAATACGATTTATCTTGTCTGAAATATCAGTTTCTAGCAGGCGAAAGATGCGATGCTGCCACTTTACATTGGTTAGAAAATCAATTAAACATACCGGTAATTGACCATTGGTGGCAAACAGAATCTGGCTGGCCAATGCTTGCCAATATGGTTGGTATAGAACTAAATGAAGTAAAAGCAGGTTCGGCTACTTTTCCAGTAAGCGGCTACGATATACAAATTTTAAACGAAGAAGGCGAGCAAGTACAATCTTCTGTAGAAGGTTATGTAGCTGTAAAATTGCCTTTACCGCCAGGCACATTAACCAATCTTTGGGGAAATCCTGAGCGATTCAAAGCTGGATATTTAGACAAATTTCCTGGATATTATTTCTCTGGCGATGGTGGTTATCAAGATGAAGACGGCTATGTTTTTATAACAGGAAGAGTAGATGATGTTATCAATGTAGCAGGTCATAGACTTTCTACTGCCGAAATGGAAGAAATCGTTGCTTCTCACCCAGCAGTAGCAGAATGTGCAGTATTTGGAATACACTGCGAACTCAAAGGACAAAAACCACTGGGTCTTGTCGTTTTAAAAGCAGGAGAAAATGCCAACAACGCAACTTTGCAAAAAGAAATTATACAAGCAGTAAGAAACGAAATTGGAGCCGTAGCATCATTTAGAGATGTTTTGGTGGTGGAAAGATTGCCCAAAACACGCTCAGGGAAAATTTTAAGAAAGCTATTGAGAAACATAGCAGACGATAAAGAATTTAATATACCATCTACCATAGATGATGTAGCCATAATAGAAGAAATAAAAACCATTTATAAAAAAAACCAAATCGGAATAAACTAAAAAATTATTAATTATGAGTAACTATCACATTAAACACCTAGAAGAATTTTTTCACGTTTACAGAAAATCAGTAAACAAACCAGAAGAATTTTGGGAAGAAGTAGCAGAAGAACATTTTGTATGGCAAAAAAAATGGGACAAAGTATTGTCTTACGATTTTGAAAAACCAGAATTTAAATGGTTTGAAGGTGCCAAATTAAACATTACCGAAAACTGTATAGACAGACATCTTTTGACGCTTTCAGATAAAACAGCTATTCTTTTTGAACCAAATGACCCTAATGAAGCAGCACAGCACATTTCATACGGAGAACTTCATAAAAGAGTAAATGCTTTTGCTAATGTTTTAAAAGACAAAGGCATTCAAAAAGGCGATAGAGTTTGCATTTATCTACCTATGATTCCAGAACTTGCCATTTCGTTATTAGCTTGTGCTAGAATTGGTGCTATTCATTCCGTTGTGTTTGCAGGATTTTCTTCTACTGCACTTTCTACCAGAATAAACGATAGCGACTGCAAAATAGTCATTACTTCAGACGGTTCTTATAGAGGAAATAAAAGCATTGATTTAAAAGGAATTGTAGATGAAGCTTTAGAATCTTGCCCTTGTGTAAAAACGGTATTAGTAGCTAAAAGAATCAATTCAACCATTTCTATGGTAAAAGGTAGAGATGAATATCTTCAACCTTTGCTAGACAATGCATCTACTGAATGTAAAGCCGAAGAAATGGATGCCGAAGATCCACTTTTCATTTTATACACCTCTGGTTCTACCGGAAAGCCAAAAGGAATGGTACATACTACTGCTGGCTATATGGTAAATACCGCATTCACTTTTAAAAACGTTTTTCAGTACAAAAAAGATGACGTATATTGGTGTACTGCCGATATCGGTTGGATAACTGGCCACTCATATATAGTTTATGGACCACTAGCAAATGGTGCTACTACCGTAATGTTTGAAGGAGTTCCTTCTTACCCAGATTTTGGACGTTTTTGGGAAATAATAGAAAAGCATAAAGTAAACCAATTTTACACCGCACCAACTGCTATTAGAGCATTAGCAAAAGAAAATTTAGATTTTGTAAACAAATATGATTTAAGTAGTTTGAAAGTACTAGGCTCGGTAGGAGAACCTATAAACGAAGAAGCTTGGCACTGGTACAACGACAATGTAGGCAAAAAGAAAAGCCCAATAGTTGACACTTGGTGGCAAACAGAAACAGGTGCCATTATGATTTCACCGATTCCTTATGCTACGCCAGCCATTCCAACATTTGCTACATACCCTTTGCCAGGTATTCAGCCCGCATTAATGGCAGAAAACGGTGAAGAGCTAATAGGCAAACAAGTTGAAGGTAAATTATGTATTAAATTCCCTTGGCCTTCTATGGCTAGAACCATTTGGGGCGATCATCAAAGATATAAAGAGACCTATTTTTCGGCCTACAAAGGAATGTACTTTACAGGCGATGGCGCACTCAGAGATGCCGTAGGATATTATAGAATTACGGGCCGAGTGGACGATGTAATTATAGTATCAGGACATAATTTGGGAACCGCTCCAATAGAAGATGCTATAAACGAACATCCAGCTGTAGCAGAATCTGCCATTGTAGGATTTCCACATGATATAAAAGGAAATGCCCTTTATGGATATGTAATTCTAAAAGAAATTGGCACCTCTAGAGATCATAATAACTTGAGAAAAGAAATAAATCAAATTATTACAGAACATATTGGTCCAATAGCCAAATTAGATAAAATTCAATTTACATCAGGATTGCCAAAAACTCGTTCTGGTAAAATCATGAGAAGAATTTTAAGAAAAATAGCTTGTAAAGAAACTGAAAATTTAGGAGATACTTCTACCCTATTGAATCCAGAAGTAGTTCAAGATATCATGGACAATGCACTTTAAATAGCATTTTTAGATAGATAGATTATAAGCCTGGTGTCTTTTTTTTAAGATGCTGGGCTTTTTTATTGAATTGTGAATAATTAAATATGATTTTTTTGATTTTTACTGGGAATTTTTGATAGCTTTGATTGACACAAAATATAAATCATTAAAACGCTTCATATTCGAGCGTTGGCAACTATTGAAATGGAAAACCGAGAAAAAATATCTAACGAAAACGGAAATTGGTATATTGCTGAAATTATTGAAAAGTGTGAACCAATTGTAAGAAATGAGAAACAAGATTTACGTAGAGTAACAACTTGGGGAAATCATCATTTAATTAAAGCTAAATCATCTAAAGAAGCGTATGAAAAGGCTGAAAAACTTGGTAAAGAAGCTGAATATAAATTTACAAATACTGATAAAATTGAAATGGAATGGATTTTTGTTGGTATTGGAGAATTAATTCCGATTTACGAAGAATTTATTGGAGATGGTGCTGAAATAATGTGGACAGATTATGGAAATATTTCTGACCGAAAAGCGAAAAGAATGGCTCGTTCCAAAAATGATATTTTGAGCCAAATTAAATCAAAACCAAATCTTTAAAAAAATGAGTAAAAAAAGAAACGGTCAACTTACTTCTGTTACTGAATGGAAAAAACATTTACGCAAAATTGGAAAACGATTTTTTTGGAAAGGAGAACGTTTAGCTGAAAAAAAAATGATTAATAACGAAACTAAACAATCAGAATAAGAAAACAGTTGCCAACAACGGTTTGTAACAATTGCTCGGCTTGGTCTTTGTTTGAATTTTCTCCGAAAATTCTAAAGTAGTTTTGTATTTGTGAAATTAAGTGCTAAATTTACGCAACTGTCACAAGCCGTCAAACGTCAATCAACACCCAAACCAATAATCCCTCTCCCAAACAAATTATAAAATTACTTTGCTCTATATTTATCTATAATTAAACAATGTAACATTGTTTAATTAGAACTTGCTGATATTCCTCAAAAAAAACTAACTCCACCGAAGGATTTTAGAATAACAATCTTCTAAGTATAGATAATAGCAAATTTCATTCATGTTTTTATACGAGATTAAAAAATAAACCAACTAAACCTTAACACCTCTATTTTTTAAATCCTTATTTTGAACAATCTTGTATTTCTGTCAATCAAATTCCTTAATTAAGACATAAATTTCTAACTAAGAAGACAATTTTAACGAATTTTAAATACTTTTTGTTTAATTTTTTTTTAAAAAAGTAAAACAAAATAAAAAATTAGTTGTACATTTGTATAAAATATAAAGCAGATGAAAATTTTAAGCATATTAGTACTAATACTTTCTTGTGGCGCAGCTACAAACGTAGCCATTACAAATGAAACAGAACAACTAAAAAGTATTTATCAGTTCAAGGTTATGGATATTGAAGAAAAACCTTTCGATTTTGCAAGTTTAAAAGGCAAAAAAGTAATGATAGTAAATACAGCTTCTAAATGTGGTTATACACCACAATATGAAGAATTAGAAACTTTATACAAAAAATATAAAGATCAAAACTTTGTTATTTTAGGTTTTCCAGCAAATAACTTTTTAAGTCAAGAGCCAGGTACAAATGAAGATATTGCAAGTTTCTGCCAAAAAAATTATGGTGTTACTTTTCCTATGATGGCAAAAATTTCAGTTAAAGGAAAAGATATAGATCCATTATATAAATATTTGACTTCTAAAGGATTAAACGGACTTGAAGACAATTCAGTTAAATGGAACTTTCAAAAATATTTAATAAACGAAGAAGGTTTTTTAGAAAAAATAATTTACACCAGCACTTCTCCATTAGATGCAGAAGTAACAAGCTGGATTACTAAATAAAGATTTCATAGTTAGTTAGGTTGGGCTCGTAGACTTCGGTTTATGGGCCTTTTTTTATGCAAAAAAACACTAAATTTACGGCATCAAATACACGCACTCTTATATTATTAGAATTCAGTTTCTAGGTTTCAGGTTTCACGGTTGGCAAAAACAACCTGGACTCAAAACCGTGCACGATATTGTAGATAAAACGCTTTCATTTGTTTTTGAACATACAGATTATAAAACCATAGGTGTAGGCAGAACAGATGCAAAGGTTTCTTCAAGAAATTATCCACTCCAACTTTTCATAAACGACATAGTAGATGAAAAATGGTTTTTAGAAAAATTTAATTACAATGCTGCAAATGATTTAAAAGCAATTTCGATTGAAAGTTGCGAAACAAGTTTTAACATTATAAGCACACCAAAAATTAAAACATACCATTATTATTTTTCTTTTGGGCAAAAACAAGATCCATATTTAGCACCTTTAATGGCAGGATTTACTGAAAACTTAGACATAGAGTTGATGCAAAAAGCTGCTAAACTGTTTCAAGGAACTCATCATTTTCAAAAATACTGTTCGCAACCTACTGAACATACTATTTTTGAAAGAAAAATAGATTCTTGTACTTTAGAAAAAAATACATTTTTAATTGGAAACTATTTCCCTGAAGAATCTTATGTATTGGAAATAAAAGGAAAAGGATTTCTGCGCTATCAGATAAGATATATTATGGCAGTTTTGTATCATTTAGGCAAAGGAGAACTTAGTTTTGA
>Ga0075163_10009957_pt1 | contig 12449 bp, 9 predicted proteins | sample JI1023141ADNA_FD_71478 | JGI IMG/M metagenome (GOLD analysis project Ga0075163, IMG submission 71478) | Wastewater effluent complex algal communities from Wisconsin, to seasonally profile nutrient transformation and Carbon sequestration -... | ecosystem: Engineered > WWTP > Effluent > Algae...
ATCGCATGAAGGGCCAGTCGACCTCGGTGTAGGCCGCAGCGTGGGTGCCGGCGAAGCCGCCACCCTGGTTGATGAAGCCCTGGAACGCGGCCCGCTGCGAGGCATCGAGGGTGTTGCCGGAGGTGATGACGAACACCACCGCGTCGTAGTCCCGGAGAAACCCCGGAGTGAAGGTCTTGGGATCGTTCGTCGCCACCACGAACCAGCCGCGGGCGAGGCCGGTGTTCGAGAGCACCGCCTGGGCCACCGGGTTCGACGGATGGTCCCAGTCGATTTGCCTGCCGTAGAGGAGCACCCGCGGGCCCCCGCTCGACGCTGCGTCGGAGCAAGGCAGCGCGGTACCGCCGTCGCCCACCGCTCCGCCGAGCACCGTCGGCTCCGGCTGCGGCACTTGCGTGCAACTTGCAACCACAACCGCGAATACGGGAAGAAGGCGCCGGAGCATCGGTACCCACCTTATACCACGCGCCCTTGTCGAGCGCGTCGCCTCAGACTTCGTGCAGGGCTTCGCGGAGCTCGTCCGGGGTGACGGTGGCGGTGCCCTCTTTCGAGACCACCACTCCGGCGGCGACGCTTGCCAGGATGATGGCGTCCTCGAAGGGCACGTGGGTCGCGAGCGACAGCGCGAGCGTGGCCACCACCGTGTCGCCGGCGCCGGTCACGTCGAACACGGCTTTGGCCGTGGCGCGCGCGTGGATCGGCGCGAGCCCGGGCCGCACCAGGGTCATCCCGTCGGCGCCGCGCGTGGCAAGGATGGCGCCGCCGCCGAGGAGCGGAAGCAAGCGCTCGGTGGCCGCGAGAATGGCGTTCTCGTTGGGCAACGGACTGCCGGCTGCGAGCTCCAGCTCGCTCTGGTTGGGGGTGATGACGGTTGCGCCGCGGTAGAGGGCAAAATCCCGATGCTTCGGGTCCACCACCACGGGGATGCCGCGCTTCGCCGCACCGGCGAGCAGGTGCGAGGCCACCGCGGGCGAGACCACGCCCTTGGCGTAATCGGAGAGAATACACCCATCGGCCTTGGCCAATCCGGCGTCGATGGCCAAAAGCAGCCCCGCCAGCGCCTCGTTCTGTGGGGGCTCGCGCGATTCCGAGTCCGCGCGCACCATCTGCTGCCCGCGGGCCACCAGGCGCGTCTTGCGGGTGGTGGGTCGAGCCGCGTCGCGCACCAGCGAGGCACCGAGCCCGCCCTCGCGCAGCAGCCGCTCCACCACGTCGCCTTCGGCGTCCTGGCCCACGAGGCCGATGACCGTCGCGTTGCCGCCCAGCGCTTGCACGTTGGCGGCGGCGTTGGCCGCACCGCCCAGCCGATGGTCGCGCGAGCGCACCTCGAGGACCGGGACCGGCGCCTCCGGCGAGATGCGCTTCACGTCGCCGCGCAAGAACTCGTCGAGCATGACGTCGCCCACCACCAGGATGCGCTTGCCGGAGAACGATTGCAGGTGCGGGGCCAGTGCTTTCACGGAGAGACCTCGGCGGCGTGTTTGGCGAGATAGGCGACGACGTCGCCCCAGGTGGATGCGCAGAAATCGGCCTCGGGAATGGTGGCGCCCAGGAGCACCGCGCGGGCGCCGGCGCGCTTGCCGGCCACGATGTCGGTGCGACGATCGCCGAGCATCACCGAGCTCGGGAGGTCCAGGCCCAGATCGCGGGCGGCGTCTTCGAGCATTCCCGGCTCCGGCTTGCGGCACCGGCACCCCTCGTCGGGACCGTGAAAGCAGTAGTAGCTACCGGCGAGCGTGATGTCGCGCTGGCGCAGGAGCTCGACCATGCGATCGTGCACCGCCTTGGCCTCGGCGGGCTGGATGATGCCGCGGGCAACGCCCGACTGGTTGCTCACCACCACCAGCGCGAAGCCGAGGTCCTGCGCCACCCGCAGCCCGAGCTCGGCGCCGTCGATGAAGCGCACCGCCTCGGGATCACGCGGATACCCCGGGTCCACCAGGATGGTCCCGTCGCGGTCCAAAAAGAGTGCCCGCTTCAACCTGCGCCACCCTCGCCCAGAATCCGTGCCAGCGTGCTGGTGGACGAGCGGCCCGGAACCAGCGGCAAGAACGCGATGCGACCGCCGTAGGCCTCGACGATGGCGGCCTCCGGGATGGGCTTGCCGGTGGGCGGCGCGTAGTCCGCACCCTTGCAGTGTACATCCGGTTGAATGGCCTGCAGGGCCTCGCTGGGGGTCGCCTCGGAGAACACGTGCACGTAGTCCACGAGGCCCAGCGCGGCGAGCATCTCCACCCGCTCGGCCACCGGGAAGATGGGCCGGCTCTCGCCTTTGAAGGCCTTCACCGATGCGTCGTCGTTGACGCCCACCACGAGCACGTCGCCGAAGGCGCGCGCAGCGCGCAGGCTCGAGAGGTGCCCGATGTGCAAGACGTCGAACACACCCGACGTCCACACCAGCGTCCGCTTCTGGTCGCGCAGGCCCTTGCGGAGCGCCACCAGCTCGGCCCGCGACATTTCCTTGGGCGAGCTCGAGACCACGCCCGTGCGGTCCGGGACCGCCGCAGAGACCGAGCGGCTGGCGTCGACGATCTCGCAGAGGATGTGGCCGATGGTGATGTGGATCTCTTGCACGCGCGCGGTGACTCGCGACGGCACCGCGAGCCCCACGTCGCAGTCCTTGGCAAAGGCTTCGCCCTTGGCGCCGGTGAGCCCGATGACCTTCAGGCCCTTTTCCCGCGCGGCCTTCACCGCCGCCAGGATGTTGGGCGAGGTGCCGCTGGTGGTGATGGCCACCAGGAGATCGCCCGGCTGGGCCATGGCCCGCACCTGCCGCGCGTACACCTGCTCGAAGCCGTAGTCGTTGCCGATGGCGGTGAGCGCCGAGGTGTCGGTGTGCAGCGCCAGCGCCGGGAGCGGCTCGCGCTCCATGACGTAACGGCCCACGAACTCGGCGGCGATGTGCTGCGCGTCGGAAGCGCTCCCGCCGTTCCCGCAGAACATCACCTTGTGGCCGCCGTCCACGCACTCGACGATGAGGTCGGCGGCGCGGGCGATGGCGTCGGTGAGCCCTTCCTGGCTGTCGAGGCGCACGGTGACGCCTTCGCGCATGGCAGCCCGGATGATCGCCTCGGTGGCAGCGCGTTCCATGCGCATCAGTTGGTGTGCCGCGGGTGGGCCGCGACCGTCTCGGTGAGCATCGGGCGAACGACCCGCAGCACGTCGTCGAGGGAGACGCTGCGCGCGGCCACGTTCTTGATCTCGTCGGTGGGCTTGCCCATCACCACGTCCTTGCCGTTGTACACGGTGAAGAGCGGGATGGAGTACAGCGGCGGCGCCACGCTCGCCACCTTGGTGCCCAGCGGCGCGAAGAGGGTCGGGGTGTCGGCGAAGAAGAGCCCCACCGTGGGCACGTCGACCAGGCAAGCCAGGTGCATCGGGCCGCTGTCGTTGGAGATGACGATGGCCGACTCCGCGAACAGCACCACGAGCTCCTTCAGGCTCAGCTCACCGGCCACCGAGACGGCGCGCGGGTTGCCCACGTCGTGCACGATGCCTTCGACGTACGCCCGCTCGCCCTTGGCCCCGATGTAGAGCGCCGCCGCGGTGGGGTGCTCCTCGAGGAGCCGCGCGCCCAGCTCCGCATAGCGAGCCTCGGGCCACTTGCGGGCCTCCGGCGCCAGATCGGGCGAGGTGTTGGGGTTGATGACCAGCAGCGGCTGATCCTTGCGGATGCCCAGGCCCTTGAGCTTCTCCCGGAGATTGTTGCGCTCCTCCGGGGTGGGGACGATCTTGGGGTACTTGTACTTTGCAGCGAACTCGGCAAAGTCGAGGTAGTACGAGTCGTCCTTGGCCAGCAGGTACACCAGCGAGAGGAAGATGTCCTTGGTGTGGAAGTAGTGGTTGTACACGCCGGCGACGTCGAGAAGTGTGCGGCGCCATGGCTCCGCCGTGAGGTAGAAGCCGGCGTTCCACGGAATGCCCGCGAGGCCGCCAAGAACCAGGGGAAACTTGGCGTAGAACTCGAGGTCGACCAATAGGTCGCAGCCCTCGCGGCGAAGCTCTGCCGCAACCTCGAGCGTGGTCCGCACGAATGCCGCTGGGGAGGATGCGTCGACGAAGTAGTTCTTGTCGGTCAGACCAAGGATCTCGAGGAGGTCCTTGTTGGAGCGGAAAGTGACGAAATGTAGCTCCGCGCCGGGAAACTGGTCTCGCAGTGCCTTGAGGCTGGGCGAAGCCACGACGATGGACCCCATGCCGAAGAACTTCATCACGACGATCTTTCGCGTCGCGCGCTCCCGCGTGGTGAATGGTCGCCCGGCTCGTTTCGCAAGCGCCAACGCCGAGCAGAGAGCGTTGCCGAGCGCGTTGTCGAGACGCCTCATCAACTTTACGTCAAGCATCGCCACCGTTTGACATGCTCGAGCCCGGGGGTCAAGCCCCCCGACGGGCGGAGAGAGCTGGATTTGCCCGCTATTTGCGGCGCTTGGGGCGCCCAATGCGTCGTGCGCGCCCGTCCTCCGAGCGTTGCGCCGCGGGCAGAGCCACGCTGAACGAGGCACCTGCGCGTCCGGTCTTCGGCGTTGACATCACCCTGCCCACCAGAATACTTGGCCCCGTGTCGGTATTGAGCCAGTGGCCCCGAGGTTGGCGCGCACGGACCGCCGCCGGTCTGGTGGTGGGGCTTCTGCTCGCGCCCTTGGTGTATGCGCTACCGCCGTTCACGCGCCCCTTCTTGTGGGAACCCGGCGTTTGGGGCATCGCCGTCCTCGTGGCCTACTGCGGCTTCGGGTGGGCCGTATCGAAGGCGGCGGGATGGGCTCGCGTAGACGTCGGCCTGCAGGCGGCCTGGGGCGCGGCGCTCATCGTGGTGCTGGGCGGACCACTCCTGGCGGTCGGCGTTCTCGTTCGCCCGGTCCTGGTCGCCATCGTGGTCATCGGCAACGTGCTCGCCGTGCTCGCCGTGCTCGCGCAGTGGCGAAGCCAAGCCCACCGAGCCGCAGCGCTCCGCAAGCTGGTCACGAGCGATTTCAGAATCGCAGCCCCACTCGCGGCGATCGTTGCGATGGGCGTCCTGCAGTATGTGGCGGCGCTCTGCGATCTTCACGCGAACCCCTACGACGACGACATTGCGTACCTCCCACTCGCCAAGCGACTGCTCGACGTCGGGAACATCGACGAACCCTTCAGCTTCCGACGCTTGTCGTCCTACGGCGGCCAAACGGTCCTCATCGGGCTCGACCTGGTGCGCGGCGGCTTCGCCAACGTACATCTCTTCGACCGCGGACAATCGTTCCTCCTCCTCCTGGGCCTCCTAGCCGGCTACCGCCGCGGGGGGTTGCGGCCCGCGGGCCTCGCCTTGCTCATGAGCGTCCTCTACCTGGTGAACCAGGAGGACATGCATATAAACACGGCCAGCTACTTCTCCGGCGCGGCCTTCTTCTTCGCCCTCTATCGTACGCAAATCATGGCGCTCGAGCGCGGCACGCTCCGCAGTGCCATCCCGTCCGCACTCCTGGCTGCCGGGGCGTGCACATTGCGCCAGAACTACGTCCCCGTAGCTGCCCTTGGTCTAGTGCTGCCCTACGTGTTCGCCTGGTGGGACGACCGCAACGCCGGAGCGTCGTCGGCCCAACCCCGCAAACGGTTTGCGATAATGCCCGGCGATCGCGCCGCCCTCTTTCAGCTGATTTCTCTGAGCGCCATCTTCGTAGCGTGCCTGATTGGATACTGGGCGGCCGCTTATCGCTCCAATCGAACCTTCCTCTTTCCGATCATCCTCGGCACGTTCAACCCTGCGATGCAGCTCAAGGCCACCGTACCGTCGGTGGTCAGCGAGCTGAAGATGCAGGTGAGCGTCTTCATGGAGACCGAGCCGCTCCGGACCCTCATCGTCATCGTCCCCGCGGCGCTCTCCTTTCGTGACCGTCGGCGCGGACGCCCCCTCCTGGCGTTCATCTGCGCTGCGGCATTCGGCTTCGTGTTCCTGGTCCACAGCTTCAGCCAGTCCGACCCCGGCAACATATCGAGGTACCTCTTCGGGTTCTCGGCCGCGACGGTGATGGCGGTGTTCGCCGAGTCCGCCAGCTCGGCGCACGGTCGCTCTCACGGGTCCGCCTCGCCCCGCCGCTTCATGGTGCACGGCTCCCGGCTCAGCCACTTTCTGGTGTGGACGGGCCTGGCGATACAAGTCATCTGGCTCAGGCCGGTAGAGACCCCCAAGCACCTGGCGATCTTCAAGAACATCGCCGAAGCCGTGAGCTATGACATCCCGGCGGGGACCAGCTGGCCGGTGGAGGCAGATCTCTACCGGCGCATGCAGGATGCCGCGCCGGCCGGGGCCAAGCTCGCGGTGCTGCTCGACGAGCCCTATCACCTGGACTTCTCACGGCAGCGCATCGGCAACATGGACATGCCCGGCTACTCGAGCCCGGGACCGCGCTTGCCGTACTTTCAAGGAGAGGATGCGGTACGCAGCTATCTCCTCGCAGAGGGCTACACGCATGTAGCCTTCGTGCGCGACACCTTCTCGCGCTATCATTATCGACACAACTACTGGGTCGAGCGGACCCTCGTCGACATCGAGCTGTGGCGAATCTTCGGCCCGTACCTGCTCGACCTCATGGACAACTTGGCCCTGCTCGCGCAGCATCATCCGATTCTCTTCGAAGAGCGCGGCATCGTGCTCCTCGACTTGGCGAAAGGTACCGGCAACCATGCGCCATAGACTCGCAGCTTCGAGCGGTGCGGTGCTGGCGGTGCTCGTACTCAGTGCCTGCCAACGTGCCGAGGAACAGCGCAAGACCGAAGAGGAGACCGCGCGGCGGTACGACTATGTCGCCAAGCTCGCGGACCGCGAAGGCGCGAAGGCGGCCTACAAAGTCATGTCGCGCGCCGACATTCGCTTCGAAGACGGCTTCAGCGAGATGGACTTCGATCCGCCCGGCGACGTGCGAAACAAGGCGTTTCGCTGGATAGGTCGGCGAGCGCATTTCCTGCTCAAGCGGCACGGCGACAAGAAGATGCGCCTGCTGGTGGCGGGCTGGGCCAACCTGAAGGTCATCGACACGCGTCCGATCTTCTCCGTGCGCTTCAACGGTTCCATCGTCGCAAGCGATCCGGCCACCGCGGAAGGGGCTATCGGCACGGACGTGGTCGTCGAGCCCTCGCGCTTCGGTGGCGGCGAGTGGGCCGACGTGTACTTGCAGCTCTCGAGCGTGGGGTACGACTGGGCCAACCCCCCCGCTCTCAAGGTCGCACTCGTGACCGAGGTCTCGTGGACGGAAGTGCCCTAGCCAATCGTCGTCGCGCCTTGCGGTACTCGCAACTCCCCCAAAATCCTCGGTCTTCAAACTGATCGGTGCTCTAGCAGTGGCCTCGATCACCTTCGCCCTGCCGTGACAACGGCCGCGAACTCTGCTCAAGTCCCCGGGCAGAACGCTCAACGCTGAGCGCGTCATCCCTGCCCCAGAGCCCATCGAGGACTTCATGACGTCGGACAACCTATGTGTGCTTTGCGGCACTGAGCTGCGCGTGGCGATCGAGGCCCCTCCCACCACGTACGCCGCTCCCGGTGCGTACGGTGTGTCCGAGTGCCCCGCCTGCGGCTTGGGACACACGTCGCCTGCGCCGTCGGAAGCTGCGCTGCGCGATCTTTACGCGCAGGACTACGGATACGGGGCACACGACCTGATTGCCCCGGAGAAGCGCTGGAGATCGGCGCAAATCCTCTCTCGTGTGGTCGGCGCGAGCGACCACAGCATCCTGGATATCGGGTGTATGCAGGGCTTCTTGCTCGATGCCGCAAAGGCGCGAGGCATCGCCCGTCGCCAGGGCATCGAGCTCTCGCCCGGCCCCGCGGAGGAAGCGCGCCGAAAGGGGCACGACGTCTTCGGCGGGACGGTCGAAGAGTTCGCGCGAGACCGGGGTGACGCGCCGGGCTTCGACGTGATCGTCGCGCAGCATGTGCTGGAGCACGTCGTGGACCTTGCCTCCTTCGTCGCCACGACCCGCCAGTTGCTGGCGCCCGGCGGCAAGCTCTGTCTCTGTGTCCCCAACTTCTCGTCCAAGCTCCGACGCGCGCTCCCTCGGTCGTGGAGCTGGTACCAGGTCCCCGCGCACGTTTACCACTTCACGCTTCCGTCGCTTACGCGGCTGCTCGAGAAGGTCGGACTTCACATCGACCAAAGCTTCGAGAATGGTGGCGACTCACTCTTCCTCCTGATGACTGGTGTGAACACCCTCAGTAGCAAGGCGCCTGGGCAGATGCGAAAGGCGCCCTCGATGGCGCTGCGTTTGGGGGTGCGTCCGGTGAGCCGCGTGCTGCGTTCATACTTCCACCTGGGCGACGACGAGCTCATGGTGGTGGCCAGCGAGCAGAAACACTAACGGGCATCGATACGGTTCGCGACGATGCCGTTCAGTTCGTCACTCTTCATCCACGTATTTCTTCCACTCTTCTTCCTTGCCTATTGGGCAACGCCCAAGGCCCAGAAGAACTGGACTGCAATCGTCTTCAGCCTCGGATTCTACGCCTGGGGAGCTCCCCGCTTCCTGCCCGTCGTTCTCACCCTCGGCATCGTCGACTACTATGTGAGCCACGCCATTGCTCGCGCGGTCGCGGCCGAGCGTGTGCGTGTGGCCAAAGTGTTGCTGGGCCTGGGCGTGACCGTACACTTGTCGATGCTGGCGTACTTCAAGTACTCCAACTTCTTCGTCGCGCAGGCCAACGCTGTCCTGCCCTCGTTGGGTGTTCACGAGCTGAAATGGGTGGAGGTGGTCCTCCCGATCGGCATCTCGTTCATCACGTTCGAGGAGATCAGCTACCTCGTCGACGTCTATCGTCGAGACGCGCACCCCTCGCGGCGACTCTCGCACTATGTCCTCTTTCTGACATTCTTTCCTCACTCCATCGCGGGCCCCATCTTTCGCTGGAAGGACCTGGAGCGTCAGCTCGCTGAACGCTCCCAATCGTGGACATTGGCACGCGAAGGCTTCGAGCGATTCAGCCTGGGCCTTGCGAAGAAAGTGCTGGTTGCGGACTCCGTGGCCATCATTGCCGATGGCGTGTTCGGTCTTCCGATTGCACAGCTTTCCTTGGGCTGGGCCTGGCTCGGAGCCATGGCGTACACGCTGCAGATCTACTTCGATTTTTCCGGGTACTCCGACATGGCCATCGGGCTGGGCAAGCTGGCCGGCTTCCAGTTCAAAGAGAATTTCAATCAGCCTTACATCGCTTCGAGTATCGGGGAATTCTGGCAGCGCTGGCACATTTCGCTCTCCAGCTGGCTGCGCGACTACCTCTACATACCGCTCGGCGGCAACCGCGCCGGGCGCGCGCGCGCCACCCTCAATATCGTCCTCGTCTTCACCATCTCCGGCCTGTGGCACGGCGCAGCATGGACCTTCGTGGTGTGGGGTCTGTTCCACGGCGTGCTCGTAGCTGTCGAGCGGCTCCTTTCGCGGTTCACGTTCCGCCCGCCCCGCTTCCTACAGCACACTCTGACACTGGTGCTGGTGGTCGTGGGCTGGGTCTTCTTCCGCGCGGCATCGCTGTCACACGCGTTTGCCATGCTGCGCTCGATGTTCGGCGCACGAGCGACGGAAGCGCTCCACCCGTTCTTCGGTGAGCTTTGTCCTCGCTTTGCGCTGGCGGCGCTGGCCGTGGGCGGCCTGATCACGTGCCTACCCATTCTGTGGAAAGGTCGGCCGCTCGGAGAAACATCGACGCGCCGACTCGGAATGCTGCGAACCATCGCGTCGCCGGTGCTGTTCGCGCTCTCTGCGATGCACTTGACCAACGCGCGCGTCACCCCACTCATCTACTTCAAGTTCTAGCCGTGAAGAACGCCTCCTCCGCCGCGCTCACCACGTTGTACCTGGCCCTGGCTGTGGCGCCGCCGCTGGCCATGGCTCTCGGCGCCCCCGACGCGGCGGTGAACGGGGCGCTCCCGCCCGCTGTGATGCCGCATTTCTCGAGCCGCGCGTTCACCAGCGAGAGCTATCAGCACGAGAGCACGCATTGGTTCGAGGCCGGGCTGGGCCTCCGCGGCGTCGCAGTACACGTCGACAACAGCATCCTCTACCACGCGTTCCGAGAGACCAAGACGGGCGCCCCGGTGAAGGTGGGTACCGGCGCGCTGTTCAACGACGAAGACATTGCCTACTTCAGCAAGACCGGAAACGATCTTCCGAAACCAGAGGAGCTCGACCGTCTGGTCGCCCTCATAAAGCGGGCGCAGGACCAGCTGGCGCGGCGCGGCGGCGCACTCGTTCCCGTGGTCATTCCCAGCAAATCCACATTGTATCCGGACGAAGTTCCCCCCGCGTGGCGCCGCGGCTTGGGCTTCCGTCGTCCCTCGGATACCCAGGTGTACGGAACATTCCGCGCGGCGCTCGAGCGCCATGGAGTCACGTTCGTGGACGCGCGAGCCCTTCTCACCGAGAGCCAGCATCCGCGTCAGGACCTGTGGGGGCTCGACGGTCGCCACTGGTCGTACTTCGGGGCGTGCCTCACCATGCGGGCGGTGTTCGAAACGTACGCTCGCATGAGCGCGCGGCCAGCGCCGCCCTACCAGTGCGTTCTCCAGCGAAACCCGGCGCCCCCTGCGTGGCACGACGACTATGATCTCTTTCGCCTTTTGAATGTCTGGGGAGCAAGCCCCTCTGCGACCATCACCGCCGACGTTGCGCATCCCGAAGCGGCAGCCACCAAAACAGCGAGAGCACCGAAGACGGTCTTCATCGGTACGAGCTTCACGTGGGCGCTCCTGAAAGACTCCTCGGCAGCAGCAGCCACCCAAGACGCCCACTTTCTTTACTACAACAAGCTCGTCGTGACCTGGCCGACGGGGGAGCAGGCCCCCGTCGATCCCAAGTCTGCTCTGTGGCAGCAGTCCGTGTTGGGCCAAGACCTCTACGTGCTCGATATCCTCGAGACCTACCTACCGTCCCAATATGCCACCGAGTTTCTGGGCGACCTAACCGCGCAACTTGGTGTGCCGACCGAGCCCCGGTGAGAGAATCCGCGCGAACTAACGCAACTCGCGCAGCGCACCCTGAATCTGCCGCGGCACCCGGTGCGTCTCGCTGGCGCCGCGCAAGGACCTCTGGGGTCGGAGCTTCCTCGCCAGCTCCGTCACGCTACTATCCGCCGGCGACGCCGGCGGTTCCCACTTGACCACGCGATGGAGTGCGGCGCGGCTCGATGCACCTTCAGCAGGCCGGGTCTCGCTTCGCGCACCTGGGTGCCTCTACCAGACCGGGCGCTCTTCCGCCCTCCTTGGCCTGGTTGAAAGGCGCCGAATGCCGTGGGTGCTAGCGCCGCTCGGAAAGTGATCCATTCGCCGCTCGGAAACTGATCCACCCGGCGGCGCCGCCGGCGGCCTAACGCTGGCAGGAGGATGCTGCGGATGGATCAGGTTCATGTGGTTCGGCACAAGGTGCTGGTCGAGGGTCAGAGCGTGCGGCGTGTGGCCCTGGAGATGGGCTTCTCGCGCAACACAGTGAGGCGGTACCTGACGGCGGCGGCGCCGGTCAGAGTAGAGCCAGAGGCACGCCGAAGGCCCACATGGGCAAAGGTGGGCGCTCGACTGGAAGCGCTGCTGGAGGAGTCGCCGCGATGGACGGGAGGCAAGCAGCAGCTGACGGCAACACGGCTTCACCAGCTCCTCGCGGAGGAGGGGTACGTGGTCGGCGTCACGCTGGTGAAGGAAGCCGTCGCTGAGTGGAAGCGACGGCGGCGCGAGGTCTTCGTGCCGCTCGAGTACGCGCCCGGGGAGCTCGCGGAGGTCGACTTTTTCGAGGTACTCGTTGAGATCAACGGCGCGCGGCGGAAGGCGTGGATGTTCGTGATGCGGATGATGGCGTCGGGCACGGACTTCGTCTGTCTCTACGACCGCCAGGATCAGGCGAGCTTCCTCGACGGCCACGTGCGCGCGTTCGCGTTCTTCGGGGCTGTTCCGCAGCGCATCGCGTACGACAATCTCAAGGCCGCCGTGACCCGTGTTCTGGTGGGATCGGAGCGTGACCTCGCCGCTCGCTTCCGCGCGCTCGTGTCGCACTATCTCTTCGAAGCCGTTTTCTGCCGCCCGCGCACCGGACACGACAAGGGCGGCGTCGAGGCGCGGGGGAAGGCGATTCGCTGGCAGCACCTCGTCCCGATCCCGCGAGGCGAGCAGCTCGCGACCATTCGGGCAGACCTGCTCGCTCGCATCGCGAAGCAACAGGCCGGCAAGCTCGATGCAGAGCGTGGGCGCATGCTGCCACTGCCGGAGCACCCATTCGACGCTCGCCGCACCTGCACGCTCGGCGTCTCGACGCGCTCGCTCGTCGTCCTCGAAGGCGCGACGTACTCGGTGCCGTGCGCGTGGGCAGGGCTCGACGTCGTCGCTCACGTGAGCCCCGATACCGTCGACTTCGCGGGTCCCACGGGCGTCGTTGCGCGACGGCGTGCCCGCTTCGGCGAGCGCGTTATCGACTACACCGACTACGTCGCCGAGCTCGTAAAC
>Ga0075163_10009958_pt1 | contig 12448 bp, 11 predicted proteins | sample JI1023141ADNA_FD_71478 | JGI IMG/M metagenome (GOLD analysis project Ga0075163, IMG submission 71478) | Wastewater effluent complex algal communities from Wisconsin, to seasonally profile nutrient transformation and Carbon sequestration -... | ecosystem: Engineered > WWTP > Effluent > Algae...
ATGTGTACCTCTCATAGCAGAGGTGACGGCCTGAGTTCCGGCCCTGATCCGCGCGACGATCCGCGCGGCGGCTATGCGCATTCTGGAAGTTGGATGGGTTGATGGCGAACGAGTCCGATACCGGATCGACTGCGGGTCTGCTTGACGAGGCAAAGGAAGCCTTCGAACAGGCTGTCGAGGCAGAGACCGACAATCGCAAGGAGGCGACGGACGATGTCCGTTTTGCGCGCCTTGGCGAACAATGGCCGGCCGACATCCGCAAGGAAAGGGAGATGGAAGGTCGCCCGTGCATGACCTTCAACTTCATGCCGACTTCCATCCGCCAGGTTGTGAACGATGCGCGCCAGAACAAGCCATCGATCAAGGTTCACCCCGTCGATGACGCGGCGGATCCAGAAACGGCGGACATCTATAACGGCCTGATCCGCAATATCGAGTACACGTCGGATGCCGAAGTCGCCTACGACACCGCGACCGAGAACGCGGTTTCGATGGGTTGGGGCTATTTCACCGTCGACATCGTCAATGCCCACGATGACACGTTCGACACCGACATTGCCATCAAGGCTGTCCCGAACGCGTTCAACATCTATGGCGACCCGAACTCGCTGGCCTATGATTCCTCGGACTGGAACACGGCGTTCGAGGTCGAATGGCTGAGCAGCGATGCGTTCAAGGCGCAATTCCCCGACGCAAGCGAATCCGATTGGGACTCGCAGCATCGGCAGGACATGTGGTTTTCCGAAGATGGCGTGATGATCGCCAAATGGTGGCGGCGTGAGGAAACGTCGCGCACCGTGCTCCAGCTGAGCAATGGCGAAGTGATCGACGCGGCCATACTCGAACGCAATCCGGAGCTGTTCGGCGCGTTTCAGGTGCGGCAGGAGCGCACCGTCAAGTCGTGGAAGGTGACGCGGCATATACTTTCGGGCTCAGAAGTGCTCAAGAGCGAGCCGTGGGCCGGCAAGTACATCCCGATTGTCCCTGTCTATGGCGATGTGGTTGTCGATGATCGCGGCAAGCGTCATCTGCGCTCTTTGACCCGCGATGCCAAGGACGCGCAGCGCAATTTCAACTACCAGCGCACGACAGGCATTGAACTTCTGGCCTTGCAGCCCAAAGTGCCGTGGATCGGCAAGAAGGGCACGTTCAAGTCTGACGCACGCCGCTGGTCCACCGCAAATCGTGAGAACCATTCCTATCTCGAATATGATGGGGAACCGCCCCAGCGCATGCCGCTCGACATGGGGCCGGCCGCAGGCGCGTTGCAGGAAGCGTCGAACGCGCAAGAGGACATCAAGCGCATCGTCGGCATCTTCGACCCGAGCATCGGTGCCCCATCCAATGAAACGTCAGGCCGTGCGATCCTGCTTCGCCAGCGCGAGGGCGATGTTTCGACGTTCCATTTTCAGGACAACATGTCCCGCGCCATTCGCCATGCGGGGCGCATCGTCATCGATCTCATTCCCAAGGTCTACAGCCAGCAGCGCATTGTACGCGTGATCGGAGAGGATGGGACGGCTGAAAACGTCAAGCTGAACCAGCCTGTCCCGGTCAAGGGCAAGGATGGACAGCCGGAGATGCGGCCCGTCATGAACCCACAGACCGGTCAACCGATGACGGGTATGAATGGTGCTCCCGTCATGGAGCCCGTGACGCGCGTCTATGACCTGTCCGTTGGCAAGTATGACCTCACCGTGACGACCGGCCCGAGCTACACCACCAAGCGCGAGGAAGCCTCGGTGCAGATGGTGCAGTTCATGCAGGGCTTCCCGCAGGCCGCTCCACTGATCGGTGATCTGCTTGCCAAGAACCTCGATTGGCCCGGCGCCGACGAGATAGCCAAGCGCCTCAAGACAATGCTGCCCCCGCAATTGCAGGGCGGGTTGCCGCCAGAGATCCAGTCGCAGATCGAGCAGGGCAAGCAGATGCTGGCCCAGCAGGGCGACATGATAAAGCAGATGCAGGCCTATATCCTGAAGCTGGAATCCGACCGGACCAACGCGGCCGACAAGAACAAGATCGACATGTTCAAGGCGGAAACGGACCGGCTCGAAGCGTTGAGCAAGATCCAGCAGCAGGGCGTTGAAGTCCCGGACGCGCCGACAGCATCGCCTTACGCCGACTATGAGGGGCTTGTCGCGGCAGCGGAGGCCAACAAGCTCGATGCGACCGCCGAACGCGAGCGCGCGAACGCGGGATTGGCAACGGCAAGGATGATCCGGGAATTGAGGCCCGATCCGCAGCCGATGCAGATGCCGCAGCGCATGGGCATGCCGCAACCTCGCACATTCTGACCAGATTGGAGCCACTACGGCTCCCTTCGCCCGCGTCCGCGACAGTGACGCCATCCCACCAACCGACATCGGAGTGGACTACATGACCATCGAAGCAGGTCCGAACGATTCCGACTTCATCACACCGGGCGAGCCGGCAAGTGACGAGAACGAGGATGAAGCCCTTCTGTCTCATGACCTCGGTGATGAGCTGGACGATGGGGACGAAGACGACCAGCCGAAAGACGGCGATCAACCCACGGACGAAGAGTTCGAGGAAATCGAGCGCAACGGCAAGAAGGCTCGCATCCCGGCCTGGCTGAAGCCAGAACTGATGATGCAGCAGGACTACACGCGCAAGACCCAGGAAGTGGCGGAAGAACGCCGCGCTGCCGAGCAAGAACGTGTCCGCATTCAGGAAGCGGAACAGCGCCTTGCAAGCCAGTTCGAGCTTCAGAAGACCTTCACCAAGGAGATTGCGCAGCTTCACAACGTCGATGAGCAGCTTGCACGGTATTCGCAGGTTGATTGGAAGGCGTGGCAGAACCAGGACTACATGGCGGCCGATGCCGCGTGGAAGGACTGGCAGATGCTGAAGGACCAGCGACACCAGATCGTCGGTGGCCTGCAGCAGAAGGAACACCAGTACCACCGCGAACAGGAACAGCGAACTCTACAGGAGCAGCAGGCGGCGAAGGCCGAATTTGCCAAGCTCCAGGAGCAGACGCTGAACGTTGTGAAGCGAGAAATTCCAGGCTGGAATTCAGAGACTGCCGGAAAGGTCTCGGAGTTTGCACAGCGGCACGGCTACACGCCCCAGGAACTTGTCCAGGCGACGACCGATCCCCGCGCGTTCATCCTCCTGTACAAGGCCTACAAGGGCGAACAGTCCGAAATCCAGCAAAAGCAGGCGCTTGCCAAGGCCAAGGTTCACGAACCGGCCCAGCCACTGACGACCATCGCCAACTCCCGGAAGGCCCCTGTCAGGGCAGGGCTGAGCGACGATCTGTCTGCTGACGAATGGGCAAGGCGCCGGAGAGCCCAACGCCGCTGAGGCGGCTAAACCCAACCAGATTGAACGTCGGATGACGTCCAGTCCCAGCGCGACCGCGTGTCGCCAGATGGAACCCTATCATGCCCAATACACTGCTCACCCCCACGCAGGTGACCCGCGAAGCGCTCGTCATTCTGCACCAGAAGTTGAACTTCATCGGCAACGTGAACCGTCAGTATGACAGTTCCTTCGCCAAGGACGGCGCCAGGATCGGTGACAGCCTGAAGATCCGCCTTCCCAACCAGTACGTCGTTCGTACCGGTGCGGCTCTTTCGGCGCAGAACACCACCGAGACCAGCGTCACTCTGAAGATCGAGAACCAGAAAGGCGTCGATCTGAACTTCACCTCGACGGACTTGACCCTGTCGCTCGATGACTTCTCGGATCGCATCCTGAAGCCGGCCATGTCGGTCCTGGCTGCGAACATCGAGTCCGACATGCTGCAGAACGTTTACAAGAACGTCTATCAGCAGGTGAACAACCAGGGCAGCGCCATCACCTTCAAGAAGGTGCTGGAAGGCAAGAAGAAGCTGATCGACAGCCTCTCCCCGCCCGATCTGAACCTGCTTCTCAGCACTCAGGACAACATCGACCTTGTCGATTCGCTGAAGGGCCTGTTCCAGGACTCGAAGGAGATTGCGAAGCAGTATCGCGATGGCCTCATCGGCCGTACCGGCGGCTTCGACATCTGGGAAAATACCCTGATGCCGACACACTCGCGCGGCGCTGCGAATGCCAGCTATGTGTGCAACACGTCGACCGGCATCACCTCCGGCACGGCGACCATCACCCTGTCGGGTGGTTCGGGCACGATCGCAGCCGGCGACATCTTCACCATTGAAGGTGTGTTCCGGGTGCACCCCGAGACCAAGGTCTCCACCGGCGTTCTGCAGCAGTTCGTTGCGACCGCCGATGGCACGACCTCGATCGTTGCTTCGCCTACTCCGGTCACCAGTGGCGCGGCGCAGAACATCACCGTCGTGTCGGCTGGCGCCGGCAAGGTCGTGACGGTCGCCGGCACCATCTCGACGGCTCATGGCGTTTCGATGGCCTTCCACAAGGATGCCTTCGCCTTCGCCACGGCCGATCTGGTCATGCCGAAGGGCGTCGACTTCGCCTCCCGCCAGGTGCTTGACGGCGTTTCGATGCGCATCGTCCGCCAGTACTCGATCTCGGATGACACGTTCCCGTGCCGTCTCGACGTTCTGTACGGCTACAAGACGATCCGCGCCGAACTCGCCGCCCGTCTCGCCAACAACTGATCCTCCTAGCCGCCTTGGCCCAGCGCCGGGGCGGCTTCCCTTTTCTCGTTAAGAAGGAACACCCTCATGGGCGCAATGCTCCGAGAGGATCGTTTTGGCGTGGTGAGTCAGTCGATCGACATCGCCTCGGTTTCGGCAAACGTCACGGCCGAACAGGATTTCACCGTTTCCGGCCTGATGATCGGGGACTTCGTTGCGGTGTGCAAGCCGTCGCTCAGCGCGGGTCTTGGCATCGTCAACGCCCGGGTGAAAGCCGCCAATACGCTCTCCCTCACACTCGTCAACGCGACCGGTTCACCGATCAATCCATCGGCTGAAACGTACCTGATCTTCTGGTTCCGGCCAGAACTCACGACCTCTGGCGTCGTCATCTAAGCGAAGGCCCCGTCTCGCGCGGGGCTTTCACCACCCGGAGCAAGCTGTATGGCGCGCATTACCGACTATAACTCGCTGAAAACAAAGGTCACCGAGTTTGCCATGCGCACCGGGGATACCGAGTTTGACGACAGCGGCGATACGTTCATCCAGTTGGCCGAAAGCAAGCTGAACCGCAGCCTGGCATTGCGCATCATGGAAACCGAAGTGCCTTTGACGGGCGTGGTTTCCTCGGCAAGCCTGACGCTCCCCGCTGATTTTGTCGAGCCCTTCGCGCTCAATCTCACCACATTTGGAGAGGTGACCCAACTGTTGCCGGCCGAATCCGGCTCGATGGCGCGAGGCCTGACCAATGGCGTCCCGTCTCAATGGTGCATCGATGGCGCGACGATCGGGCTCAACGTGCCGTGCGATCAGGCGCATTCCTTCCGGTTTCGGTATCGCAAGGGATTCGAACTGTCGGATGCAGAACCCACGAACTGGCTGCTGACGAACCATCCCGACGTGTATCTGGCGGCGGCCCTTGTCTGGGGTGGCGCCTACATGCGCGCCGATGAGGAACTGAACCGCTGGGCGGTCATCCTTCAGAACGCGGTCGAAGAAATCGCATGGAAAGAGGCGCGCGGAATTGCGCTTGCGCCGCTCCAGGTCGATCCCGCGCTGATGGGGCGTCCCGGCTTCAATATCTATACGGGCTGACGCGATGGCCTCGTCCGATCTCGAGCGCGTCATTGTCGATACCGGCAAGGATACGCAAGGCGCGCTGAATGATCTTGGCGTGCAGACCAATGCCGTCACGGCAGTTCTTCGCAGGCGCATCAAGGCGCTGGAATCGGGCGATACGGCCATTTCGGCACGTCTCGATGGGCGGATTGGCACGGCTGCCCCGTCAGTGACCGGCAGCAAAATTTCGGGCGCTGCTCTGGATAGCCTGCTGACGCAGCTCGCGGCCATTGGCCTCATCGAAGACAACACGACGTTTTGAGGTAGGCGATGCCCAGCACATTTACCACAAGCTGTCGTTTCGAGCTTCAGGAAACGGGCGAGAACCTCAACGTGTGGGGAATCGCGCTCAACACGCGCGCCATTGCCCTCATCGACCAGGCTATGGATGGTTATCAGTCCATCGATCTCGCCAGCGGTGCGACGTTCGATCTTTCCTCCGCAACCTACACCAAGAACGGTGAGAGCGACACGTCGCGTCGTCGTGTGCTGCGGTTCACCAATTCGAACGCGGCCGGTACGGCCATCACGATCCCGAGCGTCACCAAGAACTACTGGATCATCAACGCCGGGTCCTATCCCATCACATTCGCTCCGAGCGGCAGTCTCACGCCTGCATCTGTCCCGGCCGGTACGTCGGCATTCATCTGGACGGATGGCGCGGACTGCTTTGCCTTCCGATCCCGCCTGAATGAGCTTGCCGCGCCGAATGGCTCGGTTGCAATGGGCTCGCAGAAGATCACCGGGCTTGCCGATGGCACGGCGGACGGCGATGCGGTCAACAAGCTTCAGGTGACCACGCTCACGGCTGCCTCGGTGCAGTTGGCGAACGATTGGGCGCAGAAGATCAGTGATTTCGTCACAGGCAGCGACAATTCGGCCAAATCATGGGCGATCGGTGGAACTGGCAATGGCGACCCGGCTGCGGGGTCGGCCAAAGAGTGGGCCACGTCAACCAGCACGGTTGATGGTGGGCTAAAAGGTGCGCGCGGCTATGCCAATGATGCTTCGGCATCGGCAACATCGGCTTCAGGGTTTTCCACGGCTGCCTCGGGCTATGCGACGACGGCTCTAGGCCATTCCAATACTGCATCGGGTTTTGCCACGGCAGCAAGTGGATCGGCTACAAGTGCTGCCAACACGCTTCTCGATTTTCAGGACAAGTACGTCAATAATGCGATGGCGGGCACCTTTCCGGCATCGGGGAACTTCTCAGGCCGTGTTGCATGGTCCGGGTCGGCTCTAGGCGTCTATGACGGTGCGAACTATGTCGCGATCACCGGCACGCCTCCAGCTTCTGAAAGCGTGCAGGGCATTGCCGAACTTGCCAACCAGACCGAAACGGACACCGGCACGGATGATCTGCGCATTGTCACGCCGCTCAAGAACGCGGCCAATCTCGACAAGCGGCTGACTGTCCAGACTTTCTCATCGTCCGCGTCTTGGACCAAGCCGACATTGGCAAAATATGTCCTTGTCGAAGCGTGGGGCGGGGCCGGCGGCGGTGGCAGCGGAGCAAAGCAGAATCAGGCCGTCAACCGTGGTGGGGGCTCCGGTGGGGCCGGTGGCAACTATACATCCTCGGTATTCCCGGCAAGTGCGCTTGCTTCGTCCGAATCCGTCGTTATCGGCGCAGGCGGGGCAGGTGGTGGCAGCCAGACCACGGTATCAACAAATGGCATCAATGGCACGGCGGGTGGTGGCACTACGTTTGGCGCATGGCTTCTGGCGGCTGGTGGCGCGGCTGGAAATGGCGGCAGTTCCACGGCGGCGGCAGCGGCGGCAGGCACCGCAATGCCCGCTCCAGCTACGTCTGAAGGTGGCGGCATCTCTGGTTCGACCTCATCCAGCACAGATTCAATAACACCCGCGAATACCCGGCGCTCAGGCGCGGGTGGTGGCGGCGGCGGCAGTGCCAACAATACGAACGTTGCCCGCGCGCCGGCCGCTGGTTCGGCTCCGGTTGGGATTGGCATCGCAGCGCTCGGAACCGGATCAGGAGGCGCGGCAGGCACTACCGGTGCTGCTCCGACGACCGGAACATCCGGTCCTGCATTCGGTGCAGGTGGCGGTGGTGGTGGCGGCGGCGTGAATGCGGCCAACAACGTTGCAGGCGCAAACGGCGGCAATGGCGGTGTTGCAGGCGGTGGCGGTGGCGGCGGCATCGGAACAGGCACTGGAAATTCCGGTGCTGGCGGTACTGGCGGCAACGGCTTTGTGAGGATCACGACATGGTAGCGCGCAAAGCCATCATCAATGCGGGCCGGGTCGAGAACGTCATCATCGCAGACGATGAATTTGCAATCCCCGAGCGCGAACTCGTGACCGTTCCCGACAAGACGCCTGTTTCTGCGGGCTGGACATGGGCAGGTGGGAAATTCACCGCTCCCGAGCCTGTCGCTCCAAATCCGGCAGATCACCCCCTGCTACCATGGCAGTTCAAGGCCTTGGTGATCTATCTCGGCGCCGATGCACAGATCAGGACGGCCATTTCCAAGGTGCCGGACGCCATGCAGCGCGCCGCAACGCTCTCCCGATACGAGAACAGCGGCATCTATCGCTTCGATGATCCGCTGGTGAACTCGCTTCGTCAAGCCATCGGCATGCCTGTCGAGCAACTTGAAGCCGCTTGGCTTCAGGCCAAAGACCTTCGCTCGTCCAACTAACCATCTCTGCTTCCACCCTCTGAAGGACTGTCCTCATGGCGATAAACACCATGGGCGCGCCCAATTTCGCGCCTGTACGGCAGGAGAGCCAGGTCATCCGCACGCAGGCGGAATATGACGCCATGCGCGCCGCCGCAGAAAAAAAGGCCATGGAGCAGGCGAGGGCCGCGAGGAAGGCAGCACAGGCCGCATCCGGCTATGACGAATACGCCAATCGCTACCGGAACGCCCCGTCCGTCGCTGAACTCATGCAGGCGACCGGCGCAAATGCGCAAGAAGCGACACGCATCCGCGAATATCAGGACTGGAACAATTACACCCCATCAGGGGGCTGGGGCCAGCAGGATATAGAGACCATTCAAGGCCAACTGGCCGATCCGAACCGCGTCTCGCCGGAATTCCAGTACAAGTTTTCCGAGCCGGGAACGGCTGGCTCCATCATGCCGTACTACAAGGACAACGGCCAAGGCAATTTCCAGCAGGCGAGCTGGATCATGAACGCCGGTTCCGGCGACAATGGCACCGTTCTCGGCTCGGGCTATGACAAGGACCGGTTCTATCAGGAAGCCATGGGGCGCGGCGTCGGGACAGCCGGCCTCGACAAGTTCGCGCAGGACATGGGCGCAAAGGACTGGAACTCCCTCAATTGGGACGGCGATGTCAAGCAGTACGACAAGGCCTTTGCCGGCGGCGAGTGGGGCAAAGGCGCATATCAGGGATATGGTGATACCTACCAGCAGGACCCGACCAAATGGGGCGGGAATAGTTACGGCGTTCGCGGCACTGGCGTTGAGCCCTACATGGTCAACAAGGATGGTACGAGCACGCCGTTCATGGACATGGCCGGCTCGCCGTGGGCACTGCAATCGGCTCAACAGCGCTATTTCGATGCCAACAACATTACCGGTCTAGCCCGACAGAACAATGCCGCGATGAATGCCGACTTCGCCAAGACCATGGGCGATCGACAGGGCAATGAAATCCGCAATCAGCAGGGCTATGCCTCCCTGCTTGGCAATGGACAGAGCGGCGGACTGTTCGGCCAGAACTATTCCGATGCGAACTTTGGGCAGATCACGGGACGTGAGGCACAGCAGAGCCCGTTCACCATGTCCCAGCAGGGACCATATCCGTGGTCCCCGTCACCCACACAGCAACTGGACGTGTCGTCGCTGCTCACCCCGTCCTATGGCGGTCCGGGCGGTGGATCAGGCTCGATGGGCTCCTATGGCGGCAAGACAGGCGGTCTGGGCGGCCTGGGAGGCTCGCAGATGGGTTCCTCGCCTTGGGGCGGTCCAATCGGCGCCCGCAACCCGTGGAGCCCTTCCTAAGTGGCTGCTACCCTCACCAAACTCTATTTCGCGCCGAACGTCATCAAGGATGACAGCCCGCTCAATGCGGAAGGCGCGATCATAGACAGCGACAAGATGCGCAACAGCCAGGGCTCGTGGCAAACGATCCGCGGCTGGGAAAAGGCTGTCGGCGTCGGTGGCGAGACCGGTGATGGGGCAATCGATGGTCCGGCACGCGGCATGCATGTCTGGTCCGACCTCAATGGCCTGAAGCAGCTCGCAATCGGTACGCCGAACAAGCTCTGGGCATTGACGGATGGCGATCTGGTCGATGTCACGCCAAATCAGTCGGAAGGCGTGTTGTTCGATCCGTTCGACACGACAAATGGCTCGAATGTCGTCACGGTCAACCATGTCGAGCATGGGTTTCGGTCGGGAGATTTCGTCACCTTCAGCCATGCCGATGCGGGTGGCGGCATCACGGTCGATGGTCAATATGAGATCAAGACCACGCCGACACGCGATACTTACACAATAGAGCACGGCTCCAATGCCAGTTCGACCCAAACCACGGTCGGCGGCTATGTCGATTTCGTCGGTGCATTCGCGGACGGACTGACAGATGGAACGGGCGGGCTCGGCTTTGGAACGGGCGTTTATGGAGCGGGCACCTATGGCCTGCCATCGTCCAACCAGTTCCTTGCCTCTGTCTGGACATTTGGGAATTTCGGAGAGACGCTGATTGCCTGCCGTAGAGGTGGGCCTCTCTATGCATGGCAACCCGCAACGGGATATCTGGAAATCCTCCAGAACGGCGATTTCGCATCGTCCACGGGCTGGGCACTCGGCACGGGCTGGACCATCAGTTCCAATCGCGCCAATGCTTCGGCCGGCGTGCAGTCCATCCTCAACCAGAACATCTTTGGGCTGGTGCGGCCGGGACAGGTCTACCGCATCACCTTCGACGTGAGCCGATCGGCAGGCACGGTCAAATTCCGCATCAATGCTGGCGAAACGCCAACCGTCATAGACGTGGGCATCAATGCGGCGGGCGACAGCGCATCCATGCCGATCAACAAGACCGGCACCTATACCCGGCTATTCGTCATGCCGGACAAGCCCGTCGACATCGTGTTCGAGAAGGATAGTTCCTTCGCGGGATGGGTCGACAATGTTTCACTGAAGCTCGAGCAGCAGGCCTATTTCATCGATCAGGCCCCGCGTCTTGTCGACGTGTGCTGGGTCGATCCTTCGGCCCGTATCGTCTGCATTGGCGGGACTTACGAAGCGGACGGGGATTACAATCCCACGCTGGTTCGCAATTCGGCACAGGAGAACTTTCGCGTCTGGGTACCGGACGGTTCCAATCTCGCAGACGAGTTCCCGCTCGGCAATGGCGGGCGGATCGTGCGCGGTCTCGCAACGCGCCAGCAGACATTGATCTGGACCGACAATGGCGTGTTTTCCCAGCAGTTCAACGCGGATTCCTACTCATATCGCCTGTTGGGCACGGGCTGTGGTCTGGCTGGGACGAATGCAGCGGCAGAGATCAACGGGCAAATCTTCTGGTGGGGCAATTCGGGCAATTTCTACACCTTTCAGGGCGCCATTCCCCAGGTGATCGTGTCCTGCCGCGTCCGTCGCGATGCGATGAACAATATTTCCGCCAATCAGGGCGAGAAAATCTATTGCTGGATCAACACCGACTTCAACGAGGCGTGGTGGCATTATCCCGACCAGCGGGACGGCAATGAATGTTCCCGCGTGGTGGCCTATAACTGGCTGGAAGACCACTTCGTCACGCATATGTTCGACCGGACGGCCGGCGCATCGGGGGGCATCTTCCCGAGCCCGCTTCTCGTCAGTTCGACGGGCGAAATCTTCTATCACGAGCGGGGCAATTCGGCCAATGGCGGCGCGCTGGCGGCCTATCTCGACACGTCCTACTTCAACATAGAGGACGGCAACAATCTGCTCGCCATCATTGCGCTGGTTCCCGATTTCTACGGACAGCAGGGCAACGTGTTCTTTCAGGTCACGACGAAGCCCTATCCCAACGGCTCGGAACTGACGTTCGGCCCGTACACGTCGCAGTCGACAAAGCAGCGCATTCCGTTCCGCATCATGGCTCGGCAGGCAAAACTGCGCATGTACTCGTCACAGGCCCCTTCGTTCTGGGTGCTGTCGGCTCTCAGCGCTGAAATCCAGAAGACCGGCGCGCTTCGGTGAGATCGGATTTCGACCGTCTCTGGCCCCTGCTTGCAGAGGCCATCGCCCGATATGGCCCGACCCACGACAAGGAACACGTCTGGCAGGCGATCGGGACGGGACAGGCTCAATTCTGGCCAGGCGTCAATTCGGTGATGGTGACCGAGGTCAAGGTCTACCCGACCGGGTTTCAGGAAATCATCGGCTGGCTCGCGGCCGGCAAACTCGAAGAAATCGAAGTGATGATGGGATTTGCCGAGGCTGCGGCCAAGGCGAACGGCTGTCACCGCGTCAATCTCACATGCCGTGAAGGCTTCAAGCGGCCCTTCGGAAAGAAGGGTTACCGGCAAATCATGGTCGTCTTGGTGAAGGATATATAGAATGTCAGGAAAAGGCGGCGGGACCACCCAGACCACCCAGGAAACCAACTACGGGCCGTGGATCAGCGATGCCCAGAAGGCGGCGCTTGGCATTGCCGGGGCGCAGAATGCCCCCGCAATCGGCCGCTCCGGGCAGTACAGCCACGCCGGGTTCAACATGGACCAGCAAAAGGGCTTCGATTCCATCCGCGACATGCTGAACCAGTGGGGAC
>Ga0075163_10009959_pt1 | contig 12448 bp, 11 predicted proteins | sample JI1023141ADNA_FD_71478 | JGI IMG/M metagenome (GOLD analysis project Ga0075163, IMG submission 71478) | Wastewater effluent complex algal communities from Wisconsin, to seasonally profile nutrient transformation and Carbon sequestration -... | ecosystem: Engineered > WWTP > Effluent > Algae...
CCGAAAGAACCTTACGCGTAAAGTCCATTCCCTGATAGCGGCAGCATACTTGGTTACCGCGCCCGCACCAATCGACGATACCCCACATGACCATCCATCGTCCGCAGTTCGAGCACGTAGCTACCCGCTGCCACATTGTTCAGCTGCAATTGGTGCACGGTGTTCGTTCCTGATCGGCCTTGAAGAAGCTGCCGACCATCGCTTGAGTAGAGGACATACTGGACGACGGAAGAACCAGTTCGCACGGTAAGCTCATCGATGAAAGGGTTCGGGCCGACCTGCACCTCCGCTAGTAGTCCTTCGGCGATACCGGAACAGACCTCTACTTCCAGCGCCAGATCGTTGACCACCGGACATGCGAACTCCTGCGTGATGAATTCCTGGAAGCGTATATCGTGCGGTGTGGTGACACCGGTGACGTGCGCGCTGCCGCCTGCATAGACGTCGGTCCACATGTACTGGATGGTCGGGTACAGGATATCCTCGCCACCTGCCTGTGGGATCAAGATGAAGGTGTACGTGGAGCCGGCATACATGGTGAGCCCCGTCGAGGTGGCGAACTGAGCCGGAAACAGATCGGTGGTCACGGTGTCCTGCCAAAGCAGTGTACCATTCGGCCCGGCCCCATCACGCAGTTGGAACACGAGTGTTCGCTCCAGCCCATAGAGTTCAACGAACATGGCAATACCCGCAAGTGCTCCGGTTTGTTGCGCCACGAAGCTCTGCCACACCACGGAATCCGGCGCAAGGAATCCGTTCACACCAAAGCTGAACGGAGCGCAAAGTTGATCGGCGAAGGTGATGGAATCCAACAGACCATCGTAGCTGTGCTCGATCGTGTGCGTACCTGTCATGAGGGCCTGTGGATCGAGTTCGACCAGCGGAACGCCATCCACCGTGAACGTGCCCAATGCGGGTTCGGCCATCAATAGGAAGGGTTCATCCGCCGAACAGACGGTGGAAGGGATCTGTGCGTAGGAGAAGTCAACCGGAACGCTGACCACAAAAGCTTGATCCAAGGTATCCGTGCATGTGTTGATGGTATAGATATGCTGCACCAGATGATCGCCGGTGCTCAACTCAGATGGCACCAATTGGTTGGCCGTCTCCCCATCCAACAGGAACTGACTGTTCGAGACCGTGGTCACGTCCACGGCGAAAGGAATGGCCCTGCCGTCGTCCTGGCAAGCCGCCACTGGCAAATTCAGTATAGGCCGGTCCGGCACTTGGTACAGGTCGTACAAACGGGTCACCATTTGGCAGGGTGCCTCACCGAATACCCATGTACGGAACTCGACATCGTACACGCCCAAATTGCTCGTGCCTTCATTGTATACGCTACCAGGCGTCATCACCGCAAATGGCATATCACCGGTCAAGATGAAGGTGAACGGATCACCTGTGGTTTGCATGATCCCCGGAGGTAGGTCGAAGCGGACCCATGCCGTGTCAGTGGTCGGATACGCAACAGTACCATCGTACAGCAGGGTGGTGTCCGCGTCCACGCCCGCATAGAAGCGCAATCTGTATGTGATGGCCCCACTAGCTGTGACATTCACTTCCATTGCGCGCAGTTCGGCATCCTCATCGGCTCGCAGGGTCTGGCGTGCACTATCAGTCGGGTATGCTATGTGCCCAATTGGCAGTGGGTTGCCAGCGATGCACGACTGGTCCACTTGCTCCAGGAGATCCACCGGCGATTCATTCGGCATGTAGCTCACATAGTAACCACCTCCAGGGTTGGGCGAATTGTGCAACGTGTTGCCGACCACGAAGGGTCCTTCGAAGAAACCCGGACCCGGAGAGGCTGAAAGCGTGAAGGACCCGGCATTGGCACATATCAAGGTCGGGAACGGATCGATGGTGATGGACACCGTGGTGCGGCGCAATGCTGCTAGATAATTGTCCGCGAGGAAGCGCATGATCTGCCCTTGCTGGGGGGTGATCGAATCCTGAAGGCAGGTTGAATTGCTCATGATGTTCGTGAGCGGTGGATCGTATACATCCCCGTTCGCATCCGTAGCATTGCCGATGTACGCGCAGGTGGTGGGGTCGATATCAGCCGCATTGAAGATGCCCGGATCGGCCGGTGTGTCGCAGAGCAGATCACCAGTGGTGCTGCAGTCGCTACCGTCCACCAGTTCCGGACTCGATGGATCGTTGGTGTGCACCAGACCGAATAAATGACCCAACTCGTGAGCGAGCACATGAGGGCGTGCGTGAGGCGCCATGATCACGATGTCACCAGCGGCTCCACCCTCGAGCCCAAGCGATGTGAAGTTGACGTAAAAGATGGTAATGAACCCACGTTCGCGATTCGCGAATAGCGGACCTGCATCGCCGGTGCTCGTGTTCCAGATCAGCGGATCGGCCACCACGCTCGGTGGTGCGCACAGGTGGAATTGGATCCCAACGCCACAACGATCGAAGACCTCGTTGGTGAAATCCAGATCGCGTTGGATGCGCCCTGGTGTCGTTGCCAGCTGCAGGCTACCGGCACCATCGTCCTGCGCTGCGATCACGACCTTGACCCGCATGTACCGTACCACATCACGCTGGTCATTGGCTTGCAACGCGCGCTGGATCTGGCTGGCATTGTTCATTTGGGTTGTCGCGCACGTCTGCGCATGTTGTCCAGCAGCCGAACGAAATGCGACGGAAAGCAACAACAGAGCACATGTCTTGGAAAAAGTGGTGTTCATGGGAAAGTGACGCAGATCCGGGAACTGGCGTTGTCTTGTACACAGCTCGTGAATGGATATGTGTCTTATCAAGCATTCATACGTGAAGACCTACACTAAAGCTTGCGCATGCATTCGCCTGTGGACATGATCCTGGAGGCCGCAACGCGCGATCGACCGATGCGTGCGAGTCGACTAGCGGAGGACAGAAATTTCGGCGCTATTCTCATTACCGCGTAGAAAGGATCCGGACGCTACGCAGTACCAAGTCGGATCAATCTATCGGAAACCGCGCTCCCTGCAATGCGCACTCTGTTCTTCGATGTATCCCGGGCAGGCCGCTGCTTTCGTGCAACGCAGGTCAGACCTGTTCTTGCGCAGGTGAGGGCGCCAATTGATCAGTTCAACCGTGCCAATGCGACCAATTATCGTGTAGCAGTTTCATGACCGCCCCACCTTCCCTTCCTGCCTCCGGAAATCGACCCCGACTTTCTTGGAGTCCGGCCACACCACTGGCTCTTATGACCCAATGGTCCCGGACTGCATCAACGCAACCAACTACGAGAGACGCAATGAGGCCAGTTCAACCAATTGGCCTTCGACACCAGCCTGTGGATGCTGGGAACTGGCCACTAGGAAACCCTTGCCTTCGCGCTGGATCGATCGAGGCCTGTTGTGGTCGATACGTTCGGTCTTGCTTTGTGCGATCCCCTTTGCGAATGCATAGAATGCACGAAGCATCCGATCACCGTACGTGGAATACGGTGGTTACCGTATGGCGCGGAATACCTCGTCGCCCAAAATTTGCCGCAAATACCCACCCCATGCGACCAAAGCGTACCCTTAGCGTTCTTGCCAGCCTTTTCCAAGTCGTACTTGCCATCCAGGCTCAAACACCGACACACCAAGCCGTGGTGCACAACATGGAAGGTTCGGCCGGTAGCAACGTCAACGATGTGGCCTATGATGATCAAGGCCATATGCTCATCACTGGTTGGCGGTCAGATGCGATGGATTTCGGTGGCACACTCCATCCGCAAGGCGTTGGTGCGATCTTCTTGGCCAAATTCGATGGTCAGGGCAATGAGGTCTGGAGCAAGGTCTCTGGTTCGGCGGATCAGTTGAACAACCACAGGGGAATGTCGGTGGCAGTGGATGCCAACGGCAATATCTATAACTGTGGATGGGTCTTTGCCGTGCAGGAGGCCACTTTCGATGGCATCACATTGCCACTGGGCACCTATGGATTCGTGGCGAAATACTCCGCGTCCGGCACGCTACTTTGGGTGAAGGATTTCAATGGAGGAGTGAATGCGATCGCTGTGGATGGCAACGGCAACCCCTTCATCAATCTGGGCGATGCCACTATCGAAAAGCTCGACCCGGCAAATGGAAACTCCGTCGCCAGTGGTGCTGGTGGTGGCGACCTGCAGAACGTCGGGTATCACAATATCGTCGTGGACGCCAGCAACAATGTGATCGCCCAATGGGGCAACAAGATCACCAAATACGACAATGCGCTCAACGTCCTTTGGAGCACCCCACTGATAAAGCCCTTCGCCGCGGAATCACACCGCATTACCGTGGACGAAAATGGCGATGCATGGGCCACCTTCTATGCGGTCTTCGGCACCGTTACATTGGGCGGAACCGACTATAGCGATTTCCCGAAAGGTTATATCTACTCGTTGGATGGAGCCACTGGCGCAGTGTCCAGTTCCGATTCACCTGGCGCATATAAAATGAAGGAGGTGTACCACATGGCCAATGATGAGTTGATCGTGAACGGTGACTTCGCCTTCAATGCACCATACATCGTGAAATACGATGCGTCCTTGACCGCCATCTGGAGCATAGCCACCTTCGGCGTAGTCGACATGGAACGGATCGGGCCCGATTGCTTTGTGCTCGGTGGTTCGCACAACAACACCATCACCTTGGATGGCACCTCGTATGAGCGACCGAACAACTCCGGGCAGGACAATGCCATGGCCGCCTACCTCTGTGCTGGTGGCGTAGGTATGGATGAGCATTCCGCGAACACAGGGCTTATGCTTTTCCCGGTCCCAGCTTCGCACAGTGTTACGATGACCGGTTGTGGCCGAGGCCCTGTGCGGGTATTCAATGCCTCAGGCACTTTGGTGATGCAAGCGAACGGAAGTGGTCCGATCCGCACATTGCCCATTGACGGCTTGCCAGCAGGGCTTTATGTGGTGCGGGAAGCAACCGGTCGTTCGGTCCGCCTGGTCGTGGAGCGCTGATCACATCATCCTACCATAAGGCATATCAAGAGACGTTGGGTAGTATACACAGCTGACGTGGAACATCGCTCAACTCTCAAGCCCTTATCGCCAGAGAGACGTCGTCTTGATCCGGCCTGACCCATTCTCGATAACCACCAGCTAAGGTCCACTCACCTTACCGGGTATCGGAAGTCGTGTGCCGATGAATGCGACGGAGCCATTCCCGGGAAGGATCTGTTGCAATTCGAAGCGGTCGATACCCGTATCCACTGACCATAGGATCCTTCCCGAAGTATCGGCACGTGCCACGATCATTGTTCCTTTCAGTCCCGGTTCGGCCCCATCCAATGGAACTCGGAACAGGCTGATACGATACGTGTCCTCTCCATGGTCGCGGTTCAGCGAAGGCACGTAAGGCTCCAAGGTCTGGATCAGCGTTGCAATGTGGGTATCGGTGCGTACCGATGACCCAATGGGCGTTCCTTTTCCAGGATCGAAGGAGAACGTGCGTACATCAGCCAAGAGACCCCCAAAGGATCAACCCGAGTGCGCACATGGGTAGTGAAGCGAAAGGAGAATGGAGAATACCGACCTAGCACCCAGTAAGATCCAAAGAAGAACAAGGTATTCCCCCTTCAAACGGGGACAAAGTGCCAGTCACCCGTGCCATAGACCCGTATCAGTTAGCACCCTACTTGCACTCCCCTTCGCTCATCACTTTCACCCCTTCACGCAACGCAGCACAAGCATTGGAATAGGTCTTGCCATCGCAGCCACATACAGGACTGTAGTCCATGGTGCACATATCGTCCTTGTGCAATTCGTGCAGCTTGGGATCGGGGCAAGGTGCAGCAGCGGATCCCGAGCACGGTCCGCGCGCGATCACGTGCACCCCAGCCCGCCATGCTTCGCAGAGATTGCCGTAGGTCTTGTCGTCGCATCCGCATACCGGCTTGTATTCCCGGGTGCACGGTCCTCGATGCACAGCGGCTGGGTCCATGCATGGACCATCATGCAGAATACGCTTCAGGTGATCCTCGAACACGGCGCGTTGTTCCACATTGGCGACGTGGCCCGCTTCGGGGATCATGATCAAATGGTCCTCGGGTAGTTCGTTCCGAGAAGCGATGCCGCGGCCCACGCTCGGTGGGATCAATCGGTCACCTGCACCCCAGATCACATAAGTGGGCATGGTCCACATGTAGCGCTTCGTGGCGTATTCCTTTTCACGTTCCAACAGATCCTGCAAGAGGCCTAGATAGCCCGGTCGCATTTCACCGAAGCGCTCGAATAACTGCTTCCGAGCGAAGCCGGGAACCTTCGGATCCTCGAACATGGCCATGCTCATCAGGCGGTATTGCTCGTCCGGGTTCTCCGGTGTGAAGAGGCTCTTGAGGTCTGCCGCCCCCACCGATCGCGCTACACTGTCGGCGATGGCTACCGTGTAATCGCTTGCGGGTCCATCGTAGATCACCAAGGCACGCACCCGCTCCGGATGTTCTTCGGCGAAGTTGGCGGCGATGGCACCACCGTATGAATTGCCGACCACATGAACCGGCTCTTTTACACCCAAGCTATCCAGGATGAGGGCGAGGTGCGCTACTTGCTGATCGACACTGTTGCCGCTCCATTTCTTGGTGCTCCTTCCATGGCCGATGAGGTCCGGCACGATCAGGTCATAGGTCTTACCCAAGCCTGCCAGATTTCCTGCCCACATGGCATTGCTGCTCATGATGCCGTGCACCAGCAGCAACTTCGGCTTCGCGCTCGCTCCAAGTCCTTTGCTCACCCACGTGAAATGCGGGCCCGCGGCATCGGTGAAGGTCCTTGCGTCCATCGCGTTCTGCTCATAGGCCTTGAGGTTCGCCTTTTCCATCTTGCGCGGGACGTTGCAGGCGGAGAGTACCAGAATTGCAATGAAAAGCGGTAGAGTGTCGCGAAGGTTCATGATGCGAAGCTAATTTGGCGGAACTTGGTTACACCCATGGATCAATACCGACAGAAAGGTGCGATCGGTGCACGGATGGGATCGAAATAGGCATGTTCCGTCAAAGGACATAACAACTCAATTCGCCTTTTCGTTCCTTGTATTCATCGCCATGTATCCTAAGCACAGTTCGTTCGTCATCGCACTTGGTGTCCTACCCATGACAACTTCCGCACAAACCACGGTGACCGAACGTGAAGCTGAACGATACATTGAACGAACGGACATGAACGCGCAGATCATCGCGTATGTGGAAGCACACATAGGGAAACGCGTTGGCACAGGTGAGTGCTGGGACCTGGCCGCTGGAGCGCTCAACGAGGCCGGAGCGAAGTGGGACGGCGAATACCGTTTCGGAACACCGGTCGACCCGGAGAAGGAAGAGATCCTGCCCGGCGACATCATCCAATTCGAGGGCGTTGAAGTGCGCTATACGGCGGCGAACGCGGAGCATCGGGAGACCATGGGCCACCACACCGCGATCATCTATACTGTGCATGGCAAAGGCCGCTACACGTTGGCACATCAGAACTTCGGACCGGCCGGTCGCAAAGTGAACCGCACCGATCTGGACCTCGATCACATCGTGAGAGGGCGGTACACGATCTTCAGGCCTGGGCGGTGACCCCTCGACCGGTGTTGGTCATCATCCCGTGATGGCGGAGCGAAGAGAACCGTTCACTCTCTTATACCTACTTTGCAGGTATACCCCGCTCCAACATGTACAGTGAACGTCCGATGGCCCTTCTATTCGCCTCTCTCGCGCTCAGGATTGCCGCTGCAGCGCAATGCCTCTCCGGAGGGATCAATTTCAGCACACAAGCCGTGATCGATGACTTTGCCATTGCCAATCCTGGCTGCACGGAGATCCTCGGAGAAGTGACGATCCAAGGAGCGAACATCACTAACCTGCAAGGGCTTGCGCAAGTGGAGCGTTTCAGCGGTGGACTCTCCATCTCCAATTGCACGCAGCTCGCCAGTTTGAACGGTTTGGAGAACACGACCACGATCGACTTCCTGCAGATCTCGAATTGCGATGCGCTTACTGACCTGAGCGGTCTCGATGGCCTCACCACCATATCCAGCTTTGTGCAGATCCGGCAGAATGCCTTGCTCGCACATCTATACGGTCTGGAGGCCCTTCAGAGCATCGAAGGGTTCGTTCAGATCGAGAACAACGATGCCTTGCTCGACCTTGCTGGTTTGAGCAGCTTGGCAAGTATCAACAGTTTCGTTCAGATCCAGAACGATCCACAATTGGAAAGCCTCGATGGACCGGATGTCTTGACGGCCATCGGCGGATACCTGCAGATAAGCTCGAATCCTGTGCTCACGGACCTGAGCGGGCTATCCTCCTTGCAGAACATTTCCAGTTTCCTGCAGATCTCGAACAACAACACATTGGCCTCGATACATGGTCTTGAAGGCTTGGACCCGACCAGCTTTTCCCTTTTGACCCTCACGAGTTGCCCAAGCCTCTCGCAATGCGCCATCGAAAGTGTGTGCACCTACTTGGATGGAACAGGCCAACGAGCCATCAGCGGGAATGCCCCGGGTTGCGCCTCGGTTGCCGAAGTGCAAACAGCCTGCTTAACGTTCGGACTTGATGAGCACCTTGCAACTCCGCTGACACTATTCCCGAATCCTGCTCATGGATCAGTGCGCGTGGATGGTATTGTCGCTACGACGCCAGTGGAGATCGTCGATGGCCTTGGCGTTCTGGTAGGGCGCAGAACGCTGTCCAGCGCCTCGGTACTGGACGTCCGTGACCTTGCACCAGGTGTATACGTGTTGCGATCGAACGATCATGGCGCGAGCGTCAATGTTCGGTTGATCATTGAATGAGACGACCTCAGAAATGATCGACCAGGCACGAAGCATCGTCACTTTCTCGGGAAGGTTTCAACGTTGCTTCGGAAGTGCCTTCAGTGGGATCTGATCCATCGTGGACCCATACGCCGATGGAACCAACGGAACAGTTCAACACTTTTGATGAACGCATACCCGATGCCCAACTATTGAAGTTGCGCACACTGCCTCCGCACGGTTCGGGTCACCCGCATGCATTGCACGAGGTGCACCCCGAACACGTGGCGCCTCGAGATCCGATGGCAGTGGCAGCAACTCGGCCTTTTCCACGCAACACAGGCACCCACATCCGCAGGACGTATCCTATGGAAAGCAGCACTATGACGGCAGTGAGTAAGGTCTGCATCAGCCTGTGATCGCGATGGTCAGTTGATACGTGATCAGGCTGGCAAGGTACGCCAGTCCGAAGAGGTAGCCGCCCATGATCCACATGGTGCGCCACGAACCGGTCTCGCGCTTCACCACAACGAAGGTGCTGAGGCACTGGGGGGCGAATACCAACCACATGAGCAAGGAAAGCTTGGTCCCCGTTGACCAATCCCTCGTGATGCGTTCACGCAGTTGCGCTCCCATTTCAGCATCGTCCCCTTCCACGGCGTAGACCATGCCCAGTGAACTCACCACCACTTCACGCGCGGCCATGCCGGGCACCAAGGCCACGGAGATCTCTGCGTTGAAGCCGATGGGCGCGAAGACGTACTCCAGCGCATGGCCCAACTCGCCGGCAAGACTTTGCTCCATGGGTGTTCCGGTCGCAGTGGCCCAGGGGGATGGCGTGCTGCTCAATGCCCACATGACAATGGTGAGGGCCATGATCACCGTGCCCACTCGTTTCAGGAAGATCATGCCGCGCTCGTAGATACCGATCACCAGGCTTCGGAGGTCCGGCCATTGATACGGGGGCAGTTCCATCAATAGAGGCGCGTGCGACTTGTCGCGGTCCGTGCGCTTGATCACCCAAGCGACGGTCATGGCAGCCACGATCCCGAGCACGTACAAACCCACCATGACCAATGCACCGGAGACCGGATCCGAAGGGAACATCGCCGCGATCAGCAAGGTGTACACGGGGATCCGTGCGGAGCAGGCCATGAGCGGCGCGATGAGGATGGTGGTGAGCCGATCGCGCCAATTGCCGATGGTGCGCGTGGCCATGATGCCCGGAATGGCACATGCGAAACTGGATAGCAACGGAATGAACGAGCGACCGGAGAGGCCTGCTTTGCTCATGGGGCGATCCAGCAGGAAGGCGGCGCGCGGCAAGTACCCCGACGCTTCCAAACCCAAGATGAAGAGGAAGAGGATGAGGATCTGCGGCAAGAAGACGAGCACGCTGCCCACCCCGCCGATCACACCTTCCACCAGCAGATCACGGAAGCTGCCCTCGGCCATGTGACCTTCTATCAAGGCGGCCAATAAGTCCATGCCATCCTCGATGAAGCCGGTAAGCCACCCTCCCACTGAGAACACGGCCACGAAGGTGAGGAAGAGCACCACCGCCAGTATCGCGAATCCCCAGACCGGATGCATCATGACCTTGTCGATGCGGTCGCTGGGGTCGCGGTCCACCTGCGGTTCGGTGACCACGCGCTTGTAGATGCGCTGCACATCCTGCTGCGTGGCGAGCACTTGTTCCAGTCCCGGTGCAGTCCATGGTCGATGGACACTCGGCGTCACGGGCAGGTCCAAGAAGGTGCGCAGGTGATCGGCGCCGTGGGCATGAACTCCAACGGTGCCGACCACCGGTACTGCGAGTTCCTTCGAAAGCAGTTCTTGGTCAATGCGGATACCGAGTTTCTCCGCCCGATCCATTTTGTTCAGCACAACGACCATGGGGAGCCCGAGACGGCGCAACTCCAGCACCATGCGCAGGTGAAGGCGAAGGTTGGTGGCGTCGGTCACGCATACCAAGAGATCGGGAAGTGATTCTCGGCTATGGCCGGTAACAACGTCACGGGTCAGGGCTTCATCGTTCGAAAGGGCATTGAGGCTGTATGCACCAGGCAGATCCAACACGGAAACACGCCGCCCGCTGGTGGTATGCAATGTTCCTTCCTTGCGCTCCACGGTGACCCCCGCATAGTTGGCCACCTTCTGACGGCTGCCGGTCAGCAGATTGTAGAGCGCTGTTTTCCCGCAATTCGGATTGCCCATCAAGGCGATGCGAACAGGGGGGGCAAGAACCTCCGGGTCGATCATCGTGGACTCACCCGGATGAAGGATGCCTCATGTCGACGCAATGCGAAAGTGGTTCCGCCCAGTCGCACTGCGAGCGGCTCACGCCCAGGTAGGCCCACGGCCACGATGCACAAAAGCTCGTCCGGTACGAAACCCAGTTCAACCAAACGCAGAACAAGTTCGCGGTCCGCACTGTCCGTGGGCACCTCCACCTCCACTACGCGTGCCCACTGGTCGTTGGGTAATTCGTTCAACTTGATGGTGCTCCCGCTCTCTCCGCTCATATCAGACCGGCAAAGGTGCGGATCGAGCCCGAATAACGGAGTAGCATGATCGTGGTATTCTGGACATTGCCCCCATTCCGCCAGGCATTGGTCACGGTACACGATCGGTCCGCGATCCAACTGAAGCGAACGTCACTCTCCTCACTCATTCCGTAGCGGTTAACTTGCGCAACCTCACATTTCCATTCGCTTGAACGACCTGACCTGATCAACCTGATGAACGACGCTGTCCGTGCTCTGGAACCCACTGCTCTCTGGAATCATTTCGCTGACCTCAACGCGGTGCCACGGCCATCCAAGAAGGAAGAACGCGTCATCGCATTCATCAAGGACTTCGGCGAGAAGCTGGGCCTGCCCACGCAGGTGGACCACGCCGGCAACGTGATCATCAAGAAGCCTGGCACCAAGGGAAAGGAGAAGGCCACGGCCATCGCACTCCAGAGCCATCTGGACATGGTGCATCAGAAGAACAACGACACGGATTTCGACTTCGACACGGAAGGCATCCGCATGAAAGTGGAGGGCGATTGGGTGAAGGCGGAAGGAACTACACTCGGCGCAGACAATGGGATAGGCGTGGCGACGATCATGGCCCTGCTCGCTTCCACCGATATCCCGCACCCACCGTTGGAGGCGCTCTTCACCATCGATGAGGAGACCGGTATGACCGGTGCCTTCGAATTGAAAGGTGGTCTGCTCGACGCGAGCATTCTCTTGAACTTGGACACGGAAGAGGACAATGAACTCACGATAGGCTGTGCCGGTGGGTTGGACGTCACGGCATCCGGCGGATATGAGCTCCAAGCCGTACCTGCTCTGTACACTGGCCGGCGCTTGATCGTTTCTGGTCTTAATGGCGGGCACTCAGGTACAGACATCCACCGCGGTTTCGGCAACGCGAACAAGATCATGAACCGTATCCTGTTGCAAGGTGAAGATCATGGTATGCGCGTGATCTCAATCGAAGGAGGAAGCCTGAGGAATGCAATTCCTCGCGAAAGCGTGGCAACGATAGTGCTCCCGCAAGAGAACGCAACCTCTTTCGATGATGCTCTGAATAAACTGTCCACAACGATCAGATCGGAGTACAGCACAACAGACCCCGGATTGATCATAAAGGTGGAGCACGTGGATGGATCGGGACCTGGTATGGCATCGAAACATCAAACTCGTTTCCTGCGCGCTGTACAAGCTTGTCCGAACGGC
>Ga0075163_10009960_pt1 | contig 12446 bp, 13 predicted proteins | sample JI1023141ADNA_FD_71478 | JGI IMG/M metagenome (GOLD analysis project Ga0075163, IMG submission 71478) | Wastewater effluent complex algal communities from Wisconsin, to seasonally profile nutrient transformation and Carbon sequestration -... | ecosystem: Engineered > WWTP > Effluent > Algae...
TACCAGGGAGAAGGAGGATAGCCGATGCGTCCTGAAGAAATTGTCGAGTTTGCGGACGGCTTGTATCACGACACCGAGTTTTCTTCACCACGCGCCTGGCGAGAGCGCAATGATGGACGCAAGGCCATCGGCTATCTTCCGATCTACGCTCCCCGGGAACTCATCGATGCGGCGGGAATGCTCCCAGTGGGTCTTCTGGGAGGTCGCGGTCTCATCGAAATCATCCGGGGCGACGCCTACTACCAATCGTATATCTGTCAAATCCCACGCAGTACTGTTGAGTTGGCGCTATCCGGTCGGTATGACTTCATGGACGGGTTCCTGTTCCCATCGACCTGTGATGTGATCCGCAACTTGTCGGGAGTGTGGAAGGTGCTGTTCCCGAACAAGTACGCGCACTATCTGGATGTGCCCCAAAACTTCGAGAAATCGATCGGGGGAAAGTACTACGAACGCGAGCTACGCCATCTCCGTGGCGACCTTGAGGGACTCGCGGGACGGACGATATCTGACGACGATTTGCGAGCCTCGATCGCCCGATACAATGACAATCGACAGGCCATTGGCGAGCTGTGGGAACTTCGGAACGCAGCACCATGGCGGGCTCTGGCTACAGAGTCCTATTTGATTCTGTACGCAGGCTGTCTGCTTCCAGTGGAAGAACATACCCAGCTCGTTCGCAACTATGTCGCAGCGGTGAAGGAAGCAGACCGCCCGATGCGAGACAACGCCCGAGTGCTGCTGACTGGAGCATTCTGCGAACAGCCGCCTCTTGGACTCATCCGCACGCTAGAGATGGCTGGCTGTTACATTGTCTGGGACGATATGTCGATCGGACGGCGCTGGCTGGAGCAAGATGTCTCTCTCGCTGGCGATCCGATTGAGGCTCTCTCCGATGCCTTTTTGCAACACTCCATCACCACTGCCGTAAAGTACGAACCAACGATCGATCGCACGATTCCCCTGCGGCGCTTGGTGGAAGGAGCACGCGCAGAAGGAGTGGTGTTTGCGGCTCCTTCTTTCTGTGATCCTGCGCTGCTCGAACAACCGATGTTGACGCAGGCCCTCGACCGTGCCGGGGTTCCGTGGACTGCTTTCAAGTACTCCGAAAACCTGGGCCAGTTCCAGGTCATCCGGGAGCAGGCCGGTACGTTTGCCGATTCGATCAAACTCTGGAGTGAGTCATGAGCCACGACACCATCAAAGACCAGAGCATGCTCAAGCAGAAGGAGATGATCGCCGGTCACTTCTCGAAGCTGGCAACCGCCAAAGAGTCGGGGCGCAAGGTCGTCTACACGTTCGTGCCGGGGAACTTAACCGAGCTGCTGCTGTCGTTCGATCTGTTGCCCGTGTATCCAGAGATCAACGCCCTTCAGTCCGGAATGCGAAAAAAGTCCGGCGCGTACGTCACCGAAGCCGAAAAGTACGGTCACTCCGAAGATGTCTGTGCTTATGTCAAGAGCGACATCGGAATGCTCAAGTCGGGTAACATCGGTCCGACGGGGGAAAAGCTTCCTCCTCCCGACTTGTTGCTGTTGTCCTATACCGGCTGCTTCACTTTCATGAAGTGGTTCGAGTTACTGAAACGTGAATATGACTGTCCGGTGGTGATGCTGCATGTTCCCTATCAGGGCGACGGCACGATGACGCCGGACATGCGCAAGTACGTAGTCGATCAGATCAAGGGGGAGCTGATTCCCAAGCTCGAACAGCTCAGCGGAAAGACCTACGATGAGGACCGGCTCAAGGAGTATCTGCGTCGCTCCGCTCGTGCTGAAGACGACTTGGTGTGGGTGCTCGAGTCTGCGCGGCACCGGCCATCGCCAATCGATGGCTACTTTGGCGGCGTCTATTACATCGGTCCGATCTTCACTGCCTTCCGTGGCACCGAAGATGCCATCGACTACTATCGACTGCTCCGCGCAGAAGTGAAGGACCGCATCGAAAAGGGACTTGGACCCGTCACCCCAGAAGGGCACATGGGTAGCGAGAAGTATCGCTTGGTCGTGGAAGGACCACCGAACTGGACCCACTTTAATGAATTTTGGAAGATGTTCTATGATGAGGGTGCCGTGGTGGTCGCAAGCACCTACACCAGGGTCGGCGGTGTCTACGATCTGGGATTCCGTCATGATCCCGAGCGACCCCTAGAGACGCTCGCCGACTACTGCGGTGGCTGCTATACCAACCTCAACTTGCCGTCGCGGATTGACCTCCTGTGCAAGTACGTTACAGAGTATCAAGCGGACGGACTTTTGATCAACTCGATCAAGAGTTGCAACAGCTTCTCCGCAGGGCAGCTCATGATGATGCGAGAGGTCGAGAAACGGACCGGAAAGCCGGCTGGCTTTGTCGAGACCGACTTGGTCGACCCACGCTACTTCTCGGCTGCGAACATCAAAAACCGTCTGGAAAGCTATCTGCAAATGATCGAGCAGAAACGCAAAGGAGGGACCACCTGTTCTGCGTCCCTTGGTGACGGTGTGCGTCGGCTGGAGGTTTTGCCATGAACGTCTTTTGTGGAATTGATCTTGGCTCTACCACCACCAAGGCGGTGCTGCTAGATGAGCGTGGCGACATTCTGGGACGAGGGATCACCAACAGCCGATCGAACTACTTTTTGGCTGCGGAGATCGCTCGTGATGAAGCGTTCATTGGTGCCCGCTTCACGCTCATCGATCGCGAGCTGAGTCGCCTGAGCGAAGGAGACAAGCAGTCGAGCGGCTTTCGCAAAAGACTCCTGACGCAGTTCCGTAAGCAGCAACTTCTGTCCCAGCTGCACTTGCTGCGCGATAAGTCTATCGAGGAAGCGGCAACGGATCGTTACCGAGACATCGGGCATGCACTCAATCAGAAGTTGATTCACATCTTTGAGACGATGGAGGAGGGAATTCGGCGACCACGTCTGAATGCGGGGAAGAAGTCTGACTTTTTTCGCGACCAAGCATCCAGCGAGTATTCACGCTTGGCAGAGAGCGTAGCCGAAGAGTCGATTCCGTTCGAGCTGCTGATGAGCATCTTCGACAAGGTGATCATCTTGGTCGAAAACCAGAGAATGGATCTGACCTTCGAGGGAAACATCCGAACCGCACTTGGCGCTTGTATCGACGGTGACAATGCGGGACTGGCGGACTCCTATGCGCAGGCCGTTGCGCGGGCCGCAGCGATTCCGCTGACCGAACTGCGTGCCATCGGAACCGGATATGGCCGACAGCGACTGCCGTTTCCCAAAGAGATGATTCGGTCCGAGATTCTGTGTCACGGACTGGGTGCAAATATCAGCTTTCCCGGCACAGCCACCGTGCTGGACATTGGTGGACAAGACACCAAAGCCATACAGGTCGATGCACGAGGAATCGTGACCAGTTTCCAGATGAACGATCGCTGTGCAGCAGGTTGTGGGCGCTATCTGGGTTACATCGCCGATGAGATGAACCTGGGTGTGCATGAGCTGGGACCGATGGCGATGAACTCAACTCGTCATGTCAAAATCAACTCAACTTGTACTGTCTTTGCGGGGGCAGAGCTGCGCGATCGCTTGACGATGGGACAACGACGCGAGGACATCTTGGCTGGACTGCACCGAGCCATCATCCTGCGGGCGATGGCACTGCTGGCCCGATCAGGAGGCGTGTCCAACGAGTTCACCTTCACAGGTGGCGTGGCCAACAACCAAGCAGCGGTGGCGGCACTGCGCAAGCTGGTTTCCGAAAATTACGGAGACCGGAAGCTTAATATATCACCCGACTCGATCTATACGGGGGCACTTGGTGCAGCGCACTTTGCTCTGCGAGCAGAGTCAGAGTCTCGTACAGAGAGTGCATCGCCGATGAGTTCTTCCGTGGGAGGTTCCCCATGATCTACAGCGCAGGAATCGACGTTGGCTCCAGTGCGGTCAAGGTAGCGATTGTTCGCAGTCCTCGCGGCTCTGGTCGATCCCGCAGTGGGGCGCAGGTTCTGTCGCAAGTGATCGAGCGGACCCGGCGGCGCGAAGAAAAGCTGGTGCTCGAACAGGCTTGGCAGCGCGCACTGTCGCTGGCCAAGCTTCACGCAGACCAACTCCACTATACGGCGACCACCGGAGAAGGGGAGATGGTCACGTTCCGCACCGGACACTTTTACGGAATGACGGCCCATGCTCGCGGTGCGATCTTTTTGGACCCAGAAGCACGTGCAGCGCTGGATGCGGGGGCTTTGCATGCGCGAGCCATTCGTTTCGACGATCGTGCGCGGGTGCTCGACTACAGAATGACCAGCCAATGTGCGTCGGGAAGTGGTCAGTTCTTAGAGAACATCGCCCGCTATCTGGGGGTTACTCTGGATGAGGTAGGAACTCTCTCTGTGCGCGGAGATCAGCCTGAAAAGGTCTCCGGTATCTGTGCGGTGCTGGCAGAGACCGATGTCATCAACATGGTGTCACGCGGCATCACCACGCCGAATATTCTTCGCGGGATTCATGAGTCGATGTCAGCGGGATTCGCCAAGCTGCTCAAGAACTCCAAAGCGCAAGGTGTAATCCTACTCACTGGGGGACTTGCAGCGGATGTTGGAATCGTTGCATGTCTTAAGCAAGCACTGAAGAAACAGGCGCATGAAAAGGGAGGCGAGGCACTCGCGGTGGAGGTTCGGACCCATCCAGACTCCGTCTATGCGGGTGCCTTGGGAGCCGCTCTGTGGGGTGCCTACCGCGTCGAGAAGCTTCAGCGTCTAAGCGGTGCGCCGCTCGCGGCTCTTTCACTCTGAACGTGGCGTCGATTTTTGGAGACAAGCGCTCATGTCCCAACACACCGTCTCGTTTTCTAGTGCTGTGGTCCGTCCGTTGGTTGCGTCCGATCTACACTCGGTTGTCGCACTGGATCGCGCAATCACAGGAAGCGCCCGAAAGAGTTACTTCGAAAGGAGACTCCTTTCGGCACTCCGTCATCCGAAGCGTCACTTGCAGATTGCGATCACCAGCTCTGCTGGAACTCTGATCGGGTTTCTGCTGGCTCGCCAGGTGGGTGGGGAATTCGGTCGTAAGGAATCTGCCGTGGTGCTGGAGTCTATCTCTATCGCTCCGGAGGCTCGCCACTGCGGGCTAGGTCAACGACTCGTTTCAGAGCTGACCGATTTGCTACGAGCGCGAGGCGTGCAACTGCTGGTCCTTCATGTGGATTGGCGAAACCACGCGATGCTGAGATTCGCGGCCAGTGCGGAGTTCTTGCTCGGCCCTCGCCTGGTACTGGAAAGACCTGTACAGCGCATGTCGCTACCCGATACCGAGACGGTTCTGGAGCAGAGCCCCAAGCTGATCCGCAACCTTCGCGAAGTAGACTTTGATGCAGTGGTACAGATCGATCGGGATCTCACTCAGCTTGATCGGACGGAGTACTTTCGGCGACGCTTTGACGAAGTACTGAGCGAGTCTGCCATCTGCATTTCGCTGGCGGCAGAGTGCGATGGACAGGTGGTCGCATATGCCATGGCCCGAGTCGACTTTGGCTCAGAGGGCCGCGTCGAACCCACCGCTTCGCTGCATACCATTGGAGTCGCCACTGCGTATGCTAGCCAGGGCTTCGGTGTGGCGATTCTCACCCAACTGATCGATAACCTATCGGCGCTTCACGTGGAAACCATCGAAACGGAAGTAAGCAGTGACAACTTCGGACTGCTGCGATTCCTATACAAGTTTGGATTCGTGTCTTCCCAGCGGCTCTCCTTCCAAAAGCGTCTACTCTAACGGCGCGCAGCGTTGGCCGCCCTAACTGATGATAGATGATATAGGTGGCAGATGTCTTCGTCGCCGAAATTGGTCCTGATCATCCTGGCGGTGCATGACCTGTTAAGGGCCGTGACCTTCTACCGTGAAGTCTTTGGCTGGTTGGTGCGGGTCGAGGTTCCGGTCTACGTAGAGCTGGAGATGCCGTTTGGCCAGCGCCTCGGTCTGTACCATCATGAAGGCTTCGCCCGAAATACTGGTCTTCGCGCCGGATTCCCGCCTCAAGGGCATACATCCGCCACAGAACTGTATTTTCAGACGGACGATCCGGAGACGATCATGAACCGTTTGGAGCAAGCCGGTGCGCGATTGCTAAGCCCCATGAGCCCACGACCATGGGGAGACGATGCTGCGTATTTTGCAGATCCAGAAGGGAATGTCATCGTGGTAGCCCGGCCCTCTGTCCGAAGCGCTGAGCTGCCCCGGTAGGGAGAGCCCCAGTGCGACGGATCTCTGACTACGTGCACTGCCGGATTCCCAACGGGACCGGGCGAGTCTCCTGGATCTGCTTATGAAGGGAACCCGCTGGCTTGCCTGTGGCGTTGAAACGGGTATCTCTATCGGTCTTTCCTCACACCACCGCGCAGTTTGTGGGTACTTCGTGTGGTAGTGGGGACTGCGGCACGTTACTTACAGGTGCCGGCATCCTTGCCTGCGGGCAGCTCGCACTTTCCCGAGGCACAGACCTTGTCGCGCTTGCATGGTTTTCCTGCGGGCTGCGGGGGCTTACAGACCGGTGGCTTGAGAGCGAGGATACATACCTCTGCGCCCTTGCAGTCTTCATCCTTCTTACAGGCAGTGTCCGCAAAAGCCAGTGATGAGGTGAACAGAACCAGTGTGGCCATCGAAGCGAAAAGGGTCTTCAACATGGGAGCATCCTTCCTAAGAAAGGAGGTCAAGTGGCCGACGGGAGTATCCCTTCTAGCCATGCGCCATGGTGGGGCTCCCGGTGCCCCTATGTCAAGCCTCCCAAGTGACAAAAGTCTCACCAAAGTGGGGTTTGTTTTGTTCCTAAATGGAGCCATACCGACGACAAGAGATGAATATGAATACTATGAAAAGACTCTTTTCTCTTGCCAACTGATAGCCACGCTGGCTTGGTGCGCACGCGTTCCGCAGTCAGGCGTCGGTTGTCGAAAGCCACCACTCGCGGCGCAAGAAATCTCCTTTGCGACGGAGCGGGCAGGTCGGGTACAATCTACCGGTGCGAATTTTCCTGATCGTGCTGGTCAGCCCTGCGGGGCGCGGCTGGCCGAGTGTTGCTGTGGTACCGCGTGAGGAACTGTCGGCGGTGCAGGCGGACTCCTATCGTGCACTCGTTCACTCGTTGTCGGGTGAATTGACCCCCTGTGTTAGTGAAGCTACATGTGGTCTACTGGATGCATCGATAGGAACAGGACCGATCGGGACCAGCCCAAGCAGGTCTGGGCGTACACACTTTCACCAAAGGAGCCGGCCATGCAGCGTGCGGATCTCGAAGGACGGGGTGGACAGACGGCGAGCAACTCGCCGGGCCGCAGGACGCTTCCTGTCATCAACAATCTCAAGCCGCAGAAGAGCGAGAATGAGCTAGCCATCGAAGAGGAGCTAAGCCGCTTCGAGGCCGAACAGCGCGCTGCCTTGGGTCTGAACAAGGCGACCGAGCACTGGAGCGACGCCAATCCGCAACACTTTACGCGGGCGCAGCGTCCCAAGACCACTGTCCTTGTGGGTGGACTGACTGTTGCACATGACTACCTGATCTCGGCGACGCTGGCCGGCCTGGGCTACAACGTCGAAACGCTGGACAATCCCGACTCCTCGGCTCTGCAGCTTGGCAAAGAGTTTGGGAACCGTGGCCAGTGCAACCCGACCTATTTTAACGTCGGCAACTTGGTCAAGCGCCTGCAGGATTTGCAAGCGCAGGGTCTTTCTGCCAAGCAAATCGTCGATGGCTATCTGTTCGTGATGCCGGGTGCCTGCGGCCCCTGTCGTTTCGGCAGCTACGTCACCGAATATCGCAAGGCGCTGCGCGATGCCGGCTTTGATGGATTCCGCGTCATGCTGTTTCAGCAGCAAGGCGGCCTCAAGCAGGTAACGGGCGATGATCCTGGGCTCGATTTGAACCCCCAGTTTTTCATCTCTCTGCTGTTTACCATCATGGTTGGCGATGCCGTAAACGCCATCGGCTATCGGATGCGTCCCTATGAACTAGAGAAGGGAACGACGGACCGGGCGCTCGAGGAAAGCAAACGTACGCTGGCGGAGATGCTGCGCACGCGATCGAATCCCCTGGTCGCGCTGCTCAAATGCCGCCGCATACTACGTGCCGTTGCAGTCGATCGCACGCAGGTCAAACCCAAGGTCGCCGTGATCGGGGAATTCTGGGCGATGACCACCGAGGGCGATGGCAACTACGGCCTACAGCGCTTCCTAGAACAAGAGGGGGCCGAAGTCGACATCCAGATCGTCACCAACTGGGTCTTATACAACATCTGGGAACATGCGTGGGATACACGCCAGCGCATGGTGCTGCGCCAAGACGACAACGCCAACAAAGGCCTGGTCGGCGTAAACGTGCGGCAGAAGTTGGCGATGTTGTGGGTGGCCGACAAAGGGCTGCGCCTGATCTTTAAGAGCATCGCCGGCATACTCGGCCTGCACGACTACTACATGCCCAACATGGACGAAGTGGCCGAGGAAGCGCGGGAGCTCTACAACAACCACCTCCGCGGCGGCGAAGGCCACATGGAAGTCGGCAAGCTGGTAATGAACGTCAAGCACAAGAAGTCCACGATGACGCTGTCGGTCAAACCATTTGGCTGTATGCCATCGTCGGGCGTGTCGGATGGCGTGCAGTCGTACGTGACCGAAAAGTGGCCAGATGCCATCTTCCTGCCGATTGAGACATCAGGCGACGGCGCGGTGAACGTGTACAGCCGCGTGCAAATGATGCTGTTCAAAGCTCGCGCCACCGCCCGTGCGGAGTTCGAAGCGACATGCAACGAATACGGAATCACGCCCGCTGAGCTGCGCGTGTTCATGTCCAAGCATGGCCGCTTTGCCAGCCCATTTTTCTGGCCCAGCCACCGCGTTACCACAACGGCATCGGACCTGGTTCACGAGGTCGCGCCGTACATGAAAGATCCGCTGCACGGCGTCAAACAAGTCGGACGGCGAATTCTCGACCTGTTTTCGCGCCCCGCCACTGCCACCGCTAGTCACTAAACTCGGTCCCCCCACGATACGACTCCCAAGTCAGCTCATCCTTCGGAAAGGAGGGATAAGCTGGCTTAATTCGTGGCAAATTGGTTTTGCTGCCGTCGGCTCGATCCAAGCGGCTATGATGCGATGGGATAGACGCAACAGTTGCGTCCTGACCACCAGAGGGGGATTTACCAATGAGCATCCAGCGCCTTGGCCTTCACCATGTCATGCGAGGTCTACTCCTTGTAGGGGTTGCCTCGTGTAGCAGCAACCCGGCAGAGACCATGCCAACACCGAACCCGACCTGTTCCGATGGAATCAAGAACGGAGCAGAAACGGATGTGGACTGTGGTGGCGGCACCTGCTCCAAGTGTGTCGACAAGAAAGCCTGTGTTGCGGCAACGGACTGTGGAAGCGGCGCCTGCACAAACAAGGTCTGCTCTGCACCCTCCTGCACAGATACGGTGAAAAACGGAGCAGAAACGGACGTGGACTGTGGCGGCGGAACTTGCTCCAAGTGTCCGGACACCAAAGTATGTACAGCCGCTTCGGACTGCACGAGCGGAGTCTGCTCTGCCAAACTCTGCACGGCGGCAAGCTGCACCGACACGGTGAAAAATGGAGCCGAAACCGATGTGGATTGTGGCGGCACCTGCAATCCCTGCAGCCTTGGGTTAAGCTGCACGATCGGCGCAGACTGTAGCACCAGCCTGTGTAAGCAGGGGAGCTGCCAGTATGCCACGAGTTGCAAGGAGCTCTTGGCGGCAAATCCTACCGCTTCCGACGGAAAGTACACGATCGATCCGGATGCGGCCGGACCGATTGCTCCGCTTCAGGTTCTGTGTGACATGACCACCGATGGCGGAGGCTGGACCTTGGTGGGCAAGGGCCGTGAAGGCTGGAGCTGGGTCGACGCCGGGGAAGGAACCGCCAATGAACTCATGAACAACCCCACCACCAACACCGTGGCATACCTTGACGCGGCCACCGTGGCGGCCATTGTTGGGAATCCCAACTTCAACGCGTGGAACAGCAGCCTGAAGGTCCATCGCGACAGCGGATTCAATGACGACTATAAGATTCGCCCCAATGCTGCCACCACGTTCAAGTGGAGCCTCTTTTCCGATAATCGCCATGGATGTGGAGGCAATGCAGCGAGCACACTGAGCGGCTCGGTGAACGTCTCAGCCAGTCCGCTCGGACTTGGTGCATTTAATAGCAGTAACGCAGACCTGAAGGACTTCCAAAACACCGGCAACGACTGTACCCGCATGTTTACGCCGCTTTGGTCCAGCCATGACTGCAAGGGCGGATGGTCTACCGGCGTGAGCTGCACACCGACGGCAATGGCGGGCATCAACAACTGCTTTATGGCCAACAACGAAGCACACTGCATCCCCCACGTCCGGGTCTGGGTTCGAGACTAATAACCAAGAACAGAACGACTGCGGAGTTCGGCTGCTCATTGTCACTTCTGCGAAGTTCTAGACGTGTTTCCATCGCCTCAGGATGCAACCCGTCTCCACAGATTGCGTAGGATGGAAACGACGTGTGAGACACTCCCAAACAGGACAAAGCTTGCGGGAAACAGGAAGACCACACAGGCAGCCAGCGCAGACAGTATCAACTGGTTCTTCTTCGGTTTCGTTGGATCCGTAGGCTCACTTACCGCGACCGTCACCGATAGTAGCAGGTTCATGACAGGCAACAGGTAGCGCGGATCGCGGGCGCTCAGATCGGGAATCCACAGAAACGGAGTACCGTGAAGTTCGGACATCCTCCACAGCGCGATGTAGAACGCAACCAGCAGCCAGCCAGCGATGAGTAGCAGCGGCCCTGGGAGCATCAGCCTCCAATTAGGAATTCCTTCTCTTTTGTAGAGCGCATAGATCTCGTGTCTCTGTCGCTCCAGATCCGCTGGATGGCGATGTTTGATCGCGTCGATTTCAGGCTGAAGCGCTCGCAGCTTCTGTGAAGGCTTCGCCGCAAACAGCAGTCCACGAAACAAAAGCGAACTCACGACCGACACCGCCAAGATGGCAAGTCCCCAGTCCCCCAGTTGTCGATGCATCGCATGCAGCAGCCAACGCTGCGGCGCGATGATGGCCCAGGTTCCCCACAGACCCATCGCCAACAGACAGATGCACACAGCCCCTACGACGATCACCGGCAGCTTGCTTGGCACGGTCCGAATCGTATCACGCTGCGCAGGACGGACGGGAGCCTCTGGTCCTTCTCGGTTCTCCTGGATCGCGGACTCACATTCCGATCCAGAGTCAGTATCTTTCGAATGTCCGGGAGGTTTGTGAAACTGGAAGGAATAGGGATTAGGGCCTTTCGAACAGCGAATAGACCGCGTAGAGATCGTCGATACGAATGGAGAGCGGCGGCTTATCAAAGCCGAGCGCGGTGGCGTACTGACGAGCGATCTCGGTGTCGTTGCGCTCGAAGTCCCGCACGATGAATCCGGCGGCTTGCCAGTCGGCGCGGCTCCACGGGCTGCGGCAGTCGCTATCGGGATCGTAGACCGCCGGGCTGGGACTCGGACAGACGTTGTAGACAAGCAGCCGTCCACCCGGTCGCAGCGTAGCCAGCAAGCTCCGCAGGTAGTCGGCATCGGGCAGACCCAAGTTGATCAGGCTTTCGGGCGGCACATCGCTCGTCGGATGGATGTAGCCTCGCTTTAGGACATTTTTGGCGAGCACAAACTCGTAGCCGCTGCCGACCTGAGCCCGCACCGCCGGATCAGCGGGAAAATTCCCATACAGAAACGTCACGCGGCCGCTTACATCACGGCCTGGCAGCCGCACCGGGCCTTGGTCTCCGACGTGAGCATAGAGCGCTCGCAGCTTCGGAGAGGAAGAAATCCCGACTGCGTCCAACCCCGCGCCGGCCATCAGCTTCAGTGGCCCGATCGACCCCGCGTACAAATCCAGGCTGCGCTTCCCGGCCAGCTTGGCAAGCTGTCCATCGGCCACGATATCGATCAGCCGGGCGTGAAACAGCGGTGACCCGAGGCTGCCCACGTAATAGCCTGCTTCGTCGACGACTTCGACGGCGGTTCCAGCCAGGCCGGCCTTTTGATTGCGTGCCTCCGTTTCCGTTAGATAGACGCGACGATCGATAGAGTGCACAAGTCGCCGCGGCGAGATCGGCACAAGCTGTGCCACCGACGCAGTGTATTCGACCGCCCAGCGCGTCCGCAGCAGCGGAGGCAGAGCCGCAGCCTCGTTGGTGAGCTTGGCCACGGTCGCTCCAATCGTCTCGGGACCAGCCAGGCCCGGCGATGACACGGACGGCCCGCTCTGACACGCCACAAGCGACAAGGTCACGCCGCCAGCAATCCCTACGGTTCTCTTCGAGAAAATCATCTGTAGAAACCCTTGCATAAGTGTTTCAAAGCTGACGGTCACTCGTCAATCTACCACCTGACTCTGCCATGTTATAAGGGCCGCCATATGCCTCGTAAGGACAATAAGACGTCGTGGGCGAGCACGGCGCG
>Ga0075163_10009961_pt1 | contig 12445 bp, 8 predicted proteins | sample JI1023141ADNA_FD_71478 | JGI IMG/M metagenome (GOLD analysis project Ga0075163, IMG submission 71478) | Wastewater effluent complex algal communities from Wisconsin, to seasonally profile nutrient transformation and Carbon sequestration -... | ecosystem: Engineered > WWTP > Effluent > Algae...
AAATAATCCCGGATCAAAAATCATGGAGGGCATTGAATAATGGATGGATCGCAGATCATATTTTTTATGCTGGCTGCATTAACATTGGTTAGTGCAGTGCTGTCGGTTACAACCCGGCAGATATTCAGGGCTGCTATCTTTTTGTTGTTTTCATTGATCGGTGTAGCGGGTTTGTATTTCTGGATGCAGTACGAGTTTATTGCTGCTGTACAGATTGTGGTTTATGTTGGTGGCATCACTGTCCTCATCATTTTTTCCATCTTTCTTACACAACAGGCCGGAGAAAAACTGGCGGTATATAAAGCAGGAAGAAAGTTGTTCGCAGCACTGGCTTCTTTTTGTGCCTTTGCTTTTACCATGTTGCTGGTATTTCAGCATTCATTTATTGCAACCAACAAACCGACTGTTCTGCCAACGGTGAAAAATATCGGCACCCAGATGCTGAGCACCGATCAGTTCGGGTATGCCTTACCGTTTGAACTGGTGAGTATCCTGTTACTGGCTGCGATGGTTGGTTGTATCATTATTGCGATCCGTACAAAACAGGTAAACTCATGAGTACACCCGGACTATACCATATCTTATTCATCAGCACAGCCCTGTTTTTTATAGGGGTGTATGGTTTTCTTACCAGGAGAAACCTGATCACCATGCTGATGGGTATTGAATTAATATTAAACAGTGTGAACCTGAATTTTGTGGCTTTTAATAAGTATTTATGGCCGCATCGTTTGGATGGACTGTTCTTTACATTGTTTATTGTAGCCATAGCAGCTGCGGAAGCGGCAGTAGCGATTGCGATCATTATAAATTTATACAGAAATCATCGGTCGATAGATGTAGAAGATGTACAATCGATGAAATATTAAATACTTAATTAACCTGAGCGAACATGCCCAACCAAACCTTACTGCTGTTGATCATGGCCTTGCCGGCATTGTCATTCCTGTTACTGGGATTGACCGGCAGGAAAATGAGTGGACAGGTTGCAGCTTATGTGGGTACCTTTTTAATGCTGATTGCAACTGTGATTGCATTTCAAACTGCCTATGGTTATTTTTTCGAGTATGGTAAATCGGGTGATGTTTACCAGAAACTGGTGGTGATGCAGGTGAACTGGTTGCAGTTTAATGATCAGCTATCCATCAATATGGGAATTCTACTGGATCCCATATCTGCCATGATGCTCGTTGTGGTTACACTGGTTTCATTGATGGTTCATATCTATAGCATAGCTTACATGAAAGGAGATCCGAGAATTTCCATCTATTATGCATTCCTGGGATTGTTTACTTTTTCAATGCTCGGACTCGTTATAGCTACCAATATATTCCAGATGTATATTTTCTGGGAGCTGGTTGGTTTGTCGTCTTTCCTGCTCATCGGATATTACTACAATAAACCGGCAGCAGTTGCAGCCTGTAAAAAAGCGTTTATTGTTACCCGTTTTGCCGACCTGGGATTTTTAATCGGCATTCTGATCTTATCCTATTATGGAGAATCGCTTGATTTTAATACATTGATTCAGCATCTTACGACTGCTGATGATGCAGGTTATCAGGCGGCAGTTTCCGGTTCATTCCTTGGTATTTCAGCTCTTACCTGGGGATTGGCGCTCGTATTCATGGGCGGTGCTGGAAAAAGCGCTATGTTTCCACTGCATATCTGGTTACCCGATGCGATGGAAGGCCCGACTCCCGTTTCTGCACTGATACACGCAGCAACGATGGTAGTTGCAGGCGTGTTCCTGGTGGCCAGGTTGTTCCCGGTATTTGCGTTATCCGGGCAATTGGTATTACATTTTGTGGGAACCATTGGAGCGGTGTCTGCTGTATTTGCAGCGATCATCGCCTGTACACAAACAGATATCAAGCGCATACTGGCTTATTCAACCATGTCGCAAATTGGCTTTATGATGTTTGCGTTGGGAGTTTCTGGTTATGGCGGTGAGCATGGGTTAGGCTATACAGCTTCTATGTTTCATCTGTTTACACATGCCATGTTCAAGGCATTGCTGTTCCTGGGTGCCGGTGCCATCATTCATTTTGTACACAGCAACGAAATGACTGAAATGGGGGGATTAAGGAAATTACTACCGGTAACGCATATATGCTTTTTGATAGCCTGCCTGGCTATTTCGGGTATCCCGCCTTTTGCAGGCTTCTTCAGCAAAGAGGAAATATTACTCGCTGCCTGGCAACACAATAAGTTTATCTACTGGATAGCTATTGTAACCTCAGGGCTCACGGCCTTTTATATGTTCCGGCTTTATTTTTCTGTTTTCTGGAACAAGCCGGGATCCCCGGATCATCATCATGACGAAGGTGGCGGACCAATATTATTTCCATTGATAGTGCTTTCAATCGGAGCTGTTATGGCAGGTTTTATTCCATTTGGAAAATTCGTCAGTTCTGATGGCAGAGAACTCATAACCGGTTTTCATTTGAATTTTTCTATCCTACCGGTATCCGTTGCCGTTATAGGCATTGTACTGGCGATGATTTTATATAAAAAAGAGAATGGCAAACCTGCCGCTATTTCAAATCAACTGGGCATTTTGTATCGGTCAGCATCAAAGAAATTTTATATTGATGAAATCTACCAGTTTGTCACCAAAAAAATCATATTCAACCTGGTAGGCCGTCCTGCAGCCTGGATCGATAAAAATATTGTAGATGGACTAATGAATGGCATTGGTAACTCAACCACTTTTATTTCGGGAAGTATTAAGTCATTTCAATCAGGCAAAATTCAGTTGTATGCAGTTTATTTCTTAGCTGCAGCCATTGGACTGGCATTTTTATTTATTTATATCTGGAAGCAATGAACCTTGTAATACTCTTATTGATACCATTACTCACAGCCCTGTTGGTGCTACTGGTAAAATCTGCGACGCAGGTGAAAGTAGTGGCATTGACAGGATCTGTATTTCAACTGGTGATTGCTGTTTTTTTACTTTGTGCTTTCAGAACAGATGTGGCAGCTAATGGTAATCACCTGGCTCATTTTGAACAGAATCATCAATGGTTTCCATCTTTGGGCATCAGCTTTCACCTGGGTGTAGATGGAATAGCGGTTTCAATGATCCTCTTAACTGCTTTTGTTGTGCTGGCTGGCGTATTGGTTTCATGGAATGTAGAGAAGATGACAAAAGAATTTTATTTTCTTTTAATACTACTCAGCTTTGGGGCTTATGGATTTTTTATTTCCCTCGATTTGTTTGTACTCTTCTTCTTCCTTGAGATTGCGGTTATTCCAAAGTATCTCCTGATCAGTATCTGGGGAAGCGGTAAAAAAGAATACAGTGCAAATAAACTTGCATTGATGCTGATGGGAGGCTCTGCATTGGTTTTGGTGGGAATGCTCGGTTTATATTTTACGGGCAATGAAAAAACTTTTGATCTCTTAAAATTAGCTGCGCAACAAATTCCGACGGATGTTCAGCAAATCTGTTTTCCATTGTTGTTTGTGGGTTTCGGTGTTTTCACTGCATTGTTTCCCTTTCATACATGGGTACCCGATGGGCATTCTTCCGCACCTACAGCCGGTTCTATGTTCCTCGCTGGTATTTCTATGAAACTCGGTGGATATGGTTGTTTGAAAGTAGCAGCATTTCTTTTGCCTGCAGCAACAAAGCAATATGGTGATTATATTATTGTATTATCTGCCATCGCTATTCTTTATGGCGCCTTTGCGACCATGATGCAGAAGGATCTGAAATACATCAATGCCTATTCATCTGTTAGCCATTGTGGTTTTGTGATACTTGGTATTGGCATGTTAACCAAAGGATCGGTTAATGGTGCAGTGCTGCAGATGGTATCGCATGGTTTGATGACTGCTTTGTTCTTCGCTGTAATCGGAATGATTTACGAAAGAACCCATACCAGGCAGGTAAATGAAATGGGTGGTTTATTAAAAGTGATGCCCTTTGCTTCTACAGTTTTATTCATCGTGGGAATGTGTTCACTGGGTTTACCCGGCTTAAGTGGGTTTGTGGCTGAAATGACTGTGTTTGTTGGTTCCTGGGAAAGAACAGGAATGTTCTATAGAATTGCAACTATTGCAGCCTGTATGTCGATCGTGGTAACGGCAGTGTATATACTAAGAGCAGTGAGTAGAACAGCCATGGGGCCTGTTAAGGAACAGTTTGCAGGTTTAAAGGATGTATCCTGGTATGAGAAGCTGGCAGCGGTTGTTTTGATCGCAGGCATTTTGGCGATGGGTTTATTTCCATCTTGGTTAACCAAACTGGTTGAACCCGGTGTGAGTGCAATCATCAACCGGATCAACGGAATATAATGAATGACATATTATGCTGAATGATTTTTTCATATTGATGAAAATGGAACTGCTGGTAACAGTAATCATTTTTTTATTGTTACTGGTTAAGCTTGGTAAGGGCATCAGCAATGATGTACTGCTGCCAATCATTCAGGTTGGATTGTTGCTGAATTTTCTTGCCGGATTTTTTCTGAACAAGGAAGGGATATTGTTTGATGGTATGTATTATACCACTCCGCTGGCAGTTGTTCAGAAATCGATACTCAACCTGGGTGTTTACCTGATATCACTTTTGTTTGCCGATTGGTTCCGCAGGTGCGAGAATCTTGCTGAGTTTTTTGTGCTGATGTTATCGGCTTTGCTGGGAATGTTCTTTATGATCTCCAGTGGCAACCTGCTGATATTTTATTTGGCCCTCGAATTGTCTACTATACCAATAGCTGCTGTGGTGAACTTTGACCTCAGGATGAAAAAATCTTCTGAAGCTTCTATGAAGATGATTTTGTCTTCAGCCTTTTCTTCCGGTATATTGTTGTTTGGTATTTCCCTGATTTACGGTATTACCGGTTCTATTCAGTTTGCCGAACTGTCGGTCATAGTTACACAGAGCCCTTTACAGATATTGGCTTTCATATTTTTCTTCACAGCTTTTGCGTTTAAACTGTCAATCGTTCCTTTTCATCTCTGGACGGCTGATGTATATGAAGGTTCACCAGTGGCAGTTACTGCATTTCTTTCTGTGATTTCGAAAGGAGCCGTAGCATTTATATTCCTGACGGTACTTTACAGGGTTTTCCACTCCTTAAATTATACCTGGTATCATCTGCTGGTAGCCCTTTCCGTTATCACGATGATTACAGGTAATCTTTTTGCCATCAGGCAGGATAATTTCAAACGGTTCCTGGCTTTTTCATCCATAGCCCAGGTAGGGTTCATATTGGTAGGTGTAAGTGCAGATTCAGTTGCCGGACAAACCTCTGTTGTTTACTTTATCCTTGTTTACCTCTTTTCTAACCTTGGCGCTTTTGGTGTGATATCAGCCATCTGTGCCAATACCGGGAAAGAAAAAATCAGTGAATTAAAGGGCTTGTATAAAAACAATCCTTTCCTCACCTGGGTTTTGGCTTTGTCATTGTTTTCATTGGCAGGTATTCCGCCAACAGCCGGTTTTTTTGGAAAATTATTCCTGATTACTGCGGGCGCTTCAAGAGCCGATTATTGGTTTATCATTGTAGCTGCATTGAACATGATCATCTCCCTCTATTATTACCTGATTGTTATCAAAACAATTTTCAGTAAAGCAGATGATCAGTCTGTACAAAAAATACAATTGTTGCCATCGGTAAAATTGGGATTGATGATTTGTGCAGCAGCAGTCATCCTTACTGGTTTGATGAGTTGGGTATACGATTACATCGCAGCATTGAAATAACTTTTTATTGAATAATAACTTTTGAAATGGCGATCAATAAAAATCATGAGTTTGAAGAACTGGATGGCGTTAAATGCGGCATTGTGGAGAAGAATGTGTCAGCAGATCGTGCAGCTTTTCTGAAAAAAATACTGGAGTATAATCAATTTGAAGTAGTGATAGTTCCATCTCCTGCACCGAAAGCAGCTCCGAAGCCAGCAGTTGAGGGAGAAACAACCGTAGCAGAACCAGTTCAGGCACCCACCAGTTTTACGGTTGGGGTAACCGACTATACATTTAATTCAATCAATGCCATATTCGGCCGCTTGTTGAAAACACCCGAGGGTAAAATTGTAACCCTGGCTTACTGGCAACAGAAAGAAAACATCAGCAACGATGAAGTGCCGTATTTTGAAAACAAACGTTGAAGCTTAAACGCTTTCTCTATCCATTAATTTTTTCCTGCACCAGGTTTTTCACCGCAGAAATAGGAATACGTTCCTGTGTCATGGTATCGCGATAGCGGATGGTAACCGTATTGTCTTCTTTGGTCTGATGATCTATCGTAACACAGAAAGGAGTACCGATGGCATCCATTCTTCTGTAACGTTTTCCAATCGCATCCTTTTCTTCATAGAAGCAATGGAAATGTGGTTTGCATTGGTCCATCAGTTCCCGGGCGATTTCAGGCAAACCATCTTTTTTCAATAAAGGCAATATAGCAAGTTTGGTAGGAGCAATTTTTGCAGGGATACGTAATACAACACGACTTTCTTCTGTTCCGTCTTCTTTTGTCCATTTTTCATCGGCATAAGCAAGACTGATAACGGTAAGGAATAGACGATCAAGTCCAACCGAAGTTTCCACTACATAAGGAATATAATTACCATATGGCTTACCTTCTTCATTGAGGTCGTTGTCGAAATACTGAATTTTTTTCTTGCTGTATTTGGCATGCTGGCTCAGGTCAAAATCGGTACGGCTATGAATGCCTTCGAGCTCTTTCCAGCCAAAGGGGAATTCAAATTCTATATCCAATGCGGCATCTGCGTAATGCGCCAGTTTAACGTGGTCATGAAAACGCAGGCGCTCAGCAGGTATACCGATGCTCTCATGCCATTTCTTCCTGGTTTCTTTCCAGTAGTTGTACCATTCCATCTGTGTGCCAGGGCGAACAAAGAACTGCATTTCCATCTGTTCAAATTCACGCATCCTGAAGATGAATTGCCTGGCTACGATTTCATTGCGGAATGCCTTACCTGTTTGTGCGATACCAAAAGGTATTTTCATGCGACCGGTTTTCTGCACGTTGAGAAAGTTAACAAAGATGCCCTGGGCTGTTTCAGGCCGGAGATAAACAATATTGTCGCCTTCATTTTCTGCAGCAACTGCTCCAAATTCTGTTGAGAACATCAGGTTGAACTGACGTACATCTGTCCAGTTGCTGGTTTTGCTGATGGCACATTTTATTTTGTTGTCTTCAATCAGTTTTTTTAACCCTGCATAATCATCTTTGCCAATCAATAGATCCATTTCAGCCAGCAAAGCATCAGCAGCAGCTTTCTCCAGTGTTTCGGCATGGGCTTCAATCAGGTGATCTACCCGATACCTTTTATTGCTGTCTTTGTTATCAATCATCGGATCGCTGAAATTATCAACGTGGCCACTGGCCTTCCAAACGGTCGGGTGCATAAAAATAGCTGCATCAATACCAACAATGTTGTCATTCAATTGGGTCATGCTCTTCCACCATTCATCACGAAGGTTTTTCTTCAGTTGGGCGCCCATCTGGCCGTAATCATATACAGCACTCAAACCATCATACAGTTCTGATGACTGGAAAATATATCCGTATTCCTTGCAATGGGAAATGATTTCCTGGAAGTTATTCGCTATTTCGTTTGCCATGGGCGCAAAGATAATAGATTCAGATTTTTGTTGCGCATTTTAGGAGGAAAGCGTTAGCTGGCGCCTCCGATCAGAAAATAAAAAATGGCGACCATTGGCCGCCATTTAAAATGATTTAAGTGATTTTATAGTTTAATCATTGATGTCGAAATCGTTTTACCGGCTTCAGTTACAACATTTACTACATAATTGCCTTTGGCCAATCCTTCAACAGGTATGGTAACCTGGTTGCTGCCAGCAATCAGGGCTGCTTGTTTTTTCAGCAGTAGCCTGCCGGTTTTATCAAGTATAACAATGCTGATATTTGTTTTTTCAGCACTAGCCAGGTTGAGCGTTACCTGCGAAGAAGCTTCAACAGGATTAGGAAAGATGTTTACAACCGTGAGACCATTGGTTTCACTGGTCAGACCGATAATTTTGCTGTAAGCTGCTTTTCCATCAGCATCGGTTACCCTTAAACGGTAGTAATTTATGCCCTTACCCGGATTAATATCAGTGTAATTAAATGCCTGCCTGCAACGTACTTCATCGGCTGTAATGTTGTGTAGCTGATCGTAATTTCTTCCATCGTTACTTCGTTCAACCGTCATCGTTACCGTTGGTGTATTTGTGCAGTTAACCTTCCACGTTAGTAAGTTGACAGTACTGGTTTTTTTACCGGTAAAATACTCAATGGTTACCGGTAGGGTTCCGAGGATACCACCCAAAGCAAATGGACTGAAAGTAGTAACCGGATCGCCAGGAGCCGCAGCACCAGCGGATCCCAGCGTATTGGTGATTGTTCCTGAATTGGTTGAACCACCCAGGCTTGTCCAGCTGCTGCCATTCCAGTGTAGTATTTTTAATTGAGCCGGAATCAGCACAGTAGAGGAGGTTAGTCCGCTGTAATCAAAACTGATATTGGATGCATTTGCCTGAACCGGTGCAAAAATTCTTGAGATATCCCAATAATAAGGGGTTACCATTTCTATTTGTCCGGGTGTTAATCCATTACCTGCATTCGGATTCGGCGCTATGAATGTAACTTCCCAGCTTGTAAGCGTAACATCATCAGGCGTTATGGTTGCTGTTGCGATTTGAGTTTCATTGTCTGACACCGGAAAAGCATAAGCGGCAGTTTGATTGGTTACCCTGTTCAGTTTACCAATGATATGGCTGTTAACAGTTCCGCCTACTATAGCTGCAGGATCTGAATTCAATACAAAAACTGCTTTGGTATTCAATAAAACATCAATATTGCCACTAGCCAGAATGAGTTTTGCATTGGCGCTGTTTGGTATAAAAAGATAATCTGAAATAATATTTACTCCTGCAGGTTTATTAACGCGAAAACTCACATCATTAGTCAATGTGGTTGGGGCGATGTAACAATTGGCTGCACTAATCCCACCCATTTCAAGGATTGAACCTGTATTGTTATTGGATTCTGTAATAATACCATCTGCAAAGATATCTCCATCAACCCTGAGCACGGTTTCCTGTGTTCCGGATGCTGCCCGATTGATATCTATGGTGGTATTCGATAGCTGAGTCAACTTGCCGGTAACGTGAAATGTATAGGTGGTTGCAGGTGAAGTACTCAATACCCATTTACCTGCAGCACCATCATCGGTAAGGGTAAAGTCATGTACCGTTATGTTTTGATTGAAACCACTGTTTGTTCCTGTATATCCGGGTGAATTGAATTCATAGTTGCCATAACTGCCAACGGATGAACTCATCGAAAACAGGCACATATTGGCAACTGCACCGGTATTCAAAACCAGAGATCCTTCAAAATAATTTCCGGTAGGAAATGAACCCCCGTTTTTATACACTTCGTATACACTTCCATTCTCCATGATTAAACTGGTAACGGTTCCGGCTCCGTTGCTGCTGGTTCCGCCATACCTGATTTTACCGCCATTCTTTACAATCGTAATGCCTCCGGCTGCATAAGTCATGCGGGAACTGGTTCCGGAGATATCCAGTGTTCCATAAATTTCTGCGGTGTTACCAATGGCCAGTTGCAATACGATTGCAGCAGTTCCCTGAACATTCAGTGTTGATCCGCCTTCGATTTTAAAAGCAGGAGAAACAGTTATACTTCCACCGATTGTATATGTAAACGAAGCAGCTGAATTGGTGAAATTCACCACTGCATTGTTGATGATCCAAACAGAAGAAGGAGAGAAAGTTCCATCAATGGTAATGGTTGCGTTTCTGTCGATAACAATGTCATCGGTATTGACCGGTGCGCCTGATGTTCCCGATCCGTTTGATTGGGTATTCCAGTTTGCCCCATCACTGTAATTACCGGTGGTACCCACCCAGTAAATGGTTCCTGCTGAAGCCTGATTGAAACTGATCAGCAATGAAAGAAAACAAAGGGTAAAAATTTTATGCATAAAAATTGATTTAAATGAGTCCTTATAGGATATACGCAGGCCACAAAGATAACGTGAACTTCAGATATGAAAAAACCACCTGAAAATCCAGGTGGTTTTAATCATTTAGTACTTATCTAACCTATGTATTCTAGCTGCATCCGAGGCTGTTACCACAATTGAGGCATTTATAGCAGGTACCACTTCTTACGGTGATATGTCCGCAAACATTACAAGCCGGAGCATCACCCTGCATTGATTTATTAGCAGCATTTACAGCATCCATATTTCCGGCTGCTTTGGTGCCATAACCATTGCGCATTGGTTTGATGGAATCCTGTTGCTGAACAGTTCCTACGACCCTTACTTCACTCAGTTCCGGAGTCCTTTCACCAATGGTAGGAGTGGTTTCATCCCATGGTTCATCCCCCAGGTTACCAACTTCTGGTTTGTCTAAAACATGAACCAGGTCGGTTCTGCCGAGGTATTCATACGCCAGTGAACGGAACATGAAATCGATGATCGAAGTGGTGGTTTTAATGTTCGGATGATCAACCATTCCGGCTGGTTCGAAGCGGGTGAAAACAAATTTTTCAACATACTCTTCCAGCGGAACACCATATTGCAAACCAATTGAGATGGCGATGGCAAAACAGTTGAGCATACTACGCATGGTAGCACCTTCTTTGGCCATATCGATGAAGATTTCACCCAATGTACCATCATTGTATTCGCCGGTGCGAAGGAACAATGCCTGTCCGTTGATTTTAGCTTTTTGTGTAAAGCCACGGCGTTTTGCAGGAAGCGCTCTTCTTTCTACAATCATTGCCAGCTGGCGTTTCAGGGAAGTATCTGCACTGTTCTGTACACGCTTGTTCATTTCTTCCAACAGCTCTTCAATGGTGAGTTTCGCCATGTCTACGAGTGCTGTTTCAGATTTCAGTTCAGCTTTTTCTGCAACGGCAGTTGTTGTTTCTTCGTCGGTTTTCTTTTTCTTATCTGATTTGTTGCTCAGTGGTTGGCTCAGTTTTGAACCATCACGGTAAAGCGCACACGCTTTTAATCCGAGTTCCCAGCTGAGCCTGTATGAATCGGCAATTTCTTCAATCGTTGCTTCATTCGGAAGGTTGATTGTTTTGCTGATGGCACCACTCAGGAAAGGTTGAGCTGCAGCCATCATACGGATATGACCATGAGCATGAATATAACGTTCACCGGTTGCACCGCATTTATTGGCGCAATCGAAAACAGGTAAATGTTCATTTTTCAGGTGAGGAGCACCTTCAACGGTCATGGTACCACATACATAAACATTTGCCGCATCGATTTCTTCGTCGCTGAATCCAAGGGCTTCCAGTAAACTCCATCCGAAATCATTGTATTGGTTAGGAGTGAATCCGAGTCTTTGCAGGCAGGATTCACCAAGTGTGTACACATTGAATACAAAACCAATTTCGAAGGCACTTCCCATAGCTGCATTGAGCCTGTCGATTTCTGCAGGCAGGAATCCTTTTTCAGCCAGGGTTGATTCATTAATGTAAGGGGCACCTTTCAAAGTAGCATGCCCTTTAGCATAATTCACGATGTCTTCGATCTGCTGTTCGCTGTATTTGAGGTTGCGCAAGGCCTGAGGAACACTCTGATTGATAATTTTGAAATAACCACCACCGCTAAGTTTCTTGAATTTTACCAGTGCAAAATCGGGTTCAACACCTGTGGTATCGCAATCCATTACCAGACCAATGGTTCCGGTTGGTGCGATAACAGTTGTCTGAGCATTGCGGTAGCCATATTTTTCTCCGAGCTGTACAGCATCGTCCCATGCTTTGGTAGCTGCTTTCAGTAAATAATCCGGACAATATTTTGCATTGATGCCTTGTGGCTTGATTTCAATTCCTTCGTATGCATCCATTGCATCGTATGCAGCAGCACGATGGTTGCGCATTACACGAAGCATGTGTTTCTTGTTTTCTGCATAACGATCAAATGTTCCCAGGAAGGAAGCCATTTCTGCAGATGTTTTATAAGCAACACCGGTCATGATCGCCGTAATGGCTCCTGCAATACCTCTTGCATCTTCACTGTCGTAAGCAATACCGCTTACCATCAGCATGCTACCGAGGTTGGCATAACCAAGACCCAATGTTCTGTAATCGTAACTCAACTGTGCTACTTCTTTAGAAGGGAACTGTGCCATGAGTACCGAAATCTCGAGTACTACTGTCCACATACGGGAAGTATATTCAAAGCCGGCAACATCAAACTGGTTGTTGCTTTCATCGAAGAAGCGACGGAGGTTTACACTCGCCAGGTTACAGGCTGTATTGTCGAGGAACATATACTCACTGCAAGGGTTAGACGCTCTGATAGGCCCGCCTTCAGGGCAGGTATGCCATTCGTTGATGGTCGTGTCGTATTGTGTTCCGGGATCAGCACAACGCCATGCTGCATAGTTGATCTGGTTCCAGAGTTCAGC
>Ga0075163_10009962_pt1 | contig 12445 bp, 8 predicted proteins | sample JI1023141ADNA_FD_71478 | JGI IMG/M metagenome (GOLD analysis project Ga0075163, IMG submission 71478) | Wastewater effluent complex algal communities from Wisconsin, to seasonally profile nutrient transformation and Carbon sequestration -... | ecosystem: Engineered > WWTP > Effluent > Algae...
GGCGCAGTCCTTGGCTTGGCCGGGCCGGGCAAGAAAATCTCGGGCATCATGCCCTGCACCGTGATTCGCCCGGGTGACATGGCCGACAATATCCTCGATCGCAATCGGCATCCCGAATGGAATGGCGAGCGGACAAAGATGGTTTACGCGTTCCCCAAGAACGAAACGCTATGGGAACGTTACGCCGAGATCCGCGCCGAAGGCATGCGTGGCGGTGATGGTGGTGAAGCGGCCACCGAGTTCTATCGTCAGAACCAAGCCGCGATGGATGACGGGGCCGTAGTCGCTTGGCAGGAGCGATTCAACTACGACGAACTCTCCGCGATCCAGCACGCGATGAATCTCAAACTGCAAGACGAGGCGGCGTTCTTCGCCGAGTACCAGAACCAACCATTGCCTGCAGAAACGGTGGTTGATGGAATGCTCAAGCCAGAAGAAGTGTCGACGAAGATCAACCGCATGGATCGTGGCTTGGTTTCGATTGGCGCGAATCATCTCACCGCCTTCATCGACGTCCAGCAGAAGTTGCTTTTCTATGTGGTCGCCGCATGGGAGGACGATTTCACGGGTTATGTGATCGACTATGGTTGCTACCCCGATCAGCAGCGTCCGTACTTCACGCTACGTGAGGCTCGGCAGACGTTGAGCTCCGAAGCGACTGGAACCGGACTCGAGGGATCGATCTACGCTGGCCTCGAATCGCTGACATCGAAACTGCTCGAACGCGAATGGCAACGCGATGATGGTGCAGCGATGCGTATCGGTCGATGTTTGATCGATGCCAACTGGGGTCAATCGACGGATGTGGTCTACCAGTTCTGCCGACAGTCCAAGCACGCCGCTGTGATCATTCCCAGCCACGGTCGGTTCGTCGGCGCTTCGAGCTTGCCATTCAGCGAGTACCGACGCCGGCCAGGTGAACGCGTGGGACTCAACTGGCGCATCCCCAATGTGCATGGAAAGCGGGCGATCCGACACGTCGTCTTCGACACCAATTGGTGGAAATCATTTGTCAACGCTCGCATGCGTGTGTCCATGGGCGATCGAGGGTGCTTGTCGCTCTTCGGTTCCAACGCTGAAACACATCGTATGCTTTCGGAGCATTTGACCTCCGAGTATTTCATCAAGACCGATGCCCGAGGACGAAGCGTAGACGAATGGAAACAGCGACCAGAGCAGCCGGACAACCATTGGTTTGACTGCTTGGTCGGGTCTGCGGTCGCGGCATCCATGCAAGGCTGTGTGCTTGCCGGAACCGACGCCCAAACAATGGTAAAGTCTGGTCGCTTGAGCTTCCGGGATCTGCAACGAAGGAAGAGAACCTAACAAGGTGACGTTATGCACACAATAACCCAGGACGGTTCGTCCTCTGGCACGAACGGTACGCTGCATGAATTCTCGGATGGAGTCGCTTTATTTAAGATCACCCTGGTCGAAATTGCTTTCTGCAATTAAGACGAATTTTTGCTGGTAGCTAACCTGCAGAACTGATCTTTGATGAAATTGAGGCGTCTTAGAAGGTCATCGTATGTGATTATGTCGAGGACATTGCCATATTTCCGACGGATCACCTCGAAATCGTTCCTTTGGTTAGCCGTCAGATCGTTGTCTCGACCGACAATGATTGTTGCTTTGGGGTTAACTATTCTGAATACAAAGCCTTGAGGGAGATCGCCCAGGTATCTTTTCTTGAGCGCTTCCTCGCCTCGTTCTCCCCAGCGACTCAAGTGGTAGATGTACTTTTCCACCTGCATTACTGTTCCGTTTAACTCGCGCATGGGGACATGGTTGTCTCGGTAACAATAGGGAGAAACTAGTTTTTGGCGGAAAGGCTTCTTGATCTCTATGATATCGATGAAGCCCGCGGAATCGACAAGGAGGAAATCTACTCTGCGACGCTTGTTGGCCCAGCTATCATTCACTGGTCCTTCGGGGAAAGCTTTGATGTAGCGTGGGAATAGCAGCAGAACAACTTCGAGAATTTCATCCCTCCACTGCCCTTCGCTGTATGCGTCGACGTTATTTAGCATTTGCTCAAGTTTCTTGATGAGGGCTGAGTACTTGTCAGCCTCGTATTCTGCAAGTGCTGTCCGTGGCATTGAGCCCTTTATAGAGCGCTTCTTGTTGCGGTATTTCTCGAAGTCCGCTTGGAAATCTTTTGGCCTGTTTAGATACTCGCCAACAATTGAGTCGATGCGGGCCAAAGCATATTTGGAAACTTCAGTTGAAGTTGGAAAGTCTGCGATAAGTCGTTCGAAGACATCAGTAGGGATGGAGATGGCGTTCGTTGCCACTAACTCCTCCTCTCCTCCAATGTGAATGGAATTTACTCCAAACTTATTGAGCCGTGAGAAAACAGAAATGTCGCGTTCAGCTACGAAATGACGGTTTTCCAGTTGGATGTCCTGAGAGAAGTAGAGATCATAGTCAATTCGAAGTACGTCGCGATTGAGATGAAAGTACTTCCCTTTCCGTTCACCTACCTTGAATTCGAGAGGATCAAATTCTCCATGTTCGTCAAGGCCTTTCATAAGCAGGTCTCGTGTAACATGAAAGGCACGTTTGATGGTGGCTTCCCCTGTATCCTCGAGGCGTAAGTAAACCCAGTCGTTCTCTTTGGGTCGATAATGAAGAATGAGATCATTTTGGCGCACATTAAAAGACACAACACTCATGGTGACCTTGGTTGAGGGTAGTAGTGACTAATGGAAGGATGGCATTTGTCGTTGATTTTCCAGTTTGCGTATCAACTGTTGAATGAGATTGTAATGGAGAATTACTTTGACGGAGCGAATTAAAGCTTCTCGGAGTTTGGCTTGCATGGCGTTTTCGTACTAAGTCAAAACTAGCATTTATGTCGTTGAAGCTGGACCTGCTGACGCGAGTTTAAGTCGATGTCTCTCTCGCCCAAAAACCTAGGAAAGTGAGCGGGCAAATCGACAGAAACAAAGTTGCGCAGGCACTCACATGAGGGCTAGGCCTGTTCATCGCTGCGTATTTAAATTCCTCCTGTACCTGAGGCATGATCAATAGTGTTTTCGGAATTTTGACTTCGACTTCGTCCGACTGCTAACTTTGCGAATAAACCGAAGGCTGGAAGACCACTTCTTCTGTCGTAGTTGAGCTTTACCGAGATGCAAAAACGCCGTCGGAACAAATAAATCGGGGATATGAAGCAAAAAAATATTCCCGCTTATCCGTCAATCTACATGCATACCGGGTATTCCTACAGATAGAAGACCACTTCTTCAGTCAAAGGTAGGACCATCCATGTCAGATAACTTGCAAGAGACGATTCGCGAGAGTGCGAAAGCACCTGCTAAGGCTTCGGGAGATGCCGGAAGCGTCGAGCAGCACAAGCTCACCGAGCAAATCGCTGCAGACAAGTATCTGGCGTCCAAGGCGGCCGCCTCTAAGCCGAAGCGTGGCCTTCGATTTAACAAGCTCGTGCCACCAGGTGCGGACTAATCGTTCACGCCTGATTGAGCTTGTTTCTATAGGCAGGGGTGTCGGGTTTAACAGAAGGGATTGATTCACGGATGTTTAAGTTGTTGTCAGGGATTCTGAGCAGGAACGGCGATCGCAAAGATCGGTCGCTCGTCCGTGGACGCTCGGCCCGACACCCCTGGTCGTTAGTGAGAATGCTGGGGCGCAACTGTTCAAACTGCGATGCAGCAAGCATGGGAAGATCTGTTCGATCGGTTAAAAATCAAAACCCACGAGCAACTTGCAATCCCACGTGAGATTCGCGTACTCGATGCATGTGGCTACTGGATTGGCAAGGGATTGCTGGCAGGAAAGATGAGTGTTCGAGGATCGAGGCCCCGAGGAATTCAAAAAAACTCGATTTGGCTGGACCGCGATTCGAACCGATTCTTCGTTCACCAGGCGTCGATTAACTACATTCTTGAAAAATTCAATGCGCCACCGTGGGACGTCTCGCAAGTGCAATCAGCCATTGAGGGCGACGCGTATTTCTACGGTGCTGAGCGCGTGGGTCGATCAATCATTTGGCGTCTATCGCATTTACTTTTAGCGCCGGCCGCACAATCAACTCTGAGAGCCCTGGGCAAGGTGCCATCGGTCACTGGTCAATCGCAACCACTGCCAGAACTGGCAGTGGAGGCCGCACTTCAAGACATGCCAACTGCGGAATTGGCGTGATTCAAGCAAAGCACGTCTCTGAAAAAAAAGATTCGTAGTCGCGCTTTTGGTAGTCGTGTTTTGCCCCGATAAAATGATGACCTTTGGTTCGAAAAAACTTTTTAGAAGGACAATTACATGACGGCACTTACAGTTTTCCAATGGCGTGCGTTAGTGGCATTATTGATCGCGAACACGTACGGTAATGATTCGCGCAAGCAATCCGCGACGGCCAGTAACACAATTGATTTCATATCCGAGAGGGCTCATACTCCAGGTCCATTTTCGGACCGAGGCATCGCAGTGATTTTGAGTCCGAAGTATGCGCCAGTAGCGAGCCCGATACTCCGCGGTTTTGATCACCCATCTGAATCCAGTGAAATATTGCCTAGGATTTTCCCTCTAAGCCAACCGGTCTGCCTCTCGAACGCAAGAAAATTACTTGATACTGAAAATGCCGTTTGGGCCACAGCAGATGAGGCAACTGCCAACTGGCTTGCAGGGACACGGACCGTGTTTTACCTCGACGATAAACGTCTTGCCGAAACGCCTTTACAACGCTTATCGAATCTCACATTTCTATTATCGATTTCGATGCGCTCGGAGCCAAACGGAAAGGCGGAAGCGGATAGCTTATCAAATAGCTCGCGCAAACTGCGGGAGCAAATAGAGATAGAAGCTGATTCCAACTGCCCTCCCACCCACGAGATCAACCCGCTTGCTGCAGTAGGCTACTGGATCAGCCATGGTCTGCAGCTTAAACAGCTGAAGACAACTTCTGTTAAACCGAAGCGCAGACTAAATACGGTCTGGCTAAATCGGGAGTCCGACGAATTCTACATACATCCGGAATCGATAAACTCGATTTTGCGAAGACAGAAGGCTTCCCCATGGGATCTAGGAGGTGTTAGGACTGCGATCGAACACAGTTCACTTCATCGTTGTGCAAAATTCCCGGACAATTCTGCCATGTGGCTATTCTCGACATCGATTCTAACAACCGACGCCAGGAACTCATTGATTATTCAGAGTAGATGCGACAGTCAGCAACTAGCAGTCACCCGTCTGCTCATGCCCCATGGTGCACACGCAGATGGATAGCGGTGCTCTAATCAAGGGACTGCTGCCAAAAAGTGAAACTCAGTCTGAGGACTGCGTTTCGCGGAACTACTAGAAAGCACAAGCGATGTACGATCACATACACATCGCAGTAAACCAATGGTCTACTTGTCGGTGTTTCTCTGCGACTAACCGCGTGGGAGGTGGAAGAGCCAACCAATGCAAGACGAATCTCTGCCAAGCAAAAGCGTCGGGCTAGCTCCCTAGCCCGAACACTGATTGAAATGTAACTTTGCAACTGGCTATTCGATAAACCAAGCTGCTAATCTAAAACCACGTAGAATTCGAGAGTCCGTCCAGCGAATTATAAGGAATACCCAAATAGTCGTTTACTAACTGCTCGCATCTATCATAAATCGCGCAGTAGTACGCTCTGTCCATCGGATCATCACGGTCAAGGGACGCTATGAGCTGATCATAATTTGTGCATTGATGCCTATTCATTGTTGCGACAGAATTTTCTGTGTAACACTCTTTGTCGCCCGCCGCGTATTCCTCTGGCGTAACGGACCATTCGTACTCAGGATCAAATCGGTGCGGAATGGCGGTTAAGCGGCATTTCTCATTCGCGTACTCTTTCGCTTCTTTCATAAATGCCATTCGTATGTACTCATCGCCACAAAGAGTGCAACAGTCGAGGATGACGTCCCTGAATTTTTCGTACTTTTCCGATTGCACTGTCCATAACCATCCTTTTGTCCACTCGCAAATTACGCAGGTGAATTCTTCGTCTTCTTCAGCGATCATAAGGCCTTTTACGTCATGCCATTTTTTGCAATTTGAATGTGCAAAGGCCACGAATCTGTTGGCTTTATCCTCACAGATCCCAAACTCAAAGCTGTCAAAATCCTCCATCCAACCGTCTTCATGCTGTGCCGCAAAGTCAGCCAAATCCTTCGCTAGCAGCACGACCTTCGAGAACCACTCCTCTTGCAGTGTATTTTTGGCTAAGTTGCTTTCCGGAAGCGAATCTGCCTCGAAAAACAAATTCTTCACAACTCTAATTTGCGCTTTGATTGACGCTACAGCCACTTCCATACTATCTTCTACCATGCTAGTCACTCCATCAATAAGACAATCGCGACTAGATAGACTGGTCGCGACAGAACATGACGCTCCACACCGTATGGAGCGTTCTTGAGGACGCCATGCGACTCTTTTGAGTTCGCATAGGCTACTTGGCAATTTGTGCCAGCATGTCGCGACATATTCCGGTCGCGCTCGGAAAAGAAGGCCATCAGTCACACTACGCATTGAACGCTTCAGACTCTTCTTCGGTACGCGGGTACCGCAATCAGAATCGGGTGTCGCTGAGGTAGGTACATTTTCGCAAAGCTAACTCGATAGTCAAGCCTCGGAGAACGGTAACCGGCGAGTTGGGTGATAAGGTTGCGCATTTAGAATGCTGACATGGATGACGCGGGAACTTGACATGGGTGACTTGTAATGAGGACATCCATGTCACCCCGTACAGAATGTACATAACAAAGCCTACTCGGCCTCTTGCTTCGCAGGGCCGGTAGGCAATTTTTGACAGTTGCATGAATGTGCCACGGTGCGAAGCTCGGGCGCATAGGTAGTCTTCGCGTATGCACGAGTCCGAATACTTCTTCGTGGTCTTCGATCTATCCCGTCTCGCCACGACGCTGCCTGATCGTTATCCAAGTGGTATCGCTGAGTTCTTCGCACTTTGCCGTCAGGAACGCCAGGAGTTACCCCAAGTAATCGTGCTGGTTCGGTCGCTTCTGGATACAAGGTTCAAGCCGGCTGGCTACTACATCGGCACGAATTGTATCGGTGGCCAAACGGTGATGTTCTAATACTACTAGTACTTGTTTGCAAAGCTCTCGATGCTGCCGGGATCGGTGCGCTTAAGGATGGCAAAGGGGTGGAGCACAGTTGGCGTGCTGAGCTGGTGGACCATCGAGCATCGCTACAAGATAAAAGTGGTTCAAGCGCGAATTTCAAAGTGGATGGAAAGCGATTCAACCCTCGCGACCACCTTCAGCTTGTTTACTCTCAGCTACTGCAAACAAGCGGTTGTCTTCGCCGCGCGCATTTGACAAGACGCTACAAAGTAACTGTGACTCGGCGATGTGTTGTGTGCTAAAGAGATAATCGCTCATCACCTTTCGTCGTCTCTGCGTTTATCTAGCACGAATCCGAACCATCCGCAGGACAAGCCGTCGGGATTCGAGCGGGCGTTAGATTGCGCACAAGTGCAGTTCCTGCAGGCTTCCCGGGCTCCTGAGCAGCTCAGTTGTGAGAAAACGGCGCTCCACAAATGGCGGTGACCGGTGCGTGAGTTGGAAGGCCGTAAACCGGGATAGCTCCGACACACGCGGGTTCCTTGCGGTGGATTGAGACATTTTTGTCAAGTTTTTTGGTATATTCGTAGTGAGAGGACCAAAGGTGTCACTTCGACATCCGACAACAAGGGAGTGGGCTCCGGTTAGGACTTCTCAGATTGCCACGATACAGTCGACTTTCCAGTTCTAAATGTCGATATTCCCAAAATACAACAACTAGCTAAATAACCGCAACTGGCCTTCGTGTGAGCAACGCGTCCGACAAACTTCAACAATTGCGTCGCGTCTTGGTGGAGGCCGCAGATTTCGATAATGCGCTTGTCGCTACCGATTACCAATTCGGCAATCGCAAGATTGTTTCGATGGCCGGATTTGCTTACCGTCCATTAGATGCTCGTTCCATTTGTTTGGGCGTCGTTCCACTGACTGCAAGGCTAACTGAGCTGTCCGACTATCGTGAGTTGGGGGCTCCGTTGCTTTTGCGAGAGGCAGAGCATGGTTTCGAACTGTGGAAAGTCGGAGCCAACGCGGATCGCGATGACAAACTTACTGACGAACTATCCATAGTCGGCGTGGGCAACTACTTCCAATCCAACGCGGAAGAACTTCAACCACGACGCATCTACGAGGCAAAAACGTTTGCTCGCGTTAATCGCCCTTACGCAACCGAGTCGCTGTTTTCACGCTATGTTGATCCCGAGTTACTCCAATTCGTTGAAGAAACTTCGGGGGACTTGCTGACTCAGGCCGTCGTTGACTCGATCCGCACACTTGTAGGAAAGTTTGGTGCCGAACGTTGGACTATCGAAGTCGTGTTCCGTTTGCTGGCGGGAAAAATCCTTCGGGACAAGAACGTCCCTGGTTTCAAGTCGGTAACCCTTTCTGACACCGAAGACATTCTACGTCGAGTAGAGAAGCATTATGGCTCGCAGAACCCACTGCAATTGAATCGGACAAAGTCCAATGCACTGGCTGGAGTGATGGAGCGAATTCAAGAGCTAGGTGATTTCGGTAATTTGACAACGGAAGCATTGGGCGAAGTTTACGAACGAGCTTTGATCACCGAAGACATTCGCAAAATTCACGGTACTCACAAAACACCAGGCTACCTGGTTGACTACATCGTTTGGCAAATCGCGAAGTGGATTGATCAGATTCCAGTTGATGATTTGCGATTCTTCGAACCGGGTTGCGGGCATGCCCCTTTCTTGGTTTCTGCGATGCGGATGCTTCGCGTTGCGGACATCGAAGTGCCCGATTTGAGCAAGTTCTTTCGCGAGCGATTCGTGGGGCTGGATAACGATCCATTTGCTTTGGAGATCGCACGGCTGTCGTTGACGCTTGCAGACGAACCAAATCCGAATGGTTGGGTGGAACTGTCGAATGTGGATATGTATGCTGACGGCTGCTTGGAGACAGCCGCCGCTAAGGCGACAGTCATGTTAACCAATCCGCCGTACGAGCAACGAAAGGCGGAAGAACTGCTTTATCGAACGCTGCCAAACCTGCCGGTTGGAGCCATTTTCGCGGCGGTGGTTCCGGCGACCATTCTGTTTAGTAACAAACCTAGAGCAATTGAACTTCGTGAGTGGATGGCTACAAATTGCCAACTGGCTGAGATTGACATGTTCCCTGATGGCTTGTTTACCTTCGCAGATCATGAATGTGCTGTTTTAATTGGTAGACGACTTCCAGTAACTGGACAAGCCAATCATCTTCATAGTCGGTTACGCTCAGTTAGTGACAACGACAACGCTCGAAATAACTTCAAGAACGACTACACATTCAGTACTTCAAGATTTTTTTCGCAGTCTCAGTTTTCCGAACTGGAAGAGCATCCACTTTGGATTCCAGATTTATTTGATGAAGTATGGAAGTACTTTCGCAGTTTCCGACCTCTGTCTGATCTTGCCACTATCAACAAGGGCCTAGAATTCCGCAGCAAAAGCGAACTGAAATCGCTTGCGACATCAAGTAGTAAACCTTTTAACGGAAGCTCACTTGGCTTTCCAACTAGCCAAGGAGATTGGTTTGTACATTCGCAACCAAAAGCAGCTTATCTTAACTTGAGCCCGAACGTTATTCGACGATCTGGTTCAGGGACCGATTGCGTCCCGCAGGTGCTTATGAATACACATCCAGTCAGTCGCGGTAGTTGGCGTATCAAAACTTTTATCGACGAATCAGGACAGCCATTTCTTAGTAATCTAATATCCATTCGACCGCACCGTAACACTTCAGATTTCCCACTCGCCTATCTCTGGGCATTACTTTTGTCGCCTTTGGCGAACCTTTATGTAAACACTCACCTGCTCAAACGTGATATTTTTCCACGAGTTCTAGGCCGAATGCCAGTTCCATTGGCTTCACCATTGCAAATAAATTTGGTTTGCGAAGCTGCGAAGCGATATTGCGAGTTGGCTGCCAAAGAAGAGCGAACGATGTTCAACACTGACGGTTATACGGAAGAGACCCTAAAAGATGCGTTGCTAGATCTAGATGCCGAAGTGCTTCGCTTGTACCAACTCCCCGTTGCGTCAGAACGTCTCTTGCTTGATCAATTTCGCGGCGAAACTCGCCCGGGCATTCCAATTCCGTTCCGAGAACATTATCCGCCGGATACTCCGCTGGTGCCTCTGTATGCTTATCGTTCACGAGCCTATCAACGACATCTGAATGGCGAGCCACCAGAACTCTCTGAGAAAGAGTTGGCTCGATACGGAGATCTTACTGCGAAGGCGGACGCTGGTTCGCTTACCACGAGAGAAACGGAACGCCTGTATAGACTGCAAGCAGAAGTTGATGGCCGCGACTATGCATCCAACAACATCGAACACATACCGGTTGTCTCACCCAGCACAGAACAGGACTTTGATGAACGACTGAGGAAACTCAGCGAGCGTGCGGCCAATTTGAATGTGGAGCAATCTCGCAAATGATCGTTGTTCGAGGGGAAGACCCCGGCCCGTTTTCGCGTCATCGCGAATATGTCACTTTTTTGCAAATAGCTTTTAACTACCGTTGTGCTTACTGTTTGACTCCGGACTGTCGGCTGGGCGGACTGGAGGCGATGAAGGTCGATCATTTTCGGCCTGAGTCTCGATACCAAGAATTGCGATTGGCTTGGATCAATCTCTATTACAGTTGCGATGTTTGCAACAACCGAAAGTCCGATCACCCGAGAGCCAACGACGAAGAACAGGGGTGGCAGTTTGTCGATATCTGCCAACAAGATCCAGTAGATCACTTTCAATTGGTCCTCGACTTTGCCACAGGGGACTATTGCGTCGTGGCCCATTTGACTAATGCGGCAAGATACACCATTTACCGCCTGCATTTCAACCGTCGTCCTTTTCTGCGTGACTTTTGGCGAGAGATTCATGCATACGAACGACGAACACTCGGGCAATTGGAAAGTGCAGTAGTCCTAAGAAATCAGATCGGTCCTACGGACCCCGATGCTACCCAATTGATAACTGATCTTGAGCATCAACTTGATCGAATTCGAGCCCTACGACCGTTTCCACTTGGATAATTAACTCCTACCTTTTTCGGTGAGCATCTTGAAAAACCGAGTTCCGGGCGTCGCTAGTAATTGCAACTTACACCAGTTGTGTACGGGGGTGCATAAGGACGAACCGACCGAGAGCCTCTTGTGCACATGACGACTCATGCCACGCCCACATGAGCGACCTAGTAAAAACGCGTGTGTGTCATTTTGACTACAGGCGAAAGTGGATTCTCGGAAGACCAGAAATTATGTAACGCAAGTTCTCAAACTGGTTCGACGTGGTTAATCGACAAAACCAAGGGCGGCTCGTTTCTCTTTGCCTACGCTGGCGAGCAACTCATGTAGAGGAAACACGAACCAAGTTCCCGGCGGCAAATCGGGCTTGCAGTACGAAGAGCGTGCGTTATTTCTGCGGTATAATCACGCCTCCTCAATGTCGTAGTTGCAGATCGTGTACGTTTTTCGGGACGGGATTTTCGACTGCCGAGATAAACTCGTTTTCCTAGCTAGATAAAATCCCAAAGTTTTGATCGCTGGTATAGAGATGCCGCACTTTCATACGTCATGAACAATAGTCCTAAATAAAGGGAGTCAATTCCACATGAAGCGCACGATGAATCGAAAAGAGTTCGTCAAGCTTTACACGGGTATCATCGGTGGACTGAGTATTCCCGGTGTGTTTGGGGACTTCGCCAACGCCGCAGAACCTGAATCAGGCAAACGCACTGCCTTGGATGATTCCTATCTCTTGAAAGGCCTCAATGCGCTGGCTAGAGCCCATCGGATGAGCGCGATGGCCGGGCATCTCGGGGCGTCCGTTGTGGCCGGTTTCTTCATCGGGGAGCAGCGCCCGGATCTCGATCCCGAAGTTTACAAGGGAATCGAAGCTGATCTCGTTCGGGTCATGGGCGGGGAGTCGGTGTTCGGGTCGAAGATGACGAAGAACTCGAAAATCACGGATTCGGAGCTGTTTGAAGCTTTCCCGAAGGAGAAACCGAACGAGAGTTTGATCGACGGCATCGCCGAGGCGCTCGCGAAGAACATCGAAACGCCCCGCGAATCAGGTCACAACGTGATTTTTGCCTCGATCGCCATTCACGCACTCAAAGAACGACCGGATTTTGCGACTCCATCGATCGTCGATGGAATTCGCAAGCTCATCGGCCTTTTCGACAAATCCCATCCCGGAAGCGGTTACTACGGGAAGGCGAAGGGACGAATCACTGGGAACAAGATCACCCTGCCCGATGGGAATGATGGCACGCCACCTTACACGGATGTAAAGGGGATGGTCGAGGCCGTACTCGATGAGATCATCAACCAGGACCCGAAAGTCCACATCCAGGGTTACGGTGGTCTCGTG
>Ga0075163_10009963_pt1 | contig 12444 bp, 10 predicted proteins | sample JI1023141ADNA_FD_71478 | JGI IMG/M metagenome (GOLD analysis project Ga0075163, IMG submission 71478) | Wastewater effluent complex algal communities from Wisconsin, to seasonally profile nutrient transformation and Carbon sequestration -... | ecosystem: Engineered > WWTP > Effluent > Algae...
ATCACAGCATTCATAACAAGCCACGCGCCGTGATGATAGAGCGCGTCAGCATTCCCGGCATCGACAATTAATATATTAGATGTGGCCCCGCTTCTGACAACACGGGCGCCGGCTGATACAGCGAGAGAAAAATTCTGTTCAAAAGTTCCGCTGAGCGGGTAAATAACTGCAAGCTGGGTTCCAGAGCGTCCGGGCGCAAGTGTCAGCCCCAGCACAATGATTGCGCTCAGACCAAGCAGAACAAGTGCGGGAAGATAGCTTGATCTCATCAACTCTCGGGGGTTCACCAGACTAACAGTGTGACTCGAGAATCTTAATATTCAGATAAACTAATATTTAAAAGGGGGCTAGCTATGTATTCTTTTCGTAAGCAGCAAGCTTTTTAAGGGCTGCACGCCCCTCTTCGGGGTGAACCGACCCGCGTTCCACTTCACGTTTCAGATCAGCGGCAGACCCATGAAACTGCATGCCGATCCCGCCAATCTTCGGATAGGTAATGCGGATATCATCGGGACCTTCGATCTTGATTTTGACGTAAGGAGTCCCTGTAACCAGCTCATATGTATCGTAAAATCCGGCTTTTGCTGTCTCTCTGGCCAGCTCGCCCAGTGCCGAGGCCGCATTTCTCGCGCGGTCAAAATCTATCACCAGAGTTTTACGTCCAAGTTTGATATTCAATGTCATGATGCCCTCGCACTACGCCGTAAATTACCATCATGTCATTATTATGGCAATATAAATCAAAGTTCCTGTATTCCGGCAACTCCCGGCGTCTGGAACAGGGCGTTTCGCGTATCGGCTGTAAATCCATACTGGCCTGGCAGATTGATACGGACACATCGCCCGTCAGGCAGGTTCACGGTTACAACCGCATGGACAGCTCCGCGCCCGGCATCATCAAGCCGCGCCTTGATCGCCTCGACTGCGCGCTCCTGAGAGACCTCAATCGTGACTTCCCTGATCTGGCTGTCGAGAGCCTGATCGAGCGGCTTCACGTCCTGAACCGTCATACGGAGCTGATCATCGCGCAACTCGGCATCCACCATGAGAAGCAAGGCTTCGCCCGGCTCAAGGAAGCTCCGGCACCGCATCAGTGTTTCAGAGAACAACATGACCTCAAACACACCCGAGCTATCCGAGAGCGTCAGGAAGGCAAACTTGTTACCGCTCTTGGCTGAAATCTTTTCTGATTTCTTGATCAAAACACCTGCCATCTTGAGGCGGGCAACGGGACGATACGCCAGAGACGGTTCGACCTCGTTGAATGGTATGATGTTGAGGCGCTCAAGCTGCCCGCGCTTCGTATCAAGCGGGTGAGCAGAAAGATAGAAGCCAATCGCTGCGAACTCGTAACTCAGTCTGTCTAAAGGATTCCAGTCTGGAATGTCGTGAAGATGATGAATGCTCAGGTCTTTCGCAGCCGAAGCCCCCATCGAGAACAATGAGGACTGGCTGCTATTGCGCTCTTCAGCAAGGGCCTGAGCGTAGTGAGCCAGCGTCTCAGCTGCCGTGAACAGCTGCGCACGGTTGTCGTGAATACTGTCGAGAGCGCCACCTGCAATCAGGTTCTCTAGCTGTTTCTTGTTAAGAGCCTTGGCGTCGATACGCTTGAGGAAATCATCAAGCGATTTGAACGGGCCGTTGCGCTCACGCTCTGCAACAAGCAGGCTCATTGCCTGCGCTCCAACCCCCTTGATGGCGGCAAGAGCATAACGGACAGATGTTCCTTCAACTTTGAAATCGACATTCGATTGATTGATATCGGGCGGCAGAACCGGAATATCCATCTGGTCGAGAGCCTGCTTGAAGATCGCAAGTTTATCGGTGTTGCCCATATCGAGCGTCATCAGCGCGGCCATAAACTGAACCGGATAATTCGCTTTCAGCCATGCCGTTTGATATGCGACCAGAGCATAAGCCGCAGCGTGCGATTTGTTGAAGCCGTAGCCCGCGAATTTCTCGATGGTGTCAAAGATGGTTCCCGCATAGTCAGGATCAACGTTGTTGAACTCCCCTGCCCCTTTGACAAACGCCTCGCGCTGGGCATCCATTTCGGCTTTGATCTTTTTACCCATAGCGCGGCGCAAAAGATCGGCGCCGCCGAGCGTATAGCCGGAAAGGAGCTGCGCGGCCTGCATGACCTGCTCCTGATAGACCATGATCCCGTAGGTTTCCTCGAGGATAGGCTGGAGCTTCGGATGCAGATAATCGGGCTTCTCTTTCCCTTCCTTGACGCTGATATAGGTCGGGATGTTATCCATCGGGCCGGGACGATAGAGAGCGACGAGCGCGATAATATCGCCAAAGCGGTTGGGCTTGAGTTTGCGCAGCGTATCGCGCATCCCTGAGCTTTCAAGCTGAAAGACGCCGGTACTCTGGCCCGACGAAATCATCTCGTAAGACTTTGCGTCATCAAGCGGAATTTGAAGGATATCAATCGTCGGCCCGTCATGGGAAATCAGCTCGACGGCTTTTTGAATAACCGTCAGCGTCTTGAGGCCAAGGAAGTCGAATTTGACGAGGCCAGCGGGCTCGACATACTTCATGTTGAACTGCGTCACAGGCATATCCGAGCGCGGATCGCGGTAGAGCGGCACTAGCTCCTGCAAAGGTCTGTCGCCAATCACAACACCCGCCGCGTGGGTCGAGGCATGACGATAAAGACCTTCGAGCTGCAAAGCGATGGTCAACAGACGGTCAATCGTTTCATCAGCCCGTTGCGCCTGTAATTCAGGATCGCCCTCAAGAGCTTCGGCGAGCGTCACAGGGTTCGCAGGATTATTCGGGATCATATTCGAGATCCGGTTCACCTGCCCGTAAGGGATTTGCAGCACACGGCCTACGTCCCGCACAACCGCGCGGGCTTGCAGCTTCCCGAAGGTGATAATCTGCGCGACGCGGTCGACCCCATAGCGATCTTGCACATATTTGATAACTTCATCACGACGATCCTGGCAGAAATCGACGTCGAAATCGGGCATCGAGACGCGTTCAGGATTAAGGAAGCGTTCGAACAGAAGACCAAGCTGTAACGGGTTCAAGTCAGTAATCTTCAACGCCCACGCAACGACCGAACCCGCGCCCGAACCCCGGCCCGGCCCAACCGGAATGCCATGATCCTTGGCCCAGCGGATAAAGTCCGACACGATCAGGAAGTAACCCGGAAACTGCATATTGATGATCGTCGTCAGCTCGAATTCAAGCCGCTCACGATACGGATTCGCGGTTTCTTCCTTCTCGGCTGCCGTCATATCCGGTCTGTAGACGAAATTCTCAAGGCGATACTCAAGCCCCTCGCGGGACTGGCGACGCAGCTCTTCAACTTCGCTTGCCCCATCATCGGTCTTGAACGGTGGCAGGATCGGCTTCTGGGTTTTGACGTAGTAGTGACAGCGCTGGGCGATGACGAGCGTATTATCAATAGCCTCAGGAAGATCTGCAAACAGCTCGTTCATCTCTTCGGCTGTTTTGAAGTAATGTTCAGGCGTTACCTTGCGGCGATCCTCTTCCGTGACATAACGACCCTCAGCGATACATAGCAAGGCATCATGGGCCGTGTAGAATTCTTCAGCTGGAAAGTAACAATCATTCGTCGCGACAAGCGGAATATTGTGTTCATAAGCAAGATCAATCAACCTTGGCTCGATGTCTTGTTCATCCGATGTGCCGTGGCGTTGCAGTTCGATATACAGTCGATCCCCAAAAGCCTGATGCAGAAGTTTTAACTGGGCCTGAGCTTCTTCACTGCGCCGCCCGAGCAACGCCTGACCGACAGAGCCTTTAACACCACCCGTCAGGCAGATCAGGCCTTCGGCATGAGCCGCGAGAGCCTCAAGAGAAAGGGTCGGTTTCGCAACGCCTTCAGATGTCATATAGGCATTGCTGATAAGAGCGCTGAGGTTCAGATAGCCCTTCTCGGATTGCACAAGAAGCACCAGTTGGTGTTCTTCCGGGCCAACGAGAACCTGCGCGCCGATAATCGGCTGAATGCCCTCCTTGCTGGCCTCAAGCGCAAACTCCATCGCGCCGAACAGATTGCTGCTATCCGTAACCGCCACCGCAGGCATATCGTAGCCACGACACTTTTTAACGAGTGTCTTGATCTGGATTGCGCCTTCAGCCAGTGAATATGCTGAATGCACATGCAGGTGTACGAAAGGTGCGGTCATAAGTTCTCTAAAATTAAAGTCTAGTAGGCCATGAGCTGACCATTCTTCAGCTCAAGAATACGGTCCATCTTGCGGGCAAGATCCATGTTGTGGGTGGCGATCAATGCCCCGATCCCGGACGTGCGGGTTTTTTCAATCAGCATGGCAAACACATCATTCGATGTCTTTGGATCAAGGTTCCCGGTCGGCTCATCAGCCAGCAAGACCTTAGGGTCATTCGCAAGCGCCCGCGCAATCGCAACACGCTGCTGTTCCCCGCCCGAAAGTCTCGCCGGACGGTGTTCAAGGCGATGCGACAGACCCATTGTCCCAAGGATTTCAGCAGCGCGGGCATAGGCCTGCGCATACGGAACATCACGGATCATCTGCGGGATGATCACGTTCTCAACGGCTGAAAATTCCGGCTGGAGATAATGAAACTGGTACACAAAGCCAAGATAGTGACGACGCAGCAAAGTCCGCTGCTCGTCATCTAATGAGGACACATCACGCTCAGACATCAGGATTTTACCCGATGTCGGCTTATCGAGAAGCCCGACCAGTTGCAAAAGCGTGGATTTACCCGCGCCACTGGCACCAACCAGAGCCACGATTTCCCCTGGCTCAATCTTGAGATCAAGACCTTTGAAGATCGTCAGGTTTTCATCACCCTGATGATAGATTTTTTCAAGATCGACAACTTCCAGCAAGGCCTTACTCATAACGGAGGGCCTCCACCGGATCGAGCTTCGCGGCACGCCATGCCGGATAGATAGTCGCCAGAACCGAAAGTCCGACAGCCATCGAAATCACAATCGTTACTTCCGACCAGTCAATTTCAGCCGGGAGCTTCGAGAGGAAATAAATCTCTTCCGAGAACAGCTCAGTCCCGGTCAGACCTTGTAGCCACTGGCGGATGCTTTCGATGTTCACGGCAAAGGTAATCCCAAGCACAGCCCCGGCAATCGTTCCGAAGATACCGACACTCGCCCCGGTCAGGATAAAGATTTTCATCATAGAGCCTTTTAGGGCGCCCATCGTACGCATGATGGCAATATCCCGCCCCTTGTCTTTGACCAGCATAATCATGCTCGAAATGATATTGAAGGCAGCAACCAGAATAATCAGCGTCAGGATCAGGAACATGACGTTGCGTTCCACCTGAAGCGCATTGAAGAAGCTGCTGTTGGAATCCCGCCAGTCATACACCCCGGCTTTACCGGACGTTACAACCGAAACAGCCTGCTTGATCTTATCAACCGAGTTCGGGTCTTTGCCCATGATCTCGAGCATCGTCACCGTATTGATCGGCATCTGGAAGAAACTCTGGGCAGATTTCAGCGGCATGAAGATATAACCGCTATCGTACTCATACATCCCGACATCGAAAATCATCACGACAGTATACTGGGATGTTCGTGGGATTGTTCCAAACGGAGAGGCGCGGCCTTTCGGCGCCATCAGGGTAATCGGATCACCAACTGCAATCCCGAGACGATCTGCCATCTTCTGTCCGACAGCCACTCCGTCATCATGGAAATTTCTGACGTCACCTTGCACAATCGAGTCAGACAGGATTGGCTTGTTGGCCATGTAATGCTCGTCAAATCCGCGCACCATTGCCCCGCTGGCACTTCCGCGCACAGTGACAAGAGCCTGGTTTTCAACGACAGGAGACACCGAGACAACACCATCGACCTGCTGAATTTTACCTTGCAGATCAGTGTAGTTGATCAGGGGGCTTCCAGCGACATAGACGTTCAGATGACCATTCAGCCCAAGAATACGCCCGATCAGCTCACCGCGAAAACCGTTCATCACAGACATCACGATAATGAGCGTCGCCACACCGAGCATAATCCCGGTGAACGAAAACGCAGCTATAACGGAGACGAACCCTTCGGCCTTGCGCGAGCGCAGATACCGGAAGGCCATCATTCGTTCAAAAGGTGAGAACATTAATAGGACTTCCCGATCAGAACCTTGCGGCCCTCGTCTTCGAACGGCAGGCAGCGCGATGACAGGCCGTTGTCTTTCTTGACGGCGGCATAAGCCGGATCATCGAGAAGGTCAACGGACGCATGGGCAAAGCCAACCTCGTCGGATGTAAAGAAGTTCTTGATGTCAGCCACGCTTGACACCTGCTTCACGCGGGAACGGGACAAGTCATAGGCTTTCTTGTACATCGCAGCGTGCATATCATTGAGCGCTGTAGGCACCTGATTGACGAATTCATCGAAGGTCACGGTCTGCTTGGAGTCCTTACCAAGATCGCGGCGGATAAAGGTGATCTGACCTGCTTCCAGTTCGCGCTGACCGATTTCCGCGCGGATCGGAACGCCTTTCTTGATCGAATCCCACATCTTGTCAGGGGTACGTTTTTCAGACGTATCGACCTTGGCGCGAATACCAGCCGCCTTCAGACGCTTGGCAATTTCTTGTGCTTTCTCGATGATCGGGCCGGCAGTCGCTTCGTCTTTGATGAACGGAATGATCATGACCTGAGTTGGAGCAACACGCGGCGGCATAATCATGCCGTCATCATCGCCATGCGTCATGATGACGCCGCCGATAGAACGTGTAGACAGACCCCATGAGGTCGTCCATGCCGTTTGCTCGGTGCCGTCACGGCCCTGGAATTTGATGTTGAAGGTCTTGGCGAAGTTCTGGCCGAGATTATGGGTGGTACACGCCTGAAGCGCCTTGCCATCCTGCATCATCGCTTCAATCGTGAAGCTGTGATCCCCACCCGGGAAGCGTTCATCGGCTGTTTTCTCGCCCTTGAAGCCCGGAATGGCCAGATAGTTCTCATAGAGATCGTTGTAGACGCCAAGCATCTTGATCGCATCTTTATGCGCATCTTGCTCGGTTTCAAACGCGTTATGGCCTTCTTGCCACAAGAACTCGGACGTACGGAGGAACAGGCGTGTGCGCATTTCCCAACGCATGACGTTACACCACTGATTCAAAAGCAGCGGCAGATCACGATAGGACTGAATCCAGCGTGACATGGAATCGCCGATGATGGTTTCAGACGTCGGGCGAATGATAAACGGTTCTTCGAGCTTGGCATCCGGAGACGGGATCAAGCCACCATTCGGGCCTTTCTCAAGACGGTGATGCGTAACGACCGCGCATTCCTTGGCAAAGCCATCGACATGATCAGCTTCCTTGCTCAGGAAACTAAGCGGGATCAGCAGCGGGAAGTAAGCATTCTGAACGCCCTCTTCCTTGATCAGATCATCGAGCGAGCGCTGGACATTTTCCCACAGGGCATACCCATACGGCTTGATGATCATGCAACCACGAACAGGTGAGTTCTCAGCCAGATCAGCGGCTTTCACGACCTCTTGATACCATTCGGCGAAATTATCATCGCGCGTTGGAGTGATGGCAGTCTTATAGTTGCTGCCTTTGGCAGCTTGCGCAGGTTGCGACATAGTCTTGTACCTTTATATCTACGAAAGAATTAACGAGTTGGCTGAACAGCAACTGGCTTCTTGGTGGTGAAGTTCGCTGTCTTTTTGGTGATTTCGATATCAGCTGATTTCGGAAGCACGGGGTTGATCGTTGCAGACGGCGACACGGTTCCGGCGACAGGAGCCACAGGCTCTTTATAAGGAGGAGCCACTTCAGCAGCCTCAGCGCTCTCATCGACCTTCAGGTCTTTGCCACACAATGTGTTGGCTTGAGGGATGATGTCTTCGCCGTTGTAGTTGATGCGTCCGTCTTTATAGAGACGCAGATTGCCGATCACACCTTCGAGCTTGACGCCATCCGGAACTGGCTGGTTCAGGCGCTGGGCCAGGTCAACAGTCAGCGGAACCTCGATGTAATCAGGAGCGGTGATTGCGGCGCCTTGTGTTGGAAGGTCAGCCGGAGCAACGGCATTGCCATCAACATCGACACCGGGCTTGTACGCCACGTCAGCCGCAGGCTGGTGAACATAAAGCTGCTGGCAGATCATTTTTTCAACAGCCAGAGCATCGCTTTTCCCGTCAGTTGGGTCAGCGGCAAATGCGAGGCCGGAGGCAGAAACAAGTAAAGCAGTCGTCAGGGCTAAGGTCGTGATTTTCATTCAATATTCTCCTCGTGAGCTAGTTTCTGCGCCATGTCGTGAAAACTTATGACATCTGATTGAATCAGTCCATAAATCATCACCCACAGCACACATGATAATAGGGTTGTAACGGCAAATTTCTTCAAGATTCTCGGATTGGCCGGAGCGCTTTTGGCGTTCGCGACCTCAGGTGACGCATCAGGGTTATTGCCCCAGGGAAGAATGCAAAACAGCACCGTCCACCAGGTCAATAAAAAGACAACAATACCACTGACTACGCTCATCTAAATTCTCAACAAATGGACAGAAACTTTTGGTTTAAAACCAAAAACTTGATGTAAAAGGCGCCTTACGGCCACGCGGATATCTTCCTCGATCCGGGCAGGATCATGGATATCTTCATCTTGCAGATCGGCCAGAGTATCTTCAACCTCGATACGAACATCTTGCAATATGTCTAATTCCTTGCGGTTGCTTTCATCAATCATGCCGATGAGAGTCACTGTCGGATCAGCCAGCAGATCCCCGCGAGCATTCAAAGCAATCGTCACATGCGCAGCTCCGCTGAACTGGAGCTTCCGGCGCTCGGTGATAGCCTTATGGTCAGATTTCACAATCCGCTGCGGCTCGACCGCCAGAACACCGGCAGGAACATGATCTATGACTTCAGGTGTTCCAGGCCCGAGCCGAATAACAGACCCGTTATTCGGCACGATGGTCTGACCAACGCCCGCTTTGCGTGCAAGTTCCTCTTGGGCATCAAGCATCAGACGCTCGCCATGCACCGGGATCACGACCTGAGGTTTAACCCAGCCGAGCATATCCACGATCTCGTCACGATACGGGTGACCGGACACATGGATTTTATGAGACGTTGTATCAGGATCAATAATCGTAACGCCGCTCGCGCTTAGATTATTTTTAACAGCATTGATTTCAGTTTCATTGCCGGGGATCGCCCGGGACGAGAAGACAACGGTGTCCCCCTTCACAAATTTCAGACCCGGCCATTCACCACGCGCAATCCGCGCCAGCGCCGCAGCAGCTTCGCCCTGCGACCCGGTAACGATATAAACGATCTTGTCAGACGACACATGCTCCATATCGTCATTCGAAACAAACGGAGCCACATCATTCAGGTAGCCGCAAGCACGAGCCGCTGCCGTCATGCGGTGCAAAGACCTGCCCATCAGACACACACTACGGCCATTGGCCTGAGCTGCTTTGGCGATACTACGGATACGTCCAATGTTGGAGGCGAAAATCGTCGCTGCAATCAGGCCTTTGGATTCAGCGAAGAGGTGTTTAAGCCCCTCTTCCACATCACGCTCTGTCCCGCCCCGGCCTGGGACGAGTGCATTGGTGGAATCTCCGACATACGCCAGAACGCCCGCATCACCTGCTTTTTTAAGGCGAACAGAATCCGTTGGCTTGCCGATAACAGGCGTCGGATCAAGATTCCAGTCACCGCTATGCATGACATTGCCATAGGGCGTTTGAACCAGAGTCGCGACAGCTTCCGGGATCGAATGGCACACGCCAATGAAATCCAGCTTGAACGGAGCTACGTCGATTGATTGGCCTTCAGCAATCTCGATGATCTTGGCACCCCGGCAATTCGGGAAGTCATCGAATTTGGCGCGAAGAACAGCCGCCGTGAATTTGGTGCAATAGATCGGGCATTTCAGACGTGGCCACAGATATGGGACTGCACCGATATGATCTTCGTGGGCGTGCGTGACAACAAGGCCTTTGATGTCCTTGACGTAGTCTTCGATAAACGCCGGATCAGGCAGGAAGATATCGACGTTCGGGAAACGATGATCGGCAAAGCCTATCCCGCAATCGAAGATCATCCATTTGCCGTCACAGCAATACAGATTGAAATTGGTACCGAACTGTTCACTTCCCCCGAGAGGAATAAAGTGAAAGCCTTTGGCAAAGGTTTGAGCGGAGACAGGTTGTTTTTTAGCCATTATAGGGGGATTACTTTTTCTTTAGTGACTCGTGAATACTCAGCAGGCCCTTCAGAGTCAGCTCTTCATCGATTTTGTTGATAAGGGGAATATCGTTTTTGAACAACGGCGCAAGACCGCCAGTCGCAATAATAAGAGGTTTAACTTTCAGTTCAGCCGTCATGCGCTTAAGCATACCTTCGACCAATCCGACATAGCCCCAGTACACACCAGATTGAATGGCGCTGATCGTATTTGTTCCAATCGCTTTCTTGGGACGGCTGATACCGACCTTCGGCAACTTGGCTGCGGCCATGTGCAAGGCGCTGATCGCGAGATTGACACCCGGAGCAATCGCGCCTCCACAAAAACCAGTCTTGTCAACGACGTCAAAGGTTGTGGCGGTCCCAAAATCAACGACGATAGCGGGAGCTTTATAATGGGCAAGAACAGCTACGGCATTCACGAGGCGATCCGCCCCGATTTCTTCCGGCTTTTCAAGTTTGACCTTGATGCCGACATCCTTGATTTCCTTGCCGACAAACTTGGCCTTGCGGCCAAACGCCTGAAACGCCATCAGGCGCAGTGGGAAATTCACATCAGGAACAACCGAGCTAACGATGACATTGGTAATCATTTTGAATTCTATTTTCTGGATCTCGCAGAGCTGGGACAGGAACGCGATATACTCATCTGCGGTTCGCGCGGCATCAGTCTTGCAACGCCAGAGGGCCTTGCGCTCTTTACCATCGTAAATCGCAAAAACAATGTTGGTGTTCCCGGCGTCAATGGCCAGCAGCATGGTTGTTCCTATCCAAAAAAGACTTCGCCAGAATGTATCACTTTTATGTCGCCATTAGCCAGCCGCAATCTCAGCGCCCCATCGACCTCAAGCCCTTCAAAAACCCCGTCCAGAGTGCCTGAGGGCAGTCTAACGGTGATAGTCTTATGAAGGTTCATTGCATGATCAAGCCATTCCTCATGGAACGGCGCAAATCCATCCTGATCAAACTCGAGAAGCACCTCCTTGAGGTTCGCCAGAAAAGCCACCAGAACGGTCTCGGAGGTTTCCTGAGCGGCCCCCAGCGCCGTGAGAGACGTCTTGTCCTCCGGCGATGACGCAACATTGACACCCATACCGATCACGAGGGCCGCAAACCTAGGTCCATCAAGAACGGATTCAAGCAAGATGCCCGCAATCTTTTTGCCATCTACCAGAAGATCATTCGGCCATTTATTGAGAATGCTGTGACTGTCATTGAGCATCTCGGACAGCGTCCGGTTCAATGCAACAGCCGTTAAGAATGAGTACTGCCCTGCTTGTGCCGGTTCAATATCCGGGCGCAAAACGATGGAGGTCAGAAGATTTCCCGAATGGCTTTGCCAGACATTGCCGATACGCCCCCGCCCTGCTGTCTGGGATTTTGTCACGACGACAGTCCCTTCAACGCATCCCGCGCGGGCCATATCTGCCGCAATATCCTGCGTGCTGGTCACTTCATCATAACGATGGATGTGCCAATCCAGCATCAGGGCCGGCATCAGGGAAAGAGGCTTCCCGCCGCCTGCTGGCTTTGCTCGAGCAAGGTCGACGGCATGGCACAGAAGATCAGGATAAAGGCGACAGCCGCGAGCGTCACATAGCGGCACAGTAAGGATGTATCTTTATCGACAGGCCCGGCACTTTCATCAAAGAACATGACCTTGATAATACGCAGATAATAGTAAGCCCCGACAACCGACGCGACGACACCGATCACAGCCACGACATAGTGACCCGAAGCAACAGCCGCCTGGAAGATAAAGAGCTTGCTGAAGAAACCGGCGAGCGGTGGAATACCGCTCAACGAGAACATCAGACCCGCAAGGCTGTATGCCACGAACGGAGAGGTTTTTGAAAGACCCGCGAAATCAGAGATCGTCTCAATCGGCTGACCGTTTCTTTTCAACGAGAGAATAATCGCAAAGACACCTGCGGTCATCACCATGTAGATGGCGACATAAAGAAGCATCCCGGCAGCGCCCTCAGGAATTCCAGCAAGGACACCGATCAGTGCATAACCCATATTCCCGATGGAGCTGTATGCAAGAAGGCGTTTGATGTTTTCCTGGGCAATCGCTGCGAAAGAACCCCAGACCATCGAGGCAATCGCCATAAAGGAAATAATCGGCCCCCAGTCATCAATCAGCGATCCGAAAGGCTGCATCAGAAGACGCAGGATCAAACCAATCGCCGCGACTTTAGGAACGATGGCAAAGAGAGCTGTCACAGGTGTCGGAG
>Ga0075163_10009964_pt1 | contig 12444 bp, 10 predicted proteins | sample JI1023141ADNA_FD_71478 | JGI IMG/M metagenome (GOLD analysis project Ga0075163, IMG submission 71478) | Wastewater effluent complex algal communities from Wisconsin, to seasonally profile nutrient transformation and Carbon sequestration -... | ecosystem: Engineered > WWTP > Effluent > Algae...
GATCGGCAACGCGTGAGCGGACTCGGCGCGCGGTGCCGGCGGAGCCTTGGGGGCAACGCTCCACGCTTCCGGTCCGGAGGTGCCCGAACGGGCAGGCGTAGGGGCGGAAGCGGGAAATGACATGCGCGCATCCTAACCGATTCCGGGAGCGACGGGCGTGGGGTCTACACCCACTGGGGTGGACACCCCCTGTCGAGTGCGGCGTGGGCCCGGTATGCTGGCGAGGACTGACGGGGAACGAGTCTTCCTGCGCGGTCGCCCGAACTCACGATGACACTCCTGCGCTTTTTGGTCCGCTATTCGCCCGCGATGGTGATTTGGACATCCATCGCCGCGTTGATCAGCGGCGCCTGCAATGCGGGGCTCATTGCGATGATCAACGCGGCGCTGAGTGCGGGCGGGAGCCCGGGCTTCGCGCTGGTGGCCGGTTTCGCGGCCTTGGGCCTCGGCCGCATCGTGACCAACGCGGTCGCGCAACTGACGCTCTCGCATTTCTCGCAGGCAACGACGGCGCGGCTGCGGCAGGACCTCGTGCGCAAGATTCTCGCGGTGCCGCTGAGGCAACTCGAGGAGCTCGGCACGCCGAAGCTGATGGTCGCACTGACCGAGGATATTTTGGAGATCACGCAGGCGACGCTGAGCATTCCGATCTTCGCGGTGAACTTCGCGGTGCTGCTCGGCGGCGCGGTGTATCTCGCGTGGCTCTCGCTGCCGGTGCTGGTGGCGATGGTGGCGTTTGCGCTCGTGGGCGCGGTCAGCTACCGGCTGATGATCCGCAGCGGATTCGGCCACCTCACGGCGGCGCGTGAGGGGCAAGACCGCTTGTTCGGCCACTTCCGCGCGCTCACCGACGGGATCAAGGAATTGAAACTTCACCGCGCGAGGCGCGCCGCGTTTCTCGACGAGGATGTCGCGTCGGCCGCAGCCGTCTGCCAAAAGCACAATACCGCGGCGGAGTTGCGCTTCATCCTCGCGCAAAACTGGAACCAGCTCCTCTTCCTCGTGGTGATCGGGCTGATTCTTTTCCTGCTGCCGCGGATGGAGAACATCAGTCCGCAAACGCTGACGGGCTATATCATCGCGACACTTTATCTGATGGGACCGCTCGCAGGATTGCTCGGCAGTCTTTCCGTTTTCAGCCGCGCGAACGTCTCGTTGCGCAAGGTGGAGGAACTCGGTGTCGCACTCGCCGCGCAGTCCGACGAGCACCGGGCCGCTCCCCACGGGGCGGGCACGGTCGCGGAGCCCTTCGAATCGCTCGAACTCATCGGGGTCACTCATCACTACTATCGGGAGCGGGAGGACGACCATTTCGAGCTCGGGCCGATCAATCTGAAATTTCGCCCCGGCGAACTCGTGTTTCTCGTCGGCGGCAACGGCAGCGGAAAATCTTCTCTCGCGAAGGTGATCGCCGGTTTGTATCCGCCGGCCGGAGGCGAGATCCGGCTCAACGGTCGCCCCGTGAACGATGCCAACCGCGACGACTACCGGCAGTGTTTCTCGACGGTCTTCTCGGACTATTTTCTTTTCGATCGCATCACGGGCGCGGCACTGAACGGCAGCGACGAGCGTGCGCGCGACTACCTCGGGCGGCTGCATCTAAACCACAAAGTTTCTATCCAGAACGGCGTGTTTTCCACGACGCAGCTTTCGCAGGGGCAACGGAAACGGCTCGCGCTCCTCTGTGCGTATCTGGAAGACCGGCCGTTTTATCTCTTCGACGAGTGGGCATCCGATCAGGACCCGTTGTTCAAAGATGTGTTCTACACGCAGCTCCTCCCGGAACTGAAGTCGCGCAACAAGGCTGTGCTCGTGATCACGCACGACGACCGCTACTTCGCGGGCGCGGACCGGTTGATCCGCCTCGACTACGGCAAGATCGCGCCCGACGACGCAGTCGTGCCGGCGGAGCGACGGTGAAGCGAGGATCGGGGTAGGCCTTCACCCCAGCAACTTCTGCGGCGGTTGAATGACCAAACGAAAATCTATGGGACCTATTTTGAAAACGCAGAGTGTGGTGATGAACATGACGGGCGCACCATTGCGGATTCTGCGCCGAAGCGGCGGTTTGCTGACCGCAGCCGTGGCATTGGTGTGGGCTGGTGCACCGGGGCTCCGCGCTGACGTTTACGTGTTCAATACCTTGATCGGAAACGCGGTCGCGCTCGATCACATCGACGGCGCCGGCGGCAACGCGCGGCTCCTCAACCCGACCGGCGTGGCGGTCGATGCGGCGGGCAATATTTATTTCGCCGACGGCGGCGATCACACGGTGCGCAAGGTCACGACGACCGGTGTCGTCACGACGCTCGCCGGCGGCTCCGGTCTCGGCGGCAGCGCCGATGGCACGGGCGCGAATGCGCGCTTCGTGTATCCGTTTGCCCTCGCGACGGACGCGGCGGGCAACGTTTACGTGACCGACATCGGTAATCACAATATCCGCAAAATCACGCCCAGCGGCGTCACGACGACCATCGCGGGCAGCGCGGGCAACGCCGGCAGTCTCGATGGCACGGGCACGGCGGCGCAGTTCAGTTTTCCGCAAGGCATCGCGGTGGACGCCGCGGGCACGATTTACGTAGCCGACACGAACAATAGCACCCTTCGCAAAATCACCGCAGCTGGCGCGGTGACAACGCTCGCGGGCGTCGCGACCTTGACCGGCACGGCCGACGGGGTGGGCGGCGCGGCGCGCTTCAATTTTCCCTTCGGTCTCGCGACCGATGCGGCCGGGAGCGTGTTCGTCGCCGATCATGGCAACAGCGCGATTCGCAGAGTTTCTCCTGACGGCACCGTCACGACACTCGCGGGCAGTGCCGGTCTTTCCGGCTCCATCGACGGCGCGGGCAACGTCGCGCGTTTCGATCATCCGTCCGCCGTGGCGTTCGATGCGGCCGGCACGCTCTACGTGATCGACACGTCCAATCAGCTCGTGCGCAAAATCACCACGGGCGGCGCAGTCACGACACTGGCCGGCTCCGCAGGTGCCGTGGGTAAAAACGACGGCACCGGCACGGCCGCGAAATTCTTTTATCCGGCAGGTATCGCGGTCACGGCGGCGGGCACGATCTATGTGGCCGACACGGGCAACCACGCGCTGCGTGTCGTCACGCCCGGCGGCACGGTGAGCACGCTCGCCGGAGCGGCGGGGCAAGCGGGCTCGGCCAATGGATTCAAAGGCGAGGCGCTTTTCGCGTATCCCTACGGCGTCGCGCTCGACGGTGCGGGTAATCTGTTCATCGCCGATCACGATAACCATACGATTCGCAAAATGAGTCCGGCCGGGCAGGTCACGACCTTTGCGGGGTTGGCCGGGCTCTCCGGCAGCACCGACGGTGCGGGCAGTGCGGCGCGCTTTAACGGGCCGACCGGCGTGGCAGCCGACGGCAACGGCACCGTTTACGTTGCCGATGCCGGCAACACCACCATTCGCAAAATCACCTCCGACGGCGTGGTCTCGACCTTCGCCGGCATCGCGGGTGTCGCCGGCAGCGCCGACGGCATAGGCATCGCGGCGCGGTTCAACGCTCCGCAGGGCATCGCGGTCGACCGCGTGGGCAACGTCTATGTCGCCGATACGAACAACAGCACCGTTCGCAAAATCACCCCGGGCGGGTTGGTGACGACCCTCGCGGGAGTCGCCGGCCAGACGGGCACGGTGGATGGCGAGGGCGGGGTCGCGCGCTTCAAGGGTCCCTACGCCGTCGCGGTCGATGGCGGCGGCAACGTTTTCGTCGCCGATTTTTTTAACGCGACGATTCGCAGAATCTCGGCGGGCGGCACGGTCTCGACCCTCGCGGGCACGGCGGGACAAGCGGGTTTTGCCGACGGCGATGGCGGGACGGCGAAGTTTAACCAGCCCTACGGCGTGGCCGTGGACGGCGCGGGCAACGTGTTCGTGGCGGACACCTACAATCGCGTCGTGCGCAAAATCACCGCGGCGGGCGCGGTCTCGACGCTCGACGGCCAGAACGCGCGGTTCTTTTACCCGCAGGGCATCGCCACCGACAGCGCGGGAAATCTCTACGTCGTCGATGGCGACAACCAAGCGGTGGTCCGCGGCGCGTTCACCGCGTCGCCGCCGTCCGGTGGAGCGATCGCAAGTCCCACGGTCACGGCGGGACTCGGAGCGACCTTCACCCTCGGCGTGTCTGACGCGCAGACGAACTATCAATGGCAGGTGTCCACCGATGCGGGCGCGACATGGTCGTCGCTCGTCAATAGCTCGACCTACGGCGGGACGACGACGGGCACGTTGACGATCTCCGCGACGACGACCGCGATGAACGGCAATCGCTACCGCGCGCTGCTCGCGAACGTCGCGGGCACGAGCACGAGTGGCGTCGCGACGCTCACCGTCGGTGAGCCGGGCACGGGCACGACCGGCACGGCGCGCCTCATCAATGTCTCGGTGCGCACCTTCGTGGGCACGGGCACCAGCAACGTGGCGGTCGGCTTCGCGCTCAGCGGCACCGGCACCAAACAACTGCTCGTGCGCGGCGTGGGCCCGACGCTCGGGGCGTTTGGTGTCGCGGGCGTCCTCGCGAATCCGTTGCTCGGGCTCTACAACAGCACCAGCGTGTTGTTGAACAGTAACGCGGGCTGGGGCGGCGGCGCGGTGCTGGCGAATGCGTTTTCCTCTGTCGGCGCATTTGCGTTGCCCGCGGCCTCGGCCGACACCGCGCTCTACCAAGCGCTCACCACGGGCGCGACCTACAGCGCGCTGCTCAGTGGCGCCAACGACACGACGGGCATCGCGCTCGCGGAAGTTTACGATGCCGATCCCGGTGTCCCGGCCACGCGCCTCACGAACGTCTCGGCGCGCGCGTTTTCCGGCACGGGTGTCAGTGCACTCACTGCGGGCTTCGTCATCGGCGGCAGCGGCACGGAGACACTTCTCATTCGCGGCATCGGCCCGGCGCTCACGCAGTTCGGTGTCGGTGGCGCGCTCGCGACGCCGCAGCTCACGCTCTTCAACGCCGCGGGCGAGCCGATCGGCTCCAACGCCGGCTGGGGTGGCGGCGGCACACTCGCGGCGGCCTTCGCACAAGTCGGCGCGTTTGCGCTGCCCGTCGGTTCGGCGGACTCGGCGATCCTCGTGACGCTGCCGCCCGGCGCCTACACCGTGCAGGTGAACGGTGCGGCGAATGCGACCGGCATTGCGCTGATCGAAGTTTACGAGATGCGGTGAAACAAGTCTGAGGTAGGGCTGCACGAAAGGGCTGACGTAGCGACGGTCTGCTGGCAGGCGATGGCCAACGTGAAGGCACCTTCACGTTCCGAATCGCCTGCAAGCAGGCTCCTACCTCTGGTCGGAAAAAGGCCCGCTGCGGAAATGCAGCGGGCCTTTTGTTGGTTGGCGGGTGAGGGGCGCCGTCCCCGATTCCTGACTTATGCGGCAAATGATCGTGCCGGCGCGACGCTGCCGCCGCCGACCAAGGCGAAGGGCGGACGACTGTCGGCTTCCAGTGCGATGGGTGCGAAATGGCCGAGCTTGAGCCAAGCCACGAGGCATTGAGTCATGTGGAGCAAGCCGTCGAGATTGCCGGGTTTTACGAGGTAGGAATTGGCGCCGAGATCGTAGGCGCGCTCGATATCTTGCGCGCGGCTGGAGGCACTGAGGATGTAGACGCGCAGACGGCGGAGCGCGGGTTGTTGACGCAGCCATTCGAGGACCTCGAAGCCGTTTTTGCGCGGCATGTTCAAGTCCAACAGGATCGTCGTGGGCAGGGGATATTGCCGGCGGTCGGCAAAGCAGCCGTCGCCCCGCAGATAAGCGATGGCCTCCTCGCCGTCGCGGGCGAGTCGCAGCGGCTGCATAAATCCGCCGCGTTTAAAAATGGTAGTCATGAGCAGCGCGTCGTTTTCGCTGTCGTCGACGAGGAGGACGATGGGATCGGCGATTAACATGGTGGTGTTGGGTTGGGCTTGGGTTCGTGGGCGGCGGTCGGAGCGAGGTTGAGCTCGATCCAAAATTTGCTGCCGGTGCCCGGCGCGGACTCGACGCCGACGCGGCCGCCCATGCGCTCGACGCCCTTTTGCACGATGGCGAGACCGATGCCGGTGCCGGCGTAGGCGGTGGTGTGGAGGCGTTGGAAGACCTGGAAGATGCGCTCGTGAAATTCCGACGGAATCCCGATGCCGTTATCCTCGATCCAAATTCGCACCTTTGCGCCGGGAAACAGCTCGGCACGGAGGCGCACGTGCGGGGCGCCGCATGCCACGAACTTCACGGCGTTGCCGAGGAGATTGACGAGCACTTGGCGCAGCGTCGCGGCGTGCGCGAGCACGGCTGGCCATGGGGGAATATTTTCGATGGTCGCCTTGCTTTCGCGAATCTCCGTCTCGCAACCTGCGAGGGCGCTCAACACGACGGCGTCGAGCGCGACGGGGGCGAGTTCAAATTTTTGCTGGCTGATGTGGCTGAACGCCAGGAGATCGGCCAGCAGGTGATCCATCGTCTGCGCGGCGGTGTTGATGAAGTTGGCGTAACTCCGCCCTTCGTTGTTCAGATTTGCCGAGTGGTCCTGCACGAGGAGTTGGGCGAAACCCTGCATGGCCCGCAGCGGAGCGCGCAGATCGTGAGCGATGGAGTAGACGAACGTTTCGAGCTGCGTGTTGCTGAGGCGCAATTCCGCTGTGCTGAGGCCGACGATGGACTCGAGCTCCGCGTTGCGACGCAGGCGCTTTTCTTTGGCCACGCTCTGCGCCGCCTCGGATTTTCGGCGCGCGGTGATGTCGCGGATATTGCACTGGATGACCTTTTGATCGCCCTCGATATAGAGGTTGCTGACGAACTCCACGTCGACCCGGCGCCCGTCCTTCGTTTGCAATGGCAGATCGTCGTAACGGATATAGCCGTTGGTCTGCAGCTCTTCGAACGCGGCCTGGCTGGAGGCTTCGTCTTTGAGGAGGCCGATCTCGAAAAGTTCTTTGCCGATGAAGTCGGCGTAGGCGTAGCCGAGGAACTCCACCATGAAGGGATTCGCGTCGATGATTTTTCGGGTCGAGGGATCGACAATGAGAATGCCGTCGCGCGCGGCTTCAAACAGGCGGCGGTAGCGCAACTCCGAGGCGTGGAGGACGTTGTTCATTGGGGCGTCGGCGGCAGGGCGGGCGAGCGTGTCATGTGCAAAAGAATACACCGGTTCGCCCGCCAATGACATTGGGTGAGCAACCCATGTGCCGGGGATAGAACGCCGGTTGCGGTGCCCGGCAGGCCAACACCCCATGGCGGTTGGGTGGCGAGCGGTGTAATCTCGGGGCGCACTCTTCACTACGGTTTTTCCCCCGCACCACACCATGTCACTCGGCACCATCCTCCTGATTGTCCTCTTTCTCATCTTGGTCGGTGCGCTGCCATCGTGGCCGCACAGCCGCAGTTGGGGCTACTATCCGAGCGGCGGCCTCGGCTTGGTGCTCATCATTTTGATCGTCCTCATGCTCACGAACCGGATCTGAGCGTTTACACCTTCGTCACTCCATTTTTATGGCCCACATCTTCGTCGCGCTTTTCTTCATCGTCTTCGGTCTGAACCTGCTGTTCGGCCTCTCCATTCCCATGTGGGTCACGGGACTGCTCGCACTGATCGCGGGCGTGCTGCTCGCGATGGAGCAGTTTGGCGTGAACGTGAAACGCAAATAACCGCCCGCGCCCGTCCGCCTGCCGCACCTCGTCCGCCCGTGTCCTCCTTTTCCCGCGCAGTAAAATTGTCGGCTCTCCTGCTGTTGGGCGTTGCCGCGCCGCTGGGCGCCCAGGAACTCACGTTGCTCGGCGGCGTGATGAAGACCGCGGACTTCGAGCAGTCGAGCTACGCGTGGCAGGTGGACTACCGGCAAAATTTCTACCGGCACTTCGCCGGATCGATCGCCTACATCAACGAAGGCCACGTGCCGGGCCATCACCGCGACGGCACGGCGTGGCAACTCTGGGGGCGGCTGCCGTTTTTTCGGGAGCGCGTGTCGCTGTCGCTCGGCGTCGGGGCGTATTATTTCTTCGATACGCAGCCGCTCCCGGGCGGCGACACGGCCAATATCCACGGCACGGCGCCGATCGTGAGCTTTTCCGCGACGAGCTATCTTTCCAACCGCTGGTTCTACCGCATTCAGGCGAATCATATTAACCCCGCGAAGGAGATGAAGGTGCTCACCGCGGCGATCGGCGCGGGCTTCTGGTTTGGCCGAGAACAAAAACCGACGCCGGGCAAACTCGGCGATGCACCGGAGGACAAGGGCTACGTCACCGAAAATGAACTCACCTTCTTCACCGGTCAGAGCGTGGTGAACACGTTCTTCAGCCAGCAAGCGCGCGCCTACGCCGTCGAGTATCGTCGCGGGCTCATGCGCCACATCGACTGGACCCTCTCCGGCATCTACGAAGGCGACCCAGAGATTATTCGCCGCAACGGCCTCGCCACCCAGGTGTGGGCGGTAAACACGTTCTTCGACGACCGCATCGCCGTCGGCGCCGGCCTTGGGCCGTATGTCTTTCTCGATCACAAGCGCCCCGCCAGCGTGCGTCAGAAGAACCCCGCCGCGATCGCGCCGCTGGCTTCGCTCACGGTTTCCGTGCGACTGTCTGAGCACTGGATCGCTCGTTTGGTTTTCGACCGCGTGACGAGCAGCTACAACCGCGATGCGGATATTTTTCTTCTCGGGTTAGGCTACCGCTGGCCGCGCTGAGTGTCGGTGTTTCCCTCCGTATGAACTACCGCTCCGTTTTCCTCCGTGCCGCTGCTTTCGCCCTGTCCGTCGGCGTCGGGTCTGGAGCCATGGCGCAACCCACCGATGCCGTCACGGGCAATGCCACCACTCGCGCGCGCTCGGCGCCCGTGTTCACGATGTATTTCGAAAACGACACGTTTACCGGCACCGATCAGCACTACACCAATGGGCTGAAATTTTCGTGGCTCTCCGCCGATCTCGTGGATTGGGGCCAGACCGGCTGGCGAGAGCGCGTCGTCGCCGCGGTGCCATTTATCAATCGTAGCGGTGGTCAGAAGAACATCGGTTTCGCCTTTGGTCAAAATATCTACACGCCGCGCGACATCACGCGGACGAACGCCGATCCCGCCGACCGGCCCTACGCTGGCTGGAGCTACGGTGAACTCGCGTTCGTGAGCAAAACGCCTGCGGTCTCCGATACGCTATCAATGCAGGTGGGCATCGTCGGTCCGCACAGTCTCGCCGAGGACTCGCAACGCCTCGTCCACCAATGGGGCGGCTATGAACGGCCGCGCGGGTGGGACTACCAGCTCCGCGATGAGATCGGCGTGAACCTGGTCTACGAACGTCGCTGGCGACTCTACGGCCGCGCGCTCGTGCAGAAGCTCGGCATCGATCTCGTGCCGCATATGGGCGTGAGCCTAGGCAACGTGCAGACCTACGCCAACGCGGGTGGCACCGTGCGCTTCGGGTTGAATCTCCCGAGTGATTTCGGCGTGCAACTCGCTCGGCCCGGCAGCGTGGGCGGCAGCCCGGCTGACGACCTCGATCCGCGCGTGGCGCTCGACCGGAATTTCAGTGTGTTCGCTTTCGGCGCGGCCGACGGACGCGCGATCGCCCGCGATATTTTCCTCGATGGAAACACGTTTCGCGCCAGCCGCTCGGTGACGAAAGAAACCTTCGTCGCTGATCTGAGCACGGGCGTCGGCGTGATCGCCGGTCGCTGGCAGCTCACCTACACGCAGGTCTGGCGCACGCGGGAATTCACGGCCGAACGCGGTCGTTTTACCAACTTCGGTTCCATCACGCTCTCCCGCGCCTACTGAGCGCTCTGGCTATGACCTCGCAGGCGCGTTCAGCCGAGGAGGGGTTCGTCCGTCAATTCGCGTCCCGGCTCGGGGTGCATTGGGTGATCAAGGCGGTCGGCCTCACACTGGGAATCACGGCGTTTTTCGCGGCGTATTTTCGCGTGCTTAATCACCCGTTCTTTCCGTTGACGATCATGCCGCTCACGGGGGTGGATCGGCTTATCGGGTTTCAGCCGTGGACGCTGCCGCTGTATCTTTCACTGTGGGTCTACGTGCCGCTCGCGTTCGTGCTGCTGCGGACGCGAAGGGAGATGCTGAGGTGTGGAGTTGCGGCCCTCTTGCTGAGCGTGAGCGGACTCGCAATTTTTCTCCTCTGGCCGACGGCGGTGCCGGCGCTCGCGATCAATTGGGCCGCGCATCCGTCGTTCGCGTTTTTGAAGTCAGTCGATGCCTCGGGTAACGCGTGTCCCTCGCTGCACGTGGCGTTCGCGGTTTTTACGGCGGTCCGCCTCGGTCCGATTTGGCGTGAGCTGGGCGCGAGTGTGGCCGTGCGCGCGGGTAGCTGGTTGTGGTGCGCGGGGATAGTATTCTCGACGATGGCGACCGGGCAGCACGTAGCGGTGGATGCGTTGGCGGGGGCGGTGCTCGGGATGGGCGTGGCAGTGGCTTTTCGGCAAAAAGGGCGCGAAGTGACGTGGTCCCGGTTGGCGTAACTACAATGGTCTAAACCCGTTTTTGGCCGTTCTACTTGTTCGGTTACTGCTTCATCAATCGTCCCCCCATGTCGCGGTGGTCCGCCACCGACGACCACAACTCGGACAGGTGAATACACCGTCGGTGACGACGTGATCACCACCTTGGTGCATGATCGAGTAGCAGCGTGGACACTTCGCACGATCAAGTATGCGACTGCCAACTACACCAGCAACAGCACCCGCGGCGAACAAAGCTACTGCGACGAGAGCTAGCCAACCGCTGCCACCCTCCTTTGCTTTCATCAATACCAAGGCTGCACCGAGAACTGCTGCGAGGCAAAATCCCAAGTAAACGCTCGTCCTTCTGCCGTGGCCAGGTAGCTCAGGAATTGGATCAGGCATAATTTTGGCGACCAGTGTTATTCGGCTGCATTGAGTGCAGCCTCTGCGGGGAAGGCTGGAAAGCGGATTTTTGGGGCGCCTTCAGGGGGAAAACGAGGCCGGTGCGGCTTTTGCGGTGGGTGCCGATGCCGCGTAGAGCTGCACCCGTTGGGCGGACTTCGCGGCACAAGGAGTTTCGGTTTTGTGGGGCATGATCTCGGGCCCGAACACTGTATGGCCGGCGAGGTAAGGGACTGAGTTTCGATGGGAATCCTCGGCCTTGGTGCGTTTTGTCGAAGTGGGGAAAAACGTCGGCGGCGATCATGCTCGGGAGGAAAATTTGGGGGGAGCAGTTGTGGCAGGGTCCAAACGGCGAGGGAGGGACGGTCGCTGATGGGTGCGGGTGGTTTCGTTCTTGGTGGGAGGGGCTCTATGCCCTGACGGCGTTGTGCGCTCGGCAAGCGTCGGGGCATAAGGCCCCTCCCACATCTCGGAAGAATCGGTGGGTGGCGCAGTTTAGGGGAGCTGCTCTGGCGCCGGGATAATACAACGGTAGCCGAGTTGCTGGAGCTGTTCGAGGGTGCGGCGGATGGCGGCGACGCGGATGGCGGCGGGGACGCGGGGGCCTTCGTGGAGGAGGAGAATGGCGCCGGGCGCGAGGTTGCGCGTCACGCGCTGCACCACGGTGTCGAGGTCGGCGTGCCAGGATTCGCGGCCGCGGGCGCTCCAGCCGATGGCGACGAGGCCGCGGGCGGTCAGGGCGGAGTTGAGCCAGAGGTTCCGGATGCCGGCGGGCGGGCGGAAGCGCGTTGAGCGCACGCCGAGGGCGCCGAGGGTGGCCATGCCGTCGTCGAGTTCGCGGGCGAGGCGGCGGGGTGAGGCGCACCAAAAGGAGCCGAGGGGATGCGTCTGCGTGTGGTGAGCGACCTCGTGGCCGGCGGTGACGATGGCGCGCACGAGGTGAGGGTGCGCGGCGGCGTGGTCGCCGATCACGAAAAACGTCGCGCGGGCATCGTGAGCGGCGAGCAGCGCGAGGATCTGCGGCGTGTCGGTCGGGTCCGGTCCGTCGTCGATGGTGAGCCACACTTCGCGTTGCGTGGTAATGAAGCGGCGATGGAGGCGACCGAGGCCCTGGGCACGAAAGACGAAGACGTGATAGGCCATCAGCGCGTCGGGCACGAACCACAGCGCGACGGCGGTGGCGGGGGCGACTTGCGCGACGGCGAGCGCGGCGGCTTTGCCGAAGAGACTGACGAGAATGAGAATCCAGGCGCCGCTCATCGGGGTGGTTGGGCGGGGCGTTGGAGTTGGAGGTAGGAGCCTGCTGGCAGGCGATTCAGAGCGTGGGCGGTGGGTTCACGTTGGCTATCGCCTGCAAGCAGGCTCCTACCTCAGGCCCATTTTCGACGGTCGCTCAGGGCGTCCACGTGCAGCCGAGCATGACGCCGAGGGCGTCGATGCCGGGGTTGGGTTTGGTCTGCCCGCCGTTGGAGAGATGTTGAAACATGACCGACGCGCTCAGGCGGACGCGGCGCGAGACGGCTTGCTCGAGGCCGCCGCGGGCGAACCAGTTCAACGTAAAATCCTGGCCTTGTCCGCCTTTGAGGCCGCGCGAG
>Ga0075163_10009965_pt1 | contig 12444 bp, 11 predicted proteins | sample JI1023141ADNA_FD_71478 | JGI IMG/M metagenome (GOLD analysis project Ga0075163, IMG submission 71478) | Wastewater effluent complex algal communities from Wisconsin, to seasonally profile nutrient transformation and Carbon sequestration -... | ecosystem: Engineered > WWTP > Effluent > Algae...
TACATCCTTCGAGCACACCCACAGAGTCCATGCGAAGCTGTTCCAAGAGCAATGGGTCCTTGTAGGCTCCGAACAAGGCATCGCCGCTCTTGATGGTGAGGATGTCGCTGGTGAAGGTGCTGTCGTTCACTTCCTGCACATGATAGACACGTTGTCGGTAGGGTTTCTCCTTGCTCGCGGCTGCTGCCTGTTCCACATAGAACCAAGCGCCATCCTTGCGCTTCGGCCAGATGCGCACCATCTCCAATTCGATCTTGAAGTAGGTGGTGTCCTCACTCGCCTGCACAGCACTGGTATACGAACCGGCCATGGTGGAAGCGAGTTCTTCGAGCCCGCGGGTGCGCTGAGCATTCAGTGCAATTGGAATGATCAGAGCATAGAGGAAGAATGTGCGCATCACCATCATGTCATTCAACTTTTGCGAGATCTTATTCTCCAGCTTCCATTTCGACCCAATCCCCGTGCGTGCGGATCAGTTCGATCAGCTCATCCACGGCGTTTTCGCTGGGCACGTTGCGCTTCACCACTTCCTTCTCCTTGTACAAGGTGATCACGCCCGGGCCGGTGCCCACATACCCGTAATCGGCATCGGCCATTTCACCGGGACCGTTCACGATGCAGCCCATGATGCCGATCTTGATGCCTTTCAAATGGCTCGTACGCGCGCGGATCTTCGCGGTGGTTTCCTGTAGATCGAAGAGCGTGCGGCCACAGCTCGGGCAACTGATGTACTCGGTCTTGCTGGTGCGCGTACGTGTAGCTTGGAGTATACCGAAGGCTGTGCGGCACACGAGGTCCTCACGACCGCCATCCTCATCCGCGAGGAAGATGCCATCGCCGAAACCGTCGAGGAACAAAGGGCCCATGTCGGTGCTGCTCTGCAGCACAAGGTCGTCCTTGCTGATGTTGCCGTATGCGCGGCCAATGATCACCGGTACCTCGCAACCGCGTTCCAAGAGCTCGAAGAACAAGCGACGCTGCTCGGCCATGCCGTGTGCGTTGTACGTATCGATCAAAAGGACCGCAGTGGGGTCCATATTCAACTTCGTGATGAAGGCTTCATCCAGATCCGCAAGGGTAGCATACACCAGATTGAACTGCGCATGCTGTTCCACGCCAGCGATGTAGTTCTTCTTTTGGATGAATGGATAGTGTCGATCCTTGGCCTTGTTCAACAACCAGGTGGCATGGTCCTGCACGATGCCGAGCGTTCCCGGAATCTCGAAGTCGATCGTGTTCTTGCCGATGAAGGCATAGTCGCACGCCTGGTCGCCGATGTTCCACTTGTCCAAGGGAACGCTGTAGCGATAGCCCCAGGCGAAGAGTGTAGCTGGTGTGATCTTTTCCTTGTTGCTCAGGTCGGCCATCACGACCGGTACGTGACGGACACCCATGTTCAGCACCTCGTGCGCATGGCGACGGGCATGCGTGAACGGATCCACTGGCATGTGTGTCACTTCAGGGATCGGGTCGTGCCCTTTGCGTGTTGCGTAGCGATCGACCAATGCTCGCGCCACAGGGATCTCGAATTCGGGCTCCTCGGTGAGGCTCACGCGCACAGTATCGCCCAGGCCATCCTCCAATAAGGCACCGATGCCCGCCGCGCTCTTCACACGGCCATCCTCGCCATCACCGGCTTCGGTCACGCCCAGATGCAACGGATAGTCCCAGCCTTCGGCCATCATGCGGTGCACGAGCAAGCGGTAGGCCTGCACCATCACCTGTACGTTGCTGGCTTTCATGCTCAGCACCAGCTCGTGGTAGTTCTCGTCACGACAGATCCGCAGGAACTCGAAGGCGCTTTCCACCATCCCCTCCGGGGTATCGCCGTAGCGGTTCAGGATGCGATCGCTCAGGCTGCCGTGGTTGGTGCCGATGCGCATCGCGGTTCCGTGCTCCTTGCAGATCTTCACCAAGGGCGTGAAACGTTCGCGAATGCGTTCCAACTCCGCTTCGTACTGGTCATCGGTGTACTCGCGGACGTCGAATTTCTTCTTGTCGGCGTAGTTACCGGGATTCACGCGCACTTTTTCGACGATGCGCGCCGCGATCTCTGCAGCGTTCGGTGTGAAGTGGATGTCGGCCACCAAGGGGGTGCTGTACCCGGCCGTCACCAGTTGCTTCTTGATCTCGGCGAGGTTCTCCGCCTCCTTCTTGCTGGGTGCGGTGATGCGCACCAACTCGCAACCCGCTTCGATCATGCGGATGCTTTGGGCCACGGTCGCTGCCGTGTCCATCGTATCCGAGGTGGTCATGCTTTGCACCCGGATCGGGTTGTCGCCTCCGATGCCGATATCACCGATCCGCACGGCGCGGGTCTTCCACCGCTCATAGTGCGTTAGGCTTGGACAGTAGATGGTGGAAGCAAGGGTACCGGTGGCTTGCATGGTGCGAAGATACCGGGGAACAACAGCCCGCGCGCTTTGTTTCAGCCTTTCAAGCGCAGGCGACCGTCCTGCGGAGAAACGCGGTCGTCGAAGGTCCATCCGGCATTCTCCACCACGGCCTTCAGGACCATCAACATCTCATTGCGCTGCGCTGCTGCGGCTTCGAAAAGACCGCTCGCATTCACTTTGCTGCGGATCAGCTCTTTCGCTTGGGCGTTGATGCGTGTGTGATCTGCTGCTGTGAAAGAGGTGAAACTGCCTTCATCAAGATCGTAGTAATCCACGTCATGCTCCAACGAAAGCAAGCTCGGTTGGTCCATGCCCAGCAAGCGAACGGTGTGAGATGCCTCGTCGAATTCCAGCTTCATGCCTTCGAGGTCGTAGCCCACGCTGGCCCGGCCTTTCACGCGAAGAATGGCTTTCTTCTGGAAAGGCAAGAACTGCTTCATCCAGTCGAATGTGGCGTCGGCATTCCGGTACGTGTAAAGCTCGGTGAAGTCGCCTTCCGCCGTCACCAACTTCAGAACGGGGCGCACGCGTTCAAGGAGCACGGTCGAACTCACTTCTTCGGTACTGGCTTCCGGCTCGTAGACCGACCGCGTGATGAAGAACACCAGCAATGCAACAGCTGCGAGAACGATGAGGCCTTTGATCCGGTTCATGGTTCAAAGGTCGGATTTGAGGGGCCGCTATCCATGAGAGAGTGGGTCGGGTTCGACCACCTCGTTGCGCGTCTTTCGTTTCTGGTACCAGCCGTTCACCAACAAACACGCGAGTATCAATGCGATGCCGAGGTAGGATCCGGTGTGAAGCTTCTCTTCGGAACCCCAGATCAGCAAGGCGATGAGGATGGTATAGACCGGTTCGAGGTTGACGGTGAGCACCACAGTGAACGGCGATAGTTGCCGCATCACGGCTATGCCTGCAACAAAGGCGAACGAGGTGCAGACCAGGCCGAGGATGAGGTGATAGACGATGTCGCTCGAGGGCAGTTCCCATAGCGGTGGAGGCAGGTCATTCTCGTAGACGAGATAGGCGCACAGCACAAGCACAGCGCCGACCATTTCGTAGAAACCGATGCGTAAGGCGCTGTCCCGTTTGACGAGAACCCCGTTGACGATGTTGAACCACGCGCTCAATAAAGCGCTCAGCGTGGCAACGAGGATCCCTTCGCGGTAGCCGCTTTCCAGGCCGAAGATCAACACCAAGGCCGCGACCACGATCACGCCGAGCACCACTTCATACAACCGCAGTTTCCGCTTGAACCAGAAGGGCTCGAGCAGTGCGGTGAAGACCGTGCTGGTGCTGAGGCAGGCCGCCGCGATGGAGGCCGTGCTGATCTTGATCGCGAGGAAGAAGGTGAGCCAATGACCGGTGATCAACAGGCTGGTCAGCAGGTATTGTCCGATGTCCGGAGTGAAAGGGGACAGGCTCCTTCGTCTCCACAACGCGATGACCGCCAAGCCCGCGGCAGCAATGGCCGTGCGGGTGTAGACCAGGTGAAGAGGGCTCTGCTGGATGAGCTTGCCCAAGATGCCCGTGAAGCCCCAGATGAACACCGTGAGGTGCAACAACAACAGGGCGTTGCGGCGCGCGTGCATGCGCCGAAAGGTAGCTGGCCGAATGCTCGGTCAGCGGATCGTCGACAGCTTTTCGCGTAGGCTGTTCACCAGCGTTTCCTGCTGGGCGATGGCCTCGCTCTTCCGGGCTTGGTCCTCCACGTTCTTCTTGATGTCCCAAGCGAGGTCGTCGGCCTTCTTCGTCATACTGCGCTCTTCCCCTTCGGCCTTGCGTTGGCGATCGACGGCCTTGTTCCTTTCCTTCTCCAAATCGGCGAGTTCCTTGGCCTTGATCTCATCCGTACTGGCGGAGATGTCCGCTCGTAAGGCCGTGATCTGCGGATCCAATTGTTGCACCTCGGCCATGGCTTTGTCGCGGTCGCCTAGTGCTTCGGCCGCCCGTTGTTTGCTCTTTTCGATGCCCGCTACCGCCCGTTCCTTCTCACGCTGGAGGTCGCGCAATTCGTTCTGCAGTTTGGAGAGCCCCTTTTCCGCCAAGGTCAACTCCTGGGTGGCCAATTGGTGGCGGATCAGTGTGCTGTGCTGTTGCACGAAGGCCGCACCTGCATCATAGGCTTTGGTATCGCCGGTGGGTGAAAGCGGCCCCGAAGTGGTCAGTATCGCCACATGTGCCGTGGTGAGCGGACTTCCCTTGCGCTGCTCCGCCATCATGAGGATGCGCACCGTGTCCGCGGAGATCTGGGGCAGCAGGGCAGCGGTAGCGATCAGTTCTTTCTTCGAGGATACCGAGCCGCTCACCTTCTTCAGTTCATCCTTCCAATAGCTCTCCACGTATTTGGTATCCGTGCCTTCGAACACGAAGCTGAACGTTGGATGCACCCCGTCGCTGAAGGCATGGGACGAAGGCTGCACCGTGTTCTGCGCGGCCAACGTGGTACACAGGAAGGGCAGCAGAAGTACGAGGGTGCGCATGGTTCTCATCGTTCCGGGTTCAAGCAATGGACGTGCCGAACACCATCGGGTCACTCGTCGTCGTCCACCTTGGAAACGCCACCACTCACCACGAACTTCATGATATCCGCAGCCCGTGCATCGATCGGCGTGACGTTCTTGGCCGGCACGATGAGCAAGTTACCGCTCCAAGCGAAGGCGTGGGGCAGGTATACCGCCACTTTCTCGATGCCCATGCCGAGGTGTTCGAGGTCGTGCTGCGTGAGGAAGCCTACCCGTTCCGCTTCAACGCCAGGTCCGATGCGAACGAGGACCGGGCGATCGAATTTCTTCTTCTGGCCCACCAGCGCTTCCACCAGGTCCTTCAGCGCCCCGTAGAGGGTCTTCAGGAAGGGAATGCGTTGCAGCAGCTCCTCGCCGAAATTGGCCAAGGGTTGATACAGGATGGAACTGCCCAACCATCCAGCACCGACGATGATGAGCAGGAGGGAGAGGATGCCGAGGCCTGGAATGTCCAGCGGGATGATCCCATCCAAGAAGGTCAAGGACTGCCAGATCGCCCACAACATGATCGTGATGGGCACCAAGAGCAGAAGACCTCGGAAGAAGAAGCTCAACAGGATGCCTCCGAATTGGCGTAGCGTCTGGTTCATGGGAGCAATTGCGACGCAAAGCTACACGGCGCACCGCCGATGGATCAGAGGGAGTCGCGCAGTTTCTTCGGCAAGGAGTCGCGCACCAACTCGTAGGAGTGGTCCGCCAATTCCAGGAGCAGCTTGCCCGGCACACTGCCATCGGTTGACACGGTATTCCAATGCTGCTTGTTCATGTGGTAACCGGGGATGATACCCGGATACTGCTCCCGCAACTCAACGGCACGCTCGGGGTCGCACTTCAGGTTCACGCTGCTGAACTCGTTGGTGTCCATCAGCGCGAAGATCTTGCCCGCCACACGGAACACCAACGTGGTCTCGTTGAACGGGAAGTTCTCGCTGAATCCGGGCTTCTTCAAGCAATGGTTCCGGAAGTCGTCCAGGGTCATGGCAACAAGGCGTACAGCAACGGCCTGCTCGGTGCAGCATCGTTCATGAAGTGCGGGAGTTGCAACTCCAGGAGGTATTCTCCATCGCGGACCTCCGCTGGAACATGTAGCAATTCGCTAATAGTTCGCTCGCGATCCACCGTGTTGGGAAAGTCCCAGAAGGCATGGTGCGCGGCCAGTACGCCGCCATCTTCTTCGCGGTCCACGCTCGGGAGGTCGAGCAACAGGTGTTTCACGCCGATGCTGCGCAACCAGGCGCAAGCCGTGCTTTGCATGTAGGGCGGATTCGTTCCGCTCCAGTCGCGCGGCACGTCGTCGAATGCAGGTAGGGTGCGGATCACCAAAGCTTCCGGCGGGCGCTCGTTCACCACGCTGCGAAGTTGCTCCAGGGTGATCACCAGGTCGGTCTTGGTATCCGGCGCACGACGATCCTCGGGTCGTAAGCTCACCACCTGCGCGGTGAAGAAGTAACGCTTGAATTGATCCCCGACCGGATACACTTCCGGAGCGATATGCCCGACGCTTTCGGTGTGCGTGCCGTGGCCATGCGGGTTGAAGAAGATGTTCCGGAAGTTCACCGGGCTGCCTTCACTGACCGCGTAGATCGCGTCTTCGTTGCGCACTGGTTCCATCCGCACGGGGTCGACCCACCATGCACGAACCTGTGGTTCACCATCACGTAACGGCAAGGAGAGGTCCAATGGTCTGGCGAGGTCCACCTTGAAGGTGCGGCCGTGGTGGGAGATCTCAGCGATCATCGTCGGTGACGAAGAGGTCCGAGGCGATACGGTCCGCGAAGTGCCGACCGGCCTTGGTCAAAACTAATCGCCCATCGGTAACGGACAGGTGACCGTTCGACACATGGCTTTGGAAGGCCGACGAGTTGATCCGCAACGCATCGATCTCCAAGGCCGGGATCTCCACGCCACGTGTGGTCCGCAGGCCGGTCATCAAACGTTCGTTGGTGCGCTGGGTCGCGGTCAATTCCTCGCTCTCGAAGTAGGGCGTTCCTTCGGCCAAGGCAGCGGTGTAGCGTGCGTTGTTGGCCACGTTCCAACGCCGCACTTTGCCATCGAACGAATGCGCCGAAGGGCCGATGCCGAGGTAGGGAACGCCTTCCCAATACGCGGTGTTGTGCTTGGACAAGTGCCCTTCCCGAGCGAAGTTGCTGATCTCGTAGTGTTGCAGTCCGGCTTGTTCCATGCGGTCGATCAACCGATCGAACTGTGCGCTTTGGGCATCGTCCTCCGGCATGCGTACTTGTCCCTTTTGCACTTGATGCGCCAAGGCCGTGCGTGGTTCCACCGTGAGACAGTAGGCACTCAGGTGCGGCATCCCATGGTCCAATGCGATCGTGAGTTGTTCGTCCCATTCGGCCAGGTCCATGCCGGGCAAGCCGTAAATGAGGTCGATGGTCCACGATGCGAAACCGGCCTTCGCGATCAGTTCGATGCTCTTCAAGGCGTGTGCTGCCGTGTGTGCGCGGCCCATGAACCTCAACCGATCTTCGCGGAAGCTCTGCGTGCCCATGCTGATGCGCGTGATACCGCTATCGAGCCAGGCATCCAAGCGCTCTTGCGTGATGTCATCGGGGTTCGCCTCCAAGGTCACCTCGGCCGTGCGATCCACACGGAAGAGGTCCTGCGCTTGTTGAATGAATGCTGCGATCCGATCGGGTTCCAATAAGCTCGGCGTGCCACCACCGAAATAGATCGTAGACACACTCGCGTCACCCAGCTCCTTGCTGCGCCGGATCAGTTCCAGTCCCATGGCATCCAACACCGAGTCTTGGTGCGCTTGGTTCGTGCTGAAGTGGAAGTCGCAATACGTGCACGCTTGTCGGCAGAAGGGAATGTGGATATAAACGCCGGCCATCTTCAGCCGGCCGTGTTCTCGCTAACGAGGACCTCATTCAACACTCCCTGATTCAACGTGATCCGGAACGTCGTTCCCTTTCCCGGTGCGCTGCGCTTCACAAAGATCTTGCCGCCGTGGTACTGCTCGATGATGCGTTTGCTCAATGAGAGACCAAGACCCCAGCCGCGCTTCTTGGTGGTGAAGCCGGGTTGGAAGACCGTGCGGTGCTGCGATTGGGGCATGCCCTTGCCGCTGTCGGTGACATCGATGTGTACCTGGTTGCCTTCGGGGATGATCTCCAGTTCGATGGAGCCTTCGCCTTCCATGGCGTCGATGGCGTTGCGGATCAGGTTCTCGAACACCCAGCTGAAGAGCGCGCGGTTCAGCGGAACCAGCATGTCGGGGTCGGCGGGTTGCACGACTTCGATGCGCACGCGACCGGGCAATCGCGGACGCAGGTAGAGCACCGTGGCGCGCAAGGTGTGGTAGAGCTTTTCGGAGGTGAGGTCCGGCGCGGATCCGATCTTGCTGAAGCGTTCGGTGATCACTTCCAAGCGATCGACATCCTTGCGCATCTCGGTGATCGCCTCGGGGTTCTGGTCCTTCAGCAATTCCATCCACGCCATCAACGAACTGAGCGGCGTGCCGAGCTGGTGTGCTGTCTCCTTCGCCATGCCCACCCACACCTGGTTCTGTTCGGCGTTGCGGAAGATGCTGAAGAGCGCGTAGGCCACGATCAGGAAAAGGCCGAGGATCACGAGCTGCACGTATGGGAAGTAGCGCAGCTGGGTGATCACCAAGGACTCCTCGTAGAAGATGTAGTTGCGGCCTTTGCCAGGCAGGTCGATCGCGATGGGCTTGTTCGCTTGCTCCATGGTGCGGATGCGCGCTTGCATGGCCGAGCTGTCCCGCATCACCGCCGGTTCGATGTGACCCGATTCGATGATGTGCGTGCGCGTGCTGTCCGTGTAGATCACCGGCACGGCGGCGGTGCTCATCACCGTTTCGGAGATGAAGGAGCGGATGATCCCGTCCATCACATCCTGCAATTCGGTCACCACTTTCGAGTCCTTGTAGTGCAGGAGTTGTTTCTCCACTCCCGGCACGGCGATCTCGATCGGTGGATGCAGCGCGGCCATCGCGTCGATCTCCTGTGCCAACCTTTCCGGGTCGTTGATGATCGCCGGATCCACGTTGCGGTCGATGAGCTTGTGCTTCTTCGTATCGGTGATGATCACCGGTACCGTGGTGTTGTCGCTCACCACGCGCAGGTAGAACGAGAAGTCGGTGTCGGCGCTGCTGCCCAAGCGCTGCATGGCTTCGGCGAGCAGCTGCACTTTCTTGCGCTCCTCCTCACGCAGCCGTTCGAAGAGCCGCTCGGTGTAGTTCACCAGCTCGGCGCGGTTCTGCACAGCTTCGGCCCAGAGTTGCACCTTGCGTCGCTCCTCGAAGCGCACGCGTTCCACGATGCGGTTGCTGTACCACAACGAGGCGCCCACGATCAGCATGGCCACTACGGCCAAGGCCAATTTCCAGCGCTGTTTGCGGGAGTACAGATCCATGCGTCGGGGTGAAGTTCGCGATCGTTACGGAACCACGCGGCCTATCAGCGGTCAATGGTCGCTTTTCGAGGGCACTATTGCTCCAGCTCGAAGGTGGCCTGTTCCTCCGGTTCCGGTTCCTTGAACAAGCGTCCCAGCCCCTTCTTCTCGCGGCCCTTGGTGCTTTGTGCACCGGCGGTCGGCAGGGTATCCGTGCCTTCGGGCAACACTTCGAAACGCGGTGCAGCCGGGTCTCCTTTCGGTGTTCCGCTCTTCGGCTCGGTCTTGCCCTTGAACAGGCCCAGCTCTTCGCGGAGGATCTGTTTCAACTCCTGCTTCTGTTCTTGGAACTGTTGTTTCCGCTTGGCCGCGGCCATGGCTCCATCGTTCCCGAACTGCGGGTCGCTGGTGGTGCCGTACATGTGCAGGAAGATCCGCATGCCCGTGCCGTCGTCCACCACAGGGCCGAATTCATCCTGACTGCTGGCCGTGCGGAACAGATCGCTCAGGCGAAAACTCAGGTGGTGGTCGATGCGGTCGTCGAACCAATGTGTGCCGCTGAGCTCGATGTCCATCACGGTGCTGCTCACCAACATCTGCGGAATGTGTACCGCGCCATCGCGGATCTCGATCTGGTTCTCCAGCTTCGCGAAGCGCACATCGCCGAGGCGTTGCCGTAATTGCGGAATGTCCACGAAGGGGGCCACCAATTTGTTCTTCTGCAAGTGATCGGCGACTTCCAGCAAGGGCGCATGGCCTTTGATCGCGCCATTCTCCACGCCGATGTCGATCACGCACACGAGACGTTGCATGTCCAGCTGCATGCTCGGGGAGAGCGGTGCGTTGAAAGCGACCTCGGCATGCGTGCGACCGCTCAAATGCTTGCTGCCGATGAAGTCCTGACCGAAGTCCTGGAACTCGCGGAAGAGCTGTGTGAGGTCGATGTCCTTCAATGTGGCGTTGATGGCGAGCGGATAGGCCGATCCGTTCCCATGCGTATCCAGTTCCAGGTTGCCGCTTACGGTGCCCGATGCACTTTGGAAGGTGACGGGGGATACGCGCAGCACGCGGTCCTTCATGCGCACGGTTCCGCGGATGTCATCGGCGACGAAGTCCTCGAACACGAGCTGATCCACCTTCACCTGCAGGTCCATCTCGATCGCTGCTGGAAGGCGCAAGCTGTAATCCTTGGCATCGGCCGAGGCATCTTCGCTGCGGATCAACGCGGCGAGGTCGATGTGCGGCGAGGAGGCCTTCGCTTCGATCACCAAGCGCTGGTCGTCGAAGAGCAGGTAGGGCATCAGGTTGCGCAAGGTGCCGCTCAGCTCGATGGGGCTCTGTTGGAATTGCAGTTTCAAGCCCTGCACCGTGGCATCGTTGCCGTGTACCGCGAGGTCGGCATCGAGGTGTTCGATCCGGTGCCGCACGCCTTTCAGTTTCAAGGTGGCATCACGCAACGCGACGTTACCCCCGACCGCCAAGGCACGCAGGTCCTTGGGTCGGATGTCGCCGACATCGCGGAGCTTGCCTGTCATGTGCAGCTCGGTCTTCAGGCGGCCGCTCACTTGCTCAAGGGTATCCACCTGGGCGAAGCGCAAGAGTTCGGCCAGGCCGATGTCCGCTTTCAGGTCAGCCTTCACCGCGGCGTTGGTGAGGCCGTTGCTCTGCCAGTTGCCACTGAGGCTGCCGCCCGCGCTCTTCGCCGAGAAGCCCTTCACCACCAATTTGCTCGGGGTGCCGTTGGGCGTCAACTCCAAGGCCAGCTCGCCGAACACATCGGTGAAGGTGGCGCCGCTGCGGGCCTCCTTCAACTTGCCCTTGATCACCTTGGCACCCACCGACAGCGACGGACCACTTTGGATAGGCCCCGCATAATGGATGGCGAGGTCCACTTCGCCGCGCATGGTGTAGCGGCTCATTGCGGTCGTCATGCGCTGCGGCAACAAGGCCACGGCATCACCGAGGTCCAGGCCCAACCCGTTGGCCCGCAGGTCCAGCATAGTGCCCTTGTCACTTTCGGTCACGGCCATGGTCAGTTCCAAGGGCACGCTGCCGCTCAACACCTCGCCCTTCGTGATCCGGAACAACGCATCGGCGCCGCCGAAAGCCAAGTTCAACCGCAGGTGGGCCTGTCTGTCGGCCAGCATCAGTTCGTCGGCGTTCATCCACGAGAGCAGGTGGGCGTCGCCGTTCAGCGTCAGTTCGTTCAGCTCTTCGCTGAAGCGGCCGGTCAGGACGAGCTGCTTGCTCTCGGTGGTCACCGCCAGCTTCGAACGGTCGTCGCGGTAGCGCACGTGCAGGTCCTTGAAGCTCACCTTCTCCAAGTTGATCGGCGACGATCCGGTGGCCGTGCTATCGGTCTTCCACACCAGGTAGTTGCCGTTGCCATTGCCGTCCAGCGCGGGGTACAGCCGTACCTGCACACCGTGGATCTCTTGCACGGTGTAGCTGCCTTGGAACAGGTCCCACAGGCTGAATTCCAGAAAGAGCTCCTTGGCGTAGAGGAGCGTATCCGGCGTTGCGTCATCGGTACGCACCTCCATGGCGAGCACATCGTGTAGTCGCATGCTGGCCTGTGGAAAGCGCGCCACCAGCGTCAGGTCCATGTCGCTCACCGTCACCGGGGCCTTCAGCTGCATGTTCAAGGCGCCCACCAGCTTCACTTTCACCTCCGTCTCGTACACGCTGGCCAGCACCACCAAGGCACCGAAGCCCACCACCACCAAGGTAGCGAGCACAAGAAGCGCGTTGCGGAGTCGACGTAGCATGGGTAAGCTGCGAAAGGTATCCCGGTGGTACAAGGCCTAACGGCAAAACCCGTGCTGTTCGTTCACAGGGGGGTGTTAGGGGGCATTTCACCAGCTATCTTTGGTGGGATGACCAAGGCCAAGGAGAAGATCACCATTTCGCGGAAGCTCAGTGCCGAGGGCGAAGCCATGAACATGGCTTTCAAAAAGGCTACGAAGCGTGCTACAAGTGAAGCGTTCACTGTGCGAAAGACCATTCTAGTTGAACGAGGCGGATGGTTGGTCCGCGTTCGTCAGGATGGTAGAGTTTGGCGCAGGGTGAAGAAGTTGCAACCCGTCGAGATCCCGAAGGGTCAGGTGTGAATGGGTCGCCAACCGCGATTACGGGTGTTCGCTGGG
>Ga0075163_10009966_pt1 | contig 12444 bp, 13 predicted proteins | sample JI1023141ADNA_FD_71478 | JGI IMG/M metagenome (GOLD analysis project Ga0075163, IMG submission 71478) | Wastewater effluent complex algal communities from Wisconsin, to seasonally profile nutrient transformation and Carbon sequestration -... | ecosystem: Engineered > WWTP > Effluent > Algae...
ATGAGGCCGGACACTGATGGAACAGGCCGTTTATCGCCGCATGGCCGACGTTCAGGACCTGCACTGGTGGTATGAAGGCCGGCGCGCCATTCTGTCTTCATTGATCAAGACACTGAACCTTCCGAAAGATATTGCCATCCTCGAAGCCGGATGCGGCCCCGGTGCCAATCTGCGCATGCTGTCTTCCTTCGGTAATGTCTACGCCTTCGACATTGATGATTTTGCCGTTCATCACGCGCGTGAAAATTCCGGTGTTGCCTCTGATCACATCCAGATTGGATCATTACCATCTTCTATTCCTCATAAAGGCCCCTTCAACCTGATCGGCGCTTTTGATGTGATCGAACATGTCGAACAGGACCTTGAGAGCCTGATCGCCCTTAGAAAACTTTTGAAGCCCGGTGGATATGCCGTGTTTACGGTTCCGGCGTTTCCCTTCCTGTGGTCGGCGCACGATGTCGCCAACCACCACAAACGCCGTTACAGGAAGAACGGGTTTCGCAATATCCTTTTCGCTGCCGGATACGACGTCACGTTCATCTCCTATTACAATACATGGTTATTCCCGGCTGTCGTTCTGGCGCGTTTCCTGAAAAAGATTCTGGGCATCAAGGACACCCCCGATGAAAGCCTGTTTCAGGGCAATAATCTTCTGAACCGATTGCTGCGCGCCTTGTTCGCGAGTGAGCGTCATTTGATTTCGGCGCGATGCGGACTTCCTTTCGGTGTTTCGATTATCGCCCTCTGCCGCAACCCCGCCCCTTAATGTTATCGCAAATCCTGCGGCCAGCGTCTTGTCCGGACCAATTTTTGACGCTTCGTTCATACGATTTCTGGTAATATGGCGAACGGTCCATAGGGCGTGCACAGTTGCACCAGTCACAGAGTTTGGGGTTCACGGACATGAACAAAATCGTAGTTACCGGCGGCGTCGGATTTATCGGCTCGCATATTGTCGAGATGCTGCTGCGGAAATACCCGCATGCCAATATCACGATCCTCGACAAGATGACGTATGCCAGTGACATTCGTAACATTCTGGCGCTGGTGGACGATCCTCGCCTGAATCTGATTGTCGGCGATGTCTGCGACATGAACACATGCATGCGCGCGGTTATCAACGCCGACCTTGTCATACATGCCGCAGCTGCAAGCCATGTCGATAATTCATTCGGGAACTCTCTGGAATTTACCCGCTCAAACACGCTAGGCACGCACTGCCTGATCGAGGCCTGCCGTGTCTTGGGTGTACCCCGCATCATCCATGTCAGCACGGATGAGGTTTATGGAGAGGTCAAGGAAGGGTCCGCGGATGAGAATGCGCCGCTGAAACCGACGAACCCCTATTCCGCATCCAAGGCCGCCGCCGAAATGATCGTTCACGGCTATCTGCAGTCGTTCAAAATTCCGGCATTGATCCTGCGTGCCAACAACATCTTTGGCATTCGACAATACCCTGAGAAAATCCTGCCGCGTTTTATCACGCTGCTGATGAAGGGGGAAAAGCTGACACTTCATGGCGACGGAAAAAACATCCGCCACTACCTATCAGCACATGACCTGATGAACGCCCTGATCGTTCTGATTGAAAAAGGCCAGATCGGCGAAACCTACAATATCGGGACGGTCGAAGAATACGAAAATATCGAAGTGGCAAAGATGATATGCGACCTGTTTGGCCTGAACCATAAAGACCACATTACATTCGTTACCAACCGCCCGTTCAATGATGCGCGTTACGCCGTCAACTGGGACAAGATATCCCGGCTCGGCTGGAAACCGCAATCCAGTCTGCGTCAGGAACTTCCGGAAATGGCACGATGGTATGCTGGAAATTTTGATCGTTATGGAGACGTGCAATCCATTGTCAGACGCCCCCTCGCTGCCGCCGCAGAATAAGACGGAGATATTTGAATGAGCCAAACGACCTCTGCGCCGTCCGGCAACGGTACAATTATTTTTTATATCAGCGCTCTGCTGACAGGCGCGCTCTATGCGTGGTTCAAGGTCCACTATAATGCTGTCATCACTGCCGACTCCCTGTGGCTGACCGAAGCCGCCACACGGTTTCTGCACGGCGAAAAAATGAGCGATTCATATTTTGATGCCAATCCCCCGCTCAGTGTGCTGCTCTATATTCCGCCAGCGCTGGTCGCCGCCAGCGGACTGCTGACCGTCTATCACGCGATTTTCTTCTACACCCTTGCCCTGCTCGGTTTTTTCAGTTTCCTGACATACAAGCTGATCCGGCATATACCGGGAAGCGATTCCATTACGGCGCTGATCGTCGCATCCGGGCTGATTATCGCCAACACAATCCAGACATCGGTCAGTTTCTCCGAACGCGATCAAATCCTCGGGATGGCGTTGGTCCCCTTTGCCCTGACACAGCTTTTTATGACCTGCCAGTGGCCCATGCCGGGCTGGCTGAAGCATACAACGCTGGTTTTTGGGGCGGTTCTTATCCTGATCAAGCCTCACCATGGCCTGTTGCCCACCCTGATCCTGTTGCACCGGGCATGGAACCAGAAGCGGATCAGCCTGTGGAAGGACGCTGATTTTCTTTATCTTGCCGGTGCCGTTATCATTTACCTTGCCGTCTGCATGACATTTTTTAACGACTACATTCGCAATATCCTTGTGGACGCGCCTTACCTGTACCTTGCTGATTTCAAGCTGAAAATTCTGGCGCGCGGCGGCTATTACGCCCTGATCATCACCATCGCCATGCTGTCCGGGATGCTGCTGAAACGATCATCATGGATTGCTACATTCTTTTTCCTGTGTGCGATTGCCAGCCTGATTCCGTTCGTCACCCAGATGTGGGGGTTCCATTATCATTTGCTCCCCGCCATTTCGTTCTTTACCTGCGGTCTGGCGTTATTGTTCAGGGACTCTCTGCTGAAGATCATGAATATCCGTTCTGCAGCCTTCGCGGGCATGCTCGGGCTGCTGGTGTTTTCATTCGTCACACGCCCGCTGCTGAGCCAGTTCCCCACGCATGAATCCTATCTGGCCATGCCCCTGACAAAGATCGTATCGGAGTGCGAAAAACCCTGCCCGTTCTTTATTCTGAATGATTCAATCGAAATCACGCACCAGACCGCCGTCTATACAGGCCAGACATGGGCATCCCGGTTCCCGTCGTTCTGGTTCCTGCCGGGCATTTATAGACCCGACAGCCGCCTGACAGATGAGCAACGGCTCGCCTATCAAAAGAAATACGCCCGTATGGTTGTCGAAGATCTTGCCCGTTACAAACCTAAGCTTGTCATTCTGGGTGAATTCAAGATCGCACCGGAAGAAAACGTCGACTGGAACCAATTTCTGGGCGTCGATGACCGGTTCAAGTCGGAATGGTCGCATTACACACACACCGGCCAGATCGAACTGGACCAGCGGATCTACTTCACGGGAACAAAGATGGACAAGCCCCTGCCGCGGACGTACCAGATATACAAAAGATCTCGTGAATAACCCCGATATTTATCATAATAACAAGCTTCTGATGCAGAAAATTAATTCCGCGTTATCGTTTAACGCGATATGATCAAGCTTGGGTGTAATCCCGTCTTTTTAGCCTGCCTTCCGTCCGGAGACATTACTTCATGAGTACTGAGAATAAGCTTCTTCCTGATCCGAACAAGAAATACCGCCTGATCACACGAAGCGACATGGACGGGCTTGTCTGCGGCATCATCATGAAGGATCTGGGCCTGATCGACGACATTCTTTTTGCTCACCCGAAAGACATGCAGGATGCCGTCGTCGAGGTCAGCGACCGCGATATCACGACCAACCTGCCCTACGTCAGCGGCGTTTTCATGTGCTTCGATCACCATGCGAGTGAAATCGAACGCATGGGGAAAAAACCTTACAACCATATCATCGACATTTCAGCCCCCTCTGCGGCGCGCGTTGTCTATAATTATTTTGGTGGAAAATCCAATCCGAAACTGGCGCACATCGAAGAAGAGATGATGGCCGCTGTCGATAAGGCAGACTCCGCCGCCTTTACACGGGAAGATATTCTTGACCCGCAAGGATGGGAATTACTGAGTTTCATCATGGATTCCCGCACCGGGCTGGGCCGTTTCCACAATTTCAGCATCTCGAACTTCCAGCTCATGATGAAGCTGATCGACTATTGCCGCGAACATCACTCGATTGAGGAAATCCTGTCGATCCCCGACGTCAAAGAACGGGTTGATCTTTACCACACGCAGGCGATCAAGGCTCGCCAGCAGATTGAGCGTTGCGCCGTGGTTCACAAGAACCTTGTCGTTCTTGATCTGCGGGATGAAGACCAGATCTGGGCCGCCAACCGTTTTGTTATTTACGCACTTTTCCCCCACTGCAATATCTCGATCCATGCCTTGTGGGGCAAAGGCCGCCTGAACACAGTATTCGCCACAGGAAAATCAATCCTTAACCGCACCAGCCGCACCGACATCGGCAGCCTCATGCTAAAATATGAGGGTGGCGGCCACCAGGCGGCGGGGACCTGCCAGATCGAAAATAATAAGGCCAAACAGGTTCTGGAAGAATTAATCGCTCAGATTAACAAGGATGGCTAGGAGCTATCCTGTCATCGTCTGGTTCCGGCAGGATTTGCGGCTTGCCGATAATCCTGCCCTGACCCATGCGGTAAAAAGCGGCGCACCCGTCATTCCCGTTTATATCCTCGACGACATCTGTTCAGGACCATGGAAAATGGGCGGCGCCAGCCGCTGGTGGCTTCATCACTCCCTCAACAGCCTGAACGAAAGTCTTTCCGGTAATCTCGCCTGTTTTCATGGCGACGCACGCATGGTTATACGCGATCTTTGCGCGGCCACAAAAGCTTCAGCCGTTTACTGGAACCGCTGCTATGAGCCATGGCGCATCCAGCGCGATACCGATATCAAATCCATGCTGGACGAAAACGGGATCACCGCCGAAAGCTATAACGCCAGTCTTTTGTTCGAACCATGGACAATCAAAAAGGACGATGGCACGCCATACAAGGTTTTTACGCCTTTCTTTCGTCGCGGGTGTCTGGGGTCAGCTAAACAGCCGCCTGATCCGCTACCCGCGATCCGCAAGATCGATTTTGCTCCCCGCCCCCAAGACTCTCTCAGTGTGGATGCGCTTGAATTGCTGCCCCGTCATCCGCAGTGGGATAAAAAAATGGATTGTCACTGGTCCATCGGCGAGCCTGGCGCAAAAAAGAGGCTGGATGCCTTTCTGGATCATGGCCTGAAAGGTTACAAGGAAGGCCGTAATTATCCGGCACTCGATCATGTTTCACGTTTGTCGCCGCATCTCCATTTCGGTGAGGTATCGCCCCGTACAGCCTGGCACAAGGCCCGCGCGTGCATGGTCGCTGACCAAGCGGAAACTGACGGCGACTGTTTTTTAAGCGAACTGGGCTGGAGAGAATTTTCCCATAGCTTGCTTTATTACAACCACGATCTGCCAACAAATGCACTACAGACCCGATTCAACAACTTCCCTTGGGCGCGCGATGATAAAGCTCTTGACCGCTGGCAGCGCGGCGAAACCGGGTACCCGATTGTGGATGCCGGTATGCGCGAACTGTGGGAAACGGGATACATGCACAACCGCGTCCGCATGATTGTCGGATCATTCCTTGTAAAGGATTTGCTGCTGCACTGGACCGACGGCGAAAAATGGTTCTGGGACTGCCTGGCCGATGCCGACCTCGCCAACAACGCCGCCAGCTGGCAGTGGATCGCCGGATGCGGTGCCGATGCCGCCCCCTATTTCCGTGTTTTCAACCCTGTCGGACAAGGTGAGAAGTTTGACCCCAAGGGTGAATATGTGCGGCGTTTCATTCCTGAAATTGAAAAACTGCCCGACGACCTGATCCACAAACCATGGGAAGCGCCAGACCTGATCCTGAAGGGTGCGGGAATCTCGCGCGGCAAAACATATCCATTACCCATGGTCGATCATAAGGCCGCACGGGAACGCGCGCTGACCGCCTTTCAGAGTACAAAGCTCTAGGACTTTTTCATCAGCCTGTCCATCCAGTATGATGGTCTTAAATACCCGACAAGATAACGCGGTTTCGGATCGACTGTGAATGCGACAGGACACGGATCGCCGTAATCTGTATGCGACATCACCTTCCCGTCATCGGAAAACATGACGGCACTCATCCCTTGTCCGTTCATGGTCACGCCATCGATTTCATAAGTCGAAAACCACCGCAGATATGCGGTCTGTCCCTCGCGCCCCCATGCCATATCACGCACGGTAATCTTCAACTCACGCACCCGTGAAAAGCGGTTGCGGAATAACGCAATAATATCATCGACACCACGCACATCGCGCTTGGTATCAGAATAATGCATGCCCGGCACACTCAGTTTTTCCAGCAGCGGAATGCTGCGCGCCGTCATCTTTTCCAGATACTGGATATATTCCTCAAGCGGCTTTTGCAGGGCCAGCGCCGGATTGATGATCGTCCTGGCTGTCGTTTCCATGGTCATGATCATGGCCTTTCATATTCAGCTGTTTCTGCTTTATCTTGGCTATCGCCCATATATAAATCTGGTCGGGCAACAAGCCGACGATTTTTGTCAGGCGCGCAAATATCCATGGGAATGTAATCTCGAAGAATCCGCCATTTAATCCGCGCACCAGTTCATCGGCAGCCTCATCGACATCCATCAGCATCGGCATGTAGAAATCGTTGCGGGCCGTCATTGGTGTTTTGACAAAACCCGGATTGATTACCTGAACCCGTATGCCTGTCCCCTTTGCCTCAACCGCCATCGCCTCCGCCAGATAAATCAATGCGGCCTTGCTGGAACCATATGACAGCGAACGCGGCAATCCGCGATAACCGGCGACACTGGCGACAATCGCCAGATGCCCTTTATCACGGGCGCGAAATTTTTTCATCAGCGGCTCGATGCAGTTTGCCGTGCCAAACACATTGGTTTCGTACTGTTCCTTGAGATGTCCGGCAGTAAATGTCTCAATCGTGTCGGGCATGTAGACCCCGGCATTCAAGATCGCCAGATCAATCGGGCCGACTTCCGTTTCTATGCGCTCGACGATATCGTTCATGACCGCCGGGTCAGTCACGTCCCCCGGATAGGAACGAACGATCCCGCCGCCGAAAATTTCAGCATGATGGACAAGGACTTCGATCTTGTCACCGGCACGGGCCGTGGCCGCCACGACCCAGCCCTCCTTGACCAGACGCAGAACCGTAGCCGCGCCAATCCCCGATGACGCCCCTGTCACCCATGCAACCTTTTTCCCGTCTGTCATCGAAACTCCCTAAAATCCAATATATTCCCCTGTATTATAAGGGTTTTTCTGCCCGGCTTTTAAGCCCAAATTAACTGGATACCGGAGAAAATAGAACATTCAGACGGATATAGGGTTCAGAGGGTTAAAAAGTATGAGAGGTTTGAATCATCCGGGGATCGACGTCGTCGATCACATGCGCGACAGCGGCATGGTCCATGAGACCATCAAAAGCCATCTGTCCGACAATCACAGGAAATTGCACAGGCGGCTGAAAGGGCTCACCCCCGCCCAGCGCCTTCCCGGCCATATTTTCGAACTGCGCACGCTTGAGGTCGCACTTGCCTATAACGATATCCGGGATCTGGGCAGCCCGGCCCAGCTTCGCCGCCTCAGCCTCGCCCGTCAGGGTATGAACACCCGGGGGAAACCGCTGGCCTCGGCATTTCATACCCATGCCCGCGAAACAGCCATGAGCGGCGGCGATGTCTGCCTTGTGGCAAAGGGGATTACAACCAAATTTGAATAATGCCATAATTCGCAATCACCCCTCTACAATGGTCTATATGTTGTCTTAAGGAGCTTCCCCAGATTATGCCGATGCCGCCCCGCATGCCCGATCACGAAGGTATTCAAATGGTCGAAACCCTGCGCCAGCGCCGGGGATATACGGATGACTGGGAAATCAACGAAGAACTCGACAACGATATTCTCTCGCGTCTCCGCATGGAAAAGGCTGAACTGAACAGGCGACTGGAAACCACGAAGCCGGAAAAGCTCGACGCCAAGGATATATCGCTCTTGCGCAAGTACGAGGTCGGGGTTGCTTATCTGGAAATCCGCAATACGCCAGACAGCCGTTCCAGCCTTGAAAAAATAGCGGCCATTGTCGGCGGCAAAACCCCCGCCGGCCAACCCACGGACTCCGCCCGCTATGAGGCCCGCCGTCAGCATGCCCTGACACCGGGACAAGATTCCCGGGTTCAGGTGCGCCATGATCATTTCACAGCCTGACGCACCCCTATCTTAAAGACAGTATTCAAAGCCGCCACAACGCTCTATTCTTATCCGCATAGAATGAGCTTGTGCCATGACTGAAACACCTGTCGAAAAACCACTCAAAATCTTCCTTGCGATCAGTGGCGCCACATTCCTGTTCGGGTTGATGAATCTGTTCGTCAAACTGGCCGCCGAACACCATGCGATTCCGCAAGTTATGTTCTTTCGCAATTTTATCGGCATGCTGCCGGTGATCTGGCTGATTATGCAACAGCGGAATACCGCGTTGTTCAAGACAAACAATTTTTCCGGCCATTTCGTGCGTGGCTTTGTCGGCTTCTTCAGCATGTGCTGCGTGTTCTGGGCCTTCAAGATGCTGCCACTGGCAAACGCGACGGCCATCCTGTTTGCCTCACCCCTGATTCTGACCAGCCTTTCCGTCGTGCTTCTGGATGAAAAGGTCGGTCCTCACAGATGGACAGCCGTCATTATCGGTCTGGCCGCTGTCCTCTTCATGCTCCAGCCCGCAAGCGGCGGCGACCCGATCGGCAGCATGATCGCGATGTGCGCGGCAATCCTGATGGCCTTTGCCATGGTATCGATCAGAAAACTGGGAAAGACCGAACATTCCCTGACGATTGTTTTCTATTTCAGCGCGTTCTGCTCTGTCATGAGCGCGTTCTGGATGATGGCCGTCTGGACACCACCCAGCGCCATCAGCCTGTTCTATCTGGTGATGACCGGACTTCTGGGCGGGGTGGCCCAGGTCTTCATGACCTATGCCTATTCCAAAGCCCCCGCTGCTTACGTCAGCGCCTTCAGCTATTTCGGGATATTGGTGGCGGCCACGCTTGATTTCATGATCTGGCACCTTGTGCCCGTCTGGCAGGTCTGGGTCGGCAGCCCCATCGTGATTGCCGCCGGCCTCTATATCGTCTGGCGTGAAACCCGTAAGAAATATGTTCCTACTGCGACCGTGGATCTGGACGGCAGCGGCACAGAACAGCCCACCGAGAAAGACAAGGCCGACAAGAAAGATGACTTCGTGATATAGGCACGTCCTCTTTATATTATGTTAAAATCAGAGGTCTGGATTTTCATCGCTTCCCGTGTCATATAACCCCCTCTAGCGTTCGAGGTTCCCATGACTTTTGTCGTCACTGACGTCTGCATCAAATGTAAGTACACAGACTGCGTTGAAGTCTGTCCCGTGGATTGTTTCTACGAGGGCGAAAACATGCTGGTCATTCACCCTGATGAATGCATCGATTGCGGCGTCTGTGAGCCAGAATGTCCGATTGAAGCGATTATCCCCGACGCCGACGCCAAGGCTGAAAAATGGGTCGAGGTGAACCGCAAGTACGCCGAGCTGTGGCCGAACCTGACCCGGGCCAAAGAGGCACTGCCCGAAGCGGAGGAGTTCAAAGACAAGCCAAACAAGTTTGAAGAATGGTTCAGCCCGAAGCCCGGTGAAGGCGATTAGGCCCGATTCTCCCCATTTCTATCCAGTGTGTTTCATAAAGGGAAACTTTTCCCGGTGGATATTTTTATCATGATTTACTTTAACTAATATACTCAACATATTGATAATAAAAGATTTGACACATGCGTATCGAAAATATTATATGGTAAATATGTAATTTTCAGGTTGAAATTTTACGAAATTTTAACTATAGTCACTCCATTCGCAATAGCGGCAAAGGTCTTCGGTCACTGCGGTGGCCGTCTCCCCAGTCTCTTCCCTCTTTATTTTTGGAAGATTGCGGCTTATCGCATTGATTTTTATAGCAGAAGGGTCAAATGATGGCAGCCAAAGCAGCAAAAAAAGTACAACAAAAAGCGCCCACGAAGAAACTCGCCGTGAAAACGACGGCAACGAAACCCAAAGCCGCCGCCGAGAAAAAGGTCGCGAAGACAAAAGCTGCAGCCCCCGCTTCCAAAAAAGTTACAACAGCGCCGAAAAAGGTCGCTGTGACAGCAACCTCCAAGAAAGTTGCTACACCGGTTAAAGAAACCAAGGCCGTAAAGGTTGCCAAGGTTGAAACTCCGGTTGTTGTTGCCAAAACGGTTGCGAAAGCAGCGCCTGTTGCCGCGAAACCTACCCTTCCGGTTCGTCAGGCCAGCATGGCACCCGTACCGCAGCGTCCGAACAGCCCGTTCAGCGCCAACCGTCCGGGCCAGCAACCCCAGCGCCAGATCATTACGACCGCTCCGAAAGCCCCGCTGAACGATAACGGCGCTGCCGTTTCCTTCAAGGTTGGCGATGCTGTCGTTTACCCGGCTCACGGCGTGGGCGTTGTGGAGAATATCGAGACGCAGACCATCGCCGGTATGGACGTCCAGCTGTACGCGATCCGTTTTGAAAAAGACCGTATGTGCCTGAAAATCCCGGTTTTCAAAGCCAAGTCGTCCGGCCTGCGCAAGCTGTGCTCGACTGACCGCCTGAAAGACGCGATGAAAACCCTGCAGGGCCGCGCCAAGATCAAACGCACCATGTGGAGCCGCCGCGCCCAGGAATACGAAATGAAGATCAACTCCGGCGATCCGGTATCGATCGCTGAAGTTCTTCGTGACCTGAAACGCAGCAACGACGACCATGAGCAATCCTATTCCGAGCGTCAGATTTACCAATCCGCGCTTGAGCGTCTGGCCCGCGAAGTTGCCGCTGTTCAGAAAATCACTGAACTGCAAGCCGCAGAACAGCTGGAAAAAATGCTGGGTAAGCTGGCTGCCGCTTAATTTCATAGACTTATCAGAGTTATATACTCCAATCCTAAGAACCCGCTCTCGTAGCGGGTTCTTTCTTTATGATCTACAATGATTTTTTAACGACAATTACTATACTACATTGATTTGACTTATATTTTTGAATGAAACCATATTGTTTCGCCGAAGCTTTGCAGTAGAATTAATTAGATTCTGGGAAGTTTCCCATCTCTGCCCGCCTCTTAACCTGATTTCATCAGGACTGGTTTTCCGTGTTTCACACAGCCGCATGCAATAACAGCACTGATCCGCGCTTTGCCCTGATGGGCAAGCCGCAGCGCATATGGGCGATTGCAGCCATTCATGGCGAAGCCCGTCGGCTGATGACCCTGCACGATCTACTGCTGCCGATGGTGCGCCCGGGCGACCGGATTGTCTATCTGGGCAACTATGCCGGTCATGGTTCCGACCCGGCGGGCACAATCGACGAGATTTTAACCTTCCGCCGGATGGTCCTGTCCCTGCCCGGGATGATGGCGGGTGACGTTTCCTATCTCAGGGGAAGCCAGGAAGAGATGTGGCAGAAGCTGCTGCAGGTTCAGTTTGCGCCCAACCCCGCCGACGTTCTGGAGTGGATGATCGGCAATGGGATTGGTCAAACTCTGGCATCCTACGGTATTGATCCCCAGCGCGGGTTGATGGCCGCGCATGAAGGCGTCATGAGCCTGACCAAGTGGACCGGACATATCCGTGAGACCGTACGCCGCCACCCCGGCCACGATATATTTTCGACACACCACCGCCGCGCGGCCTATACCAGCGAACAAACGGAATACCCGATGCTGTTCGTCCATAGCGGTCTGAATGCCGGGCGCCCCCTGCATGATCAGGGCGACAGTTTCTGGTGGGGCGGCAAAGATTTCGAGAGTATCCAGACCCCTTATGCCCCCTTCCAGAAGGTCGTCCGGGGGTTTGACCCCGAGAAAAAAGGCCTGCATATCAATTGTGTAACCGCCACGCTGGACGGCGGCTGCGGCTATGGCGGGGCGCTGGTTTGCGCAGGGATAACCCCGATGGGTGAAATCTTCGAACTCATTGAAACTTAATGATTTTTTCCGATTGTGGCAATTTTGTACCCACATGAAAAAAATTTAATGAAAAAACCCCTACTTGGCCTATTTTCTGACACAATTAGGATGCTAAACTAGTCAGTGTAGTTCCGAACCAAATCGCTTTTTAAGGGTTGGTATACGGAGACAACCAAGTGACCAATGGGGGTTTATCATGGCACACATAGACGATATCCAAACCCAGAAATCCAATCTGGATTACATCCGCAATTCAATGAACGCGCCTCTGCTCGAGAAAGATCACGAGTTGGAACTGGCAACGCGCTGGCGCGATAAAGGCGACGAGAAAGCGCTGCACGAACTGGTGCAGTCTTATACACGCCTTGTTGTGTCGATGGCATCC
>Ga0075163_10009967_pt1 | contig 12442 bp, 3 predicted proteins | sample JI1023141ADNA_FD_71478 | JGI IMG/M metagenome (GOLD analysis project Ga0075163, IMG submission 71478) | Wastewater effluent complex algal communities from Wisconsin, to seasonally profile nutrient transformation and Carbon sequestration -... | ecosystem: Engineered > WWTP > Effluent > Algae...
AAAACTCCGTGATAAACAAGGTTATCACTACCACAAGGCTTCAAATGTATTTGAAAAAAAATACACCTGATGCCGAAGCTAGTTAATGCACTTGCGCTTTGGACTCCATTGGACTTCACGCTTGGACGTACATTGTATCGTCATAGAAATAGAATAGAATACCGCGTTTATATATAAAAAGTCCTAGAATCCACGCATTAAGAATCTTTTAATTACCTAAAATGACAATATCCGATACTATCCATTAATGTATTGTAAATATAGTCAACACCTATTTTTCCAATTAATTTTATAAAATGACGTTTGCATCTGTGATGCATTCTTGGTCCTCTGGTATATTATGTTCATTTCAAAAATTACTTGAAAAATGGAATCCACATCCACTAGGCTTCAGTATGTTAAAATATTCATGTACACAAACTAACTTGTGACAATTTTTTTTTCCCACAACCCACGTGTCAAAAAAAATTGTGATTTTTTTAGGTGTGTACTAAAAATGCACGCGAAGCTTAAAATTCACAAATAAACAATGAAAGTTCAAATTAATGATGATTTACATTCTGTGTATGAATTATCGACCGATCAATGTCGATCGTGTAAGCTGTTGAATACTATGATGGAAGTAAATGATTCATTGGATGATGAAATAAAATTACAAAATGTGAAAGACCGAAAATTAATGGAATTTGCTATTTCATGTTTAACTCGAGCTCCAAATACTCAAAATGTTGAATATCTTCGAGTAATGTCGCAAGATATTTCGATTTGTGATATGTTTGATGTTTTTCAAGAATTGCAATGTACAGAATGGCTTGAATATGTAAGTACGTTGTTAGTTGAAACAATGAAGGAGTGTGATATTACCAAATTAAAAACGTTGTTTGATGTTGGACCGTATATTAGCGAAGCTGAAATATTGCGTGATTAAGTTTGTGTGTTTGTGTACAAAAAAAACAATTTTTTTTCTTGTTTTAAATGAAAAGACGTGCTGCTAAAAATTTAGATAATGTAATTGTTCGAAAAACCACAGAAGCTTGTGTATTGCGTTTAAGTTTTAAGTTTGTTTGGAATGAAATGCTTTCAAAATATTCAGATAGTGAATTTGTACTTCAAAGTGACCCAGAACATCGGTTTGTAATGACCTGGTTAGACCCGCTAGATTTATCTAATATTAAACATGTGAAAAACATAGAGGAAGTTAAACCGCTTTATAACCTAGAATATCACGTGTCTGGGTTATTAAGTCGTGATCAATGGAATCGTATATATTCATTGATAAAAAGTATAGTTGTAGTCAAGGATGCACTTATTTCATTTGAAACGGATGGAAATCATTTACCATACTTGAAATTTTATTGTTCAGAGATTCATTCATCTCAGGCAAAGAAAATTTTGGAATTATTCCCAGAAATTGAGTTGAGTTCGATTGTTGCAAATCATTATATTCTTACAACGGTCAGACTTGTTTCTTAAAAAAAAATGTAACTTGTTTTCACAAAAAAAATATGCGATTCAGAATCATCACTCGTAATCTTGGAAGAATTATTGGTGTATTAGTAATGGTTGCGTTGTTTCCATTGTTTGGATTATACGAACAGCATTGCCCAGTTTTTAATGGACGTATCTGTAATAATCATGGAAAATGTTCGACCTTATTAAATAAATGTGAATGTGATGTTCAATGGTCTGGAACTGCATGTGAATACACTCCATGTCCTGGATATGTGGCTAGTACCGGTACCGTTTGTTCAAAACTAGGTGTTTGTTCGCCGTTTCTAACTAGTGCGGATGTGCCTCAAGAATGTAGTTTGGACTGGAGTAAACCGAGTTGTGTCCAACATCTGAAAACGGTAGAACCTAATTTAATTTCATGTGTATGTTTAGCACCTTATGGTGGAAAAGCTTGTGATTTAAATCAATGTCCTTCTGATATTCAAGGTCGAGAATGCGGAGGAAATGGAAACATGTCAGTTGGATATATTCGAAATAATACGGTAACGGGAAGTGGATGTCAATGTACATCATCATTTGGTTTTATGCAATTAAAAACATCAATTCCTGTATATACCATTTCCCAGATAAAGGATTTGAACTTTTTCAAACGTGGATTATGTGGGAGTGTTCAAATTAGTACATTGGGGAAAACAGAATTCCGTCAAAATGATTACCAATGTTATTGTGATTCCCAGCATTTCGGACCAGTTTGTGAGTTTGGTGCATGTCCAGAGGTTAATGGAAAAATTTGTAATGATCGCGGACATAAAAGATTAGGATCTGGGTTTAGAGAAAATGTTACATTTACACAACAAGTACCAGATAATTGCCATCCAATTTGTAAATCTGGGTATTATTTATTTGAAAATAAATGTGTACCAAAGCCTTTGATATCGAATTCTTGCCCAGAGAGTAGACCATACAGATGTACAAGTGGTGAGTGTGTTCCGGAATCTCCGAGTTATTGTGCATTTAATTATGAATATGGGTATCATTCTTTACCGCATTTAATACAACCCAATTGTATTACAAATCCTGCAAAATGTGGAATAGATGCAGTAACCGATAATGTGGAGCTTGTGTCAATTAATCCAATATCGATAGAGTTTAGTGATCGATTAGTTTATTGGCATATACAGGTCTACAATGCAAGTCATTACCCATTTGACATTGTAGTTCAGAAGAAATACTACACGCGCGTCACTGAGCCTGGAATTTATGAAGGTATTTTGCCTGATCAAACTCGAGATGAGTGGGAATTAGATGCATTTATTGGAAGTGAAATTGTTCAAATTTTACCTATTGGAACACATGATGTATTATTGTACAAAACAACGAGTAATTTTAATTTAGAACTGAATTCGTATGTACGTATAGGCTTTGAAAATGTGATACAAGTTACAACCATAGAATATAGTGAAGTAATTCGAACAAATTCTAGTAATTATCTAGCTGTTGTTGTAGCATATCAAATATACATTAACAATGATGGACTACTTGTTGATTATAGTGTATGCCAGTCAAATATTATATTCTGTATGTGGTATGGAATGGAAATGCAATCAGCATCTGGTACATTTCTATGTAAAAACGGAATAAATGGCGATTATTTCTTGTCAGGTGAGGTTTGTGCACAGACTTGGGATAATGTTCAACAAATTGATGTAGCATATCGTGGTAGATCTAGGATTGCATTTGCGCCGGATTTAATAAATGTGTTGTCAGAACGTGTACTTCAAATACTTGTTTTGAACCGTAATACTAGTTCTACAATAGTAGAGTTTAAATCTCAAATTCAACCGTTGACCTCGTTGTTTGTGAATTTAACAAATCTTAAATTTTTTACAATGGAAGATATTGGATTACCTTGTATTTGTCCAGGCAGTGATGATGTACTTGGAAATCAAACAGCTCAAAATGTCTATTATTTCAACACACGTTTTGAATACCCTACTGTTCCAGGTGAGCGTGGTGTGTTTAAATATGTATTGTACGGTGATGTTATTATTTCAAGAGGTACACTTGTGTCCATAACACCACCACTATTCACAGAAATAGAATCTTTGCAAAATTATGAATATGTAGATTCAAGACTTATATCTAACCGCGAATATTCATTAGGTAGAGCTAATTGTCCATTTTCATCAGCTCGATCGAATGTTGGAGGTTGTGACTCAATTAAATTAAGTACTCTAACAGATGGAATAGTAACATGTACATGTTCATATCGTGACCCCGAATATTGTGATTGTATTACGGAATATGGAGATAGTGAGCGAATGAAGAATGTATTTAATGCGAGTCTATATGCAAATACTATAACCTGTAAATACCACCCAAATATTGGACAAAATATTGTACCGGAAGAATCCGTTGATAGCAGCGAGTTTGTTAAAATATTCAGGACGACGCAATTTCCTATTAGTATTCGAGGTGGAAACGTGACTGTATTTTATTCGACTGATGATGGAGTTTCATGGTTTGAATTACAAACTGAACTTGTCATTGATGAATATCGAATTGTGACTTATATTGGAGGTGATGTTTTATTTTTTAAAATTGAGTTTGATAGTTTAGCAGAAATCAAATGGGTATCGTATGGATTTCCAAACATGGCTAATAAATACATATTGTCTAGTTCAAATCATGAAATGGTTCATAACATTGAATGGAATTCAAACACATATTGGGAATCCTCGGACTTGGATGGTGACCCGTATGTAATTTACCAATACAACCATACTACCTATGTAACTGGTATTTTATTAGAATTTGATACATTAGGTGTGTATATTCAAGATAGTTTAATATTAAGTGCTAGTGCTGAAGTATTGGTTAAATATGAAAATTCACCTTGGAGTGTAATTGATATTGTTACGGATGCTGTAGCGAATGGTAGTTCAGTTTGGTTTTTAGATGTGAACTCATGGATTGATGCAATTCAAATACGTTCTGTATACAAAATGCGTATTCGTCAACTTCAAGTATTTACAAATCAAAATTGTCCAAATGGTATTCGAATTATTCCCAATGATGTTGAAGTTAGCGTGTTACAATTAAAATCGTCACTTGAATATTCAAACGTTACATGTACATGTGTAGACTCCTGTATTGTTAATAATATGAATGTTGCAGGTGATGGGTATTGTAATGATATATTATTTAAAACAATGGATTTATCAAGTCCCGAACCTGTTGTAGTGACTGATATAGTTTTGTCAAATTTATTTGTTACATCAATTGTATTTGACAATGCGACGTTAAAACGGTGGAACTTTTTTGATAATTTGACATATGCAAGCTTGAATTTTTCAAATAATGCTGTTATTGAAAATGCATTGTGGATATATGTGCAAAATAGTACAAATGTTACGGTAGAATGGAATAAAATTAATTCGGTGTTGGTTTTTGAATGTAATATACAAGATGATCAGGTGAGTATCTGTCAAAATGTCACAGTTCCTGGAAGATACCCAGATTATGTATATGATTTAAGCTGTGCCGCAGGATTTGATTGTACAGATTGTGGAAGTAGTAGTCGTAAATCTAAATTGAGTCCAGAAGCTAAATGTGTTCAAATTAGAAATGTATCATCATTAGACTTTACGCTGAATGAGTTGGTCGATTTGGTAAATGTGAAAGATATTACTATTTATGTAAATATCACAAGAACACTAAGTAAAATTTATGTGGATTGTCCTTGGAAATCTTTTTGTTCAGATGGAACATGTCAGCGATATTGTCCAACTGCTTTATACAATTGTGATGGTGATGGTTGCGTTCGAAATTCCTTATTAGATAAAAGATACAAATGTGCATGTGAAGTTGGATGGGGTGGCGCAGAATGTACATTACATGAATGTTTACCAGGTGATCCGTTAACTGGACTTGTGGATCCCCATGCTTGGTGTGCAGTAAACGGACCTGGACCATTAAAAGTAAAACCTCCATTTTCTCAAGTGTTGCCGATTAAACGGGGCTTTTCTACGAGTGAAATTGAAGTCATGAACCGTCGCGGGCGTAGTCAGATTAGTAATTTAGATGTTCGTTGGGACTATGTACAAAGTAGTCATGCACCATACGGTCAAGCTATTTTAAGATATTACATGGAAGGAAATAGAATGATTTATACAACATGTCCGTTTTTAATTCGTGATAAAATGGGCATTCTTAGAAATGTAGAAGATTTGGTATTATCAAGAAAAAATGGATTTCCACATGAAGTTGATTTGTGGCGACCACTAATGATTCCATCTGGTGAAACTGCATTTATTACATTATCAAAAGTAACAGAGTATGATGCTGCACCATATCGTTGTCCAAATACTGGTGAATGTGTTGCACATTCGACCGCATGCGATCCAAATGCTGTAATGTGTAATGGAAATGGTGTAGGACTTGTTGATGGTACATGCGAATGCTATCCGGAATGGCAAACTTGGTTTCAAACAGATACGGAAACAGAACGCGCTAGAGTTCCATATAATCAATACAATCCTACACAATGGGGGTACGAACAAGAATTACCGCTTGAAATGTCATTGAGTATTTATCGTCAATCACAGTGTAATGTCCGCAATTGTTCTTATGTAGATTGTCATATTCCAAGAGGTTGCTTTCCAGGAACTCCAGAATTGGGATTTACAGATAGACTTTACACATGCCAAACTGGATTATATAAAGGCAAATGTGCACTTGATGAAGTTGCATGTACAACCGGTGAAGTTACGGAACCGCTAGTTTGTTCTGGTAAAGGTATACCTCAACGACGAGATTATCGAGATGAATACTATTGTGCATGTGGTAGTAGTAATTTAGGTGTGAATGGTGTAGCTACTGAACTATCTCATTTAGTCCCGAATGGATTCGGTGGAAACGCATGTCAATATTACGAATGCGAACGTGTCACTAAACTAGAATTTCGAAAGTTTGACCCAGTAACTGGATTGCCATATAGAAATCGAGAAGGTAGAATTGAACCTGGTCGATGGTTTGGTGGATGTAATGAACCGGCTGGCCCATCTTTTGACCCATCAGATACAAGTACAAGTTCATATCAGCAATGGTTGGCGTGTTGTCCAGAAGGGTTTGACGTCTGTACAAAAGTAGTATGTGATATTCGAAGTGTTATTGGTGTTGGTAGCGATAAGAGTGTTTGTATTCCTATTGAAGATTGTGTTGGTGATGGTCGAACACCGCAGATTTATTCATGTAATGGGCACGGAACTGCATTAAGTGACGGTACATGTAAATGTGACAAAACGGATACTTATGGATATACCTACAATTACAAGTACTTTCCATACAAAGGATGTTTTCAGAAAGTTAGATGCCAGAGTTCGAAAATTAACGGCCGAATGTGTAATCGAAAGCTTCCATGTGGAAGTTCAGACATTGAATACTGGACAGATTTTCCTCGTTTAGATTACATGGAACAACAATTGCCAATCATTGCGTCGCTTGAGGGTATTGCAATGACTAATAAATCTCTAGTACTAAGATTGTTACCAACTATGTCTCAACGTTCTAGATTGTTGTATCAAAGCTATGTAGAACTTGCTTTAGATGTTATCAATGACATTCGATCACTCGCCAGTGATGTATGTATTTACCCGAACGATACAAGAGAAAATCCGTTTGCTATGGTACCATTTAGTGAAGCTCGAGCTGTCAAATTATTACCATATGGAAAAATAATTGAACATGCATCTATTATTACATCACTGACAATTCCAAATCCAGTACTTGTCGATAATGAAATATATTTGAATTGTTCGGACACTGTATCATCTGATTCTTCTGGTGGTCCTTATGTAATTCAATTCAACTCACTAACTAAGGTTAAATTAGTACGAATATATCAACAAGGTGTTGGTCAAATAGCGATTAAATATAAAAATGAACTTGGTATAGATTTTACTATTCCTAATGATATGACAACATCCTGTACATGGTTAGAATGGATTTTTGAATCTGTTTATGAAGATTTCAATTTTCAACTTCAAGTTCCCTTTTTGTATCAAAACAAATGTCCATTCGGTGAACAAGATCCAAGTTGTAGAGAGTGGATGAAATCTTACTGTGAAGAGTTCGTACCGAATGGAGTATACAGAGATGAACCACAATCAATTGTACTACGAGGATGTTCGCCGTATTCAAGATGTTGTTCTGCGCTAACTCAAGAAGTAAATGCTGTATATAATTTAACACTTTCGTGGACTTCAGGGACATATTTGAGTGAGATTCAATTCTACGGATACGAAATTGATATTGTTCCTGTTATGCCTTCAACATTTCAAGCTGAGATTATTGAACAATTAGGTCAAAACACAACATGCCGCGATGAGTACTTTTTCATTAAATTGTTTGGTGTTCGTGGAAGTTCATTTCTTGGTAATTCAATTACACCGTACAATTATTCGCAAGCATTTGGTATTTGCGAGGCTCGGTCTGGTGTGCTACTTTCAAACAATAACGAATTAACGGGAGCTTCTGTCTGTTCAAACGGTCCATGTTTAACAAGTGGCGAAGAAATTAGCACACCTAAAAATCCCACACGTGAATTCTTCTTTAGTTCATTGGACCGTGGATGTTATCATGTGTTGAATTCCTGGTATTATGTAACTAGTACATATGACGCGGATGGTACTATGTGGAAAAGCTCTCAAGTTGTTGGTCAGGTCCCGGCAGATACGTGGTATTTGGAATTCATGAGATTGAAAATGTACGGTATTCAAAGTACTAATGCTGTGGAGGGTCGATTGCTTGAAACGCAATTCACTGGATTATGTAGAGAACCTACTATGTATGCCAAGAAATTGTTTTTTCCGGGATGTTGGATTGGTGACGTTCCATGCGCAGGAACAGCTCAACCAACTCGTAATTATTGTGAAACGTACCGAATTGAATGTGCATATTCATGTACAACCAACGTGAATCCTCAGTTTATAGTTGGTCCTTATTTATATTGGGCATCCGTTCAACATGTGTACTATTCTCAATATACAGGTAATTGTGTAGTAGATGCATCGCTTGTTATTCCAAGACCAACACCCGACCCGTTTTCGCTGACTCTTAACCAATTGATTACATTAATGCCAAGCTATGCTGCTAGTTATGATTATAATAGAGCAAACTCTGACACTGCATTGTATTGGACAAATGAGCCGATATGCAAGATTATATTATATAACGATGAATATTGCGGGGCTAATATCGCCGATATGGATCCATTTGGTACTGTAACTGCATATGATAACCGAAATGTACCATATTATGAGTATGTTATTACAAGTGCTAATTACGATGCATTTTATTTTAGATTTAATCTAAACAATATGGTATTTAATAAATGTACCCGCGGTGGTAGCAGTTGTCCGGGTTTCGGTACTCTCATGGCTGGATTTAATATCAAGAGTATAGCCGTTCAAGGTCCTTGTGTATTATCTTTAAATCAACAGGGTAATCCAAACGCCGAGGGTAGTTGGGGTTATTTTCGCGAAAACGATTATTATACAACTCCAAGGTTCAGAGTTTTACGTCGAGCTACGTCTAATTTAAATGACCTCAGAAATGGATACACAGGAACAACACTCATACCAAAAGGATGCCGTATGAATATTTTCGACACAGCAGCACAAAACGAACTGCCTAAATCTGTTGAGATTGGATACTTTTATGTGATTCCTGATTTTTCATCTGATTTTGTTCGACATGAAATTCACAGTGAATCGCGCCAAACCACAGGTAACGATCAATTTTCAATGGGATACTTAGATCATCCGTATATGTGTACCCATCATCAAATTGAGATTATAGCAAAGGTTGTAAGATTTGATCAAGTTTATGGTGGACGTACTGGATTTGTGGATATTTCGTCGAATCCAAGTATTCGTCTGGATAAAAACAATCCGATTATTGTAATGGGATCATTGCGTTTATCAAACTCACTTGATGCGCCACTGAACTCTGCAAACTACCGATTCTGTCGCGATATATTTGCCGGATTTAAATCATGTCCAGAAGCAATTGAAAGACGTCCACAGTTTAATTGGAAATGGAAAACACGATATTATGATAATGTATTTCCAGATTATGTGGATAAAGTTCGGCGCCATACATCTCCAAATGTTCCAGTTGAGACCAACATTTTTGTGGATTATTTTGAACCAATGCAAACATCTAGACTGATTGACCTAGCACCAACAACTGCACTTCCGAGAGTCTATGCTAGGATGATTTCATTTTTGAAGGCGACAGATTATGAAGTAAAGTTTCGACTTGATAAATGTCTTGCATTGAAATACATTTCACCAGCGAAATATGAATATCAACCCACAGTCTGTTCTAGATTAACTATGCCAATTTTATGTACCCGAGATTATTACCCATACACATCACCTACTGGATTATTATGTGATGTATGTGGTCCATTGTCAAGAATTAATAGAATCGAAGCTGGAGTGAAACCTATTGATAAATTTCCACTTGCAAACGCTGCCCTCTTTCCATTTGAACATATGATTAAAGATGCTTATTTAAGTGGTGATTTACTCTTGTTTATTAATCAGTATGAAAATGAAGATGCACATTATGATTATATGATGGGATATTTACTTACAAAGAACCCTGGTACACTTGTACTTGCATTTCCACAAGTTCGACGCTGGTTAATGGAAGAATATTCTACAAGACCAGTGTTTACTTCTGCTGGTGAAACGGAGAATCCAGATTCTTGGGTTGATTTTCGATTTTCTTCTTGGTTTCCATATACATGTCCTAAAGTTACCTCTGTGGATACTGGTATTTCTAGATATCGATGTTCGACTAGTTTAGAGAGTTGTGCATATTCTAATAATGATACAGCTCAGATGTTGGTCACGGATATCCCTAAAATTATTACATCTGGAATCGTATCTAGTATTTCAGACACCAGATGTGGTCTTGTTTTGAATCCAAAAGAACTAGTTACTACTGATTATTGGGGCTTTACGGTAAATCAAGAGTTTACATTGCTAGAGATTCGTGATAGTATTATTTCAGTTGAAATGATCGATTACAATGTGACCTTCGAAAATACAGGTAAAAGACAATATGTGATTCCACGCACAAATAAAACATATCAAACTGGGGTAAACCTGTATACACAAGTCATTTGTAATTCAGAATGTATCATTAACATTGATGTTACAACATATGAAACAAATTATGTTACACCCCCGCGTCGCTATTTGAATCTTATTAATCAAATTCTTAGTGGTGGTTCATTAACAGAATTGAGTTTGCTTAATGCTGTAATTGCTGATCCAGAGCTTACACAATTGAGATGGCGAATAGAATGTGTATCCGAACAGAATTGTATTGCAACATTGTACCCAATAGTTGTATCTTCAAATGACACACTTGATGCTTGTGAAAATCCAATTACTACTTATACATGGAAAGAACTTCCAAGAGCTGTTGATTCAGCTGCGCCAGAACATGAATGTATTTTTGATGATGGTGGGTACTGTAGTTGTAGTAAATCATCACCATTTAATGGCCCAACATGTGATTGGCCGTCTATTATTACAGTTTATGGTAAACAAACATGTGGTGGGTATGGTGCTGTATCTGGTGTGAGTTATCCTAATAAATACACAGTAAATGAATATGGAATTTATCACAATCCTGACGAAAACGAATATGAATGTAAATGCAATAATCCTGGAATGTCTTTTTATACTAGATTACTACAAATTATAGACGAACCTTTGTTTGTGGTTAGATATGACGATGTATTTGGTTTGAGTTTGTATTATTATGTTGAAGTCTCTAGTGATATATCAATTCCGGTGTCTCATGAATTAAATCTAGTTCGAACCGTTTGTGCAAGTGAAAGCTCCATATTACCTTCATTTATTGGTGGAGATGAAATCAATACATTTGTTATTTCATCCCCAGAACCTGGAATACAAGTTGATCTTGGAATTGTTGATGGATTGTTTAAATGGGTTCAGCGCGGTGTAGATCTAATGACTGTAAATACATCTCTTCCTTTAGTCAACATTGACACACTTGGCTTGGCAAGTATTACAAATCTAAACAATTTGTTGTATAATCAACCTGGTAGTTTAGGAAATCCATTACTTGTGGATGGTTATTCAAATGTTACCATTTCAAGTCCAAACACTTTTGATGTGACATTTCCTGATCCTTCAGATATTCGAAATTATATTATTGAAATCGTAAACGGAACAGGTGTGGTATTCACCACTTCTCCATTAAGCGCTTGTACAGACAATGGAGACGGCTCTTGGCTATGTCTAAATCCTCTAACAATTACAATTGACGTAACACGTGCTTCGGAAATTCGGATGTTTTATGCTGAACAAACGACACGTGTGTTGGATTTGTAATCACAAAAAATGTCTGACGATGAGACCGATTTTTACGAAGTGCTTTATACAAAATACAAGATTTTGAAAGAAAATGATGCATGTCGAATCTTGGTTACAGATGAGAAACGGATCTTGTACAAATTGTATCGAAAGAATTGTACAGAACTTTCTAAAGATTGGTCTGAAGATAAACAAAGGACATTTTTAAAATGGGTGCGATCTAAATACAATTACGAGACAAACATGAACATGGCAGTGCGACAGGCTGATCCTGAAGGAAAATACACAATTACTTGTTATTATTTTAGCAACAAGAATTTGTATTTGAGATTTAAATACGACGCAAGTAGAATTACATTGTATGAAGTGTACCACAAAAATATTAAGGATGCCGATTTTTTAAAATTACTTTGGAACAATTTAGTTTCTGTGGTGAAAAAGTTTCATTTGCTTGGATTTAGTCATAATGACCTACAACCTGGAAATATTTTATACGATCCTAAAACTGCGTCTGTTAAACTGATTGATTTTGAAACCTGTATTCAATTGGGTGAACATAATCATATTAC
>Ga0075163_10009968_pt1 | contig 12442 bp, 15 predicted proteins | sample JI1023141ADNA_FD_71478 | JGI IMG/M metagenome (GOLD analysis project Ga0075163, IMG submission 71478) | Wastewater effluent complex algal communities from Wisconsin, to seasonally profile nutrient transformation and Carbon sequestration -... | ecosystem: Engineered > WWTP > Effluent > Algae...
CAAGCGGGGATCCATGGACGTTGATTTTCGAACGTAAAGTCCATGGGTTCCCGCTTGCGCGGGAACGACGATGATTTATTTTCCAGTGAACACCGGCTTGCGCTTCTCGAGGAAAGCCGACGTGCCTTCGCGCTTGTCGTCGCTGGAGAACACCAGGCCGAACTGCGCGGATTCGTATTCGAGGCCTTCCTCGATGCCGCATTCGCCGCCGACGTTGACGCAATCGAGCAGTCCGCGCAGCGCGAGCGGGGCGGAGGACGCGAGTTGCGCGGCGAGCCTGGTGGTTTCCGCCTGCAGTTCGGCCGCGGGCACGACGCGGTTGACGATGCCGAGCTGCAGCGCGCGTTCGGCGCCGATCGGCGCGCCGACCAGGCACAGTTCCAGCGTCGCCGCGCGCCCGGCCAGCCGCAGCAGGCGCTGGCTGCCGCCGAATCCGGGAATCAGGCCGAGGTTGATTTCCGGCTGGCCGACCTTCGCGGTATCCGCGGCGATGCGCAGGTGGCAGCACATCGCCAGCTCCAGCCCGCCGCCGAGGGCGAAGCCATTGACCATCGCGATCACCGGTTTCGGCATCTTTTCGACGAAACGCATCATTCGTTGTCCGCGCAGCGAGAAATCGCGGGCTTCGACCGCGCTCAGGGCCGACATTTCGGCGATGTCGGCGCCGGCGACGAAGGCCTTGGGACCGCTGCCGGTGAGCACCACCACGCGCACCGCGGGATTGGCCGCGGCGGCTTCGAACGCCGCGTGCAAGGCACGGATGGTGGCGCTGTCGAGCGCATTCAGGCGTTCGGGACGGTGGATCGCGAGGGTGCGGACGGCGCCGTCGTCGGCGACCAGCAGCGGGGAATCGGACATGTGCGTCGGGACTCGGGAAATGACTGGAAGATGTGGAACTCGCGGCCGCGAACGCGGTCTGAGCCCCGGTGTCAGTGGCGGTTAAGCACGGCCGCCGGTATCCTAACGCGTCCTCACGGGGCGGACTTTTCCGCCCCGTTCTGTTGAGGCCCATCCCTACGGAGGTTGTTCCGCATGAAGTTGCGTCTGCTCACCGCCGCCCTGGCGGCCACCGCCCTGCTGGCCGGCGTCGCCTCGGCCCAGGACATTTCGTCCGACAAGGGCAAGCTGAGCTATTACTTCGGCTACCAGACCGGCGGCAACCTCGCCGAACTGGCTGGGCGCGGCGAACAGCTCGACATCGCCAGCGTCATCAAGGGCCTGCAGGACGCCTACGGCAAGAAGGATCCGGCGATCAGCACCGACCAGCTGCGTCCGGCGGTCGAAGCGTTCCAGAAGCGCGAACAGGCGCGTGCGCAGGAAGCCAAGGCCAAGTACGACAAGGCCGCGGCCGATAACAAGACCAAGAGCGATGGCTACATCGCGCAGTATCGTTCGCAGGCCGGCGTGAGGACGCTGCCGAGCGGCGCGCTGTACAAGGTGTTGGCCAACGGCACCGGCGCCAAGCCGACCATGGCCAGCACCGTGCAGTTGCAGGTGTCGGGTCCGTTCCCGTGGGGCCAGCGCCCGGCGCAGGCCCAGGCGCCGCAGACCATGCCGGACATGAAGCTCAGCGCGGTCGAGATGCCGGCGATGCGCGACGCGCTCGCGCAGATGCCTGCCGGTTCCAAGTGGGAGATCGCGCTGCCGCCGGACAAGGCCTATGGCGCCGATCCGCGCACCGGCTTCCCGCCGAACGTGGCGGTGGTGTTCGAAGTCACTCTGGTCAGCGTGAAATAATCGCGATCCGCGATTCGAAAGCAACGCGCAACGCCGGCCTCGCGCCGGCGTTGTCGTTTCCGGGCGTCGATTCGCGCCGGGCGCCGGCATCGCGCATCATGTGTGCATGGACGTTCCGCCCGCCAGCACGCCCTGCATCCGCGTCTGCACCCTGGATCGCGACGGCGTGTGCATCGGTTGCCACCGTACCGTCGACGAAATCATCCGCTGGCGCGACATGGGCGAAGCCGAACGCCTGCGCCTGATGCGCGAGGTGCTGCCGTCGCGCGCGCCCAAGGGTCTGCGCGCATGAACCTGTCCGTCGCGCCGGGCGCAGAAGGACTGCGCCGCGCCCTGCATCCGCTTGCGGTGCCGCCGCGGGACGATCCCTACAACCGCGACGAATTGCACGGGCTGCTGGCGGACGACGTGGTGCCGATGGAGGCGGCGGTGCTGGTCGGGATCGTGGTCCGCCTCGATATCGCGCGCGTGCTGCTGACCTTGCGCACCGATGGGCTGCGCCACCACGCGGGGCAGGTGAGTTTCCCCGGCGGGCGGGCGGAAGCCGGCGACGATGGTCCGCTGGGCACCGCGCGACGCGAGGCATGGGAGGAAATCGGCCTGCCGGCGCCGGCGTTCGAGCCGCTCGGCTACCTCGACCCGATGCTGACGATCACCGGCTTCCGGGTGACGCCGGTGGTCGGCCGGATCGATCCGGCGTTCCGGCCGCATCCCGATCCGAACGAAGTCGCGGACGTGTTCGAGGTGCCGCTCGTCGACCTGCTGGCGCCAGCCAACCTGCTGCACCGGGAATTGCAGGTCGGTGGAAGGCCTCGACGCGTGCTCGAATACGTTGGCCCGGGTGCGGGCGGACAGCGCATCTGGGGCGCGACCGCGCTGATCCTCCATAATCTCGCGCAGCGACTGGAACATACCCGATTGGAGCAGGCCTGATGGCTGGCTGGACCACCCTCGTGCAGGCGGAAACGCTCTCGGTCGGGCTCGCGCGCCCGGACGTGGTCGTGCTCGATTGCCGTTTCGACCTCGCCGAGAACAATGCCGGCGAGAACGCCTGGATGCAGGCGCACATCCCGGGCGCGCGCTACGCGCACCTCGACCGCGACCTGTCCGGTCCACTGCAATCCTCGAAGGGCCGCCATCCGTGGCCCGACGCCGCGGAGTTCTGCAAACGCCTCGGTCACTGGGGCATTTCGCCGCAGAGCCAGGTCGTCGCCTACGACGCCGACACGGGTGCATTCGCCGCGCGCGCGTGGTTCCTGTTGCGCGCGCTGGGGCACGAGAAGGTCGCGGTGCTCGACGGCGGCTGGAAACGCTGGACCGCGCTGGGCCTACCGGTGGACAACAAGGTGCCGGTGCCGATCACCGCGAAGTACCACGCCGAATTCGACGCGCGCCGTATCCTCGATGCCGACCAGGTGGCGGAAGCGCTGCAGGCGGGCGAGTTGTTGATCGACGCGCGCGCGCCGGCGCGGTTCCGCGGCGAGGAGGAACGTCTCGACCGGGTCGCGGGCCACGTGCCGGGCGCGGTGAATCGCCCGCTCACCGACAACCTCGCCGATGGTCGCTTCAAGTCCCCGGGGCAGCTGGCGGAGGAATTCCGCGCGCTGCTGCACGGATCGCCGCCGAACCTCGCCATCGCGATGTGCGGCAGCGGCGTGACCGCCTGCCACCACCTGTTGGCGATGGAACGCGCGGGCATGCCCGGCGCGCGCCTGTTCGCGCCGTCGTGGAGCGGCTGGATCAGCGATCCCGCGCGCCCGGTCGCGACCGGCGAATAGCGGCGTAATCTTGTTCGAGGTGCATTGAACAGTCAGGCAGCCATGAAACCTGTCTCACGAGTCAGTACCGCTCTACTGCTCTTTCTCGCCTTTGTCCCCGCGATGTCTGCGGAGGTCGTCCGGAAGGTTCCAGAAAAATTTATCGGCGACTGGTGCACCACGCCCCAGTCAGACCCTGAAGAAACGGGCGAATCGGATATCAGCATCAGCGAAAAGGAAATCGGGTATTACATGGACAGCGGAAAGATCCTTGCCGCTGCCGCCGTCGATGGCCAACTGGCACTGCTCGTCGAAGTGGATATCGACGGCGATGCGCGCATCGCCGCCCATCAGTACGACATCTCGGCTGATGGCCAAACAATCGACGAGGGACTTGAAGGCGGAGTAGTTAGAACGCGAAGGAAATGCAAGCGTTAGCAACGCCCCGTTTGACAATTCATTCGATCCCGCACGGACCGAAGCGAAAGCACACTGCTTCTGAAGTCCTTCGTTCTGTCGACCGCGATACGGCATCCACCCAGCCTGCTTGAACGGAGACCCATGCAATTCGAAATCTGGCACAACCCCGCCTGCGGCACGTCGCGCAACACGCTGGCGCTGATCCGCCACGTCGGCATCGAGCCGACCATCATCGAATACCTGCGCGATCCACCGGACAAGCAGCGATTGCGGGAAGCCATCGCCGAAGCGGGCCTGAACGTGCGCGACGCGATCCGCGACAAGCAGCCGGAATACCGCGCACTCGGCCTCGACGATCCGTCGCTGTCGGACGACGCGTTGCTCGACGCGATGGTCGCCACCCCGGTGCTGATCAACCGGCCGTTCGTATTCACGCCGATGGGCGCGCGCCTGTGCCGCCCGGATTCGTCGCTGGTGCTCGACATCCTGCCGCCCTGCGACAGGCCGTTCGCGAAGGAAGACGGCGAAGTGGTGATCGACGCGAACGGGAAACGCGTCGGCTGACGACGATCCCGTAGAGCCGAGATTGCTCGGCTCTACAAAAGCCTATTTGCCAATGCGCGCCAGCATCGCGCGCAAGCCCGCCTGCGTATCCGGCTCCAGCCACGCATCGAGGAACTGTTCGAGCTGGATGCGTTCCGGCTGCAAGGCCGCGACGAGATCGGCGCGCGCGATTTGGCGCGTGCGCAGCATCGGCTTGCGCGGCAGCGCGAGCAGCGCGTCCAGCCACGCCAGCGCGCGCGTGCCGACGGCATCGATCGCGGCGAGTTCGTCGACCAGGCCGATCTCGAACGCGCGCGCCGAGTCCACCATCTCGCCGGCGATGAGCATGCGTTCGGCGCGATACGCGCCGACCACGCGCCGCAGCAGGTGCTGGATGCCCTCGGGCGCGACCAGTCCGACCTGGGTTTCGTTCAAGCCGATGCGGAACGGTCCCTCGGCCATCACCCGGTAATCGCAGCACAGCGCGAGCACGCAGCCACCGGCAGGCGAGTGCCCGGCGATGGCCGCGACCACCGGCACCGGGCTTTCGCCGATCGCACGCACCGCGTCGAAGAAACGTCCCCAGGCATCGCGCACCGCGGCGCGGTCGTCGCCCAGCCCGAGCAAATGCGGCACGTCGAGCCCGGCGGAAAACACCTTCGGCCCGCCCGACAGCACGAGGCCGGCGGCGCCAGCGGCGATGCCGTCGCGCACGGCCCGCGCGAGCTGCGAACACAGCGCGGGATCGAGTGCGTTGACCGGTGGGCGCGCCAGCGCGAGTTCGAGCACGCCGTTCGGGTGTTCGCGGCGTTCGACGAGGTTCATGGCGTGGCTCCGTGGGGGTGCGGGTATCATAGGCGCATGAATGCATATCGCCTCGCCTTGTCGCTGTTGCTCGCTGTCGTTTCCCTTGTCGCCTGCGCCCGCGATGGCGGGAATGGCGGCGCTTCCTGCGCGCCGCAGGTGCGCGATGGCTGGGTGCGGCTGGTGCCGGGCGGCATGCCGATGCACGCCGGTTTCGGACGCATCGAAAATGCCTGCGCGGCGCCGGCGACGATCGTGTCCGCGAGCAGCCCGAGCTACGGCAGCGTGATGCTGCACGAATCGCGCATCGTCAACGGCATGAACCAGATGCGCATGCTGCAGGAACTGCGCATCGCGCCCGACGATGCCGCGGTGCTCAAGCCCGGCGGCCTGCACCTGATGCTGATGGACCCGACCTCGACGCTGAAGCCGGGCAGCCATGTCGCCATCGAGTTCACGCTCAAGGACGGGCGCCACGTCCTTGGCGATTTCGAGGTCAGGAACGCGCAGCCTTGATTCCTCCCTCCCTTTCGCCGAAGGCGAAGGGGAGGGCTGGGGAGGGGTGATCCTTCGCGTAAAAGCGACCCCCTCCCACCTCCCCCTTCGCTACGCGAAAGGGAGAGGAGTCGATCAGCTCCTCAGCAACGTTTCCAGCGCCCGACGCACGCCATTCGGCAGTTCGGTCGGTTTCCCGGTGTGGCGGTCCACCCACACCGCGACGACATGGCCATCGCAATGCAACGTGCCGTTCGCGGCGACGATGCGGTGGTCGATGACCACGCTGCTGGTGCCGACATGCTTGGTGGACAGCTCCACGAACACATCCGCGGGATAGGCGATGGGGTACCGGAAGTTGAGCGCCGCCGAGGCGACCACCGGCGCGGAATCGTCGGTCACCCAGTCCTCGCCGATGCTTTCGAAGCATTCGACGCGGGCCTGTTCGAGGAAGGTCAGGTAGCGCGAGTTGTTGACGTGGTTGAAGGCGTCGAGGTCGCTCCAGCGCAGCGCGATCCTGGTGCGGAACACATGGGCCTTGCCGTCTTTGGCGTTCATGCCGATTTCCTCTTGCTCTTGGCGCGCGTGGCCGCGGCTTCGGCCTTCTTCGCCGCCAGTTTTTCCGCTTTCGTCGGTGGGCGCGGCGGTTCGGCACGCGGCGACGGCGCCGGCTTCGTCGGCTTCGCCTCGGTACCGAGCGACTTGGCGAGGAATCGCCCGGTGTGCGAAGCGGCATTCGCCGCGATGTCCTCCGGCGTGCCCTCGGCGATGATGCGGCCGCCGCGATGGCCGCCGTCGGGGCCAAGGTCGATCACCCAGTCCGCGGTCTTGATGACGTCGAGGTTGTGTTCGATCACCACGATCGTGTTGCCCTCGTCGCGCAGCTTGTGCAGCACCGCGAGCAGGTGCTCGATGTCGGCGAAATGCAGGCCGGTGGTCGGCTCGTCGAGGATGTAGAGCGTGCGCCCGGTGTCGCGGCGCGAAAGTTCCTTCGACAGCTTCACGCGCTGAGCTTCGCCGCCGGACAGCGTGGTCGCGCTCTGGCCGAGCTTGATGTAGCTCAGGCCCACGTCCACCAGCGTTTCCAGCTTGCGCGCGATCGCCGGCACCGGCTGGAACAGTTCCAGCGCGTCCTCGACCGTCATTTCCAGCACGTCGCGGATGCTGTGGCCCTTGTACAGGATCTCCAGCGTCTCGCGGTTGTAGCGCTTGCCGTGGCAGACGTCGCAGGGCACGTACACGTCCGGCAGGAAGTGCATCTCGACCTTGATCAGCCCGTCGCCCTGGCAGGCTTCGCAACGTCCGCCGCGCACGTTGAAGCTGAAACGCCCGGCGGCATAGCCGCGCGCGCGCGCTTCCGGCACCTGTGCGAACAGTTCGCGCAGCGGCGTGAACAGGCCGGTGTAGGTCGCCGGATTGGAACGCGGCGTGCGTCCGATCGGCGACTGGTCGATGTCCACGACCTTGTCGAACAGGTCCAGGCCTTGCACCTCGCGGTAGGCCGCCGGCTTGTGCGAAGCACCGTTGATCTCGTTCGCGGCCAGCGCGTACAGCGTGTCGTTGATCAGGGTCGATTTGCCCGAACCCGACACGCCGGTGATCGCGGTGAACAGGCCCGCCGGGATCGCGACGTCCACGTCCTGCAGGTTGTTCCCGCTGGCGCCCTCGAGGCGCAGCATCATCTTCCTGTTCGGCTTGTGCCGCGCGGCCGGCACTTCGATCCGGCGCTTGCCGCTGAGGAATTGCCCGGTCAGCGAACGCGGCGCTTTCAGGATATCGGCGACCTGTCCCTGCGCGACGACTTCGCCGCCATGCACGCCGGCGCCGGGACCGATGTCGACGACATGGTCGGCGAGGCGGATCGCGTCCTCGTCGTGTTCGACCACGATCACCGTGTTGCCGAGATCGCGCAGCCGCGTCAGCGTGCCGAGCAGGCGCTCGTTGTCGCGCTGGTGCAGGCCGATGGAAGGTTCGTCGAGCACGTACATCACCCCGACCAGGCCGGCGCCGATCTGCGAAGCGAGGCGAATGCGCTGCGCTTCGCCGCCGGACAGCGTGTCGGCCTTGCGTTCCAGCGTGAGGTAGTCGAGCCCGACGTCGACGAGGAAGCTCAGGCGCTCGCGGATTTCCTTGACGATCTTGGTCGCGATCTCGCCGCGCCAGCCGGGCAGCGACAGCGTGCTGAAGAAATCCAGCGCGCCGTCGATCGGCAGCACGACGAGTTCCGGCAGCGGCCGGTCGGCGACGAACACGTTACGCGCGCTGCGGTTGAGGCGCGCGCCGCCGCAGTCGGGGCAGGGCCGCTCGCTGATGTACTTCGCCAGTTCCTCGCGCACCGCCGCGGATTCGGTTTCGCGATAGCGGCGCTCGAGGTTGGGCACGATGCCCTCGAACTTGTGCCTGCGCTGGTGGCGGCCGCCGGAATCGCTGACGTAGTGGAAGGAGATGGTCTCGTTGCCGCTGCCGAACAGCACCGCGTTGCGCACGCTTTCGTCCAGCGCCTGCCACGGCGTGTCCACGCCAAAGCCGTAATGCTTGCCCAGCGACTGGATCATGTGGAAGTAGTAGGCATTGCGGCGATCCCAGCCGCGCACCGCGCCCGCGGCCAGCGACAGTTCCGGATGCACCACCACGCGCGCCGGATCGAAGAATTGCGAGACGCCGAGGCCATCGCAGGCCGGGCAGGCGCCGACCGGCGAGTTGAACGAGAACAGCCGCGGTTCCAGTTCCGGCAGCGAGTAATCGCAGACCGGGCAGCTGTATTTCGACGAGAACAGCATCGGCGCGAGCTTGTCGTCGTCGAGCGATTGCACCGTCGCCGCGCCGTCGCCGAGCTTGAGCGCGGTCTCGAACGATTCGGCCAGGCGCTGGCGCAGTTCGGGCTTGACCTTGAAGCGGTCGATCACCGCTTCGATGGTGTGCTTCTGCCGCAATGCCAGCGGCGGCACCGCATCGATCTCGTGCAGCGCACCGTCCACGCGCACGCGCACGTAGCCTTGCGCGCGCAGTTGCTCGAACACCTGCGCATGCTCGCCCTTGCGTTCGCGCACCACCGGCGCGAGCAGCATCCAGCGCTGTTCCGCCGTCTTTGGATCGTTCGCCAGCGCGAGGATCGTGTCGACCATCTGGCTGACGGTCTGCGCTTCCAGCGGGAAGCCGTGGTCCGGGCAGCGCGGGGTGCCGACCCGCGCGTACAGCAGGCGCAGGTAGTCGTAGATCTCGGTGATGGTGCCGACGGTCGAGCGCGGGTTGTGCGAGGTCGATTTCTGTTCGATGGAAATCGCCGGGGACAGGCCCTCGATGTGGTCGACGTCGGGCTTCTCCATCACGCTGAGGAACTGCCGCGCGTAGGCCGATAGCGATTCGACGTAGCGGCGCTGGCCCTCGGCGTAGATGGTGTCGAACGCCAGCGAGCTCTTGCCCGAGCCGGACAGGCCGGTGATCACGATCAGCCGGTCGCGCGGCAGGTCGAGGTCGAAGTTCTTCAGGTTATGGGTACGGGCACCGCGGATGCGGATGGTGTCCAGCGCCATCGGGAGGGGGCTTCCTGGCTGTGGGGCGGCCCGCAGCGGGCCAACAGGGGAGCGTAACGAGCCACCCATTTGGGGGCAAATGCGCCCAGCGCCAAGCTGCGCCGGGGCGGTCGCGGGGGTTGCGACCGGGGCGATTCAGGCCATGGCGAACCTCGCCTGGCTTGGGCAAGGGCTGGTTGCGCCCAAGTCACTGAATCCCCTACAATTCCGCTTCTGTCCGCCCTCGATGGCGGCAGATCATCAGAATAACTACAGAACCGTGAGGCTCCACATGTACGCAGTACTGGTCACCGGCGGTAAGCAATACCGCGTGATGCAGGGCGAAACGCTCCGCGTCGAGAAGCTCGAGGCCGAAGCCGGCAGTGAGGTCAAGTTCGACAATGTCCTGATGCTCGGCGACGCCGACGGCGTCAAGCTCGGCGACGCGCTCAAGGGCGCGACCGTCAGCGCCAAGATCGTCGGCCATGGCCGCGCGGACAAGATCCGCATCGTCAAGTTCCGCCGCCGCAAGCACCATCGCAAGCAGATGGGTCACCGGCAGTACTACACCGAAATCGAGATCACCGGCATCGCCGGTGGCAGCAAGTAAGGAGACGCAGCCATGGCACACAAAAAGGGCGTAGGTTCCTCGCGCAACGGCCGCGATTCCAACCCGAAATACCTCGGCGTGAAGATGTACGGCGGCCAGGCCATCGAGGCCGGCAACATCATCGTCCGCCAGCGCGGCACCCAGTTCCATCCGGGCATGGGCGTCGGCCTCGGCCGCGACCACACCCTGTTCGCGCTGGTCGACGGCACGGTCGAGTTCTCGACCAAGGGCCCGAAGAAGCGCCGCACCGTCAGCATCGTCGCCGGCTGATCGCCGACCGGCATAGCGCGAGTCCCTCGCAAAAGCCCGCACATTCCTGTGCGGACTTTCAAATTTGCGAAGAGCCCCGCTTCGGCGGGGTTTTTCGTTTGCGAATCCGGGGCTGGGAGCTGGGGACTAGGGGATTGGATGCAAGACTCTTGCCCGGCTCGACACTAGACTTCGTTCCATCCTTGGTTTTTTTGCTTTCACCAGACTCCAGCCCCCAGATCCCAGCCCCATGAAACTCGTCGACGAAGCCGAAATCACCGTCACCGCCGGCAATGGCGGCAACGGCTGCGTCGCGTTCCGCCGCGAGAAGTTCATCCCGCTCGGCGGGCCGAACGGCGGCGACGGCGGCGATGGCGGCGACGTCTGGCTGCAGGCCGACGAGAACCTCAATACTCTGGTCGATTTCCGCCACGAGACCCGGTTCAAGGCCGAACGCGGCGAGGGCGGCATGGGCAGCCAGATGTACGGCAAGGCCGGCGCCGACAAGACCATCCTGGTGCCGGTCGGCACGGTGGTGCACAACGTCGATACCGACGAGATCATCGGCGACATGACCGAGCACGGCCAGCGCCTGCTGGTGGCGCGCGGCGGCAAGGGCGGCCTCGGCAACATGCACTTCAAGAGTTCGATCAACCGCACGCCGCGCCGGTCCACGCCGGGCACGGAGGGCGAGACCCGAACCTTGCGGCTGGAACTGAAATTGCTCGCCGACGTGGGCCTGCTCGGTTTCCCGAACGCCGGCAAGAGCACGCTGATCCGCGCGGTGTCGGCGGCGACGCCGAAGGTCGCCGATTATCCGTTCACGACGCTTTATCCGAACCTCGGTGTGGTCAGCGTCGAGCCGCATCGCAGCTTCGTGATCGCCGACATCCCGGGCCTGATCGAGGGCGCGGCCGACGGCGCCGGCCTCGGCGCGCTGTTCCTGCGCCATATCCAGCGCACGCGCTTGCTGCTGCACCTGGTCGAGATCGAACCGCTCGACGGTGGCGACGCCGCGGACCAGGTGCGCGCGATCGAACGCGAGCTGCGGAAGTTCGATGCCGACCTGATGGAAAAGCCGCGCTGGCTGCTGCTGAACAAGGCCGACCTGCTGACGCACGAGGATGCGCAGGCGCAGGCGGAGATGGTGATTGCGGAACTCGACTGGACCGCGCCGTGGTTCATCGTCTCGGGCCTCGCCCATGAGGGCACGCGCGAGGTGATGGTGCGGGTGCAGTCCTTCCTCGACGAGCTCGACCGCGACGAACGCGAAGCCGCGATGGCGGGAACCGATGCGCCCAGCGCCTGAGGCCGTGGTTTCCTCGCAGGTACGAAAAAGCCCCGCACATGGCGGGGCTTTCGCGGCGACGCCGAAGCGTCGGTCAGGCGGCCTTGAGCGCCTTGATCCGCGCGGTCAGGCGGCTCTTGTGGCGGGCGGCCTTGTTGCGGTGGATCAGGCCGCGGGCGGCCATGCGGTCCAGCAGCGGCTGCGCGCTGGCGAAGGCGGTTTCGGCGCTGGCGGCGTCGTTGGCGTCGAGCGCCTTGACCACCTTCTTGACGGCGGTGCGCAGCATCGAACGCTGGGCGACGTTGCGGGCGTTGCGCACGACGGTCTGCTTGGCGCGCTTCTTGGCGGACTTGATGTTGGCCACTGGGGAAATCCTGGTCGGTCGGTCGCCGGAATGGCGATAGGTGGGGCGGAAAGACCGGAAATTATGGGGGATCAAGCGGTTAGGGTCAACAAGGCCGGTTTCCGGCGGGGCGGGGCGGGGCGGGCATGAGCGGCGCAGGAACGACAGGGCACCGGAGCATGGCCCGCGGCATCCTGTCCTTCGGCGGGATGACCATGCTCAGCCGGGTGTTCGGGCTGGTCCGCGACCGCCTGATCGGCCACTACTTCGGCGCGAACGCGATGACCGACGCGTTCTTCGTCGCCTTCCGCATCCCCAACTTCATGCGCCGGCTGTTCGCCGAAGGCTCGTTCTCCACCGCCTTCGTGCCGGTGTTCACCGAGATCAAGGAAAAGCGCAGCCATGCCGACCTGAAGGAGTTGATGGCGCGCACCGCTGGCACCCTCGGCGGCGTGCTGCTGGTGGTGACCGCGATCGGGATGCTGGCGTCGCCGTGGCTGGCCTCGCTGTTCTCCAACCACGCCGAACCGATCCCCGGGCAGCAGGCGCTGATCGTGCGGCTGCTGCTGCTGACCTTCCCGTTCCTGCTGTTCGTGTCGCTGACCGCGCTCGCCGCCGGCGCGCTCAACAGCTACCACCGCTTCGGGTTGCCGGCGTTCACCCCGATCATCCTCAACCTGTGCA
>Ga0075163_10009969_pt1 | contig 12442 bp, 10 predicted proteins | sample JI1023141ADNA_FD_71478 | JGI IMG/M metagenome (GOLD analysis project Ga0075163, IMG submission 71478) | Wastewater effluent complex algal communities from Wisconsin, to seasonally profile nutrient transformation and Carbon sequestration -... | ecosystem: Engineered > WWTP > Effluent > Algae...
TCGCCCTGCTCGCACGAGTGCCGGTAGCGCTCCTCCAACCACCCGCGGTCATCGGGGTGGACGACCTGCACGATCGCCTCGACGCCCAGGGGCGCATCGGGCGGCATGTCGAACAGCTTGCGCATCTCGCGGGACCATTCGATCGCGCCATCGACCAGGTCGATCTCCCAGCTGCCCACGTGCGCGATGCGTTGCGCCTGTTCCATCTGCGCCTGCGCGCTCTGCTGCTGCGTGAGGTTCTGCACCGTCGAGCGGCTCATGACGAGCTGCCCGTTGCCGTCGACCACCGCCTTGGCGTTGACCATCACCGGCAGCGCAGTGCCATCGGCGGCGGACAGGTCGAGGCGCAGGTCCTGCACCACACCGGTCCGCTGGAACTTCGGAAAGCTCTCCTGGAAGATCGCCCGCGACTGGGGCGTGAGCAGGTCGACGTAGTTGAGGCGGCCGACCACCGCGTCGCGCTCCAGCCCCAGCCACCTCAGCTCGGTGTCGTTGATGCGAAGCACCGTGCCGTCGGGTGCCAGGGAATGCAGGCCGATCGGCGAGTCGTTGTACAGCGCCGTCAGCTCAGCAAACGCCTCCTGCAGCGCGGCGCTGGCGTTGCGCTGCGCGGTCACGTCGACCACCGCCGCCAGCATCACCTGGCTGTCGGGGTCGAGCATCGCCACCGACAACGAATACCAGCCGGTCGAGCCGTCCTTGCGCACCAGCCGCATGTCCTCGCGAAAACGCCCGTGGGCCTGCAGCGCCTGGCCGAGCCGCGCGCCGAAGCCCATGAAGGCCTCGTCGCTCTCGAACAGCCGTCGGGTCGACTGGCCGGTGAGCTCGTCCACCGCATGGCCGAACATGTCGGCAAAGGCCCGGTTCGCCCAGACGAACGCCCGGTTGCGCACCTTGAAGATGCCGACGACCTCGCCTTCGACGATCGCCGCCTGCTCGGCGGACAGTTCGCGCAGACGCGCGTTGGCCTGCATGGCCTCGCCCAGCGCCTGGGCCTGTGCATCGCGCGAGCCGGCCAGCGCCCGGTTGAGCCGCCTCAGGCGGACGACGTAGGCCAGTGTCAGGAGCCCGCCGATGGCCGCAACAACGGCCACGGCAGCGATGATGTCGCGCTCCAGGGTCTGCCGGGTCAGGCGCACCACCTCCTGGCCCGACCAGCGCTGCAGGATGGCCTGGCGGGTGCCGTTGCCATCGATCGCGGCCAGTCCGCGGTCCAGCGCCGCCAGCAGTTCGGGCCGGGTCCTGGCCACCGCCACGCTGCTGCGGTCCTCGACCACCGGGGGCTCCACCGCCACGATGTTGGACCCGCCCAACTGGGACAGCGCGTAGTCGCCGGCCCACCGGTCGACGAAGACCGCATCGAGCTCGCCCCGGCCCAGGCGCTCGAAGGCGTCCTTCCAGCTGGGCACGAATTCGATCTGCGCCTGCGGGTGATTGGCCAGGTACTGCGCCGGGAAGCCCGCCCGCTCGACGCCCACGCGGCGGCCCGCCAGCGACGCCATGTCCTGGATGTCCGACCGGTCGCTGCGCCGGAAGATGTGGAACCGCGATTCGAGCAGCGGCGCCGAGAACGCCAGGCTCTGCAGCCGCTCGGGCGTGGGGTTGATGTGGATGAGTCCGTCGGCCCGCCCTTCCCGCATCTCGGTCTGGGCCTGCTGCCAGTTCATGGCCTCGATGCGGATGTCCAGGCCCGCCTCCCTGGCGGCGGCCATGACGAGGTCGACCGCCACCCCGCGCGCCTGGCCCCGGTCCGAGAACACCACGGGCGGCAGGCTGGCATTGCCGATGAAGCGCAACGGCTTGCGGTCGGCGACATCCTGCCCTGGCGCCCCGGCCGATGCGATGGCGAGGGCCAGCGCCAGCAGGCTTCGCAGCGCCATCCCCAGCAGTTTCAAGATCGCCCCCTCGCCAATGGACCCCTTCGCCGAGTCGGCCAAGGCCTGGCGGTTCACCGCCGCCACCTCGGGCACGGGATCATCGTAATCGAATGATCACCCCGATCCAGGCCACCGGCGTGACCTGGCGCAAGCGCACTGCGCCCCCCTGAGGCCGACAGGGTTGTCCAGAAGGGCCACCATCGCAAGCTGGCGCCGCACCAGCCCGAGCCCTGGGCCGCGGGCGCGCCGTTGAGGGGAGCCAGTCATGGGTCACCAAGCGCTGCCGGTCTTTCGCCTCGAGCCGGGCGTGTGCATCGCGCAGGCCATGCCCCAGTACACGCCGCCGGTCACCCTGTCCGCGCCGGCTCTGGACGTGATGACCGACCTGACCCAGGTGATCGCCGCCACGGTGCACCCGTCCACCACCTTGCGCCAGGCCGAGCAGATCATGGTGCTGCGGGGCGTGCGCATGCTGTTCGTGGCCACCGACCGGCCGGCCTTTGTCGGCCTGGTCACCACCACCGACCTGCACGGCGATCGCCAGATGCGCATCACCCACGAGCGCAACCTGCGCTTCGACGACCTGTGCGTGGCCGACGTGATGACCGGCCTGTCCACGCTGGACGCACTCGATTTCGAGCAGGCCCGGGGCGCCACGGTGGGCCAGGTGATCGCCACGCTGCAGCGCTGCGGCCGCAACCACCTGCTGGTGGTCGAGGACGCCACGCCGCACACGCCGCGCCGGGTGCGCGGCGTGATCTCCCGCGCGCAGATCGAGCGCCAGTCCGGCCTGACGATCACCGTCACGCCCATCGCCAGCAGCTTCTCGGAGATCGAGCGCGCGCTGGCCTGACCCCACCGGGTTCGGGTCTCAGCCTTCGACTGCCCGGCCCGGGGATGGCCCCGGGGGTCGAGCCCCTGCTTCATCTGCCGCATCAGGGCCATCACCTCGGGCCAGCTTGGCGGCCAGGCGCCAAACCTCAGGCTTCGGCGGCCGGGTGCGGCCGCCGCGCGGCCTCGGCGATCGGCCGCAGCTCGGCCTCGGTGAGCGTCTCCTGCGCCAGCAACTGCGCCGCGCCCTGCTCGAGCAGCACGCGCCGCTCGGTCAGCAGCGCGGTGGCGCGATCGAAGGCCTCGTCGACCAGCGACCGCACCGCCCCGTCGATGCGGCGCGCGGTGTCGTCGGACAGGCCGCGCGCCAGGGCCATGCCGTCGGGCAGGTCCAGGAAGCGCTGCTGCGGCCGCTCGTACACCACCTGGCCGACCTCGGCCGACATGCCGTAGCGGGCGACCATGTCGTGCGCAATGTCGGTGGCCTTGACCAGGTCGTCGGCGGCGCCGGTGGACGCCTCGCCGACCACCAGCGCCTCGGCGGCGCGCCCGCCCAGCAGCACCGCCAGGCGGTTGCGCAGCTCGCTGCGGCTGGCCAGGTAGCGGTCCTCGCCGGGCCGCTGCATCGTGTAGCCCAGTGCGCCGACGCCCCGCGGGATGATCGATATCTTGTGCACCGGGTCGGTCCCGGGCAGGGCCATGGCCACCAGCGCGTGGCCCATCTCGTGCACGGCCACCGTGCGGCGCTCGTTGGTGCCGAGCACGCGCTGATGGCGTTCCAGGCCGGCGACGATGCGCTCCACCGCGGCGGTGAAGTCGCTCATCGCCACCGCGTCGGCACCGCGCCGCGTGGCCAGCAGCGCGGCCTCGTTCACCAGGTTGGCCAGGTCGGCACCGGCAAAGCCCGGCGTCAGCGCGGCCACCGCGTCGGGATCGATGTCGGCGGCCAGCGTGACCTTCTTCAGGTGCACGCGCAGCACGTCGGCGCGCCCCTTGCGGTCGGGCCGGTCGACCAGCACCTGGCGGTCGAAGCGGCCGGCGCGCAGCAGCGCCGGGTCCAGCACCTCGGGCCGGTTGGTGGCGGCCAGGATCACCACGCCTGTGCTGGCGTCGAAGCCGTCCATCTCGGCCAGCAGCTGGTTCAGCGTCTGCTCCTTCTCGTCGTGGCCGCCCGACATGGGCCCCACGCCGCGCGCGCGGCCCAGCGCGTCGAGTTCGTCGATGAAGATGATGCAAGGCGCAGACGCCCGCGCCTGCTCGAACAGGTCGCGCACGCGTGCCGCGCCCACGCCGACGAACATCTCGACGAACTCCGACCCGGTGATGCTGAAGAAGGGCACGCCGGCCTCGCCGGCCATCGCGCGCGCCAGCAGCGTCTTGCCGGTTCCGGGCGGGCCCACCAGCAGGATGCCCTTGGGCATGTGCGCGCCCAGGCGCCCATAGGCCTTGGGGTTCTTCAGGAACTCCACCGATTCGCGCAACTCGGCCTTGGCCTCGTCCACGCCGGCCACGTCGTCGAAGCTCACTTTCACATCGGTTTCCGAATGCAGCTTGGCGCGGCTCTTGCCCACCGACAGCAGGCCGCCCAACCCACCGCCGGCCATGCGCTTGCCCATCACGTTCCACACCGCCAGCAGCAGCAGCGCGGGGATCACCCACGACAGCAGGTCGCGCAGCAGCGTGTTCTCGAGCACGCCCTCGAAGCGCACGTCGTACTGCGACAGCTCGCGCGCCAGCTCGGGCGCCACCCGCGTGGTGACGATGCGCGTGCGGCCGTCGGGCTGCGCCTGCTTGAGCTTGCCTTCGATGAGCTGGCTGCCGATCGAGATCGACTCGAGCCGGCCGGCCTTCAGGTGCTGCAGGAACTCGCTGTACGGGATGGGCTGCACCTGGGTCGAGGTGACCCACAGGTCGCGCAGCCAGAACAGCGCCACCAGGGCCATCATCAGCAGCCACAGGTTGCCGGGCCGCCAGTTCATCGGCGATCCGGACTGCGGGGACGAAGGGCCCGACGGCGAGGGTGAGTCAGGCGGGTTCGGCGGCATGCGGCCATTCTGTTCCGACGACGCTGCGACGGACACCCCAAGCGCAAGGCATCGGCCTGGGATTGACCGGCCTCAACGCCCGGCCCCCGCCCGGGCCTAGGCTGGGCCCGTCACCGGCATGCCCGGATCGGAGACGCACATGAACACCCTGACCAAGTTGGCGCTCGGCCTCATGGGGCGGCTCGAGCCGCGCCCCGTGGCCGACGCTTCGGCGATTGCCCTTCCGCCACCGCGCCGCAGCGGCGGCATGCCCTTGATGGAGGCCCTGCAACGCCGCCAGTCCCGGCGCGAGTTCGACGCGACGCCACTGGGCGAGCAGATGCTGTCCGACCTGCTGTGGGCGGCCGCGGGCGTCAACCGGCCGGACCTGGGTGGCCGCACCGCGCCCAGCGCGATGAACTCACAGGAAGTGCAGCTGTTCGTCGCGTCGCGACAAGGCCTGCACCGCTACGAACCTGCAACGCATGCCTTGCACCTGGCCATGGCCAGCGACGTGCGAGGCGTCACCGGCTACCAGGACTTCGTCGATAACGCCGCGCTCGACCTGGTGTACGTGGCCGACCATGCGCGCATGAAGCTGGTGCCCGCGGCGCAGCGTGACCGCTATGCGTTTGCCGCCGCCGGCGCGATGGCGCAGAACGTGTACCTGTTCTGCGCTGCCAACGACCTGTCCACCGTGATCCGGGCGTGGTTCGACCACCCGGCGCTGTCGAGGGCGATGGGCCTGGAGGCCGACCAGCAGCTGCTGCTGTGCCAGACCGTGGGTCTGGCGGCGCGCCCTGCCGGAGCGTGACCCCGCCGCGCGCCGCTGCCATCCGTCGGGTCGCCGCATGGATGGCCCTGTGCCTGGCCGTGGCCGTGCTGCCGGCGGCGCCGGCCCGGGCCGACGATCCGGCCGGCACGCCGCCCGTTGCAACGCCGACCGACCTGCCCCCCATCTGGCGCGTCCTCTTCGAGACCGAAGTCGATCGACGGCTCGAGGTGCCGCCGCAGGACCAGCAGCGCTACATCGGCCTGCTGGAGGCCGCACTGGCCGAGGCCGGCCTGCACGACCTGCCGTCGCAGGCGGTGCTGCTGGTCGATCGCAGCGAGCAGGTGCAGGCGGCCTTCGTGCTGGTGCGCGCGCCGGGCAGCGATGCCACGCCGTCCTGGCATTGGCTCGGCGCCACGCCGGTGTCCACCGGCCGGGTCGGCTCGTTCGACCATTTCAGGACACCGCTGGGCGTCTTCGCGCACAGCCTGGCCAACCCCGACTTTCGGGCCGAGGGCACCTTCAATGCCAACCACATCCGCGGCTACGGCCTGCGCGGCATGCGGGTGTTCGACTTCGGCTGGGTCGATGCCGAGCGGGGCTGGGGCCCCGGCGGATCGAGCACGATGCGGCTGCAGGTGCATGCCACCGATCCGGCCAACCTGGAGCGGCGCCTGGGACGCGCCGATTCGAAGGGCTGCATCCGGATTCCGGCCACGCTCAATGCCTTCATCGACCGCCACGCCCTGCTCGATGCCGACTACCTCGAATCGGCGGCCTCTGGGGCCACGCAATGGGTGCTGCGGACCGACCGCCTGCCGCTCCCGTGGCCTGGCCGCTACATGGTGATCGTCGACTCGAAGGCCGCCGAGCGGCCGGACTGGGCGCCGCTACCCTCCACGTCCCCCTCCACGTCCCCCTCCACGTCGCCGGCCAGGGCGCCCACCGTGGCGGCGTCCCCCCCTAAGTTGGCAGTCCCCTGCGAGGCCGACCCCCCGCCCTGAGGGAGTGTCGGAAAAGCCCGCTGTGGCACTCTTTGCGTGCCACTCCAAGGAGCCGAGCATGTCCATCCCTGTCCAGGACACCGCGCACGTCATCGGCATCGACCACAGCTCGTCGGCGCCGCCGATGTCGATCCCTCCCGGCCACGTCGGCGAGTACGTGATCCCCGGCACCGGACGACGGGTCTGGTGGACCGGTCGCGTGGCCATCGGCCTGCTGCACCAGCCGGTGCACAACCACGAGCCGTCCACCCAGTCGGCGCTGTGGATCCAGTCCCTGCTGCTGCGCGCCCGCCGGCAGTTCACCTCCAGCCACGTGTGACACCCACCGCCCGACGTGCTGGTGGTCCCGCGCAGCTTTACCACCGACGGCACGCTGCTGCGCCGCAGCTGCCCGGTGCTGATGGTCGATTGAGCGGGGCCGACCGAGGCTTGTCGACTGCGGCCGGCCTGGCGGGCCGGCCGGGCCGGCAGGCGCCGACGCCGACGCCGATCGTCAGGCCGCCATGGCCACCTGCGCCGGCTGCGCCGGCGAACGGCCGCCGAAGGGCGCCACCCGCGCTGCGCGGCGCGGAGCGACCGATTCCGGCTCCTCGGCCGGCCGCCGCGTATTGCAGGCAAAGTGCCTGAGGCCGTCCATGTCGAGGATCTCGATCTCGCGGTTGTTGGCCTTCACCAGGCCGCATGCCGCCAAGGCGCGGAACGAGCGGCTCACCGTCTCGTGTGCCACGCCCAGGTGGCTGGCGATCTCGCGCCGGTTCATGCGCAGGTGGAAGCGTCGCGGCGACTGCCCGCAGGCCGCCATGCGCGACGACAACTGCATCAGGAACCGCGCCAGCCGCACCTCGGCGGCCACCGCGGCCATCACGTTGGCCAGCTCGCCGCGCACGGCCAGGTCGCGACTCACGGCCAAGGCCAGGGCCCGGTCGAAGGCCGGCACGCGCTGCCCGATCGTGAACAGGTCGCGCAGCAGCACGCTGTAGACACTGCACTCCTCCAGCGCAATGGCCGCGGTGGGATGTTGCCCGATCGCGATGGCATCGAAGCCCAGCACCTCGCTGCGGGCGGCAAAGCCCAGCACCTGCTCGTAGCCGTCCTCGGCCGTGCTGAAGGTCTTGAAGGTGCCCGAGCGCACGATGTAGATGGCCTCCGGCGCGGCGCCCTCGTGGAACAGCACATCGCCCTCGTGCAGCCGCCGCAGGGGCACCGGAATCTCCATCGCGGCCATCAGGTCGCCCGGCCGGGCGACCCCCAGCAGTTGCAGCAGATCCGACAGGCGCGTCGGATCCGTTGCCGAGTGAACCGTCCATCCTTCGCCCACTGCCCACTGCTGGTTGTTGGCCCTCAGGCCTGCTTCGCGGTCCATGGTTCGTCCTCGTTGCGGATTGATTCGAATGTCGTGTCGACCTGTTGCCAAGCATGCCCGTTCGATGCGCTGCCGGGTATCGGCGCGCCGGCGGACCCGAGGTGAGACTTAGGTCTCAGCCTGCGGACGGCTCCTACCTTCGATTCGGAATATTCCGAATGCGCTGCGCCTGCACTGCTTGCGCTCACTCAACTTGCCAGGGCGGCTCGCGCGCACAATTTTTTCGAAGCGTTGGTCGGCGCAGCGGTGTGGCTCCGCCACGCGCGTCTCCAGCCATGGGAGCGGTGGCATGAACCCTCGGAAAGTCGACGGGCCGAAGCAGGGCGAGACCGACGAGGTGCACGGTGGCGAATCCCGTGGCCGGCACCAGGCCACTGAGGCCCGGGCCGCTGCCAGGCCACCGGGCCGGCCTGCCCGCAAGGCGCCGGTCAGCCCGCCCGCCGCGGGCAGCCAGTCGCATGAACTGCAGGTACACCAGGCCGAGCTCGAGATGCAGAACGACGAGTTGCGCCGCACGCAGCTCGAACTCGCTGCCGCCCGCGACCGCTTCATCGACCTGTACGACTTCGCCCCGGTGGGCTACCTGACACTCGACCGACTCGGCCGCATCGTCGAGGCCAACCTGAAGAGCGCGGCCGAGCTCGACACGCCGCGCACGACGCTGATCGGCCGCCGCCTGTCCGAACTCGTCGCGGCCACCGACGGCGACCGCTGGCATCGCCACCTGCTCGAGTCGCTGCAGGGTGACGAGCCGACACGCATCGAGCTGGCCCTGCGCCGGCGCAGCGGCAAGCCCGAAGTGGATGTCCGGCTCGACTGCGCGCGGGTGACCGGGGCGGGCGGCGAACCGCTGTTGCGCGTGGTGCTGACCGACATCACCCAGCGCCGGCAGGCCGAGCTGAGCCAGCGCATCGCCGCCCGGGCCATCGAAAGCCGCGAGTTGGAGCGGCGCCACGTGGCGCGCGAACTGCACGAGGATCTCGGCCAGCGCCTCTCGGCGCTGAAGATGAACCTGGCGACGCTGGCCAGCGTGGGCGATGCGCCGGCTCGGCCCGAGCTGCTGGACGAGATGTTCGACACGCTGGACGAGGCCTTGACCACTGTGCGACGCATCGCCGCCGAGATGCGCCCGCTGATGCTCGACGACCTGGGCCTGAACGCCGCCCTCGACTGGCTGGCCCACGATTCTTCCAGGCGCCTGGGCGTGCAGGTGCGGCTGTCGATGGACAAGGACGATCCACCCCTGAGCGACATCCGCTCGATCGGCCTGTACCGGCTGCTCCAGGATGCGCTCGCCCATGTAGCCCGGCAGGCACCCTCGGCCGACATCGCCATCGAATTGCGGCGCCGCGCCCAGGAGTTGCTGCTCACCGTCCGGGACACCGGCAGTGGCTGGCCCATGGCGGTGGACGGCGGCGGCCTGCGCCAGGTCGAATCCCTGGAAGGCCTGCAGGCGCAGGCGCAGCAGCTGGGCGGCCAGTTCGAGATCACCAAGATGCCGTCGGGCGGCCAGCGCCTGAAGATCCGCCTGCCGATCGGCTCGGGGGCGGCAGAATCGGACCACAGCAACCCTCGAGCAAGCCCATGACCCTGACGGACGACATCGGTGGCCTGAACCTGCTGTTGGTCGATGACCACGCCATCGTGCGCGAAGGCCTCAAGCGCATCCTCGAAGCGGCCAGCGACCGCTGGCACATCACCGAGGCGGCCTCGGGCTTCCAGGCGCTGGAATGCCTGCGCCGCGAGGCCTTCGACCTGGCGGTGGTCGACCTGTCGATGCCGGGCATGAACGGGCTCGACCTGATCCGGCGCATCAAGGCCGGGTATCCGACGGTGGCCGTGCTGGTGCTGAGCATGCACGCCGAGGAGCAGTACGCGCTGCGGGCCTTCAAGACCGGCGCCAACGGCTATGTCACCAAGGACCGCGCCGCCGCCGAGCTGGTGGCCGCCGTGCGCAAGGTGGCGCAGGGCGGCACCTACGTCACCGCCAGCCTGGCCGAGCGCGTGGTGCAGCAGCTCAGCGGTGCCGTCGACACGCCGCGCCATGCCCACTTGTCCGACCGCGAGCTCGAGGTGTTCCAGCGCATCGTGGCCGGCGAGCGGCTGACCGACATCGCCGAGGCGCTGCACCTGTCCGTCAAGACCGTCAGCACCCACAAGACCCGCATCCAGGAGAAGCTGCAGGTGCCCAACACCGCGGCGCTGATCCGCTACGGCCTCGAGAACCAGATCGGCCGCGGCACGGGCGACAGCGGACTCGATCCGGTTTGAGCCCGCCGCGCCTCAGCGCACCAGCAGCACCGGCACCTTCACCAGGTGCACCACCTGCTGCGCCACCGAGCCCATGAACAGGCTGCCCATGGCGCCGCGCCCGTGCGTGCCCATCACCACCTGGTCGACGCCGATTTCGCTGGCCGCGCGGGCGATCTCCTGGGCCGGCAGGCCCTCGGCATGCTCGATGGAGCCCAGCGTCAGGCCGAGCGCCAGGGCGCGGGCCTGGGCGTTGTCCAGCAGTTCCTCCTGGGCCTTGCGCTGGGCGCGGTCCACCTCCTCGGCACTGATGGCGGGCAGTTCGCCATAGAAGACCGGGCCGTTGCGCACGTTGACCAGGCTCACCTGCACGGCAGCGCCCGCGCGGGCCAGGCGGCCCACGCTCTCGATTGCATGCTGGGCATGGGTCGAACCGTCGACCGCGATCAGGACCTTCAGCATCTGGACTCTCCTGCAACGGCCCTCAACACAAAACACCGTCGGACTGCCGGGTGCGCGCGCCGACGGGCCGGGTCGGCGTGTGCAGGGCCTGCTGCAGCATCTCGGGCGTGACCAGCGTGATGCCCTGCCCGGTGACCGTGAAGCGCGCCCTGTCCTCGGCCGGGTCCACGCCCACGCGCAGGCCGTCGGCGAGCACGCAACCCTTGTCGACGATGGCCCGGCGCACGATGACGTCGCGCCCCACCACCACGTCGGGCAGCAGCAGCGAGTCCTCCAGCAGGCTGCCGCTGCGCACCTGGACCCGGGGCGACAGCAGGGACCGGATCACCGTCGCACCGCTGACGATACAGCCGCCGGACACCATCGAATCGATGACCATGCCGCCGGCAGCGTGATCGCCGGACACGAACCTGGCCGGCGGCAGCGGGCGCGACAGGCCGCGGATCGGCCAGGCCTCCTCGTACAGGTCCAGGCGCGGGCGGGGGCTCAGCAGGTCCATGCTGGCCGCCCAGTAACCGTCCAGCGTGCCGACGTCGCGCCAGTAGGGCAGCCCGTCGTCGTCGGTCGACGGGCCATCCATGGCGCTCTGGGCAAACGGGTGGGCCAGCACGCGCAGCCGGCCCAGGGCACCGGGCAGGATGTCCTTGCCGAAATCGTGCGAAGAGCCCGCATCGCGCGCATCGCGCAGCAACTCGCGGTACAGCGTGGCGGCGTTGAACACGTAGATGCCCATGCTGGCCAGGGCCCTGCCGGGCCGGCCGGGCAGTGTCGCCGGGAGCGCCGGCTTCTCCTGGAAGGCCAGCACCCGCCGGCTGTCGTCGACCTGCATCACGCCGAAGGCCGAGGCCTCGTCGGCCGGCACCTCGATGCAGGCCACGCTGATGTCCGCCCCGCGCGCCACATGGTCCTCGAGCATGCGCCCGTAGTCCATCTTGTAGACGTGGTCGCCGGCCAGCACCAGCACGTGCGCCGGCCGGCCCTCGCGCATCAGGTCCAGGTTCTGGAACACCGCGTCGGCGGTGCCGCTGTACCAACCGTCGCCCACCTGCTGCTGCGCCGGCACGGCCTCGACGAACGGGCCCACGCCCGAATCGGGAAAGCTCCAGGCCCGGGCGATGTGACGGATCAGGCTCTGCGACTTGTACTGCGTCAGCACGCTGACGCGGCGGACGCCCGAGTTGATGCAGTTGCTGAGCACGAAATCGATGATGCGCAGGTGCCCGCCGAAGGGCACGGCCGGCTTGGCCCGCCAGGCCGTGAGCTGCTGCAGGCGGGTGCCGCGCCCACCGGCCAGCACCACGGCGTGCGTCGACGCCGCCAGGCCCGCCGCGCCGGCGATGCGGTGTCCTCGGGCCACCTGCTGGCGGCCGGGCATCGGCAACAGGGTCTTCAGCATGTCGGGTCCTCCGCTGGCCGGCCTGCGAAGCCACGCCGCCGTTGCCTCGCAGTTTGGGCGGACGTGTCCGGGCCCGATTGAGTGCGATCAATGCCGCCCGAGGCCGAATCGCGGCTCCCGCGGCTGCAGGTGGCCGCCGAACCAGCCTGCGGCCAGCGCCGCCACGCTGGCCATGGCGCCGGGCTCGGCAAACATGTGCGTGGCGCCCGGCACGACTTCCAGCCGCTTGCTGCCGCACAGTTGCCGCAGCGCCTGTCGATTGCGCGCCAGCACCTCCACGTCGGCCCCGCCCACGATCAGCAGCGTGGGCGCCTGCACCTGCGACAGCCGATGGGCCGCGAGGTCGGGCCGCCCGCCGCGCGAGACCACCGCCTGCACGCCCGCGGGCCGCGCGGCGGCCGCGACCATGGCCGCCGCCACGCCGGTGCCCGAGCCGAACAGGCCGACATCGAGCCCGGCCAGG
>Ga0075163_10009971_pt1 | contig 12441 bp, 7 predicted proteins | sample JI1023141ADNA_FD_71478 | JGI IMG/M metagenome (GOLD analysis project Ga0075163, IMG submission 71478) | Wastewater effluent complex algal communities from Wisconsin, to seasonally profile nutrient transformation and Carbon sequestration -... | ecosystem: Engineered > WWTP > Effluent > Algae...
TAATGCTCCAGGATAGACATCTAAATATTGTTCTAACCAAGAAATTGTATCTGCGTCTAAGTGGTTAGTAGGTTCATCTAAAATTAATAAGTCAGGGTTTTGAATTAGAGCACAAGCTAACGCTACACGTTTACGCTCTCCACCACTTAAGTTTTTGATTATTTTATTATCAGCTTTTAGACTTAGATATCCAAGAATTGTGTCTATTCTATGTTGATATTGCCAGCCTCCTAATTGCTCAAGGCGCTGTTCTATAAGCTCATGAGCTGGTTGTAATTGTTGTAACTGTTGTTGGTCTTGGCAATTAGCTAGTTGTTCTGTAATAGTTTGATACTCAGTTATTACACTTTGGATAGTTGTTAAACTAGCTGCAAGAGTTTCTTTAATTGTTAAATCTAGGTCAAGCTTTGGTTCCTGAGAAAGTAACCCTAAAGTAATACCTTTGCGAAGTGCAACAGTTCCATTATCTGGGGCAAGTTCTCCAGAAATAATTTTGAATAGAGTAGATTTACCCGCTCCATTTGCCCCGATTATTCCTACTCGTTCATTACTATCAACGGCTATAGTAATAGATTGTAGTACAGGTTTTAGATCATAAGTTTTGCTAACTTGATTAAGGCTGAGTAAATTCAACAGCTATCCTCCAAAGAAAAAATAAATTAAATATTAAATAAGGCTCATAATTCTATTTTAATTGCACTAGTTGGAGCAAATGTAAGTGGACTTTGCAGAGAAGATGGGCTAACTTTACCCAGACTAATTTTTACTAATTCTCAAAAATTAGGTTCAAAAATTGAACACTTAATTATAGTGTTACCTTTCATTAAAACAAAGACTTAAAGATTTAATAAAAATATAATTTTTATAAGCGAAAAGACTGTTTTTGTGGTAAAAATATTGCCGTCATCATTTATTGACTTTCTTAGTGTAAAGCACAGATTGAAAATATTTTTACAGGAATATAAGTATGGCTGAATGGGCAGACAACCAAGCTAATGAATCGCCTGGAGGTAATATAGTACAAGTTATTGGCCTCACTGATATTGGGCGGGTGCGACAAAATAACGAAGATAATTTTCTTATTGCAGATCTAAATATTAAGTATGTTCCTCAGTCGTCGCAGTATTCTCAGTTTGCTATTAGTGACCGAGGTACATTATTACTAGTTAGCGATGGTATGGGAGGACGTAATGCTGGTGAAGTAGCAAGCCAAATTGCTGTAGAAGTTTTTCAAAATGAATTACTTAATCGTGAATATAAACAAATTGGAGCAGAAGTATTAGCAGAAATTACTAAAAAAGCTAATTGGGCAATTTGGTCACGAGCACAGCGTAACCCTCAAGAACAGGGCATGGGCGCCACTTTAACAGCTTTATTAGTAGAAAATAATCATGCACATATTGTTCAAGTTGGTGATTCTCGAGCTTATGTAGTTCGTAATGAGCAGATTTTTCGATTAACTAAAGATCAATCTATGGTGCAAACCTTGATTGACTCAGGAATTATTCAACCAGAAGAAGCTGAAACACATCCTTATCGCCATGTTATTTTACAATCTCTTGGCGCAGAACCAACTGTTTATCCAGTAACTTCGACTATTGATCTTTATGATGGAGACTGTCTTTTAGTATGTTCAGATGGATTATCAGGCATGCTAAAAGATGAATTATTACAAGATTTGATTCTTAATTCTCCAAGTATTGAAACAGGTTGTCGTAGCCTATTAGATGCTGCTAATGCTCATGGTGGTAAAGATAATATTACTTTAATTCTAGCTTCTTTAGAGTATAACCAAGAGTTTGCTGAAGCTCAGAGCATAGAAACAGGAGCAATTACTACAGAAATAGATTTTGGTAGCCGTACTTATTCTTATCTTACTCCTACTTCAAAACTACCCTCTGTGCCAGGTCTTGGGCCACAAAGCGAACCAGAAGCTCCTCCACCTGCTCCATCATATACTCAAGATGCTTCTACTCCAGCTCTTGAAACTTCAGAATTACCAACTCCTGTAACAGCTTTTATTCCTAATACAGGCACTAGAGAACGTGTTTTAATCCTTTGTGCTAACCATGAAAGCTTACTCTCTTTAGAATTTATGCTTAAGCCTTACTATGAGGTGATTACTGCAATAGACGGCGAAGAAGGGCTAGCTAAGGCAATTACTGAGCAACCACGCTTAATTATTGCTATGGTGGAATTGCCTAAAATTACTGGTATGGGTGTATGTATTACTCTTAGAGCTAATCCAAGATTCCGTAATATTCCTATTATTTTAATCTCAGCAGAATATATTCAGAAAAAGCATATTATTGAAGGAATAGAAAATGGTGCAGATGAATATCTAGTAATGCCTGTTGATGAGAAAGAAATGTTATTGAGGATAAAACCACGTATTGAGAGAGCCAAACAAATGGATACTCTACGATATGAAAGTGCTGTTAATGAAGCTAATAACCTACAACTGCAAATGGAAATGGAGACGCTAGCAAAAACACGACAAGAAATTTTTCAGAATGTTTTAGATGTTGCTAGTGATGGTATTTTAATAATGGATACTGCTGGTTGGGTAACTGCAGTAAATGAAACCTTTATTAGTTTTCATAAAGTTCAAAGTGATAATATTGTTGGTTTTGGCTATCGTGCGCTTTTAAAGAAAATTCAACACCTTTATGAAACTCCAGAACAACAATTACAAAGGTTTATTGAATTAATAAACAACCCTGAATTAGTGGTTGAAGATGAAGTTAAAGTTAGAGTTGAAAAACGTGGCTCAACTAAAATTAAACGCTATAGTGCCCCTGTCCGTGATGAAAGTGGCAAAGTCTATGGTCGCCTTTTTGTTTTCCGTAGTTTAGTAGGTTAATGTCTGCTGATTTAAAAATAACCCCTGATGAAAATTTTTATAAAAAGCGAGTTCTTACTGCCATTGTTTTGGTAGTAGGAGTCCTTATTGTTGGTGTATTGGGTTATCACCTTATAGAGGGTTGGAATTTTTTAGACTCTATTTATATGACTGTAATTACCTTAGCTTCTGTTGGCTATGGTGAAACACATCCTCTTACTACTAAAGGACGTGTTTTTACAATGTTTTTAATCTTTAGCGGCTTTGGTATTATTGGTTATGGTTTAAGTGTTATTTTTACTTTTATTATTGAAGGGGAATTAGCAGGGTTAATAGGGAGGCGTAGAATGCAAAAAGAAATGGAAAAACTCTCTAACCATTATATATTATGTGGTGCTGGTGAAACTGGTCGTTGTATTGCAATAGAGTTTGCAAAAACAAAAACCCCTTTTGTTGTAATAGACCTTAATCCTCACAAAATAGAAAATGTTAGTAATTTAGGAGCACCTTTTATTGTAGGAGATGCTACTAAAGATGCAGTCTTGCTATCTGCTGGAATAAAACGCGCTCAAGGCTTGGTTAGCTCTCTACATAGTGATAAAGATAATGTTTTTGTAGTACTAACAGCTAGAGGTCTTAATAAAGATTTAAGAATAGTTTCCCGAGTTGTTGAACAGGAATCTGAACATAAATTGCGAATTGCTGGAGCAGATACTATTGTTTCTCCTAATGCTATTGGAGGCTTACGAATGGCATCTGTAATGCTTCGGCCTACTGTAGTTGGCTTTTTAGATCTGATGATGAGGGATCAAGGGACAATTCGTATTGAAGAAATAAAGTTAACAAAAAACTCTTCTATACTAGGAAAAAGCGTACAATCTTCAGATATTGGCCGTAAAACAGGTTTAATAGTTATAGCAATAAAACGCTTAAAATCAGATAAATATATTTATAACCCTAAACCAGACACCCTATTTGAGTTAGATGATACTTTAGTAGTAATGGGTGATGTAAATCAAGTTCAAGCCTTACGCAAACTAGTTAATAAATAAAAACTACCCTCAATATATAAAAATAATGTGTATTTTTACCCTTCCTTAAAATAGCTCAATCCCTGTAACCCATTTGTTTTTGAATAATTACCTTTTTGGTATGTGATTTGTATTAGTTTGTCTAAACATATTATTACTTTATAGAAAGGGAAAAGGAGTATGTTTTTATTAGGTGAAAGATTGGAAAGAGAAAATAAAACTGTAAAAGCAATGATTGAAATATATTGTAAGAAAAACCACAATAGCAATATAGATTCTTGTAGTGAATGTAAGGACATGTATGATTATGCATCATATAGGATTACTCGCTGTCCTCATAAGGATAATAAGCCTGCTTGTACTACATGTGAAATACATTGTTTTAGCATTAAGATGAAAGAAAACATCAAAAAAGTAATGAAATTTTCTGGGCCAAGAATGCTAATTTATCATCCTGTTCTTTCACTATTTCATTATATTGATAAGTTAAAAACAGGCTCACTAAAAAAACACTCTAACTAGCTTATAGTAGTCCATTTAATCTAGTATTTTAAAGTTGCTAGTAAAGGTTAGGTTAGGTTTTGTTTTCTAATTGGGCTTTTTGTTTTCTTGGAGTTCGGTTTTTAGAAACAAGCGAAACTCCAAAATCTGCTACTACTTGATTATCTTTTCCATAAAACCCTCGTAAAGTGTCTATGTCTTTGGACATTTGGACATTTATTTCTTTTAATAATTTTTGAAACTTATCTGAGGCTTGATCAGCTTCTCGTTGTTTTTTTTCATAGTCTAAACGAGCCGCTTCTAAATCACTTTTCATTTTACGTCTTTCATTTTCAACTAAAGTTGCAGGGAATTTTTTTTCATTTTGATGCTGTGCAATTCCATCTGCAAAGCTTTCAAGACGATGTAAAACATTTTGAAAGTTCTTAGGATTAACTCTTCTCATTATTTTATTACTCCAAGTCTATTAGTTAATATTGTAGATAAAACTTTTAATACCATAAATAAACTTAAAATATCAATATAAAGATATTTAATCTTTATATTAATAAATAATACTTATATTATAAGAAACTTATTTCTTAATAATTAGAGTTTGAATAAAAAAACTCATTATTATTAGCTTAAATATATAAATTTTATTATTAAATATTATATTTATATTAGTTAAATTAAGTTATTCTGTAATTTTGATACGACCACGTAGAGAATTAGTTAATAATTCAATTATTTTGGTGCGATCAGAAAGATAAAAAGAGGCTTTAATTTGTATTCCTATAGCAGTGTAATCCATAGTAGTAGTTATTTCTGGATGAGATTGTAAAAAATAAAATATGCTATTTTGTTCACTAAAAGGGACTTCTATTAAGAGTGTTACCATAGGTTTAATTAATAGAGTTTCTGCTGCTGCTAAAACTGCTGCTGCTCCACCACCATAAGCACGTGCTAGCCCACCAGCCCCAAGTTTTGTTCCTCCATAATACCTTGTTACTACTATACAGGTTTGCTCTAGATTTGCTCCTAAAAGAGCCTGAAACATTGGTTGCCCAGCCGTTCCACTTGGCTCTCCATCATCATTAAAACGATATTCATTAGGAGAAATTCTATAAGCCCAACAATTATGAGTTGCATCTATATGTTTGGTACGAATAGACTTAATATAATCCATTGCCTCATTAACTGTAGTAACACGACTACATCGAGAGATAAAAATAGAGCCTTTAATATTGGTAGTAACTTCTGCTGTTTTACTAACAGTAAGATATTCTCTTTCTGACAATTTTATAACCTTTCTATAAGTAAAATATATTAGTACCTAATTTTATTAAGGTGAATATTTAGGTTTTAGGCAATTGCTAGCTTTATTCCTTGTTTTAATTCTAAAGAATCTGAATATTCAATATGTAAAACCCTACGAGGCTGATTATTTTTTGCTTTTGATGATGCATGTATTATTAAAGGTCGCATAGCTAAAACACCGCCTTTAGGCACTAAACACTCTACAAATGATTCTGTTTTAACATAGTTAAATACTTCTTGATCTGTTAATACTCCTAATCTATGAGATTTAGGTATTACTCTGAGTGGGCCATTTTCATTTGTTGAATCATCAAGATGTATTCTTAAAGCTATTATACGAGATAATGCCCAAGTAGGAGCATGAGCATAATTAATAGCTGCTTTTTTTGACCAAGGTCCCCATTCTAGAGAATCAAAAACAAATTCTAATGGTAGGGCAGTGTCTTGGTGCCAAGTTACTAACCAATTGGTTTGTATAGATTTATCAAAAAGTGTAGCACGAAATGGACAAATATTTTTTCCTAAATATTTAGCCGCAATATCTGTTAAACGTTTGTCATTAGCTAGAGCATTAATCCTAGGATTAGACATTAAATGTCTTGCTCCAGCATGTTTTCGCTTTGTATTTATAGGCTGGTCTAGTTCTTTTATTATTTGGTCACATTCTTCAGTAGAAAATATATTGTTTTCAATTAAATAGCCTAAATCCATAATATTTTATTATTCTGTAACATATTACTTAATAAATCAGTTTTTAATTATTTTGTTTCCTGTTGATTATACTTAATCATAAACTATATTACGTTTTTGCTATTGCTAGGAACAATCTTATTTTCCTATACTAGCTTGGATTTTGCCAATGCTAAGCTTTTAATTAAGTATCAAAAAAATATGTCTTTTGAGAATGATCCTATTATTGATCCTTTAATTGGCCGTAGATTAGGGGATTTCCTACTAAAAGAAAAACTAGGTGAAGGCGGCTTTGGTACTGTTTATAGGGCAGAACAAGCAACCCTTGGACGTGAAGCCGCAATAAAAATTCTTCATATTAGACATAAAGATAATAGCGATAAAATAGAACGGTTTAAGCGAGAAGCAAAACTAGCATCCCGCCTAGAACACCCTTATACTGCACATATTTATTCTTTTGGTACTGAAAAAGATGGCCTTATGTGGATTGCTATGGAATTAATTCGTGGCACTACCCTAGATAGGTTATTAAAAATACAAGGCCCCTTACCTCTAGAGCGGTTTGTTCCATTATTAGAAAAAATTTGTGAAGTTATTCATACAGCACATGAATATGGAATTATTCATCGTGATATTAAACCTGCTAATGTAATGGTTATTTCTAGGGCTGGAAGGCTTCTTCCTAAACTCCTAGACTTTGGTATTGCTAAAGATTTTGACCGTCCTAGCTTAAAAACTAGCCTTAAAGAAGATATAGGAAATACTATTAATTCTACTAGTGTTGCTAATTCTGAGGTTGACTCTGCTGATATAGCAACAGAGTCTTTATCCCAAGTTATTGATATTCAGCATATTACAGAAAACCAACCCTTAGTTGGACAAACAAATAATAAGATTAAAATAGACACAAAAAGTCAGGCTATTGAAAACCCTACAGCAATAAATTTTTTATCTTCTAGTACAAAACTAAATTCAGGGCAAATAAATAATTCAGAAGAACTTACAGCAGAGTTTTCACAAGAACCTCAACAAACTCTAGGTATAGTAGGCTCACCGCCCTATATGTCTTCTGAACAATGGTTAAATAACCCTGTATCTGCTCAGTCTGATATTTATTCACTCGGAGTAGTAAGTTATGAAATTTTAACTGGTCATCGTCCATTTATAGCAGATTCTTTAATAGATATGAGCTTGGCACATTTAACAAAACCTGTTCCAGCATTAGGAAAAGATTTCCCTAATGCTTTAGATCAAGTAATTGCTAAAGCAATGGCAAAACAGCCTATAGAGCGTTATAACACTGCTTTGGAATTTGCTAGCGCTTTTCGTCAAGCTTCTGGAGTTAAGGAAAAGCTTGAGTCTTTACCACAAATAGATAAACAGGTACAAGAAACCTTTTTAGCTAATGCTCCTCAACCAATAGCCCAAGCTATTGCTAATTTAGCCACAGCAAAAAATCTCTATCAGCTACGTGAAGAGTTACTAGAGTTATTTAGATTATTAGTACATTACCTAGCAATATTAGCTTTAGCTTCTTACCAACAAACTAGTATCAGCCAAACAAAACCACATCAAAGTCAAACCCTAATAGAATTGTTAAGTAAACTTTATAAACAAGATTTAGCTATAGATGAATGGTTAAACTTAACAAAAGAACTTTGTTCACCATTTATAAATCATCCTGACGCTTTTCCTATACCAGAGTTAGTTTCATTATTTTGTCCTTCTAATAATTTGCCAGATCCTAATTCAAAACTTTTTGAGCCTTTTTTATCAACTCAAGAGCTTTTTAGACGAGGAGTTATTGATTCTGAAGAAGGTACTAACTTACTAACCTTAAAGATTGTACAAATGACTCAGCTTTTAACCTCGCTAAAGTTTTTGCAAGATTACCGCTTGGTTATTGCACAAGAAGGTTATAGCGAAGAAAGAGCAGGATTATATTTTAAGCGTGGGCCAGTTTTAACTTTAAGTAATAATAGCTTTAAGCCTGGCCAAGCAATAATCACTGATAATAATGGTCATCCTATTTTAAGATTATCTCCACTTGTTAAAATGGCTACTCCTTTTCCTGGTGCAGTAGAAGAAATTTTCTTTTTTATTGGAAGGAATCGTTATGGAGGGAGGTTTGTTGCTTGGCCTTCAGGTTTTGAACTTTCAGATGATGAGCCTTGGCAATGGATAAACCAAAATGTTTTTAACTTATTAGATAATCAAGCTAACTCAAGTATTTTAGAACGTACTCCATATGTGGGATTACGTGCATTTACTAATAGTGATGTAGAGCTATTTTATGGACGTGAAACAGAAACATCAGCATTTATTAATCGAATGTATAGCCAAGCTCTACTTGCTGTAGTTGGGCCATCTGGTGCGGGTAAAAGTTCCTTTATACAAGCTGGAATAATTCCTAAATTATCCTCTGAATGGCTATCTATTACTGTTCGCCCTGGTTCATCTCCTTTAGCGACTCTAACTTTACAACTAACCAAACTAGGATTAACTGAAAGCTTATCACCAGAAAGCATCAAAGCAGATCCAGAGTTATTAGGAAAAGTATTACGTAGATGGATTATAGATAAAAACCAAAAACTTTTATTAGTCATAGATCAATTAGAAGAGCTTTTTAGTTTATGTTTAGACATTAATGAGCGTCAAAGCTTTTCTCTTGCCTTAGCTCAAGCCTCAAGTAGTTCAGAGGAGCCTATTAGAGTAATTCTTACCTTAAGAGATGATTTTTTAATTCGTGCAGAGCAATTACCTGGTTTAAGAGAGCGTTTAAGTGGTGGTTTATACCTTTTAGCTACTCCAAGTAAAGAGCAACTTTTACGTATTTTGGTAAAACCTGCACAAGATTGTGGATATGATTTTGAGGATCAAGAATTATCTCAAGAAATTGTTAGAGATGTTATTAATCAACCTGCTGCTTTAGCTTTACTTGCTTTTACTGCTGCTAAATTATGGGAACTACGCGACCGTCAGTTTAAACAACTTCGGCGTAAAGCTTATTTAGCAATGGGCGGGGTTGGAGGAGCACTTGCCCAACATGCAGAAGAAATGATGTCTCAAATGGTTAGTGAAGAACAAGCTTTAGTACGAGATGTTATGCGCCGTTTAGTGACTAGTGAAAAAACTCGTGCTGTTATTACTCGTTTAGAACTTATTGAGGTTTTAGGTAAAGAACGTTCTGAAAAGGTATTAGAAAAACTAATTGCCTCTCGCTTACTTGTTGCTTATGAAGCAGATGATGCAATAGAGAGAATTGAAATTATTCATGAAGCACTCTTAAATGCTTGGCCAAGGCTTGTTAAATGGCAACAAGAAGATATGGAAGGTACAAGACTTAGAGATCAATTACAAATTGCTGCTCAACAATGGGAAACAAGAGGTCGTCCTAAAGGCTTGCTTTGGCGGGATGAAGCATTAATTGAGTTTGAGCTTTGGCAATCACGCTACAAAATTAAACTTACAGAAAAAGAACAGGCTTTTGCCAAAGCTAGCTTAGCCGAAGCTTATCGCAGCAAAATACGTAATCGAAGCCTTATTACATTTGCTTTACTAATCTTGACTCTAGGAAGCACCATATTATTTTGGCAAAGAAATAGAATTGAAAATCAAAGAAGTAAAATAGAAAACCAACTCTTAAGTTTTTATGAAGAGCAAGGTAGGGAAGAACTACTTAAAGGTGATAAAAACCGAGCATTAATTTACCTATCAGAGGCTTATAGTCGTGGTAATAAAAATCAATCACTACGTTTTATGCTTACCCAAACATTAAATCAACTAGAAGATAAAAAGCCTAAACTCCTAGAAGGCCATAGTGGGCAAGTAAAGGCAGTTGCTTTTAGTCCTGATTCAACAATGCTTGCTAGTGCAAGTGCTGATCGCTCAATAATTATTTGGGATACTCTTACAGGAAACATAATTCATAAGCTAACAGGGCATCAAGGTGGTGTAAATTCAGTAGCTTTTAGTTTTGATGGGAAAAGGCTTATTAGTGGTAGTAATGATCAAACAATTAAAATTTGGGAAACAAAATCAGGTGAACTACTAGATACTATTAAGACTGAGAACTTAATTAATAGTGTGGCTTTTAGTCCTAATAGTAATCAATTTGCAGCGGCTAGCTATGACTCAACAGCAAAAATTTATGACTCTATTACTAAACAACCTGTTTTATCTCTTAGTGGACATAAAGGTATAATTAGCACTATTGCTTATAGTCCTGATGGCAAAAAAGTAATTACTGCTAGCCAAGATCAAACAGCAAAAATCTGGCAAGCAAGTGATGGTAAACTCTTAGAAACTCTTTTATCACATCAAGATATTCTTACTTCAGCCTGTTTTAGCCCTAATAATAAATATATTCTTACTACTAGTAATGATCATAAGTTAAAAACTTGGCAAGCTGATACAGCAAAATTAATAGACACTTTTGAAATAGATGACCAACAAGTTTATTTTGGTGATTTTAGTAGTGATAGTAGACAAATTGTAGCTGTTGGACATAACCAACAAGTTAAAATCCTAGAAGCTACGTCTGATAGACAACTATTTGCATTCAAAGAACATAAATCTATTGTTAAAATGGCAAAGTATAGCCCTAATGGACAATATCTTGCTACAGCTAGCTATGATAAGACAGTACAATTATTAGATCTTTCTTTAGATAATCGCACTACAACAGAAATAGCAACATTAGTAGAATCTAAAATTCCATTAAAATTAATAGATGAACATATTGTTTCTAGTGTTCTTAGTACTCCTATCAATACTGATAATACTACTAGCACTACTAATACTAGTGATACAACAACATCTACATATAGTAAGACACTTATATCATCAGAAGCTAAGCCATTAGTGCTAGAAAAGTTTCAGTTTGAAACAGTTAATACTGATAAATTTGGAAAAATTATTGCCCGTCGTAATATGCAAGCAGAACTCTTTAGAGAAGACTTAGGTAATGGAGTCTTTTTAGATATGGTTTCTATTCCAGCAGGAAGTTTTATTATTGGTTCACCTGAAGGGCAAGGTAGTCCAGAGGAAAAGCCACAGTTACAAGTTTCTATAAAGCCTTTTTTTATTGGTAAATTAGAAATAACACAGGATGTTTGGCAAAGAGTAATGGGATTTAACCCTTCTTTTTCTAAAGGGGATAATTTACCTGTTGAAATGGTTAATTGGAGCGATGCAATGTTATTTTGTGAAAGATTATCACAGCTAACAGGGCGGAGTTATCGTTTGCCAACAGAATCAGAATGGGAATATGCATGTCGTGCTGGTACAACTACACAATTTGCTTTTGGAGAAAATATTTTACCTGATATTGCTAACTATGATGGCTCAGCACCTATTGAACAAGCACCTAAAGGTATTTTTAGAGAAAAGTCTATTCCTTCAGGTAGTTTAGGTGTAGCTAATAATTACGGTCTTTATGATATGCATGGAAATATTTATGAATGGTGTTTAGATGTTGGTGCAGATAGTTATGAAGGATTACCTTTGGATGGGTCTTCTAAAGAAACTCCATATAATAATAGCCGTGTTTTAAGAGGGGGTTCTTGGTATTATCCTGCTTTAGATGTGCGTTCTGCTGCACGAGCTAGCACTCAATTTACTGCTAGGCTTAAGAGTGTTGGCTTTCGAGTTGTTTACCAACCTTAATAAATTGTTTCTCATTAGCTAAAAATAAATTTATAAGTGGTATAGATATCAGAATTATGTATAATTTGCCGTCTAAATAAATTTAGCTACTAATAAATTCCTACAAAATAATATTCCAACTTAAGGAGAAATACTTTATGCATGGCCTAATGATGGACACTCAGCTATCAGTACAATTAATTTTGGAACGAGCAAAACAATTTTTTCCTAAAAAAGAAATTATAACTCGTCAAGCTAATGGAACTCATCGCTATACTTATGCAGATTTTTACCAACGAGTTTTACAGCTAGCATCACTATTAAAACAAATGGGAATTAAAGAAGGTGATCGTGTTGCTACTTTTGCTTGGAACAACTACAGACATCTAGAGCTTTATTTTGCTATTCCTTGTATTGGGGCTGTAGTTCATA
>Ga0075163_10009972_pt1 | contig 12440 bp, 10 predicted proteins | sample JI1023141ADNA_FD_71478 | JGI IMG/M metagenome (GOLD analysis project Ga0075163, IMG submission 71478) | Wastewater effluent complex algal communities from Wisconsin, to seasonally profile nutrient transformation and Carbon sequestration -... | ecosystem: Engineered > WWTP > Effluent > Algae...
TACCCGAAGTGCCGGTGCAGCCCCTCGGCGCGCGCCCGCCGCAGGCACGCGGCCTCCTCGACGTCGTCGGCCGCGCGCCGGCGCGCCAGCCGCCGCAGCGTCCGATCCAGCTCGCGCCAGTCGCCGCCGCCCGCAGCCACGCCGAGCCCGGCTGTAGCGTCGACGGCACCTGGATCGGCGGCGACGCTCGCGACCGCGCCCGCAGCCCCCACCGCGCCCGCAGCCCCCACCGCGCCCGCAGCCCCCACCGCGCCGCCCGCGCTTGACCCACTCGCCGCGCCGTCCACCATGACCTCGTCCCCAGCAAGCCGCACGCCAGTGATAACCCAGCGTCATCCCGTGCTGTTTGTCCGAAAGTCGGACAAATCCGGCCGAATTCGTCCGGATCTCGGCCACTCCCGGACAGGCCCGGACGGCCCGAACAGCCCCGAGCTGCCGCACCAGCCCGAACAGCCTGAGCCCAAGCTGCCTGAACGGCACCGACGGCCGAGTTGCCCCGGCCGGCCCGAACAGCACCGACGGCCCGAGTTGCCCCGGCCGGCCCGAACATCCCGAACAGCCGTAGCGGCCCCCGACGACCCGAACATCCCGAACACCTCCGACGGCCCGAACAGGCCGAGCGGCCCGGACGACCCGAACGGCCGAAACGGCCGGCACCGGTGCCCGATGCCGCGACGCTGGACCGGGCTCGGGCTGTCCCCGCGGCTGGCCGCCGCGATCAGTTCGCCCACTCGACGCTGACGTCGAAGCCGTGGCGCACCACCGACGAGTCGGTCACCAGCCGCAGGTAGTGGTAGCGCCCGGCAAACTCCTCGGTCGACGCCGGGCCGGTCGTGCCGGTGTAGCGCTTCTCGAGCGTCCACCGCCCGCCGATCCAGCCGTACACCTCGAGGAAGTCGTAGCCGCGCTCGAGGTCGAAGACGCCGGTGGTCACGACGCGGATCTTGCCGGCGCCGGCCGGCGCGTAGACCTGCTTCCACTCCGACGCGCGGTTGCCGTAGGGATGCGCGGTGGTGAAGCGGTCGAACGCCTGCCACGCCAGCCCGGCGCGCCACGCGCAGGCGTTGACCTCGCAGGCCCAGGTCCCGGGCACCGCCGGGTGCGGCAGCGCGCTGCAGTCGGCCGGCGCGTCGCAGTAGGTGCCGACGACGCAGGTGCCCCCGGCGTCAGGGAACGGCGCGGCGAACTGGCTGACGCCGTAGCGGCAGCGGTTGTCGTCGGCGCACGCGACCGCGCCGATGCCGCCACAGAAGTCGCCGACCTGGCCGCACGCGCCGGCGTGGCGCACCGGCACCTGCGCGCACCCGGCCGCACAACCGTTTGAGTACGTACGACCGTCGGTGCCGCACACCGGGTCGTACAGCGCCGGGCACACGCAGGTCGCCGGCGCCTCGACGCACTGGCCGGCGTCGCAGGTGAAGCCGGCGCCACACGTGAGCGCGCCGCCCGCACCACACGTGAACAGGCGCTCGATCTCCGCCGCGAGCGCGGCGTCGGCCGCCGGCAGCGTGCCGGCCGGCGCGGTGGTGGTGTAGCGCGCGGCGCCGATCGCGACCGCCACGGACTCGTCCCAGTTGCTCGACGTCATGCCGCCGGTGCGGGTCAGGTAGCCGCCGGCCAGCGTGGCGTGGACGGCCTCGGTCAGCCGATCGTGATCGATCGTGCCGATCGTCGTCAGCGCCGCCGGCTGCCCCGGCCGATACACGACGCGGCTGGCGGTGGTGCCGGTGGCGCGGTGGCCGTTGTAGGTGCCGGCGAAGCCGCCGCCGATGGTGTGCTCGAAGCTGACGGCGTCGTCGGGCGCGCACTGCGTCGCGCCGCGGCAGCCGCACTCCCCGGGCACCGGCGTCACGTCGACCTGGCCGGCCGGGCACAGCGTGATCGGCAGCAGCGGGCACCGCACGAGGTTGCGGTACTCGACCGCGTCGATGCGGAAGCCGTCCTTCACGACCGAGCCGTCGGTCTCGAGCCGGACCGCGAGTTGCTTGGTCGCGCCGAGCGCGCCCCAGTCCGACCACAAGTTGTCGCGGTTGCCGTCGAACGACTGGAACCGGCCGGTCGCGCCCTCGAGGTGAACGAAGTCGTAGCCGGCCTCGGTGCGGATCGACGCGAAGTGCACGCGCGCGTCGGCGGCGCAGGTCGGGACGCGGCTCGCGAGGTCGATCGGATACGCGCGATCGAGATCGTTGGCGTAGGGGTGCGCGGACTCGACGGCGACGGTCAGCACGGTGCCACCGCTGTCGGACTTGCCCTCGGCGGGCCCGGCCAGCGGGCTGCCCGGCGGCGTCTCGGCCTCCAGCACGCCCTTCTCGGGATCGACCTTGTCGGTACACGCCGCCCCCAGGGCGGCCACGGCGAACACCACGCTCAGCTTCGTCATCACGCCCCGGCGTCAAGCAACGCCCGTTCCGACGACGCGGCGCGCAAGCCCCCGACACCGCGAGCGCGTGGCTGGCCACTCGACTGGCCACCTCCCGCCGGGGTGGCGCGTCGAGGCGCCGGTGACCGGTTGTCGCGCCCCCGCCCCACGCCGCGCCGCGGTCAGGCGTGGTGGATATAGTCGGTGAGATCGTTGATCGCGCGCTCCTGATCGCGGATCACCCAGCGCGTCAGGTCGCCCTGCGAGACCAGCCCTACCACCTCGTCGCCGGCCACCACGGGCAGGTGCCGGTGCCGCCGCGTGGTCATGAGCGTCATCGCCTGACCGACGGTGGTGGTCGGCTCGATGACCGTCGGCGCTCGCGTCATCACCGCGCCGACCCGCACCGTGGTCGGATCGCGGCGCTCGCCGACGACGCGCACCAGCACGTCGCGCTCGGTGAAGATGCCGACCAGGCGTGTGCCGTCGAAGACCAGCACGCTGCCGATCTCGCGCTCGTTCATCAACCCCACCGCGCTGGCGACGGTGGCGCTGAGGTCGACCTTCTCGACGTGGCGCGACTTCGCTTCCAGGACCTTGGCGATCGGACTGTCCATGGTGTCCTCCTCCTGCGGCTCGCGCCGCCCTCTGATCCTCCCCCGGGAGGCGCGGCCGGTCATCGGCGATGTTTTCGGTGTGCCACGGTGCCGAACCGCGCGCCCTGCGACGCCGGTCAACCGCGGGACATCACAACGCCCCGGCGCGCGCGCGTCAGCGTCGCGCCAGCCGCTGGTACAGATCGAAGCCCGCGCGCACGGTGCCGGCGACGCTCGGGTAGCCGGCGGTGGCGTTGGCGAGCCACAGGTTGCTCCACGGCGTCTCGGCGGGCACGCGCCCGAGCCCGACGTTGGCCGGCGTCAGCGCCGCGCCGTAGGCGTTGCCCGCGGGCGCACCGCAGAAGCGCTCGTTGGTCGCCGGCGTGCCCATCACCCGCATCGCCAGGTGGTCGCGCAGCCCCGGCACGTAGCGATCCTCGACGATCTGGATCATGCGGTCGCGCAGCCGCTTCTTCTCCGCGTTGTAGCGGCGGCGGTCGGTGTCGCGCAGCTTGCGGAAGTGCGCGTGCGGCGCGCTGGTCGCCAGCTCGAGGATCTGGTGCCCTGGCGGACACAGCCCGGGCGCGTCGGTGTGCAAGGTCGGCGTCGACATGAACAGCCACGGCTCGTCGAAGTCGAGGTCGACCAGCTGCCGTCGATAGATCGCGTTGAGATCGTCGTGCGGGTAGTGCCAGACGTTGTGCGAGCCGAAGCCGTGCTGGCGCAGGTCGAGCCCCTCGACGCCGAGGTACAAGGTCAGGTTGCCCGACGAGTACGTGTAGCGGAGGTGGCGCGCCCAGGCATCGGGCAGGCGCTTGCGTCCGAGCATGCCGGCGGTGCGCTTCGGGTCGACGTTCGACACGTAGCGGTCGGCGGTGAAGGTCCGGCCGTCGCGCGCGCGCACGCCGACCACGCGATCGCCGCGCACGTCGATGTGATCGATCGGCGTATCGAGCAAGAGCGCGCACCCGGCCTGGCCGCGGATGCGATCGGCGATGCTGCCGACGAGGTGCTGGAAGTGGCGCTCGGGGTAGTACGCGCCGCGGTCGTAGCCGCGCACCAGCGCGACGTGCAGGAGCAGCGAGACCTCGGCGGGCGGCAGCAGGTAGTCGCCGGCCTGCCCAGCCAGCACGGCCTGCATCCGCGGCGGCATGCGCAGGTGATCGTAGAGCCGTTGCAGGGTCCAGGTGCGGTAGCGCAGGAGGTGCGGGAAGCGCAGCGGCGCGGTCGCCAGCTCGCGCCACCCGAGCTTGGGCGGCAGCCGGTCGAGCTCGCGGCCGATCGCCATGACCGCGTCGAAGTAGCCGCGCAGCGGGGTCGTCGCCTCGGGACAGCGGCGGATCATCCGATCGCGGAACTTCTCCAGGCCGTTGGGGATGCGGTAGCGCTCGCCGGCGACGACGACGTGATCGAAGCCCTCGGGATCGAGCCGGTGGAACGTGACCGCCTCGGCGAGCCCCAGCCGCCGCAGCACCTCGTGCACGGTCTCGCCTTCGCCGCAGCCGAAGATGTAGTGGACCTGGGCGCAGAACCGGTAGTCGCCCATCGCGAACGTGTGGGCGTAGCCGCCCGGCGTGTCGTGGGCCTCGACCACCAGCACCTTGCGGCCGTCGGCGGCCAGCAGCGCCGCGACCGTCAGCCCGGCCATGCCGGCCCCGATCACCAGGTCGTCGAAGTGCGTCGTCGTCGGATCGAGCTCGGCCACGGCGCGCACGCTATCATCACCGCGCGCGCCGCCGGCGCCGCGCCAGCGCGATCGTCGCGGCCGCGATCACCAGCTCGGCGCCGCTGGCCGCGCCCCCGGCCGCGGCGCAACCGGCCGCGTCGTCGAGCGGCGGCGCGTCGGCCGGGTCGCCCGCCGGCGCGGCCTCGGGCGCCATCGGATCGTCGCCGGCGAACGGCTCGATCAACGCGCCGTGCATGACCCGGTAGATCGCCGGATCGTAGAAGAACTGGTAGTGGCCGACGAAGCCGTCGCACAGGCCGATGTTGTGGGCGCCGGGGATGATCGACGTCTGGTACGGCTGGATGTACTCGTCGGTGCAGCTGTAGATCGAGGTCCAGCGCACGGCGGCCGGCAGCGGCGCGGCGTTGACGGTCTCGAGGAACTCGCTGCCCGGCGACAGATCGTCGAGCGCGGGCCAGCCGGCGATCGCGAACGCCCACGGGGCCTTGGCGACGCCGTGCTGCGGCGAGATGAACGTCACCATGCGCCGCACGTAGCGGTCGCCGCCCATCGCCTGGATGTAGTGGCGCGCGATCAGCCCGCCGGTGCACTCGGCGAGGATGTCGATCTTGTCCTGGCCGCTCTCGGCGCGCACCCGCTCGATCACCGTGCCCAGCGCGCGCGCGTTGTCGAACAGGTCGCCGCTGAGCAGCGCCGGCGGCTCGTAGACCACCGGGCGAAAGCCGTCGCGCTCGAGCCGCACGACGATCGGCTCGAACCACGCCGCGGGGATCGTCACGCCGGTGATCAGCAGCACCGTGCGCGGCTGCGTGACCGGCGCCGGCCCCGCCTCGAGCTCGTCGATCGCGCGCTGCCGCTCGACCGCGTACTTGTCGAGGAACAGGTCGCCCCAGTAGCGCGGATCTTTGATGTCGCCGGGCGGGCAGGCCGACACGGCGGTGACGATGGCGAGGACAGCGGCGCGGATCATGGCTCTCTCCGATTTATTGACTGAACATTCATTCGATATATCGAGGACACCGATAGCACCGCCATCGCTCATGCGTCAAGCCACATATTTCGGCCACTTGACAACCTCGCGAACTCTATATGAATATTCATTCGATAAATGCAGACCAAGCCCAGACGCGGGCGACCGCCGGAGCGCGCCGACCGCAAGGAGTCGATCCTCGCCGCGGCGCTCGCGTGCTTCGTCGAGCGCGGCTTTCACGGCACCGCGATCCCGCAGATCGCCGAGCGCGCCGACATCGCCGCCGGCACGATCTACCACTACTTCGACAGCAAGGAGGCGCTGGTCAACGCGCTCTACCGCGGGTGGAAGCAGACGATCGCCGCGCGGGTGTTCGCCGCGTTCCCGCAGGCCGCGCCGGTGCGCGAGCAGTTCCGCGTGATGTGGCACGAGATGGTGGCGTTCGCGACCGCCGAGCCGACCGCGTTCGCGTTCATCGAGCTGCACAACCACGCCTCGTACCTCGACGGCGCCAGCCTCGCGGTCGACCGCACGATCAAGGACTTCGCGCACGCGATGATCGCGCGCGCGCAGGGCGCGGGCCTGGTCAAGCCGCTCGACGCGTGGCTGCTGATGGAGCTGGTGTTCGGGGCGTTCGTCGGCATGATGCGCGCGCACTGGGAGGGGCGCCTCGCGCTCGACGCCGCGCTGATCGCCGGCGCCGAGCAGGCGTGCTGGGACGCGATCGCCTGCCGCTGATCCTCGCCCGCGCCCGACGTGCTGCCGGTCGGTCGCGCCCGGTGCTACCGTCGGGCCGGCATGGACCCCGCCGATCCTCGCTACGTATTGCCCAAGCGATCGCTCGTCGGGCCGACGCTGGGAGTGCTCGGTGGGCTGCTCGGGGTCGGCCTCATCGTGGCGCGGCAGTGTGCGGCCCAGGCCGAGCGCGATCGCGCGCAGCGGGTCGCCGCTGAGCTCCAGCGCGAGGCGATCGCGCGGCGCACGCCGCCGCCGCGCCCGGCGCCGCTGCCCACGACCGAGCCCGACGCGGCGCCGATCGAGTTCGAGCTGGTGCGCGGCGACCAACGCCAGGACCTCACCACGCAGCTGGTCGAGCTCGGCGACCGGGTGCTGGTGCTGCGCCGCGCGCCGATCTGGGCGTGGAACGGCGCGCGCATGTCGCTCGATCACCCGTCGACGATGCGGGCCGCGACCACGGCGGACGGCGTCTTGCTGGCGACCGACGACGCCACTGCCGCGGCGACCCTGGTCGACGACGCGAGCCCGGCCGCCGACGCGCTCGCGACCTTGCGCGCGACCTACGTCTCGACCGGCCGGATCGAGTCGACCAAGCCAGCGACCATCACCTTGCTGGGCCGCCCGATCACCGGCGAGCGGCTGAAGACCAGCGGGCCGACCTTCGAGATCTACGTCGCCGGCGCCGGCGGCGATCGCCAGCTGCGGGTGGTCCTGTCGACGACCACCGGCGGCGCCTTCGGGGAGCTCAAGGCCGCCCTCGAGACCCTCACCGTGACGCCGCGGCCACGCGGCCCCGAGTTCGAGGCGCGCCTCAAGACGGCCGCCGGCGCCGAGCTCGGCACCGCGACCGCCCAGCTCGATCAGCCGTTCACGATCGCCGGCGAGCAGCTGACGATCGCCCGCCGCAAGACCGTGCGCGAGCAGCGCCGCGGCGTGCGCTTCGAGCACGATCCCGGCCTGGTGATGATCGACGCCGGCACCTCGGCGCCGGCGCTGATGCTCCGCCAGGGCGACGTGACGATCCAGCTGATGGTGCCGCCCGGCCACATGGACCCGGCTGACGTCGCCGCCGCCGGTGGCATGCTCACCAGCACGACGCCGTTCACGCGGACGATCGCCGGGGTCGCCTACGATGGCGTCCGCGGCAACTTCACGATGGGCGACGTGACGGTCGCGACGCAGATCGTGGCGTTCGATCGCGGCGGCCGCGCGTTCGTCGTGCTCGTCCAATCGCCCGCGCCCCAGGCCGACGCCGCGGCGGCGCTCGCCGACGCGATCATCGCCACCGCCCACTGACGGAGTTCGCATGCGCGCCACCCTGACGCTCGCCACGCTCGCCACGCTCGCCGCCGCGGCGTGCGGCGGCGGCGCCCGCTCCACCCCGGCGACCACGCCCGCGCCCGCCACGACGGCGCCGACCGCGGGCGCCCCGCCGCTGGGCATGATCGGCGACAAGGCCGCGCACGTCTGCCAGAGCGCCAACCCCGAGGCGGTCGAGCGCTACGACCAGGGCTTCGATCGCTTCGACGCCGGCGACACCGCGGGCGCGATCGAGGCGTACCAGGCGGCGATCGCGCTGGACGCCGGCTACTGCGACGCGATCGACAACCTCGCGTTGATCTACCGTCGCCTCGACCGGCTCGACGAGGCGATCGCGCTGTACGAGCGGTCGATCGCGCTGGCGCCGCACAACCAGTTCGCGTGGCAGAACATCGGCGTCGCGTACCACAAGCGCGGCCGCGACGCCGACGCGGTGCGCGCGTACCAGCACCTCACCGAGCTGTCGCCCGATAACCCCGAGGGCTGGTACGGCCTGGCGCAGATGGCGCTGCACGCGCACCGCGCCACCGAGGCCCGCGACGCCGCGGTGCGCGCCGAGGCGCTGTACCGCGCCACCGGCTCGCCGCTGATCGACGACGCCCGCCTGCTGCGCGGCCTGGCGGCGATCGCGCTGGCCGACTGGCCGACCGTCCGCGCGACGATCGAGCCGCAGTACGCGCGGCTCGCCGACGACGCCGACGTCAACCTCGCGCTGGGCAAGGCCTACCTCGAGCCCGACGCGCTCGATCGCGCCAAGGCGCGCCAGTATCTGCAACGCGCACGCGATCTCGGCGCCACCGTCACCGAGGCGCTGTGGCAGCGCGCGCAGTGACGCCGGGCGCGTACGCCGTCGGCGCTGGCGACGTGGCGGCGGGCCTGCGCTTCTTGCGGGCCCACCCGCGCCTGTGGCGCTGGGTGATCGCGCCGGCGCTGGTCACGCTGGCGTTGATGACGCTCGCCGTCGTCGGCGTGCTCGCCGCGGCGGGCCCGGTGGTGGACTGGATCGCCGGCTGGATGCCGAGCGCGCTCGCCCGCTGGTCGCACGGCGTGGTGTGGGTCGTCGCGGTGCTCGCGCTCGGCTTCGCGGCGGTGCTGCTGTTCGTGCCGGTGGTCGGCGTCATCGCCGATCCGTTCAACGAGCGACTGGCGGTCGCGGTGTACGCCGCGCGCACCGGCGTGGCGCGACCGCCGATCGGCTTGGCCGCGTTCGTGCGCGACGCGCTCGGCGGCTTGGCCCGCGGGCTGGGGCGCGTGGTCGTCGCGATCGTCGGCGCGGCGCTGCTGTTCGCGCTGTCGCTGGTGCCGGTGATCGGCGCGATCGCCGCCGCGGTGATCGCCGCGTGGCTCACCGCTCGCGGCACCGCACGCGACTGCTACGAGGCGGCGCTGAGCGCCTGCGACCTCGACGGCGCCGCGGCTCAGCGGTTCCTCGCGACGCACCGCGCGCGCACGCTGGGCCTGGGCGCCACGGTCGCCGCGCTGCTGGTGGTGCCCGGCGTCAACCTGATCGCGCTCGGCGTCGGCACCACCGGCGCGACGCTGGCCGCGATCGACCTCGCCGCCGCGCCGCGCGCGTGATCGCAAGCGCCGTGCCGCCCCGGATCGCTACGCCGCGCCGCCCAGCCAGGCCCGCAGCTGCGCGGTGACCGCGGGATGATCGAGCAAGTCCAGGTGGCCAGCGCCATCGACGATCTGCTGGTGCGCGGCGGGGAACGCCAGCGTCGCGTCGGGCCGCGGGTGCCGGCCGAGCGCGCTGTCGACCGGCACCAGGCCATCGCCGCGCCGCGCCGCCTCGTCGACCGCGCCCAGCGTCGCGGCGATCGCGTAGCAGGCCACGCCCGCCGGCAACGGCACCGGCGTCCGGCGATCGCCGTGCGGCGCGAAGCGATCGACGCCGGCCCAGTCTTCCTCGAGCACGTTGCCGTAGCGCAGGTCGGTCACGCCGGCGCTGCGCAGCCGCGCCAACCGCGCCAGCGGCGCGCTGTAGCGGGTGGCGCCGAGCACGCGCTCGAGCAGGTTGCCGCCGCGCTCGAGCGGCGCGCCGTGGTGCGGCGTGCCCAGGCAGATGAGCGATCGCAGCGCGGCGCGCCAGCGATGGCCGTCGCGCTCACCCGCGGCGCACGCGCTGCGCGCCACCAGCCCGCCCATGCTGTGGCCGATCAACGCCAGCTCGGTGAGCGGCACCGGCCACGCCGCCACCAGCGCCTCGAGCAGCGCCGCCAGCTCGGCGCCGCTCTGCGAGACGTGGCGCCCGCTGTTGTAGTGCGCGTACACCGCCGCGAAGCCGTCGGCCTCCAGCGCCACGCCGTGATCGTGGCCGCGCCGGCGCCACTGCACGTCGCTCATGCTCGAGCCGTGCACCAGCACGACCACCTTGGCGCGCGCCGGCACCGCCGCCGCCAGCGCGGCGGGCTCGAGCACCAGCGGCACACCGCCGCGGCGCAGCCGGCTGGGGATCGCCAGCGGGTTGTCGGTCGCGGCGAGCCAGTCGCCGACCACGCCGTTGATCGCCGCGACGACCGCTTCGCGCTCGGGCCCGGGCGCGCTGGCGCCGAGCAGCGGGCCGAGCTGCACCAGGCCGCGCTCGAGACCGGCGCCGACCAGCGACGTCACGCCGCGCACGCTGCCGTAGACGATCCCGGCGACCAGGCGCCCCGGCAAGGTCAGCGGCCGCGCGACCCCGGCCGGACCATCGGCGATGGCGCGGTGCATCTGCTCGACCGCGGTGGTCACGCCGCGGGTCGCCTCGACGACCAGCCGGCTCGCGCCGCGCAGATCATCGGCGTGATCGCGCTCAGCGGCCATGCCCGAGCGTAACCGACCGCGCCCATCGCCGACCACCGAGATGACGGACGGCCCGCGCCGCTGTGGCGGATCGCCGCGGGGGCTGGCGCCGCACGGCAGGATGCCCACGGTGCCGAGGCGTGCCGGAGGACCCTTCGCCAAAGCCCGAGGTCCGCCCGCTCGACCTCGGCGTCCACGAGCGACGCTTCCGCGCGCTCATCGAGAACGCGGTCGGCGCGATCATCCTGGTCGCGCCCACGGGCGCCGTGACCTTCGCCAGCGCCTCGACCGGGCGCCTGCTGGGGTGGGATCCGGTCGCGCTGATCGGACAAGACCCAGCCGACCGCACCCACCCCGACGACCTGCCCGCGCTGCTGGCGCTGCTCGCCGAGCTGATGGCGGCGCCCGGCGCGATCCGCCAGACCACGTACCGCGTGCGCCACGCCGACGGCAGCTGGCGCTGGGTCGAGTCGACGATCACCAACATGATCGCCGATCCCGAGGTCGCGGCGCTGGTGTTCAACTCGGTCGACGTCACCGAGCGCCGCCGGCTGGACGCCGCGCTCGCGGAGGCGCTGCGGCTCGAGGCGGTCGGCCGCCTCGCCGGCGGCGTCGCCCACGACTTCAACAACCTGCTCGCGGTCATCCTCGGTTGCTCGAGCTTCGCCGTCGATCAGCTCGCCGCGCACCACCCGGCCCGCCTCGAGCTGGCCGAGATCGAGCACGCGGCCAACCGCGCGGCCGCGCTCACGCGCCAGCTCCTGGCGATCAGCCGCAAGCAGGTGCTGACGCCGGCGCCGGTCGAGCTGAACCACGCGCTGGCCGAGCTGCGCGAGATCATCCACCGGACCCTCGGCGGCGAGATCCGCGTGATCGAGCGCCTGCACCACGAGCCGGTGCGGACGCTGGTCGATCGCGGCCAGCTCGATCAGGTGCTGCTGAACCTGGTGGTCAACGCCCGCGACGCGATGCCGCACGGCGGCACGCTGACCATCACCACGCGCACGGCGGCGCTGGCGGCGACCGCCGCCGCGGCGCTCGACGTCGCGCCCGGCGAGTTCGGCGTGCTCGAGGTCGCCGACGACGGGATCGGGATGGCGCCCGAGGTCCTGGCGCGGGTGTTCGAGCCGTTCTTCACTACCAAGGCGCCGAGCCAGGGCACCGGCCTCGGCCTGTCGACGGTCTTCGGCATCGCCCGTCAGTCGCGGGGCACGATCGTCGGCCAGAGCATGCCGGGGCGGGGCACCACCTTCACGGTCTACCTGCCGCGCACCGACGCCGCCGAGCCCGGCCAGCCGACGCGCCGGGCCACGCCCGCGGTCACCCGGCAACGCCGCCTGCTGGTCGTCGATGACGACGCCGCGATCCGCGGCGTGTGCGCGCGCATCCTCGCGTCGGCCGGCTACGCGGTGGTCACCGCCGACAGCGGCGCGGCCGCGCTCGCGCAGGTCGAGGCCGGCCCGGCGATCGATCTGGTGCTCACCGACGTCGTCATGCCGGTGATGCGCGGCCCCGAGCTGGCCGTCCAGCTGCGGCGCGCGCACCCGGAGATCAAGGTCCTGTACATGTCGGGCTACGCCGACGGCGCCCTCGGCGACGGCACGCCGCTGCCGCCGGCCACGACGCTCGTGGCCAAGCCGTTCGATCGCACGCGCCTGCTGGGCGCAGTGCACGCGGCGCTCGACGCCGGCTGAGACCGGGGCGCGGTCGACCCGCGCCGCGCGGCTCAGAAGTGGATCGACGCGCCCGGGCGGAACGTCGGCGCGTCCCGGCGGATCGCCCAGATCCCGAACGCCGTGAGCAGCGCCCCGACGCCGAGCGTGACGCCGCCGGCGACGGTCAGCCCGTCGAGATCCTTGCCCAGGCCGATCGGCAAGAGCACGACGCCGGTCAGCGCCGCGGTGCCGCCGACCGACGCGCCGACGATGCCCAGCTTGCGCAGCGCGCCGGTGTTGTCGGTGTAGACGCTCAGCGTGCGGCGGTAGA
>Ga0075163_10009973_pt1 | contig 12440 bp, 14 predicted proteins | sample JI1023141ADNA_FD_71478 | JGI IMG/M metagenome (GOLD analysis project Ga0075163, IMG submission 71478) | Wastewater effluent complex algal communities from Wisconsin, to seasonally profile nutrient transformation and Carbon sequestration -... | ecosystem: Engineered > WWTP > Effluent > Algae...
CGCCCCGACGAACGGCGCGCCTGGCGTGTAGCGGACGAGTGGGCTGGCGGTCGTCACGTTCTGGAAGGCATCGACGACCATCTGGCTCAGCTCGGTCAGGGCTTCGTCGCCAGTCTCGCGGGGCACGAACAGGTTGACCGTGAGCGAGCCAGACGCGCGGAACCGCGGCGTGGCGCCCATCGTGAGCTGCTGGGCCGAGTCGATCGCGACGGTGGCGCGGGCCCACGGCGACGTGATGGCTGGCTCGGGCCCGTTGTCGTAGACCACCGCGAGTGACTGCGGCGTCGCGACCTGCGCGACGAAGCGCGCCCGGATCGACGTGATCGCGCTGGCCTGCGTCACCGGACCCTCCCGTACTTGGCCGAGACCAGCGCGACCGCGTTCGCGACCATGCCGGTCGGCGCCTGCCGGCTCCAGCCGTTCTCCAGCGCGTCCATGTAGTCGAGCGGGTTGGAGATCCATACGCGCGTCGGCTCGGTGATGCGCCCGATGACCGCGTAGCCGTCCGACTCGGCCTTTCGTCCAGACGGGTCGGTGCCGGCGAGCGGCGTGCGGGCCGGCAGCCCGATCGACACCTGCCAGTTGCGCCGCGCCTGGCCGCCGACGTAGCCGCGAGGCAGCGGCGGCTTGCCCTTGGCCGCGCGCTCGACGTTGCGCTTCCACTTGGTCGCGTTGCCAACCGGCGTCATCTGCACGATCGATCCGAGGCACTCGGCCACGATCTGCTTTTGCAGGTTGGCCGCGACCTTCGGGACCTCGTTGCGGATCCAGTCGTCGAGCTGCAGGTTGAAGCTGCGCGCGTCGGCCATCAGGCCACCTCGCCGCAGTCGAGCCGGTAGGCGGTCGTGGTGCCCTGCACCTGGAACGTCTCGACCGCCACCACCTGCCACTTGCGCGTGCCGATCGTGATCCGGTCGGGCGTCGAAGGCGTGACCGTGAGGCCGGACGCCGGCAGGTAGAACGTGGCGGTGACGCGCGTGTCGCTGCCGGCCGCGGCGTATCGCTTCGCCTCGTTGACCGGCCCATCGACCAGTACGGCGTGCGTGGTGGTGGTCTGTGTGACGGTGCCGCCGGTCGTGATCGTGGCGGACACGACGCGCGTGAGCGTGGCGGCCTGGCCGAACTCGGTAGCGAGCTCCAGCTCGAGCGCCAGGAAGTCGGTGGCTAGGGTCACCGCGTGACCCTCACGTTGGGGCCGCCGCCGCTGATCAGGCCAGCCGAGACCAGCATGCGGTCGAGCACCACGAAGGCGGTGTCCTGGCGCTTCGGCGACGTGTAGGTGACGGACTTGGACGCGCCCGACGCCGAGCTGAACGACTCGGACAGGACCGTGGGCTCCTCCTCACTGGCGGCAAGCGCGCCGGTGGCGTGGTCGAGCGCGGCGCGAGCCGTCCACTGCTTCAGCTTGGTCGGCAGCGTGGCGCTGTCGATCTCATTGCCCGCGCTGTCGGTGCCGTAGGCGCGCGGCCAGTCGAGGGCCTGCTCGCTCGAGCCGCGCACGCCGGTCCAGCGGTGCGCGTAGCGGTCGTCCGCGATGCGCGTGGCCTGCCGCAGCGCGTCCTCCTTCTCCGCGACCGTCAAGGCAGTCCATGTCGTGGGGTTGCCGTAGTTCGCGTGGTAGGCGTCGGCGAAGGCGAGCGTGCAGTAGCTGTTCGAGTCCTCGAGGCCCGTGCCGTCCTCGACCACGAACGTCGGGTCGTTGAGACCCTGCGGCGGCGCGCTGTCGTCGATCGTCAGGTTGTAGGGGTAGGCGTTCTGCTCGACGAACGTCTCCCAGTTCGTGTCCGTCAGGATCGTGCCGCCGATCGTGATGTCGGCGAACGTCATGTCGTGCGGCGTGTTCTCGGCGTCGTAGCCGAGCAACCTGCTGCGCACCGTCGGCGTCGTCTCGACCGAGATGTCGGACAGCGTGAAGAGCGCGATGTTGCCGCGTTGGTCGTTCTGCGCGCCCCACGGGTTCAGCTTGCACTGGAAGTTGAAGAGCGGCGCTTGGATCAGCGAGCCCTCGTATGCGAGGTCGTCGATCGTGACGCGGTAGCGGCCGTAGCCAGCAGCCCCGCCCGCAATGGTCTCGTCGACCCAGCACTGGATGGCCGCGCCGTATTCGTCGCCGTCCGACAGGAGCGTGTAGATCGCAGCCGCGCGGATCCGGCACCCGTTGATCGCGGTCGTCCAGCCGTAGTCGATGTAGCTCGACTGGTAGCCGAGGTTGATCGCGGCCGAGTAGGCGCTCGCCAGCAGGCAGTTCGTTGCGGTGACGTGCCGCGAGAAGCTCTCGACGATCAGGCTGTCGTCACCCGTGAACGTCGAGCAGTTCGTGATGGTCCCGACGTTGGCTGCAGCGGCGTCGCCGATGACTCGCAGCCCGTCGCTGTTGTTCGTCCAGGGGTTGTAGCAGTGCGCGTCGGTGATCGTGTTGAACGCGCCCGTGTCCATCGCGTGGAACGGGTATTGGACGAACGTGCACTCGGACAGACTGTTGCCGCTGCCGGCCTCACCCAACACGTAGTTGCAGAAGAGCGCATACTCGATCTGCTCGTCGAACGCGCCGGCCGGCAGGTCCTCGTTGGCGAGGTAGTCGCCCACCACCACGCCGGGCCCCCGCACCGCGATGCCAGTTCCTGCCGTGCGATCGTCGCCGGTGCCCTGGCGGAAGTCGAACGCGCCGCGAACGACCGCGCCTTCCTGCAGGTAGATCGTCGCGCCGACGCCGACCGGCAGCTTCACGCCGCCGAGGTCGTCCCACAGGTCCCACACGCCGGCCGGGAACAAGAGGCTCGTCCCGTCCGCCACGCTGGTCACACCGCCGGCCGTGTAGGTCACGGCGCCGCCTGGCGCGGCCGACTTGAGACCGTGCGGGTGGATGTGCAGGACGTTCGCGCTGTCGCCGTTGACCTCGAGTCGCAGCGGGTTGCGAAGGTTCGCAATCGTGACCGTGAAGGTCGCGGTGCCACCAGCAACCGTCGGCGTGATGCCCAGCGCCTTCGGGTAGAGGACCGCGCTGGTGATCGAGCCGCCGACCAGCGAGACCACGACCGTCGTGTCCTCGTCCGCGCCGTAGGTGAAGCACGACTCCTCGACGGTGTCGCCCGCTTCCCACGAGCCGGTCGCCCCGAACTCGGTCGTGCGCGAGAAGCCGTAGACGTATGGCACGTCGCCGTCGACCGTCGCGGTGAACCGGGAGCTGCGGTAGTCCTCGGTGCCCGGGCCTGCGGTGTGGACTTGTCGCGTCATCGGGCTGGCTCGCTCTCTGCTGCCGAAAAGCCCGCGGCGCCCATGCGAAACGCCGCGAGCAGGTAGCCGCTACGTCGCGGCTACCCCTGGATCAGCCCATGACCTTGATGACGCCGTGCGGGCGCACGACCTTCGTGCCCCAGAGCGCGTCGAAGGACCACTTGTCCTGCTTGTTCTGGCGCGTGATCTCGAGGCGCAGCGTCAGGCCGGAGATCGGGTCCGTCATCTGGTCCATCGCGACCACCGCACCGCTGCGCTCGAACGGACGCGAGGCGAACACGATGGCCTCGCGGGCGAACGCGAAGTTCGCCGTGTGCGACGCCGAGACCGTGATGGCCGCGTTGTCCGCGATCGCGACCTTGAGGCCGGGCTGCGCGATGGTGAAGGAGCCGCCGGACAGGGCGGTCGCGACCACGTACTTGTTCGTGGAGTCACCAGCGAAGGTCACGACGTCGCCGGCCAGGATCGTGCCGGAGCCGGTGTCGGCCGCGACCGTGGTGGCGCCGACCGCGAGGCCCGAGCCATTGTTGACCAGGTAGGACGCGCCCGTGCCGGCCGTGTGCGTCGGGGCGTTCTGGTCCATCCACCAGCTGGCGCCGTTGATCTCCATGTTCGAGAAGTTGCCCGAGCGCAACGCCTCGCCCTGGATGAAGTCCTTGGACGTGAAGCCCGTGAGGCCGAGCAGGTTGGCGTTGGCGCGCGCGTTCATCACGACCCGGCGATCGCTCGACGGCATCTTGTGCGTGCTCAGGTAGGTGAGCGGGTCGAGCGCGAGGGCCAGCGTGGCGAACGGCGTGGTGCCGGCCGTGCCGGTCGCGATCGAGCCGCCGACGTCCATGGCGGTGAAGATCGTGGTGTCGATGTAGTCGCACAGCGACGCCATCGCGCTCCGGGCCGCCATCGACTCGGCGCCGTCCATGATCTCCTTCCGCTCCTTGTCGGTCAGGAAGAACACGGCCTCGTAGTGATGGTCGAGGTTGACCGCCACCGTCGAGAACGTCGTGTCCGAGTTGCTCGGCTGCGAAGCCGCAGCACTCACCGCCGTGGTCGTGATGGTCGGCGGGATCGGGACGTTGATGATCGAGCCCTTGGTGGCGGCTGGACCGTCGTAGTCGCGGTTGACGAGGCGGGGGAGGATGCAGTTGGCCTGCAGGTAGCTGATGCCACCGGCCAGGATCTTCGGGATCAGGTCGCTGTAGGTGTTTGCCACGGAGCGGTCAGGCGGTGGCGATCAATGCGCCTTGGCCTGCCTCGGAGGGAGTCGGTTCTTCCGCCGACCCCCTCGGGGGGCGCCTGCAACCGCTCGGCGGCTGCCGGCTACGCTCTGACGAGGACGAGCGGCCCCCTCGGGGAGCCAGCCAGCCGACGCTGCGTGCGGGTCACCCCGTCGCTTCGCTGCGCGAAGAGTCCGTGGCGACGCCTGCCGATACTGCTCCGGTCCCGCCCCTATTCAAGCCACCGCCGCGGGCTTTTCTGGACGGGTCCTTGACGAGGCAGTGCTGCCACGACCCAGCCCTGTAGCTCCAGGACCCGACGTGCCGCCACGCGGATGCATCGCCTTCGAAGGCCGTGGGCGGATCTTCCCACAGGAACAGGAACGTCACGGGCTCAGTCCCGACGGCCTGGTCGGGGACTGCCAGCACCAGCTCGCCGTCGCCCAGCGTGACGCTCACCCGAGCGGACAGGACGTGAGCGCCGGCCGGCAGAAGCATCTGGTGCTCGCCGCGGAGGCACGACGGCTCGAAGCGGTGAACGGCCAGCCTCACGAGACCACCCGCACCTTGCCCTGCGAGATGTCGCCGGCCATCTTGCCGAACTCGATGTCGGACAGGTCCGAGCGTTTCACCACGCGCACGCCGTCGACCATCTTGCCGGTGCCGGTGCCGCCGCGGGCTCCGCCGCCGTCGCCGCCTTCCCACCAGTGCGCCTTCTCGGTCGCCATCTTGTCGACCCAGGCGCCGAGGTCGCTGATGCTGCCGTCGTCGCGCGACGGGATGGGGTCGCCCTCGAGGTCGTCGGGCATCTTCCAGTCGCGGCGGGCCCTGAGCATCAGGTCCTCGTCGGCCGACTGCCGGAGGCGCAGCTTCTTCTCGGCCAGTTTGCTGCGCAGCTGGCGCTCCAGGAGCATGTCGGCAGCGATCTGACGAGCCTTCGACGCTGCCTCCTGGTCCTGCTTCCTGGCAGTCGCTTCGGCCTCGAGCCGCTTCTGCCACTCGGCCTCGCGAGCCTTCCCGCGCCTTGCCACCACGTCGTCGATGCGTCCTGCCTTGATCAGAGCCTCGTCCTCGTGGTTCTTCAACTTGCCCAGGAGGTCCAGCGCGGTCTCGACCTCGCCGGGATCGCGGTCGCCGAGCACTCCAGCGCGCTTGCGGAGCATCTCGGCCTCGGCCTGGAGGGCTTTCAGCTCCCCTGCCATCTTCCGGTTGTTCGTCCGGAACTCCGCGAGCTTGCGACCGGCATCGCCGTCGGCCTCGGGCTCGTCTTCATCGCCGCCGTCGAGGTCCAGCACGAAGCCGGTGCCGTCCTGGCGGTAGAGGGCCTTGAGTTCGGGGGGGATCTCGGTCGCGCTCGCGTACCGTTTCTTGATGGCCATGGGACTGACCATTGCCGCACGACCCGGCGGCTATTCAAGCCACCGGCCGCTCAGTTCTGCTTCGCCTGATCGCGCGCCTTCACGACCTCGGCCACCAACCTCGCCCCCACCTCGCGCGCCATCTCGGCGCTCCACCCGATCGCCAGGATGACGGTGCAGGGGTGGCCGTTGGGCGTCACGCCGCTCGCCACCGCGATCTCCTGGCCGCGCTGCAGCATGACGTGCGCGAGGTCGCCGGCACGCTGGAGCATGCACGACGTCAGGGCGGGGTCGGGGGCGGGGCCGGTCATGCCATTGCCACCCGCTGGGCGCTGCACGGCGCGCAGATCCACGTGTCGTCGCCGGCATACCCGAACATCACGCCGGGCGCCTGCTGGCAGCCGCAGCGCCAGCACGCGATGGGCGGCACGGGGTCGGCTGGCTGGTGGGTCGGCACGGCGGTCACCCTATCGCCGGGCGGAGGATGCGGCAAGGCGGCTACTCGTCGTCGGGCTCGTCAGGAATCCGATCCAGCCGCCTCAGCTCGGCCAGCGTGAGCGGCTGCAGGTCGCTGCCCAGCATCTTGTCGATCGGCAGCTTCCCGTTGCGCCACGCCGACGCCTTCGTCTTGCCCAACACCTCGTCCTGCTCGGCCACGCTGCGCCCTTCCAGCCAGTCGGCGAACGTCACGGTCGCGGGCACCGGGCCGTCGGTGGAAGCGCGGTTGCCGATGGGGTCGCCGAAGTCGGGCACCGCGGTCGAGCGGCAGTTCGGGTGGAGCGGAGGCACCGGCCCCTCGCCCAGCGGGTAGGTCTGGCCGTCCTGCGACGCGCACTGCACCGAGGTCTTGCTGTCGAGGGTCGCGACGAACCGCCACCGCTGCACACCGATCGCCTTGAACGACTCCATGCGCGTCGTGGCCGAAACGTGCGACGCTGCCGACCGGACGAGCGTCCGGATCTGGTCCGTGTTCTGGCCGCTCAGGAGCCCGTCGGTGTAGCCGGTGTCGCGCCTGCCCCGCAGGCTGCGCACGATCTCGGCCTCGCTCCAGCCCTGCGACAGGCCCGTTCGGAGCATGCTGCGCACGTTGTCGGCCGCGCCGTTGTCGCCGCCGATCAGGCTGTCGAACCACTCGTTGACCTTGCCGCCGAGGTAGGCCCGGTCCACCCACGCGCGGTTCACGGCGCCGACGTCGATCGCGGGCGGCTCGACCTTCAACACGCGCCGCGCCGACTCGCCCACCCACTCGACCTCTTGCTGCGTCAGGTCGCGCAGGCTGGCGGTGGCGCGCTGTTCGACCTGCCCGACGCCGCGCCGCACGATCTGCTCGACGTCGGCCATGATGGCGCGCAGCTGCGGGAACCGCTCGATCGTGACGTCCTGGCCGCGCGGGTCGAACGTCGCGAGACCACCGGCGACGCGGCGGATGACGGGCTCGACCACCTCGCGGCGGAACAGGTCGGCGGCTTCGACTTGGTAGCCGCGGACGGTGCGCGCGACCAGGATCTCGTGACGGTAGAAGCGTTGGATCCAGCGGCCGGCGTGCTTGCGCAGGGCGGCGCGGAGGGCCTGGGCGCGGTCGGGAGGCAGGTCCAGGAGGCTCACAGATCCTCCGGCCAGTGCAGCGCTACGATGGCTTCGGCGTGCTCGATCGCCTCGCGCTGCGCCGCGGTCCACTGGTGGTTCGCCTCCGCGATCTCCGCCGCCGTCTCGATCAGCCGCATGATGACGGCCCCGACCTCGCGCCCGTCGAAGCTGTTGTGCACCATGACGCCACCGACCTGCCTCGGCATGCACGGGCAAGGCGAGCCGTCGGTCGAGTGGCCTGGCTCGGCGGTCTCGTCGCGGTGGACGGTCACGCAGCGGCCTCTGGCGGCACCTTCTCGTCCTCCGGGTCTTCGGCCGGCGGCTGGCCGGCGGCAGCGGCGCGCTCTTCTTCGATGCGCAACGCCATCATCTGCGATTCGGCTCGAGCCTCTGCCGCTGCATCAATCTCGGCCATGATCTCGTCGACAGACACGCCCTGCAGCATGCCGAGCTTCTGGATCTGCTCGAGGTAGACCGGCAGTGTGATGCGGCCCTCGCGCGCGTCGGTCTGCAACATGGCCAACTCCTCCTTGCGCGACCGGCCAGGGGCGCCGATCTGGATTCGCTTACGCTCGTCCTCGTCCGTGACGCCTGGAGGCAGCATCTCGCCGCGGCGCAGGTTGAACGCGAAGGTCTCCCACGAGATCGTGCCAGCCTGCAGCGCCGCGACCATCGCCTGAAGCTCAGCCGGGTCCAACGGCATCGCATCGAAGTCGGTTGACAGCTGCACCTTTACCGCTGACATAGCCGCGTCAGCGTCGAAGGCCGGGCTGCGCCAGGCAAGCCACCGCTGCACGGCTCGCGTCGTCGCCGTGGCTGCGTTGCCGGCGATGCCGGCCAGCACGCTGCGGTCGCCAGACTGCCGCAGCTTCACCGTGCCCATGGCCTCGGCGGCGTCCTTCTGCGCCTCCAGCATGCGCGAGCCAAGGATGGCCATCTGCTGCTCCTTGCGCGTCATCGTCTCGACGATCGCGCCAAGGCCAGCGCCAGCGAACTCCAGGTATTGCACCGTCGCCCCCGGTGTCGGCGAGACCCATGCGTAGCCGCAACCGGTCACGAGCGTCGATCCCTCGGGCACGTCGAATCCTGCCGCCCATGGCTGCGGCGTTGCCGTCAGGTGGAGGCCCCATTCCAGGTCGGCGCTGTTCCTGTAGTGCGACAGGATCACGGCGGACAGCGCGGCCATCGGCGGCTGCTCGATCTCCAGAGAGACGCCAGAACGAGCGTTCACCACGTCGCACGGAATCTCCTCCCAGAACCTGCCGCCGTTCTTCGTCGGCACCATCACGTCGACCAGCCCGTAGTTCTTGTGCTCGCTGTCCTCGCGCCAGATCTCCTGCCAGTAGACGTTGACCGGTGCGCCAGCGAACTTATGCGCGAACGGAGCCAAGTGTGACGGCATCTGTTCGACGCTGCCGAGCCTCATCACACGGTACTGCGTCCTGGTCTCCACCGAGCTTCCGATCAGGTCGCCCGGAATCGTGGTCTCGTAGGTCTCACGCACCACGATCAGGTTGGGAACATCGCGCCCGTCGACCTGTGCCGTCGACCAAAACAGCACGTCCTCGGCATCGATCACGAGCAGGTAAGGCTCAGCCTCCGGGTCCGTGGACTTGTCGACCAGCAACGCGAACCGGCCAACGCTCGCCAGTTCCCTCACCTGCTGCTGGATGATCTGCGCCAGCGGCTCGTAGTTGCGGCCGGCTGCGTCCTTCAGCACCTCGAGAGCCTCGCCGGGAACCCCCTCGATCGTCGGCTCCTTGCGCATCACGGCTCCAGCCAGCCCGTCCAGTGTTCTGCCTGCGCCGCCGTGCAGCTGCGCCCGTAGCAGGTAGCTGTTGTATGCGGCGCGACCTTGCGGCGAACCGTCCGCCTGCGAACTGAGCATCGGCAGGTATTCGGTGGTCGCCTTCTTGACCAAGTCCTCGATCTGCACGTCGCGGATGCGCTTCCAGATCGTGGCGGCGGCGGCGTAGTCCGGGTGGGTCTTGGATGGGTTCGTGCTCATTGAGTCACCGCCAACTGACCAGCCGCATCGCTTGGCGATCGACCGGGAAGAGGAACGCGATCGGGTAGGAGAAGGCGTCGAGCAGGTGGCTCATCTTCTTCTGAGCCGCCTTGTTCGCACCCTCGTGCGTGTATGCCATCAGGTAGGTCTTGAGCTTCGGGCAGCTCTTGCCGATCGTGACATGGCCACGGCGGAAGCCCGAGTTGACCGCGTTGCGACGGTCCGGCAGCAGCGGGTTCGCGGCTCGAGCGTTGATCGTGAACCCCTGCTCGCGCAGGTAGACGAACGCACTCTTGCTGCTGTTGCCAGCGTGCGACCGTTGCGCGCCGCTGGCGTCCGGGTAGACGTCGCGCACTTCCGGCAACAGGCGTTTGATCTCGATGCCAGCCTGCTCGGCGTCGCAGTTCGGCAGTTCGTGCTCGGCGAAGAAGTGCAGCCGCTCGGGCGTGCGCCAGAAGAACACGAACGCCATCGGGTCGACGTTGAAGTCCATGCCGACGCCGAGCTGTGCGCCCTTCGGCATCTCGACCGCGTCGGACTGCATGTTGCGCAGCGGATCGAACGAGTGGTAGACGCGGCCGCTCGTCATGTTGACGAACCGGCCATCGACGTAGGCCTGCCGCGACGACTCGTCGAACGTCGCGACCATGTTCGCCACGTAGCCGTCTGGCAGCGCGCGGTTCTCCAGGCTGCTGCACTGCACCACGCCGATGTCGTGCTTTGCCCGGTCTTCGCCTTCGATCAGGTCGTAACCCCACCCGACCACACCTTCGGGCGTGCCCGTGATGTTCAGTTCGCGGAGCCTCGACGCAGGATGCCGGATGCGGGCCGTGACCTGGTCGAACACGGCCTTCGGCTGCACGAACGGCTCGTCGATGCCTGCCGCGGCCGCGTTGATGCCCTTGATGCTGTCGGGCCGCTCTCCGCTCATGCACAGAATCGTGGCCTCGCGGTCGCCGAGCCTGATCGAGAAGCGGTAGGGGTTGGACTGGTAGAGGTGGTAGGTGAGGTGAGGCTCGATCGTGCATCGGCCGTCGAGCAACTCGTCGATCGTTTCGACGATGGTCGTGCGGGCCATCGGGTAGGACGGCGACACCGTCAGGACCGGAACGGGCGCGTTGACCAGCGCGAGCCAGACCATGCGCTTGCCCAGCATGATGGTCTTGCCACCGCCGTAGCCCGTGACGAGGCACCGGATCGCGTTCGGCAGGTTCCACCACTGCCGCTGATGGCTCCACATGCCACCGCGCAGTACTCGCCCGTTGGCGTCAAGGTCCGGTTCCTCCATGCGCCAGAACGGCGCGCGGCTCACCGGCAATGCCTCGACCGCGCTCACTCGAACCTCGGGTCGGGAGGCATCGGGTCGGGCGACACGGTTCGCTTGGCCAGCGCGGTCGTGGCGCGAAGGTGCTCGATCTTGGCGCGCTTCACGGGGTCGAGGAACCCGTAGCGGTGCTCCAGCTTCCACCGGATCGTCTCGCTCGACATACCCTTGGCGATGGCGGCGTTGAGCTGGCGGACCGTGTCGAACTCGCCCTCGGCCTCGGCCTTGTCCCACTGGTCCGAGTATGCCTGGTCGCGACGCCTGCGCAGCGTCATGGCCGCGTCGCTCACGCCGAACCGCTTGGCGATCGCGGTCTGGCGCTGACCTTCACGCAGCAGGACGAGCGCGTGCTCGAGGTCGTCCTCGGTCAGCCTATTCGCGAGCTTCTCGTCATCGCGTTCGGCTGGCTGCTTGCGCGCGGGTGTGGCCATCGGCAGGGGTAGCCGAACGCCGCATGTCGCCTATTCAAGCCACCGGCGGCTTGGTCAGCTCGCGCCGCTTCCACGCGAGCCACGATGCGTGCTCGCGCTTGTCACGCTTGATGTAGAGCGGAGCCGACTCCATCAGGACCGCGTCGTCGAGCATCGCGTCGATCGCGCCGGCCGAAGCGCCCTTGTCGCGCGCGAGGCCTGCGCGGCACGACAGGCACAGGGCCCGCGAGTCCTCGAACTTGCGCGCGCCGCACTTCACGCAGTTGCAGTAGAGGCGCGGGCCAGCCGCGGCGGCTCGCTGACGCGCTCGGCTCCGCTGGGCAAGGCGGCACTCGCGGCACCGCCCGTTCGCATCCAGAGAGTCGGCCGTCTCGATGTTGTGGCCGTTCTCGCAGCGGGTCTCGTCTGGCCGGTGTGGTCCGGCCCCTGGTCGGTGTTGCGCTCCTGGCATCATCAAACCCCCTCGTTGATCGGGAAGGTGAACGTCGGCCCGCCACCATGCGCCAGCCGCTCATCGTGCACCTGCTCGTCCACCGGCCCGGCCCGCGTGCTGGTCGAGCGGTGCACGGCGGTCGGGCAGTCGACGGGTGCGTGGTCGGGTGAGCCGCACCAGAGGCAGGCGCCGAATGGGACGGCGGGGCGCGGTGTCGGCATCACTGGGCGGCCCCCGGCGGCAGCCAGCACACCTGATGCGCGTTCTGCGCGTCGGCGATCATCTGCTGCCAGATCGAGTTCGCGCGATCGTCGCTCGCATCGCCCCGCAGCACGACCCACACGGCCATCGGGCTGCCGAACAGCCAGAACGTGTTGTCCGGGTCGATGCGCCCAGCGCCGCCGACTTCGACCGACTTGACCGACAGCCAGCGTCCACCCTCCTGCCGGAATCCATGCTGCACGACGTAGCGCGCCCCACGCAGCGCGATCTCGCAGGCCTCCGGCTCACCGAGCACCCGGCCCGCCAGGTCGAGCCCGTAGGCCGCCACGGCCTGCTGCCAAGGCATCCAGCCGGTGCCGTCCCCGAAGATGCGCGGGTCACGCTCGCGCGGGTCGAACACGTCCTTGCCCCGGTAGGCCGGCCCGATGACGCGCGCCCAGCGTTCGCGCCAGTGTGCCCGGACCGCCGCGGCGAGTGCCCGGTCCTCGAGGTTCCGGAACAGTTGCACGGCCGCGATCGCCTCCCAGCCGACGGCGCGCGAGGCGAACACGCTGGACGTCGACCAGCCGGGCGTCGTGGTCTGCTGCAGGCGGTAGATGGTGGCGTGGGCGCGCAGGACCTGCTGGACC
>Ga0075163_10009975_pt1 | contig 12439 bp, 11 predicted proteins | sample JI1023141ADNA_FD_71478 | JGI IMG/M metagenome (GOLD analysis project Ga0075163, IMG submission 71478) | Wastewater effluent complex algal communities from Wisconsin, to seasonally profile nutrient transformation and Carbon sequestration -... | ecosystem: Engineered > WWTP > Effluent > Algae...
CGTTGTACTCCTTGTAGTGTGTAGACCCATCGCGTCCGTGCGCGACCAGATCCGGCATGGTGCCGGAGCCGCCCTTCGACACGGAGATGGTGGTGGTGGAGCCGAGGTTCAATCCGATGAGCAACTTGGAGAGCGTCGTCATTGACCGGGAGACGACGCGTGTCCGCCGATCGGACAGCTCGTGACGCGTCGGTGAGATCCCGGGATCGGCTGCCTGTTCGCCGTCCCGGGGTGATGTCGTCTCGCCCGGGCCATGCCGCCGGCCCTCGCCGTCCACATCGGCGTCGACGTCTGCGCGCCGGCGCACTACGTGATCGCGCCCAGCCCGCTGCGCTCCGCCGAGCGCGACGCCGCGGCGCTGTCGGCGCTCACCACCGCCCGCGGTCTCGACGCGATCACGCTGTGCGGCGCCGACGCGACCCGGGCCCGCGTCCTCGACGTGCTGGCCGACGCCGTGACCCTACCGGCCGGCGCGCTCCTGGTGCTGACGTTCTCGGGTCACGGCGTGCAGCTCGCCGATCGCGCCGCGGATCCGGCGCGCCCGCGGCCACCGTCGGCGCGCAACCGCACGATCGGCGACGAGGCCGACGGTCGCGACGAGGCGTGGTGCCTGCACGATGGCTTTCTCCTCGACGACGAGCTCACCGCGACGCTGGCCGCGCTGGCCCCCGGCGTGCGGCTCCTGGTGCTGTCGGACAGCTGCCACAGCGGCACGATGCTCGACGGCGCGCCGGCGATCGCCGCGTCGGGGATCTTGCTCGCGGCGTGCCCCGACGAGCGGATCACCGTCGAGCGCGGCGATCACGGCGCGTTCACCGGCGCGGTGCTCGCGGTGTGGGACGAAGGACGCTTCGCCGGCGATCATCCCGCGTTCCACGACGCGGTGTGCGCCAACCTCGGCGCGCAGCAGGCGCCGCAGCTCGCGGTGATCGGCGCGCACGATCCGTCGTTCCTCGCGCAGACGCCGTTCACGCCGTGAGCGCGATCAATCGTCGCTGCGGGTCGGGACCGTGGTCTTGGTCGGATCGTACGTGTCCCAGTCGGGCTTCGGCGCGTCGGGATCGTAGGGCGCGTCGGGATCGGTGGGCGGCGCCTGCTCGGGGCCGGCGGGCAGCGGACCCTCGAGGGCGCCGGCGGGCACCGACGACGGGTAGCGATCACCGTAATACGAGATGACCGAGCTCGGCAGCTTGGTGCGGCCCCGGCCGCCGACCTTGACGACGTGGCCCTTGGCCGACCACAGCGCCCACAGCTCGCCGTTGCCCTCGAGCCGCAGCACGCGCACGCCGCCCAGGCGCTCCTCGTCGACGGTGTAGCCGGCCTCTTGCGCCAGCCGCCGCGCGAACTTCACGGTGGCGCGCACCACGCCGTCGTCGCGCTGGTAGCGGGTGACGAACACGTTCACGACGTCGTCGTCGCCCAGCTTGCCGCGGTGCTCGGCGGCGCCGGAGACATAGGTGCCGGCGTAGGCCACCGCGCGGTTCTCGGGCACCCACACCTCGATGTCCAGGACCTCCTGGAACCGGCGGAACTGCCAGTCGGAGATCGAGGTCTCGGCGACGCCGCGCTTGGGCGGCGGCGGATGGCCGCCGCACGCGGTCCCGACGACCAGCGCGAGGGCCAGGCACAGCGTCCGAACCACGGGCCTATCGTACAGGGCGGGCCGCGCGGGCGCGAGGGCTGGGACCACCGACCGTCGTTGACTCCCCCCGTGGCCTCGGTATAACCCCCGCCATCCATGGCGAGCCACCTGTTCTCTTCCGAGTCCGTCACCGAAGGCCACCCCGACAAGCTGTGCGACGCGGTCTCGGACAGCATCCTCGATGCGATCCTGAAGGACGATCCCACCGCGCGCGTCGCGTGCGAGACCTTCACCAAGACCGGCTTCGTGCTCGTCGGTGGTGAGGTCACGACCACCACCTACGTCGACATCCCCACCATCGTGCGCAGCGCGGTGCAGGAGATCGGCTACACCGGCTCCGACATGGGCTTCGACGCCGCGACCTGCGGCGTGATGGTCGCCCTCGAGCAGCAGTCGCCCGACATCGCCCGCGGCGTCGATCGCGGCGACCTGGAGAACCAGGGCGCCGGCGATCAGGGCCTGATGTTCGGCTACGCCAGCGACGAGACCGACGCGCTGATGCCGCTGCCGATCCAGCTCGCGCACCAGCTCGCCTACCGGCTGGCCCAGGTCCGCAAGAAGAAGATCGGCGGCGTCAGCTTCCTGCGCCCCGACGGCAAGACCCAGGTCTCGGTCCGCTACGAGAACGATGTTCCCGTCGGCGTCGAGGCGATCGTGGTGTCGACCCAGCACGACGATCTCACCGGTGGCAAGGCCAACGACAAGAGCATCTCCCGCGAGCACAAGCAGATCGAAGAAGCGATCCGCGAGCTGGTGATCAAGCCGATCGTCCCGGCGAAGCTCATCACCAAGGCCACCAAGTTCCACATCAACCCGACCGGTCGCTTCGTGACCGGCGGGCCCAAGGGTGACTCCGGCCTCACCGGCCGCAAGATCATCGTGGACACCTACGGTGGTATGGCCCGGCACGGCGGCGGCGCGTTCTCGGGCAAGGACCCGTCGAAGGTCGATCGCTCGGCCGCGTACTACGCGCGCTACATCGCCAAGCACGTCGTCGCGGCCAAGCTCGCGCGTCGCTGCGAGGTGCAGTTCGCCTACGCGATCGGCGTGGCGCGGCCGGTGTCGATGCTGGTGCAGACCTTCGGCACCGGCACGGTCTCGGACGACAAGCTGTCCGAGGCGGTGTCGCGCGTGTTCGACGCGCGCCCGGGCATGCTGACCCAGGAGCTCGACCTCCGCCGCCCGATCTACAAGAAGACGGCGGCGTACGGTCACTTCGGCCGCGAGGAGCCGGAGTTCACCTGGGAGAAGACCCCGAAGCTCGACGCGCTCAAGGACGCGGTCGGCGCGGGCAACGGTGTGAGCAAGAGCACCAACGGCGTGGCGAAGACCGGCGCGACGAAGGCGAAGAGCGGCAAGGCCGCCGACGCCCCCCGCGCGCGGTAACTCAACGAGATCGCCTGCGTTCGCGCGGTGCAGGCCCGCGCCTGCAGACCTGACGCGCGCGCGCGGCGATCCGGCCGGTATGTGTCAGCCTGTCCCGGTTGCGGGTGGTGCGAGATCACGCGACACACGACGTGATGTTCCGTCGTCAGACCGCGCTGTGCCTGACCCTGCCCGCTCTGCTCCTCGCCGGTGACGCCGGCGCGGTCCGGAATCCGGACTACCTGCACGAGCGACCTCTCGAGGTCGCCGATGGCGTGGCGGCGCGGCCGATCCGCCACACCCAGCACCGGCCGACCGCGACCGGCGCCGCGGCGTGGAAAGCGTTCACCGCGCAGCACGGTCAGTGGACCGGGCTGTGGGACGAGCAGACCGGCGTGCCGGCGCGGGTGTGGGGCGAAGGGATCGCGGTGCCGGGCGCCAGCGCCGACGCGCGCGTCGCCGAGGCCGTGGCCCGGCGACTGCTGCGCGAGCAGCTCGACTTCCTCGCGCCGGGCACCAAGCTCGAGCACTGGCAGCTCGCGGCCAACCTGGTCCACGGTCGCGGCGATGCGCTGCGCACGGTGAGCTTCACCCAGACCGTCGACGGCGTGCCGGTGCTCGGCGGCGGCGTCAGCTTCCTCATCAAGCGCGATCGCGTGATCGTGCTCGGCTCGTCGGCGCGCCCCGGCGCGACCGTGACGATGCCGGCGCGGCTGGTCGACGGCGACGCGGCCACGGCCGCGGCCCGCGCGTGGATCGCGCGCGCGTACGGCGCGACGCCGGTGGTGCGCAGCCTGGGCGCGCTGATCGTGCTGCCGCTGGTGCGCGACCCGGTCGACGGCGCGCCGGCGATCGAGTACCGCACCGCCCGCGTGATCGAGCTCGATCTCGCGCGGCCGCGAGCCCGCTGGGATGTGTATGTCGACGCCGCCACCGGCGCGCCGATCGCGCGGCGGCAGACGCTGTCGTTCGCCACCGGCACGCTGCAGTACGACACGCCGGTGCGCCACCCCGCCGGCGCGCGGCAGTCGTTCCCGGCCGCGCGCGCCGCGATCACGGTCGGTGGCTCGCCCACCACCACCGACGACGCCGGCGGCTACAGCGCGGGCGCCGCCGGCACCGTGACCGTCAACGCCACGGTCACCGGTCCGCGGGTGCGCGTCACCAACGACGGCGCGACCGGCGCCACCTCGCCGCTGTCGATCGCCGACGGCGGCACCGGCACCTGGAGCGCGCCCAGCAACGAGCTCGTCGACGCCCAGCTCACCGGCTTCATCCACGCCAACCGCATGAAGAGCTTCTCGCTCACCGAGCTGAACCCGCAGCTCGGCTGGCTGACCCAGCAGATGGACGTGAGCGTCAACGAAGGCGGCGACTGCAACGCGTACTCCGACGGCGACGCCATCCACTTCCTGGTGTCGGGCGGCGGCTGCGAGAACACCGGTCGCCTCCCCGACGTCGTCTATCACGAGTTCGGGCACTCGCTGCACCACCAGTCGGTCATCCCCGGCGTCGGTGACTTCGACAGCGCGATGTCCGAGGGGATCTCCGACTACCTCGCGGCCACCACCACCGATGATCCCGGCATGGGCCGCGGCTTCTTCGCCGGCACCGACACCGCGCTGCGCCACGTCGATCCCGCCGGCGGCGAGTACTACTGGCCCACCGACATCTCGGCCGATCCTCACGTCACCGGCCTCATCATCGCCGGCGCGCTGTGGGACGTGCGCAAGGCGATGATCGCGCAGTACGGCGCCGCCGAGGGCAAGCGCAAGGCCGACGATCTGTTCTACGCCACGCTGCGGCGCGCCGACGACATCCCGACGACGTATCCGGAGGTGCTGGCGGCCGACGACGACGACGGCAACCTCGCCAACGGCACGCCCAACCAGTGCCTGATCGACGCCGCGTTCGGGCCCCACGGCCTGGTCGATGGCTCGAGCACGTTCGGCATCGGCCGCCCGACCCGCGACGGCAACACGATCGCGATCGCGGTGACCGCCATCGGCACCTGCGCCGCGCCGGTGCTCGGCAACGTCGCGCTGGTGTGGCGCGTCGCCGGCGGCAACGACACCGCGGTGGCGATGACCGCGAACGGCGGCACCTTCAGCGCGGTCATCCCGACGCAGCCCGACGGCAGCGTCGTCGAGTACCGCCTGGTCGCGACCATGGGCGGCGGCGCCATGCTGCGCTTCCCCGACAACCCCGCCGAGCGCTACTACCAGTACTACGTCGGGCCCCTGACCCCGGTGTACTGCACCGACTTCGAGACCGATCCGTTCGCCGCGGGCTGGACCCACAGCGCGACGTCGTCGAGCGACGACTGGCAGTGGGGCACCGCGGCCGGCAACGTCAGCAACGGCGATCCCGATCGCGCGGCCAGCGGCACCTCGTTCGTCGGCACCGACCTGCGCGCCAACGGCCTGTACAGCCGCAACTCGATCGAGACGCTGAGCTCGCCGACGATCGACGTCCGCGGCTACACCGGCCTGCGCGTGCAGTACAAGCGGTGGCTCACGATCGAGGACGGCTTCTTCGACGAGGCGACCGTGCTGGCCGACGGCGAGCCGGTGTGGCGCAACTTCGCCAGTGGCGACGAGGAAGGCCACACCCACACGCTCGATCGCGAGTGGCGCGAGGTCGATCTCGACGTCGATGCCCAGGCGCTCGACGGCTCGCTGAAGATCGACTTCCGCCTGGGCAGCGATCAGGGCCTGGAGTTCGGCGGCTGGAACCTCGACGACTTCTGCGTGATGGCCCAGGGCACGGGCCCCGTGCAGGCGGTGTGCGGCAACGGCCGGGTCGAGACCGGCGAGGCGTGTGACGACAGCAACGTCGCCCCCGATGACGGCTGCTCGGCGACCTGCCAGCTCGAGACCGATCCGCCGCCCGACGAGGGTGGCTGCTGCTCGACCGGCTCCGATCCGCGGGGCGCGCTGGTGCTCGGCGTGGCCGCCGCGGCGATCCTGGTGCGCCGGCGCCGCCGCCAGGCGTGAGACGTCGGGTGCCCTCGGGTACCCGTCGTGTAAGCTCGCGGGCATGACGCCCGTTGGTCCGGCATGAGTCTGCGCGCGTGCGATCGCTGTGATGGATTGATCCCGCGCGGCGGGGCGACCTGCCCGCACTGCGACGCCCCGGTGCGACGCGGCGTGCGGTGGTTGGCGCGCGCCGCGATGGCAGGCGGCGCGCTGATGACGCTCATGGCCTGCTACGGGATGATGGCGCGACCGTACGATCCGTCGCACAACGACGTCGATCGCGACGGCGTGCCGACGGGCACCGACTGCGACGACAGCCGCGCCGACGTGTACCCGGGCGCGGCCGATCAGCAGGGCGACGCGGTCGATCAGAACTGCGACGGCGTCGACGGCTGGGCCGATCCCAGCGCGCCGCCCGCGCCGCCGCCCGCGGCGATGGCCACCGATCCCGACGCGCCGCCGCCCGCGGTGCTGGCCACCGATCCACCATGACCGGGCACCGCCGCCGGCTCGACGTGGTGACGTCGACCTACGCGCCGATCTACGTGGTGTGGGAGCTGACGCTGGCGTGCGATCACGCGTGCACGCACTGCGGCTCGCGGGCCGGCGTGGCCCGCGACGGCGAGCTGTCGACGGCGGAGGCGGTGGCGGTGGCCGGGCAGCTCGCCGACGCCGGCACCCGCGAGGTGATCTTGATCGGCGGCGAGGCCTACCTGCACGACGGCTTCCTCGACGTGGTGCGCGCGCTGGCCGGCCGCGGCGTGACGGTGGGGCTCACGACCGGAGGCCGAGGCGTGACCGCGGAGCTGGCGGTGGCGATGCGCGCGGCCGGGCTGTCGCAAGCGTCGGTGTCGGTCGACGGCCTCGAGGCCACCCACGATCGCATGCGGCACCTGCGCGGCAGCTTCGCCAGCGCGATGGCCGCGCTCGATCATCTGCGCGCGGCGGGCATCGCGATCACCGCCAACACCAACGTCAATCGCTTGAACCGCGGCGATCTCGAGGCGCTCTACGAGGTGCTGCGCGCGCGCGGCGTGGTCGGATGGCAGGTGCAGCTCACCGCGCCGCTCGGTCGCGCGGCCGATCGCGTCGCGATGATCTTGCAGCCGTGGGATCTGCTCGACGTGGTGCCGCGCGTCGCCGCGCTCAAGCAGCGGGCCCGCGCCGACGGCATCACGGTCATGCCCGGCAACAACCTGGGCTACTTCGGCCCCGAGGAGACCGTGCTGCGCTCGCTGCGCGCCGGCGATCGCGATCACTGGCACGGCTGCCAGGCCGGCAAGTACGTGATGGGCATCGAGAGCGACGGCGCGGTGAAGGGCTGCCCGTCGCTGCAGACCTCGCACTACGTCGGCGGCAACCTGCGCGAGCGATCGCTCGCGGCGATCTGGAAGGACGCGCCCGAGCTGAGCTGGAACCGTGGCCGCACCGTCGACGCGCTGTGGGGCGGCTGCCGGAGCTGCGACTTCGCCGAGGACTGCCTGGGCGGCTGCACGTTCACCGCCCACGCCATCCTCGGTCGCCCCGGCAACAACCCGTACTGCCACTACCGCGCGCGCACCCTGGCCAAGCGCGGCCTGCGCGAGCGCCTGGTGCCGGCCACCGCCGCCGCCGGCCTGCCGTTCGACAACGGCACCTTCGAGCTGGTCGAGGAGCCGCTCGACGCACCCGACGCCGGCGCGGCGATCGCAGCCGAGCAGCTGGTGCAGATCGATCGCCGCCCGCGGCGCCGCGAGGGGTGACGACCTGGCGAGGGACCGCGACGAAGAGGCCGCGATCGGCGCGCACGCGCGCAACCGCGCTCGCGCGCGGCCGATAGCCCACCACGATGGGCGACCACGACGGCCTCTTCAAGCTCGGCTTCGGCGATCCGCTCCACGCCGCCGGTGAGCTGCGCAGCGTGCTGCCCTTCGCGATCCTCGACGCGGTCGCCCTCGACCAGCTCGAGCGGGTCCCCGGCAGCTTCGTCGACGACGATCTCGCCCAGCGCCACACCGATCTCCTGTTCCGCGCCCCGCGCCGCGACACCGGCGAGCCGCTCTACCTGTACTTCTTGATGGAGCACCAGAGCGAGCCCGATCGCTGGATGCCGCTGCGCGTCCTCGGCTACGTGCTGCGGATCTGGGAGACCCTCCTGCGCACCGACGCGCCTCGTCACCTGCCGCCGATCGTGCCGCTGGTCGTGCACCACGGCGAGCGCGGCTGGACCGTGCCGCGCTCGCTCCACGAGCTGGTGCACGGCCTCGACGAGCTGCCCGCCCTGCGCCCGCTCGTCCCCGATCTGCACATCCTCGTCGACGAGCTCGGCGCCACCACCAGCGCCGAGCTCCAGGCCCGCCCGCTCGCGCCGTTTCAGCAGCTGGTGCTGTGGTTCCTCCGCGACGTGCGTCGCCCGGACCGGTTCGTCGCCGGCCTCGGGGCCTGGGACGCCGTGGTCCGCGCCATGGAGGGCGTCGATGACTCGCTCTACCTCAGTGCGCTACAGTATCTGCGCGCGGTCGCCGGCCGCGAGCTCTTCGACGCGTTCCGTCGGCATGTCATCGACCTCGCCCCTACGCAGGAGAACCTCATGATCACCGCGGCACAGTTCGACTTCGAGCGCGGGCGCGAGCGCGGCGTCCAGGAGGGGCTGCAGACCGGAATGGAGAAGGGGATCGAGAAGGGCCGAGAAGAGGGCCGAGAGGAAGGCCTTCGACTCTCGCTCTCGACGCTCCTCGCGCAGCGGTTCGGGCCACTCGATGAAGCCGCGCAGGCCTGGATCGCCCGCGCCATGGCCCCGCGGCTCGAGCGCGCCCTCGCGCGCCTGCTCACCGCGCCCACCATCGCCACCATCCTCGCCGACGAGTAGCGACCCGGGTGTGTCTGCGGCGTAGAGCCCGCACCCCCATGAGACCTTTCATCCTGACGTAGGATGCCGCGGTGAGGCTTCGAACCTGGTTGGCGCTCGGCGCGATGGTGCTCGCGATGGCGGGCTGCAAGAAGAAGACGAAGGACGATCGCGCGACGGCGGTGGCGGCGCCGCCGATCGACGCCGGGGAGCGCGCCGCGATCGGAGCGCCGGTGGCGCTGCCAGCGGTGGTGGCGACGGCGGATGTCGGCGGCGCCGCGGCCTCGACGCTGATCGCCGCGGCCGAGGACGGCGCGTGGACGGCGCTGTGCGTCGCGACCGAGCCGATGCTGGTGGTGGGCGCGAGCGCGGGGATCCCGTTCGATCGGCTGATCGCGCACACCGCGAAGGACGTGGTCGTCGTGCGCGACGGCTCGCTGGTGCACGTCGATGTCGTGGCGCGCACCGAGCGCACCCTGGGATCGGTGGCGGCGGCGGCGGTCGATCCGGTGACGCGGCGGCTGGTGATCGCGCGCAGCAGCGAGGTGACGGTGATCGATCCCGGCGTCGCGCCGCGGACCGTGCCGAACCCGGGAGGCACGCCGGCGGCGGTGGTGCTGCGCGGCGCGCGGTGGGCCGAGCTGTGGTCGGGGAGCGCGCGGATGCTGGGCGATCGCTCGTGCACGGACAACCTGAGCTACGGCACGCGGTCGACGATCGACCTCGATCCCGCCGGCGTCGAGGCGCCGCGGCTCGGGCCCGAGCTGGCGATCACGCCGACCGGCGAGGTCACGCTCGACGGCGCGGTGGTGATCCCCGCGAGCTGCGGCGCCGAGGTGGTGGCGGCGCTGGCCGATCCGCCACGGGTGCTCGCGACGTGCGGCAAGGGCGACAACCTGGTCGCTGGACCCGGCGGGTTCTCGCGCCCGGTCGGCGGCAACAACCGCGGCAACGCCTACGTCTCGGCGACGATCGCCGACGCGCTGTCGCTCGGGCGTCGCGTGGTGTGCATCTACGGCGCGTGCGTCGATCTCGTGACCGGCGAGAGCTTCTCGACCTACTCGAACGCGCAGCTGTGGATCGACGAGCGCGTGGTGGTCCGCGCGCAGCCCGAGGGGCTGTGGATCGATCGCCTGAGCGACGACCCGGCCACGCCGGCGAAGCACCTGGTCGTGAACCTGCCGCGGATCAGCGCAGCGGTCACCGTCGACACCGTCACCGGCCAGCGGCGCACCGGGCCGACGCCGACCGCACCGACGGTGATCGGCGTGGCCGGGGGCTGGATGCTGTACGGGCGCTACGTGATCGATCTCGAGCGCGGGGCGCTGGTGGCGACGTTGCCGGCCGACGCGCTGGCGATCGATCGCCAGGGCCGCGTGCTCATGCGCAAGGACGGCGCGCCGCTGCGGTGGCGCATGCCGACGCAGCCGTAGCGAGGAGCGCCGATGACGAAGAAGGCTGTCGCGAAGAAGAAGCCCGCCGCGAAGAAGCCCGCTGCGGCGAAGCAGCCCGCGCGCCCGTCACCGCCGGCCTGGCAGGCGGTGCTCGACTCACTGATCGACACGCCCGGCATCACGCGTCGTCGCATGTTCGGCGCCGACGGCCTCGGCCTCCTCGGCAAGTACTTCGCGATGGAGTGGCAGGGCTCGCTGGTGGTGAAGCTGGGGCGCGGGCGCGTCGACGAGCTGGTCACCGCCGGCGTCGGCACGCACTTCGATCCCAGCGGTGGCGAGATGGGCAAGCCGATGACCGAGTGGCTCCAGGTCACCGACGGCGCGCGCGACTGGCTGCCGCTGGTCGAAGAGGGCCTCGCGTACCTGGCGTCGAAGCGCTGACCGCGCTCACGCGATGAGGAGCCCGCCGTCGACCGGCAGGTCGGCGCCGGTGATGAACGACGCGGCGTCGGAGGCGAGGAACGCGACGACGGTGGCGACCTCGTCGGGGCGACCGAACCGACGCAGCGGGATGGCGGCGGCGGTGGTCTCGCGGAAGCCGGCCAGCGCATCGGCCGGCAGGCCGAGCTTGCCGTAGATCGGCGTCTCGATCGGGCCCGGGCTCACGACGTTGACGCGCACGCCGCGGGGCGCGAGCTCGACGGCGAGCGCGCGGGTGAGCGCGATGACCGCGCCCTTGGACGCCGCGTACACCGCGGTGGCGGCGAAGCCCTTGTGGCCGACCACCGAGCCGTTGATGACGATCGAGCTGCCGGCGCCGAGCAGCGGCGACAAGGCCCGCGCCGCGATCAGCACGCCGCGGACGTTGGTGTCGAAGGTGTGATCGTAGAGCTGGTCGTCGCTGGCCTCGAGCGGCGCGAACTGCGCGATGCCGGCGTTCAAGAACGCGACGTCGACGCGCCCGAAGCGCGTGCGCAGCTCGTCGGCGACCCGCTGGGCATCGGCCGGCGAGCGCGCGTCGGCGGTGAGCGCCACCACCTGCTCGCCGAGGGCGAGGCGGGCGGCGCGGAGGTTGTCGGGGTTCTGCCCGGTGATCACCACCTGGGCGCCCTCGGCCTGGAACAGCCGGGCGGTGGCGAGGCCGATGCCGGTGCTGCCACCGGTGACGAGGACGATCTTGCCGGCGAAGCGAGCGGTCGAAGCGGTCGAAGCGGTCGTGGACATGTGCGTGACTCCTGTTATTGACCAATCATTCCAGAATAGAGCGTGCGGCATCACGCGGGACCTCCCGCGGGCCGGCGAAGCGGATGTGGGTCAGCCCAGCGCCATCAGCGCGACGTCGACGATCTGCATGAGCGCCGCGCGGTCGAGCCCGGCGCGGGCCGAGAGCTGCAGGCCGTTCATCGTGTTGGCGAGGAAGCGCGCGAGCGCGCGGGGATCGTGATGCGGCCCGAGCTCCCCGTCGGCGCGAGCGGTGATCAACCGGGCCTCGAGCTGCGCGACCAGCGCGTCGCTGTTGGCGCAGAACCGCGCGCGGATCTCCGGATCGTCGGCGCCGCGCTCGGTCATCGCGTGCACCAGCATGCAGCCGCGACCGCCGGTGACGTCGTGCAGCCAGTCGACCGCCGACGACAGCAGCAGGCGCAGGCCGACCCGCAGCGGCCGCCCGTCGAGGAGCGGCATCGGCAGACCGTGGGCTTGCTTGTAGCGATCGAGCGCCTGCAGGTACAGCGCGCGCTTGTCGCCGAAGGTGTCGTACAGGCTCTGGCGACCGACGCCGAGGTGCTCGACGAGGTCGGCCATCGACGTCACCTCGTAGCCGCGCGACCAGAACAGCTGGAGCGCTTGCTCGAGCACCGCGTCGCGGTCGAACTCGCGTGGCCGGGCCATGCCCAGACCATGACCATTCTTGACCGCTCTGTCAAGAACCAGCGCGCGCACCCCGTCAGCGCGCGCCGCGGCGGGCGTAGGATGCGCCCGTGCAGCGCCTCGCCGCGATCGCCCTCGCCCTCGCCGCCGCGTGCGGCGGTTCCACGCCCGCGCCTCGATGCCCGGAGCCCATGCCCCCTGCCGCCGTCGTCGACACGCCTCCCGAGCCCACCCCGCCGCTGCCGCCGCCGCCGATCGATCGCGCGCAGATCGCCGAGCTGGCCGCGACCCGCAGCTTCAGCCTCGGGACGCCGCGCCCGGTCGCGCTGCTCCCCGACGGCGACGTGCTGTTCCTGCGCACCGG
>Ga0075163_10009976_pt1 | contig 12438 bp, 15 predicted proteins | sample JI1023141ADNA_FD_71478 | JGI IMG/M metagenome (GOLD analysis project Ga0075163, IMG submission 71478) | Wastewater effluent complex algal communities from Wisconsin, to seasonally profile nutrient transformation and Carbon sequestration -... | ecosystem: Engineered > WWTP > Effluent > Algae...
GTACTGTCAATGAACAACCATTTACCCTCTTTTTTAACAGCGGCATAGCCGTCATTGAAAGTTAAGCCGTCATTATATTGCGGTTTTATCACTTCCTCGCCGGCTTTGGTTACATAACCTATCTTACCGTCTTTTTTAACTTTCGAAAGTCCGCAAACACAATTATCTACAAAATCGTAATTCTTTTCCCATTTTTGGGCGTAGCCTGCCAGTATAGGAAAAAGCAACACCAGTAATAATATCTTTTTCATAAAATTAGTTTTAGATGAAAAATATTTCTACTACAAAATACTCCGCTGCTACTATAGAAAGTATGACTTTGGTAAGTAAAAAAACTGATACAGGTTTTGGTTTACAGGGCTGTTCAACAATAACTTTCAGTACTTTTGCCCCCATGTCAAAACCCGTTATATGCATAGGCGCTGCGTTGGTGGACGAGCTCTTTCATGCAAGAGAAAAAATGATGATGCACACCACCAATGAAGTAACCAGCACACGTACTGCCGGTGGCGTAGCCCGGAATATTGCACACCAGCTAAGCCTGCTGGATATTCCGGTACAGCTCATCTCAGTTTTTGGCAATGATGCCGATGGCGAATGGCTGAAAAAGGAATGTACCGACACCGGTATGCAGCTGGATGCATCTATCACAGCCGAAGTACCAACCGGTAAGTACACCGCCATCATCAATACAGATGGATCGATGTTTACTGCCCTGCTTACCAATGCCGCCCTGCATTTGATAACGCCGGAATATTTACAGGAAAAGGAAGCCCTGCTCAGCAATGCTGATTATATGCTGGTTGATGCAAACATCAGCGTGGAATCTATTAACTGGCTGATACAATTTACCAACCTGAACAAGATCAGGATGATCATTGAACCATGTTCGGTGCCACCTGCAAAAAAGATAGCCACTGCCAATTTTAACGGGCTGTATTTAATTACACCCAATGAAGATGAACTGCCGGCACTTTGCAGCGATGAAGCGCTTACCATTGATGAACAGATAAAAGAACTGCTGGACAGGGGTGTACAATACATCTGGCTTCACCAGGGTGTTGACGGATCGGCTCTGTATAAAAAAACAGAAACACTAAAACTGAATGCTCCCAATGCCAGCGTGGTTGACTGCACGGGCGCAGGCGATGGATCTGTAAGTGGTTTTATCTTATCAAAATATTTTGGTAAAGACAACCTGAACAGTCTGCGCACTGCACATACTTTATCTGCAGAGATATTGCAGGTTAAAGGCGCCATTGCCACCCACCTTACCCAGGAAAAATTATTGCAACAGGTTTCTAAATACTACGAAGAATAATGAACCATTCGCTGATACATATTTTGCCCGAAATACAACAGGCACTGGAGCAAGGCAAACCTGTTGTTGCTTTGGAGAGCACCATCATTTCGCATGGCATGCCTTATCCAAAAAATGTGGAAACAGCCAGGGCTGTAGAAGCCATGGTAAGAGCAAACGGGGCCGTTCCTGCAACCATTGCCATCATGGATGGAAAATGTTATGTGGGTTTAACCGAAAAGCAACTTGAATTCTTTGGCAATGCACAGGGCGTTTGGAAAGTAAGCTTGCGTGATATGCCTTATGTACTTAGCAAAAAATTAAATGGTGCTACTACGGTGGCAGCCACCATGCGTATTGCTGCTATGGCGGGTATAAAAATATTTGTAACCGGCGGCACAGGTGGTGTACATCGTGGCGCTGCAAACAGCATGGATATTTCCGCCGATCTTACCGAAATGGCACAAACATCTGTTGCGGTAGTATCAGCCGGTGTAAAATCAATTTTAGATATTGGACTTACATTGGAATATCTTGAAACAAAAGGCATTCCGGTAGTTACTTTCGGGCAGGATGAATTCCCGAGTTTTTATTCTTCCAAAAGCGGCTTTGCTTCTCCCCTGCGTTTGGAAACGCCCAAAGAAATTGCTGATATGTTGCGTACCAAATGGGCCATGGGCCTGGAAGGTTCGGTGCTGATTGCAAACCCTTTACCAGCCGAGCAGGAAATACCCAGGGATGAAATGGAAATTCATATACAGAAAGCGTTGGATGCAGCAGAACGGCAGCACATCAAAGGCAAAGACGTTACTCCCTTCTTATTAAAATACCTGGCCGACCATACCGATGGCGAAAGCCTGCATTCGAACATTGCATTGATACTGCACAATGCATCGCTGGGTGCTAAAATTGCCATGGCTTTTGCAAACAGGTAATTCTCCGGCAAATGCCGATGTGTGAATGATATAAAAGATTCCTGCAATCATGTAAGGATTTAAAAGTTCATTGTACTCATATTTGCGCATGAAAACAAATATGAAAACCATAGCCATCCTCTTCCTCACAGGTATGGCTTTTTTTTGTGCCTGTAAACAACAAAAAAAAGTTGTTGTTAAAACAAGGGTACAACCGGTGAGGGTTCAGCCCAAAACCATCACGTATCAAATAGCAAATGCAAAACAGTGGCTGCTGACCGATACAACCGGCGACAGTTCAAAACTACAGATCGTTCTGGCAGTAAACAGAACAGATAAAATCTTGTTCGCAACAATGGATTCAGTGGTTATTCCAACAGATATGAGTGGCGACATTGCCTACTATCTTCCTTTTCCATTAAGTGTTCCTTACCTTTCAGATATTAATAAGATCATTTTCTTCAGCTACCCAACGCAAACCTTTGCCACTTACGAAAACGGTGTTTTAATGTATACCGGCCCAACCAACATGGGACGAAAAAAAGATCCTACACCAACCGGGCTCTTTTTTGCAAACTGGAAAGCTGAAAAAACGATCAGCACGGTTAATGATGAGTGGGAATTACGCTGGAACTTCAACATCGCAAATAAAGATGGCGTGGGCTGGCACCAATATAGTATGCCGGGTTACCCTGCATCGCATTCCTGTTTGCGCCTGCAGGAAAAAGATGCCCGCTACCTGTACAACTGGGCCGACCAGTGGGTACTGGATGGAAAAGAAACGGTATTGGCAAACGGCACACCGGTCATTGTTTTTGGCAGCTACAATTTTGATGCGCCAAAACCCTGGCTGCAGTTAATTAGCAATGCACATGCCCTTGATATCAGTGCAGCTGAAATTCAAAAACAAACATCTCCCTTCTTAGATAAAATAATTACAGAGCAAACAAAAAGAGAAACGATAAAGACTGCTGCACCTGATGACAATTAACCTGGTTTGAGTACCTTCATTACAACATTGTAAATTGAAAACTCAAAACTGAATATGCTCAACGCAGCAACCAATCCCAAATCATCTGCACTGCTAAAGGCTGCTATTTACTGGGTCCTTTTTATGGTTTTGTTATTTGCAGCAGGCGCCGTTATGGTCCGCATCTTTCATGCCAGATGGGAAAGATTTGTGTATGGCATATCCGGCACCATCGGTTCTTTTATCGCTGTTTGGGTAATGCTTGCAATGGAGAAAAGAGCTTTTGCTGATTATGGATTAACCTGGCAGAAAAGTACTTTTACGAATTTTATAAAAGGGCTGATTATCGGTACCGTAAGCTTCGGTCTTATCATTCTGATCTTACTGATGTTCACAGAACTCAGACTTACCCAAAATACAACAACCTGGGATCCGCTTATGTTATGCTGGTACCTGGCCATTATACCATTGGCACTGATGGAAGAAGTTGCCTTTCGTTCCTACGCATTTTTAAAACTAAATACTGTATTCGGCTTACGCATCACACAACTCATTGTTGCAGTTGTTTTCGCTTTGTATCATATAGTACAGGGCTGGAACTGGCAGATCGCTTTTTTAGGTCCCGGCATCTGGGCGCTGGTATTTGGTTTGGCCGCAGCCTGGTCAAAAGGCATTGCAGTGCCAACAGGCATTCATGTTGCATTAAACCTAATGCAGACATTGTTTGGTATGAAAGAAAAAGCAGGTGATCATATATGGAGTGTACAACTCGGCGAAAATGCATCTGCCGCTGCAGTTGCGCAGGCACAAACCTGGGGTATCGTAACACAGGTTTTGGTTTTTATGGTTGCCTTAATTCTTACAGAATTTTTTATCCGTAAAAAACAGAACAATAAAATAATTATTTGATCAACCATAATATTGTCGTAATGGTTTTTTCTCAAAATGCAATGCTGTAGGTTTTATTTAATTAACATTCTGTTGATAAGTAAATACACAATCTATTAAAAGCATTTCGTTACATTTGGTAAAGAGACAAGTTAGTAAGCAATTGTATTTTTATTGATAACTAACCGCTGCTATGTATGCCCTAATGGTGACGCATAACAAAAACAGTGGCAAAACTAAAATCCATTGACAGAAACGATCATTAATCTCGAAACCGTAAACCCTATCGAATTTTTTGGCGTAAACAACGGTAAGTTAGACATCCTCAAAAAAAAATTCCCCCTTTTAAAAATTCTCAGTCGCGGCACGCAGATAAAATTAAGCGGAGCCCCCGAACAAATTGAAGGCGCCAGGGAAAAGATCGATCTTATTCTTCGTTATCTTGAACGCAACGGCCACATGAGCTCTAATTATTTTGAACAGATACTGGGTGGAGATGATGAGCGGGTTGTTGATAATTTTATAGACCGCAATCCCAATGATGTGCTGGTATTTGGCCCCAACGGAAAAACAGTAAGGGCCCGCACTGCCAACCAGAAAAAGATGGTGGAAGCCTGCGATAAAAATGACATCCTGTTTGCCATTGGTCCCGCCGGTACCGGTAAAACCTATACTGCTGTGGCGCTGGCCGTAAGAGCATTAAAAAACAAATCGGTTAAAAAGATCATCTTAACCAGGCCTGCTGTGGAAGCCGGCGAAAGCCTTGGCTTCCTGCCCGGCGATCTGAAAGAAAAGATAGATCCCTATTTACGCCCGTTGTACGATGCACTGGACGACATGATACCCGCTGATAAACTGGGTTATTACATGAGCACCCGAACCATCGAAATTGCACCGCTTGCCTACATGCGTGGCCGCACACTGGACAATGCTTTTATCATCCTGGATGAGGCACAAAATACCAACGACCTGCAGATCAAAATGTTCCTCACCAGGATCGGCCCCAATGCAAAAGCCATTATTACCGGCGATCCTACACAGATCGATCTGCCCAAAAATCAATCCAGCGGCTTATTTAAGGCCACTAAAATACTGAAGAATATAGAAGGCATTGCCCATATAGAACTGGATGAAGAAGATGTGGTAAGGCATCGTTTGGTTAAACAGATCATCAAAGCTTATAATAAAGATGATGTACGTATTACAGAACAAAAAGAAGCCGCCACAAAAAAATAAAGCTTACTACCCTTTCAATACAGAGGCACCCGTTGGTGCCTCTTTTTTTAATACCTGCTAAAACAAAACTTTAACGGACTACAGCATAAAAAATGCCTGTAAAAGAAAAAATAAAATTATTTTTACCTGAACTAAAACAACAAACCATGAAAAAAATAATTGTACTGCTTTGTATTGCTGTAGGTTTTGCAGCCTGCAATGGCAAAAATGACCAGGGCTCGCCTACTGCAGCCATTGATGCTATGTTCACCGCCATGAAGAATGGCAATATGGATGACATCAAGAAATTTGTTACTAAAAAGGATGCGGCCTTCCTGGAATCGGCCGAAAAATTTGTAACCAGTGTTGACCCTGAAGCCATTCAAAAAATGAAAACCAAAATGGGCGATCAGTTTAAAGAAAAGGTGAAGAATGTAAAATATACATTGAAGAACGAAAAGATCGATGGCGACAAAGCCACTGTGGATGCTGAAGTTATAGAAGAAGGAAAAACAGAGACCCACACCTTTAACCTGGTAAAGGAAGAAGGTGCCTGGAAAATAGCACTGCTTAATTCCGGCGATGGCATGTTTAACAGCATGAAAGGCAATATGGGGCCCGACAGCAAGGATATGGAAGAGGGCTTGGAAAGATTAAAGAACATGAATCCCGATTCTTTAAAAATGATGATGAAAAAAGGGTTACAGGCTTTGGATTCCTTAAGCGACAAGATGGAGAAAAAGCAATAAAATTTCAGATACCGAAAAAAGCATTCCACAACACGGGATGCTTTTTTTTTGCCTTGCCCAAAGATGTTTAACTTTAAGCCATGATAAAAAGATACCTGCCACTGATCACACTTGCCGTAATTATAAGCTCCTGTAATTCCGGGAGTAAAAAACTACCTGCAACTGATATTGAAGTAACCAATGCTTTTGTACGCAATATCCTGGATAATAATTTTGAAGAAGCAGCGCAATACCTTTTAAAAGACAGTGCTAATGTGGAAATGTTTGAAACATTCAGGAAACAATACAACCGCCAGGATAAAGCCATTCTTGAACAGTATAAGAAATCACAGATCACCGTGCATGAAGCCAGTACGCTAATCCCCGACAGCGTTTTTATTTTTAAATACAGCAACAGTTATCGTCCGTCAGATACAACAGCTTTAAAAGCGCTGAGAACAAACGGAAAATGGCTGATAGACCTGAAATATACCTTCGCACCAAATCCATAAATACGCATGCTCAAAAATTTATTATTGGTTGGTTTGGGTGGCAGCATCGGTTCTATGGCCAGGTATGCAGTTTCTTTATTGATAAGATCAAAATCATTTCCTTACGCCACGCTGTCGGTAAATGTCATTGGAAGTTTTATTATAGGTGTGGTATTTGCCATGAGTATTAAAGAAGCAGGATTGTCAAATAACTGGAGATTATTCCTGGCAACCGGTATCTGCGGAGGCTTTACCACCTTCTCTGCATTTTCGCTGGAGAATATGGAGTTGCTTCAAAACGGCAAGATCGGGATGGCACTTTCTTATATCATTTTTAGCATTTTACTGGGAATTATAGCTACATTTCTGGGATATCAGTTAATCATAAAAAGCTGATTACCTCAACATAAATACAAAACTCAAAACAAATAACATGTTTGTACTACACCCCTGGCATGGCGCTCATTTTGGAGACAATGCCCCACTGGTAGTAAATGGCCTCATTGAAATTCCGCAGGGATCACGGACAAAATATGAGATAGATAAAAAGACAGGCCTGCTAAAATTAGACCGTATCATTTATTCATCCTTTCATTATCCCATCAATTATGGTTTTATACCACAAACGCTGGGGCTTGATGGAGACCCGCTTGATATTTTAGTAATGTGCAGTGAGAGTATTCAACCGCTTTGCCTGGTAGAAGCCAGGGTAATAGGCAATATGCAGATGATTGATACCGGCGTGGCCGATGATAAGATAATTGCCGTAGCATCTAAAGACCCCGAGGTCAATTATATCACTTCAATAGATGAACTTCCCAAACACTTTATTGCCGTGCTGCGTAATTATTTTGAACAATACAAAGTACTGGAGAATAAAGTGGTGGAGATCGATGAATTTCAAAATGCCGAAGCCGCCTATAAAGTGATTGAGGATGCTATTGCCCTGTATAAAACCAAATTTCCAAAATGATCAGTAAAAACAAATCAATGGATACACAAACGATTCTCATCATCATTATGGTTGGGCTGGCAGCTGGCATGCTGAGCGGACTGGTTGGCGTGGGCGGTGGTATTATCATTGTTCCTGCACTGGTTTATTTTATAGGGTTCAGCCAGAAAACAGCCCAGGGTACTTCGCTGGCTTTGATTATGCTGCCCGTAGGTATTTTTGGAGTGCTGCAATATTATAAACAGGGGCATGTAGATTTTAGAATTGTAGGGTTGCTGGCTATCGGATTTCTGGCAGGCAGTTTTTGGGGCAGCAAGATCGCATTGAGTTTACCGCAGGATACCGTAAAAAAAATATTTGCCATACTCATGATCATCGTGGCAATAAAGATGCTTTTTCTTGATAAAGCAAAAAAGCCCGGTGAAGCAACAAAACTACCAGGTACAACAGAACATAGTTTGACTCAGGCTTCAGAAAACACCCAAAATAAAAACGACGGATAGTTACAGCAGTCTTTTGATGATACGCAGCCGTTGAGTGCGCTGTCCTGTTTCTGCATTTACAATACCTTCATTATCTATTTTATCAAGCCTAACTTTGCCGGCTGCGTGTATGATCTCATGGTTGCTCAGTAAAATACCAACATGAATGATCTGCCCTTCCGGGTTGTCAAAAAAAGCAAGGTCGCCGCAACGGGCTTCCTGTAAAAATCCTACCAGTAGTCCCTGCGCAGCCTGCTGATGCGCATCTCGCAACAAAGGAATGTCCAAAAACTTAAATACAGATTGGGTAAACCCGCTGCAATCAATTCCAAAAACCGATTTGCCTCCCCAGAGATAACTGCTGTTTAAAAACTTACATGCAATTTCTTTTACAGTTGCGGCTTCCTTTTTTGCCTGGGCAGGCACCCAGGTGCTATTTACATCCATATCTCTTACCACGCTACCTAGCGGCACATGCATGCGCAGGCCCTTGTATGTAATTTCATTCACCCAGTCAGCAGCCAGCCTGTTACTATCTGCACTATAATAGGCTTCGTCAACTACCTCAAACTGCGACTGGCTGCACCAGCCGGCATATCCGTCAAATTTATTCTCGATCTTTATCCAGCCATCCTTTTCGGCAGCTATTACCATACAACATTCACCAAATAAAAGCTGGTTTATCATTTCAGAGCGGTGATCGGGCCCCATTCGCACCGGTGCAACCGGTACACGGCAAACAGCATAATTCATGTCCATAATTTCTTGCAGTAAATTAATAAGTAAAATTAAGTGATAATCACAGGATATTCTTTCGCCTTTTATCTTCGCATGTCTCCTGTTCATTGAAATGCAATCTTTGTATATTTGAAACAAGGAAGCAGTATTACCATGAGACTATTCACATACGCAGGCATCATATGGAAGATCTATCGTGAAATTAAAATTCAAAAGCATTATAACAAAGTGTTCCTGCTCCCCTACCTGCAACAGCTTGAAACAAAATACAACGGAAAATTCAGAGAGGAACAAAAACAGAAAATATGTAACTACTATGGTTTATTCATCACTTCGTTTTTATGCAGCAGTTATAAAAAATTATCCGGAAATAAACTCGGCGAGGCTGAAAGAAAAAGAGCCACACTCTTTGGCATATTAACACCCGTTGGAGATGATCTTTTTGATGAAGATAAACTGGATATAGAAAGCATCCGATCCATTACATATCAACCTGAGAACTATACCGCAACAACATTCACAGCAAAAGTAGCCAGGGAAATTCAGAAATTTTTATTACAGGAGGTACCGCATAAAGATGCTTACCTGCAGGCAGCCAAAAATGTACTGGACATACAGATAGAAACAGTGAAACAAACAAACCCTGCCATTTCGCAGCAGGAGCTGGAATATATCACTTACACCAAGGGTGCTGTTTCCGTCATTATTTATCATCAGTGCTTAGATGAGATTGCTGATGAAAAAATGAAAGAAGTGCTGTTTTTAATTGGAAGCCTTTACCAGCTTGGTAACGACATTTTTGATCTGTATAAAGATGTACGGGACAATATTTACACACTGGTGAATACCTGCAATGATTACCCGGCTTTCAGAATATCTTTCCTGGAAAGGATACAGCTGCAGAACCGTAAGATCATGGAATTAAATTATGCCGAAAAAAATAAAAAGGAATTTTGTTTTGTAATGAATACCATCAATGCCAGGTCGATGGTGGCACTGGACCAGTTTGCACGCATGCAAAAGAAAGCCGGCAAAAAACCCGACTGGTGGCAACTGCAGCGCAGTGATATGATCGTAGATATGGAGAAGCCCCGCAATTTTTTAAAATGGCTTTATTACGCTTACAAACTTCCTTTGTTAAAATAATAATTTTAGAGTTTAGCTTTTATGAGAAGACTACGCTTCCTGTTTTTTATGCTGTTGATGAATGCAGGCAACTCTTTTGCCCAAGGCGACACTGCGCTGATAACTGCATTGATCAAAGATATAGAGGCCTCTCAGTACAGGCAGGATGGGAAATTCTATAAAGGCATGTTTCCGGCATACAGGCAATGTGCAGGTTTTCCGCACAATTACCAGCCGGATAACAATATATTCTTTTCAGCCATTACCGCCTTTACTTTAAAAAATATTACCCCGCATTTAAACGATCCTGACAAAAAGAACGCTTTGCAGGTCATTCAAAATACTGCAGTTGCTTACCCGCATTACCGCAACCCGAATGGTAAACCGTTTTACAGTTTCTGGCCTGTCAATGCCCGTATATTACCGCATTCATATTTCATCAACCGATTCAACGGCATTTTTGCCCAGGGCGATGATGCAGATGACAGCGTAATGATATTGCTGGCGTCAGACAATAACGACAGCGACAATACTGCCTTAAAAGAAAGATTGATACAGGTGAGTAATCTTAAAAAAAGAAAGATCAATTCTACTTTTAAGAAGTACAGGAATATTCCTGCATACAGTACTTATTTAGGTGATAAAATGCATCCCGATTTTGACTTTGCCGTGCAATGCAATATCCTCTATTTCAATTTTGAAAAGAAAATGCCGCTGGTAAAAGAAGACAGTGCAACTATTTTATTATTATCCGAAATATTAAAGAACAGGGAATACATGAAAAGGCCGGTTTATATTTCTCCCAGCTATGTACAATCATCTGTGCTTATTTACCATATCAGCAGGCTGATGGGTACATTCAAAATTGCAGCACTGGATTTATACAAAGAGCAACTGATCGCAGATGCGTATCGCTTACTGGGCAAAGCAACCAATATCATGGATCGGGTTATTTTACGCACTGCTTTGCTGAGATTGGGTGCCCATGCGCCCGAACTTACCATCAGCACGATCGCTGATTTTGAGAAAACAGACCACAAGGAATTCGTTTTCTTCCAGGCCAGGGCAGCATTTGCACAACCAACACCAATTAAACAGATCTTTCTGCATTGGAATTATCTGATCTATTCTTTTTATTGCCCAACATACAATAAAGCACTTTGGCTTGAATACCTGGTTTTGAAAAACAGGAGCAGCAACGGGAACTAAATTAAAAAAATGATTCAGTTTGTGAAGTAATCTGTAAATTGAAAACAAAATTAATCCGCAGGTTTTGAGTAAAAGCAAATACGGGCATATCAGTGATACAGAATTGCTAAACAGGTTTTATGCAGACCATGATAATGAGTGGCTGGGCATTTTGCTGGAGCGCTACACCATGCTGCTGCTTGGTGTAAGCATGAAGTACCTGAAGAATGAAGAAGAAGCCCGGGATGCCGTGCAACAGGTTTTTTTAAAAGCTATCAATGAGCTGCATAAATACAAAGTGGAGTATTTTAAAAGCTGGATATACATGATAGCCAAAAACCATTGCCTGATGCAATTGCGTAACAAAGGCAGATTTAGTGCTGAGATTACCGAGCAAACACTTACAACACCCGCTGACCCCGAAAACAACCAGGTACATATTGAAAAGGATCAGGCCCTGGATAAACTGGCAACAGCATTGCTGCAACTGAATAAAGAGCAGCAACTATGTGTAACTTTGTTTTACCTGGAGAAAAAAAGTTACCAGGAAATATCGGAGCAAAGCAGCTTCAGTATTTTACAGGTAAAAAGCCATATACAAAACGGAAAAAGAAATTTAAAAATAATTATGGACCGCATGAGTGGAGAGAAGCCGTGAGCCTTTAGCTGTGGGCTATGCGCTTTGAACCAGTAACTATTAACCATGAACAGTAATAATGAGTGACAATTTAAAGGACATATTATCTAACTTAAATAATGATATTGAGCAGGAAAAACTGCTCGACTATCTGAATAAAAAATTATCAGCTGCCGAAGCGCATGAACTGGAAAAGCAGATGGCTGATGATGAATTTATGAATGATGCCGTGGAAGGACTGGAGCATTTTAAAGATAAACAAAACCTTTCCTCGCTGGTTGAGCAACTGAACAGGGACCTGAAAAAACAAACCGAAAAAAAGAAGCTGCGAAAAGAAAAACGTAAACTGAAAGAACAGCCCTGGTTTTTTATTTCACTCGTTATTTTGCTCCTGCTTATTATCATCAGCTATGTGGTTATCAAAAGATATTTAGTGGGTTAACTCATGCCGGCTTACTGTAAAACAAAGCGCTGAATTGTTGTTTGTCCATCGATAGTTTGTATATACAATTGATAACTACCCCTTGCAAACCCGGCTACATTTACCGGAATCATATTAACGCCTGCAAACAAACGCACCGCATTTTTCTGCACTACCCTGCCCTGCAGATCTGCAATAACCAATTGCGCCTGCTGAACTTTTGCAGCACTTATTTTTAAATTAAAACTGTTTGTTGTTACCGGGTTGGGTGCAATGTCCTGTATATTAATTCCTGCAACAGCATTTATTAAGGCGATCACTGTACTGTAGGAAATCCTTCCATTGGCATCGGTCAATTTTAGCCGGTAATAGTTTACACCCGTTGCAGG
>Ga0075163_10009977_pt1 | contig 12437 bp, 6 predicted proteins | sample JI1023141ADNA_FD_71478 | JGI IMG/M metagenome (GOLD analysis project Ga0075163, IMG submission 71478) | Wastewater effluent complex algal communities from Wisconsin, to seasonally profile nutrient transformation and Carbon sequestration -... | ecosystem: Engineered > WWTP > Effluent > Algae...
CGCCGCATCCTTCGCGAACCCGAGGTGATGAAGGCGGTGGCCGCGTTCATCCGGGGTGATTCGTCACCGCGCTGACACATCCCGCCAGCGCAGGGAAAGGCAGGAGAAGCCGGCGTCGAGAAGCGCGATCTGCGCGTTCGGCAGGGGTACCACCGCGTAACCCTCTTTCGTGAGCAACTCCGCAGTGCGCGGAAAGTCGCGGCCCACGAAGACCCGGTCGTTGACGCGCAGTGAGTTGGCCGCCGCCTCCTCGCCTTCGGGGGTGAGCAGCACACGATATCCCTCGAACACGCCCGAGGCGGCCAGCCGTGCGGTGGCGAGGATCGTCTCCTCGTCGAGAAGGGAGCAGTCCGTCTTGAAGTGCAGCACCCCGGTCGGGGTCTGCACAATGCGTCCGCGGCGGCCGATCTGGTCGAGCAAGGCGATGAGGCCCGCGGCTCCCGCCTCGGTCGTGCGCGCGGAGAGGCCGATCAGCACCGCGTCCCTTGTGTTCAGGATATCGCCGCCTTCCGCGAAGCCGTCGGTGAGTTCGAGAACGTGGTCGAAACGACGGCGCAATTCGGGGCCGATGGCGATGGCTTCCCCAAGACGCGAGGGCGCTCCGGGACGCAGCACGATGGCGCCCTCGGGAAAAACGAGGGCGGGGTCTTCGAGAAAAACAGAGTCGGGGAACGCTTCGAGGGCGGGCAGGGTTTCGACGGCAACTCCGGCCGCACTCAGCGCCGCGACGTAGGTCTCGAGTTCGAGGCGGATCCCTTCGAGAGTGGGACTGCCCCGGTCGATCGCTCGAAGGCCGTGAACCACGGAGGGTGCGGGATTCCGCACCAGAGCGCGGTCGAAGTGGAAGATGGGAGGCATGGGACCGGGGAAGCCTCGCCCCTCGAGGGCTCCCGCGTCAAGACGGCGGTCCGGTCCGGGCCGTCCCTCGGTCAGTCGTGATCGATGTGTTCAGCTCGTGGGAGCCGAGGCGACCGCCTGCCGACTCGGCCGGCCTGCAATGAGCATCACCAGGGATCCCACCGCCCAGCTCACCAGGGTACCGACAGTCATGCCGATGAACACATGAGAAAGCGCGTGGGGAAGAGCCGTCGTCTCTACGGTGGAACCCGGGCCGCGGAACTCGGGCGCATCGAAGACATTCGGAAAGCCGTTCGCGGACAGGGCGATCCCCAGCACGGCCATGAGGTGGATCACCAGGCTCTGATTGAAGATGAGGGGAAGCAGATGGCGGTAGGTGCCAAACCCCGAGCGCCCGACCCGGAGTCCGTAGTAGATGGTCCCGACGAGGAAGACCACGTTCATGGAGAAGTACCTGACGACATCGTTCGACGCCCCGCCGATGGACAGCGCGAGGCGCGCGAAGCCCATGAAAGCGAGGGCTATGAGGAAGGGGGTCTGAAAACGGAGATATTCCGTGTAGGACTTTCCGAACATGTCTGCAAGTCTCCAGTGCTTTGAACAGCGTTGAAGACACAGACTAGAAGCCCCACCGGGTCTGCGAAATAGCCACTTGAGGCGTCCGGCCTATGACCTCTTCGGGCGCAAAGCTTCTGCCGCGCATAGCGCCCAGCCTGGGCCATTCCTAGCCTTCGTCATCCTCGTCGCCGTAGACGCTGAAGCCGTCGACCCAATCGGGAGGCAGCACGGGTGGGCGCGGCGCCTCGCCGGTGAACGGCGGCCCGGTGAGGACATCGCCGCCGCCCACTTCCGACATATCCGGGGCGGCCGAGAGTGCGCCCTCCCGACGCTTCTTCCAGTTCTTGATGGCCCGGCTTGCACCCAGAGCCTCGAGCGATTCAATCCAGGCGTCGCGCAGCGCGGGACGGGGGCGGCGTAGTTCGGCAAGGGCCCAGTGCCTCGCCGCTTCGAATTCGAGATCGACGGGCAGCGATTTCGGCAGCCGGGTCAGATACCCGGCGACGTGGCCCACACTGAGAATCGCGAGGCCAAGCGCGCCCATGCCCCCGAGCGGCGTGTTCGGGGTCAGGGCGATGGCGGTTCCGAGCAGGCCCAACAGCGCCACCACGGTGAGGATCGAGCCCGGCGGCGCGCGCCGACTCGACGAGCCGACGGGCCAGATACTGACGATGGCATTTCCGGCCACGAGGCTTGCGAAGAGGGCGGCGGGATCGGGAGTCGAGTGTTCGAGGAGGCTCTTCACCATCAAACCGATGCCCGCTCCCATGAAGCCGAGGTGGAGCGCCGCCCATAGGGGCCGCTTCCTCCCAACCTTTCTCGGCAGCAGGCCTTCGAAGGCCTTCGTCACGAGGTCGTTCGCGACGAACTCGCGACCCTTGAATCGCGCCTTGATGTCGTCGGTCGAGATCATGTCGCCGCGATAGAAGACCTCATCGACGATGGCGCGTTCGAAAGGCGAGAGCTTCCCTCGCTCGGCGGTGAGCCTCAGGGTCACCCGTGCGTCGTTGTCCTCTCTTTCGGGCGTGTCGACGTTGATGGCGATCTGCTTTCGCGCCGCCATCCGAAGCAGGACGCGTTCAAATGATGGGGCGCGGGCGCCTCGCCAGTGTCCGAGGTGGGTATCGATAAGTTCGGGCGGGAGATTCGCGACTCGGGACTCGAAGAGCGCACGGCTCCCTGTCGGTGGTGGATTACGAAGGCGGTCGATGGCGACGAAGGCCAGGCAGAGAGCCAATCCCAGGAGGAGGGGCGCCGCCAAAGCGCCGACGCGCCACGCTGCATTCCGGCGATTCGCTTCTCTTGGTTGCCCTGGCGGCAGGTACTGAAGAACACGCTGCACCCGATAGTCGACATCGGGGGTGGTCACACCGATCGGCCGGTCCTTGTCCTTGAGCACCCACGCCGTGCCGTATTCGAACCGGTAGTCGAACGGAGCCATGTCCCCGGTGGAGCTTCGGGAAGGCAATAAGACATCGTGTTCGAGGCGATAGCTCTTCGTCGGCTCGGGCCAGGCCTCGCGCCAGTCGGTCAGGACCTCCATCGCACGGGTGAGGGGATTCCGCGGCGTCGTGCGGTCGTCGAGCGGGAGCGGGCCTGCGGCCACATCCCAGGCCGGTGTGATCGCGCCGACGAGCGTGTACTCGATCGCGTAGCGCCTCACCGTGGGCTCAAACGGTGGGTCGTTGTCGCCCCGAAGCGAAAACTGAACGCCCCACGCGTAGGTCTGATAGGAGTCCGTTTCGGAAAGCGGCCCGTCCTTCAGCGCCTGCTTCGACCCATCCGGGCCGACGCGAAAGATGCCGTGAACCACGGCACTCTGATCGGCCGCGAAATTGAAGCCGCGTGTGATGACGGCGACATCGCCCTGGATCGCGAGTTCGTGTTTCTCCTCCACCCTGGCCAGACCCTCGTTGTCGAGCCGGGTCACGACCTCGAGGCGATTCCACACCGCATCCCCTCCCTGAGCCTCGACCTTGGCGACGCTGAACATCCACAAGCCCATCAATAGCGTCGCTTGTCTCATGGGCCATTCTCGCAGCGTTCTCTTGGGGCCTTGATCTGAGCCGCGTTTCACGACGTCCGAGCGGATCTCGAAGATGCCGGCGTGCACCGAAAGGCGGTGGACACGTGGTCGCGCGACATCACGTGCGTGCTCAATCTGCTCCGTGATGGAGGAAAGGAAACGCCTGTGCGAATTGTCGCGGCCGCGGTCGAAACAGGACGGCCAACTCGACGACGTCTGGCACAACGTGCCCTACATCTGGGGTCCGCCGTGGAGATCAGTTCCTGCCCGTCACCGCCACGATCCCGTGTGGCGGGTTGTCGGTTCCGCCAACGTCTGGTAGAAGTCGGTCAGCATGAACGCTCGCCCGCGAAGACGAACCGCCGGGTTTGCTCTCGCTTTCGCGGCCTGCCTTGCGGCGTCACAACTCCAGTCTCAAGACACCCGGCCCGACGCCGGTGCGCGCGACCGCTACAATCGCCCCGTCTTCAACGCGCAGGGTGAGCCCCTCGTCTACGGCCGCCCGGACGGGGTTCGGTCGCTTCAAGCCGACGAAGGGTGGCCCCTTTCAAGCCCCGCCCTCGCACCCGCTTCGGCGCTCCCACTTTCTCCGGTAGCGAGCCCACTCACGCCCGAATGGATGATGCGTGTTCCCGGCACCGCCATTGGGCAGGCGTTCCTCGAAGTCATCGACCTGGACGCCGATGGCGACCGCGAAATCGTCGCCTCAGCATCGGGCTGGGGCTTTGGCGCTAACCGATATTGGTACATCCTCGAATCAACGGGCAGCGGATATCGGCCGGTCTGGTATTCCCGCTCCTATGCGCCCGAGTTCTACGCGGGTCTGATCGCCCAGGTGGACGCCGACCCCCAATTCGAAGTCCTCATCGGATCCGGGACCAACCTTCACATCGTGGATGGCAAGACACGGGAGACCGAGGGTGTGATCGCGGTCAACACCGGCGAGATTCGCGATGTGGACGCCGCCGATCTTGACGGGGATGGCACGATGGAGATCGTCGTCTCGGGCTGGTACGCGCTGTCGATCTATGACGTGGCGACCCAGGCGCTCGAGCAGACGTTCTCGAACTATCGGGAGTCTTCGATCGCGGTGGGCAACGTGGACGCGGAACCCGGTCTCGAAATCGTGGTCTCCATGTCCTATGCGAGCGTCGTCTTGAACGCCGCCACGCGGGCGATCGAATGGGATGCCTGGTTCTCCTTCGGCGGTGTGCAGATCGGTGACGTCGACCAGGATTCGCGCAACGAGATCGTGGGGCGCTTCGCCTGGGACGGCATCGCCATCTTCGATGCCGACCTGCGCCTTCAAAAGACGACGATCCCGATCTTCAACACGGACGCCATAAAGCTCGCCGACGTGGACGGAGACGGATACCCCGAGATTCTTTACGGCGACGCGCAGCACGGGTCCCTCCACGTTCTCGACGGACGCAATTACGGCGAGCGCTTCCCGATCCCAAACCCCGGAGGGGGCGCCACCCGCATCGCGGTTGGTGATGCCGACCACAATGGAACCCGCGAAATTCTGTGGGGCAGCGGCCGCAACACCACGGCCGCCGACTACTTGAACGTGTTCGGCGTGAACTCCCAGGCCCTGGAGTGGCGCAGCGAACCTGTCGGTGGCCCCTTCTACGCGCTGGCGCATGGCGATGTGGATGCTGACGGAAACGCCGAGCTGCTCGACGTTGTCTATTCCTACTCCGCCATGCTCACCATCCGCGACGGAGCGACCAAAAACATCGAGTATCGCGGACCCTCTGCCACGAGCAACTGGCTTGACGTCCTGGGGCTTGCCCACGGCAACCTGGATGACGATCCTCAATCGGAGATCCTGGTCGGCACCGGGCAGACCTACAGCGGCGAGCTCGCCTGCTTCGACGGCGTGACGCATCTCGAACAATGGCGGACCCGGTTTCCGAGCGGATTGCTCATCGCGTCCACAACCGTCGCGGATGTCGATCTCGACGGAGACCTGGAAGTGATTGTCGGAAGTTATGGGGAGCACACGGGCGCGCCCAATGGTTACGTCTATGTCCTCAACGGCCGGACCGGGGCCATCGAGTGGAGAAGCCCGAGCGTCGGCGGGACTTTCACAAGAGTCGAACTACTGCGGGTCGGAAACATCGATTCGGATCCCCAACCGGAGATTCTGGCCGGGACCGGCTCGCGGACCTGGATCCTCGACGCCGTGAATGGCTCGGCGAGCGTGTTCAACACGCCGCTGACAGCTCTCGAGCTTTCGGACATCGATCGCAACGGCCAGCTGGACATCGTGGGCGGAACCGTGTCCGGCGACGTTGTCATCCTCAGTCCGACGACCCTCCAGACCCAGCAAACCATCGGCCGCTTCGGCAGCCGCATCGAAGCGCTGCGCGTGATGGACTTCAACGGCGGCCACCGCGAGGTCGTGATCGCGCGCGACGAGGAGGTGCTGATCGCCGACACCACGGGGTGCGTGCGCTGGCAAACCGGGAAGATCGGCACCGCCTACGGATACGGCAGCACTCACTACACGGTCGGGTACAGCGACAGCCTGATCGTCGGCGAGCTCGACGGCGACGACGCGATGGAGATCGTGGTCAACGTGGGGCCGTCGGGCATGGACCAGTATGAGGTAGGCCCCTACTCGCTGGCCTCGGCCTGCGGGGCGGCGACGGCCCCTTCCTTCTCGGTCCAGGACGCGAGCCTCGCCGAGGGGCAGCCGGGCGAAGAGCGCTTCGCCGCCTTCCCGGTACGGCTCTCGCAACCGATAGACCTCGTCACTCGCGTGAAGTTCCACACGGTTTCGGAAACGGCGGTTGCTGGCGAGGACTACTTCTCAACCCCGGGGTCCCTCACGTTCGCACCCGGCGAGACGGTGCGCACGGTCTATGTGCGCCTCAAGCCGGATGCAACGCCCGAGGCGACCGAAACGTTCCGACTGGAGCTCCACGAGCCGTCGAACGCGGGCCTGGGTGATGCCGTGGCCGAGGGGCGAATTGTCAATGACGACGAGCTGGGCCTGAGCGTGAGTGGTTTCGACGTGGCCGAAGGCGACGCCGGAACGTCGAACGCGGCGTTCACCGTTCGCCTCGCGGGACAGAGTCCCAACCCAGTCTCGGTGCTCGCGACGATCACCAGCGGCACCGCCGAGCGCGATGTCGACTACGCGGTGACGTCCCCCGCTCTGGTGACCCTTGCCCCGGGCGTCGTGGAGCAGCAGCTTCCGGTCTCCGTCTTCGGAGACATCGATGTGGAAAACAGCGAGAGCATTTTCATCCTTCTCTCGAGCCCCACAAACGCCACGCTGACTCAGGCCACCGCGACGGGCTGGATACGAACGGACGATGGACCGGTGGTTTCGGTGTCCCCAACCAGCGTCGCCGAGGGCTACACGGGAACCACGCCGGCCCGATTCAGGGTCCGCCTTTCGAACCCTCTGCCCGACCCGGTGAGTGTTTCGTACGAGACGGAGGGCGGCTCGGCGATTTCCGATCAGGACTTCCAGCCGGTGCAAGGAAACGTCGTCTTTGCTCCCGGCGAAACCGATGCGGTCGTCGCCGTTCCCGTGAAGGGCGATACGACGGTCGAGCCAAACGAAGCGTTCACGCTGCGGCTCACTTCCGCGACCGGGGCATCTCTGCTCCACCTTGAGGGCGCAGGCCGCATTCTCAATGATGATGGCCCGACCCTGAGCGTCACGAACGCCGAGGTCACCGAAGGAACGGGCGCCTCCTCGTCCCTGCGTTTCACGGTCGTCACGTCGGCGGTGACCGCACAACCCATTTCCGCTTCCATCCGCACCTCGGATGGAACGGCGCGCGCGGGAGAGGACTACAGCGAATTTGCGCAGACCATAACCCTGCCTCCAGGCGTCGCGTCGCTGAGCGTGCTGGTCCCGGTCGCTGCCGACTCGAATGTCGAGCCGGACGAGACCATGAAGCTCACTCTTCTGTCCGCCACGGGCGCCACGATCTTCGATGAGGAAGCCATCGGAACGATCCTGGCGGACGACGGCCTCTTAGTCCGCATCAAGGACAAGAGCGGGGCCGAGGGCAATACCGGGACCAGCCCGCTGACCTTCACTCTGTCTTTGAACAAACCCAGCCTTTCCACGGTGACCGTCGACTTCGAAACCGAAGACGGCACCGCGACCGCCCCTCTCGACTACGTCACCGCGATGGGGACCGTGACCTTCAACCCGGGTGAAACGGCGAAGACCCTCACGGTCCAGATCGTGGGCGAGACAGCGGAGGAGACCTACGAGACGCTCCTCGTCAATCTCTCCAATCCAACCGGCGGCGTCTCCCTCGCGGACGCCCAGGGGCAAGGCACGATCACCAACACGGACGGTTCGACCGACCGCTCCAGGCTCATGTTCCACAACTTCGTCACCAATCGCTTGTACCGATGGCATATGAAGGACGGCAACACGCTCGACACGTTCAACTGGGTGACGCCGTGGGCCACCGATCCCGGCTGGACGGTGGGCGCGATCGCCGACTTCGATCAGGACGGTCAGCTCGACTACCTCTGGCACAACGTCGACGATGGCCGCCTGCTCTTCTGGTACATCGACGGCGACAACCTCAAGGGTTTCCAGTTCCTCCCCTACAAGCTCGATCCGGGATGGCGGGTCGCCGCTACGTTCGACGCCAACAACGACGGCGCTCCCGACCTCGCCTATTACGACGCTCGCGCGTCCACCGCGAGCGGGACCAGCGGACGAGTCGCGATCTTCCTGCACGACAACGCAAGCCAGATCGGCTCGTACCTGCTGAATCCAAGCCTTCCGGTAGCCGGCGCGGTCCGCATCGTGAACGCGGTGGACGCCGACAATGACGGTGATGACGAGCTCGTGCTCTTCAACTCCGCCACCGGCCGCGTCCAGGCGTGGAATGTGGCGGGCGCGAATGTCAGCGGCACGATCGACTACGCGACGCCTCAGGTGACCTCTCCGTCCTTCAAGCTCGTCTCGACCAAGACCGACTTCAACGACGACGGCCTCGCCGACTTCCTTTGGCATAACCCGACGCCCACCGGAGTCTTCTCGGTGTGGTTCATGAACGGCACCACCCGTCTCGGCGTGGGTCAGTTCCTGCCGTTCACCGCCACCGATCCGGTCTGGACAGTCGTCGGTTCCGCCAACGTCTGGTAGAAGCTTCCTCGACCAACACCATGGGCCAGGCGGAAGGCCTCAGACGTGCCGCCCTGCAACTGTGGTCGGAGCCGGGCGCGATTTCTCGACACGGTGGCCGAGGTTTCTCGCCTCGGCCAGCGGCCGCTATCGCACGACCGACACCGCGACCGAGGTGCTGGTGACGGTTCGGCTCGCGGGGTCGCGGAAGCTGAGTCGAAGTTCGTAGGAACCGGAGGGCATTTCGGGAACCACGATCCTGGTCACATAGCGGTCGAAGCCGTCGGAGTCAGCGACCACGCGCACGTCGCCGTCAATACGCAGAGCGAGTGGTGCTCGTCCCGGTTGGGTGATCTCTGCCGTCACTTCGAAGGCGGGGGTTGACGCCGGCCGCGCGGGCCAAACGAACACGCAGATCTCACGCGCCCACCCGCCGGCGAGAACGATGGGGGTTTCGGGTACGAAGGGCTCACCCCCCAGTCGGAAGGGGATCTCGAACCTGGGGCGATCATTCGGCTGGAAGGGAATCGCCACGCGTCCCGCGGTGGGCAGGGTGAACATAGGCGCGGAGAGGACGGGCGCGCCCGCGGCGAAAGCCGGCGCCGCGACCGTTTGCTGGATTGATCCGCTGGACCCCGAGCCCCCGATGCGGGCGTAGAAGCGAAGGTCGGCCGGCCCTGGCGACACCGGAAACGCAGTGAGGATCTGCAAACCGGATTTCCGCAATGCGTCGCCCAGGCGGGCGATGTCCAACGATGTGCTCACGGCCAGGGAATCGAGAACGCGGCCCCCACCCATCAAATACCCGAACACTTCAACGGCGATCGGTCCGCTCCCCGTCGAGTTCGCGAAGGCGCTGGCTCCGATATGAAGCACGGCGTGAGTCACGAGTTGGCCTTCGCGCGTGCGGTAGGGAAGTGTCGTGAGGTGCAGCGGGACCGAGCCGCCGGTGAGTCCTTTCGCGACGGCCTCGGCTGCCGCCACTCTGCCGCGATCGCCGCCCGCGCCGCTTCCGGGAGAACCGAGTTCCTTGGAGTAGGAGGTCCGGTGCGAAACCTGGAGGCCGGGGCGCCGCACCCGCACCTTGAGGCTTCGGGGTTGGTCCTTCCCGTCCGCGCTCTCCGCCGCCTCGAAGGCGATCACGTACGACTGCCGGCTGATCCGGTCGACCTCGCGCAAGGCGAGGCTGAAATCGTTTGTCGGTTGAATGAAGTGTCCACCGGTGTTCTTGGTGAAGGCGGTCAGCGTGGTCCGCCCCGAGGCCAGGTCGATCGACGTGAGCAAACTTACCGAGCCATCGGCGCCGCGGCTGTCGTAGCGCGCGGTCTGGCTCGAGAGGTCGAGGGTGCCCGGGATGCCGTGGAGGCTGACCGCATGCACCACCACGTCGCCGCGTCCGGCCTCCTCGAAGATGCTCTGCATACGTTTGAGGTTCGGCGTCGACTCCGCCGAGTTGCTTCCGCTGACCACGGAGTTCCATGCCGACTCACGGTAGCCGCCCGAAAGCAGGACCAGCTGCTTGCGTCCGCGCAGGGTGGCGAGCCTGCGCACGAGATCGGAGAGGTTCTCCAGAAAAGACGCGACCCGGGTGGCGTACTCCTCCGAGCCGAGCTGCGCCAACCTCGTGTTCAGTTCCTCGGCCTCCTCGTCAGAGCGCCCACCCGAAGACGCCAGGGTGCCGAAGCCGCCGGCCAGGCCGAGCGGGTCAAGGCCGGGTGCGGTGAGGACCCCTTTTCCTTCAAGAGAGCGCGCCGCGTTCTCGTGATCGGCGGTGAAGTTCGTGAGCACGCGCAGGCCGCTTCGGCTCCAGATGGCCACGGCCACCAGATCACCCTCGGTGAGGCCCTCGCGGATGAACTTCGCGGCGGAGGTTCGTCCGCGAAGGGCGCCCGCGGGAGGAGAGAACTCGAAGTCGAGGAGCAGCAGGAACTGGCGTGGCGCTTCGGCCTGGACGGCCACTGGGAGCGAGGCGGCAAGGGACTCGGACTCGACCGTGACCGGCGCGTCCACATCGACGGCCTGGAAGGCGACGATCGGGGTCTTCTTCCCGTTCTCCTCCACCTCGAAGTCCGCCGCGGTGAGTCCCTTCACTGATTTGCCGTTCTTGTCGGTGACGAACACGGGCACCGCGACGAGCGACACCGTCGCGCCGAACACCGGTGTTGCGGGTTGGGGCGTTGGTGTCGGGGCCTGCGCTCGTGTCGTCGATCCGAGGCTCAGAAGGCAGGCCAGGAAGGGAAGCAAGGCGAGGGTGTTTCGCCGATCTCTCATGCTTTAAGTGTACGAGCCCAGATTCGCCGGCGGCAACAAATCAGTTCTCCAGCCAGACAGTGGTCTCCGTCGTGGTTCTCTGGCCGGTTGAGGGATCGCGGAAAGTCAATCGCAGGGTGTAGTTCCCCGACGACGCCTCGGGTCCTATCACCGGGACTACGTAACGGTCGAACCCGTCGCCATCCTTCACCACCACCGGAGCGCTGTCGAAAGTCAGCGCGCGGGACGTGTTTCCTGGGCCGATGATCTCCGCGGCGACATCGAACGCCGGCGTAGCGCCTTGACGCGCGGGCCATACGAAAACACAGATGTCGCGAATGCTTCCCGGGGTTAGACGGGCCGGCGCCTCCGGAACAAACGACTGATCGCCAATACGGAAGGGGATATCAAGGCGAGGCCGGTCTTTGGGCTGGAAGGGGATGACCACGTTTCCCTCAAGGGGTAGGCCGAACAGAGGCGCTGAGAGGACGAGTGAGGGGTCGGCAAACGTCGGCACCTCGATGCTTCGCTGGATCGACCCGCTCAGGTCCGAACCGCCCACCCGCACGAAGAACCGGAGGTCCTTGCTCCCGGCCGAAACCGGGAAGGCGGTCAGCACGCGAATGCCTGAGTTGCGCGCGGCCTCGCCGTACTTGCCCAGATCCACGGAGGTAGTGAAGGCGAGCGAGTCGAGCACCGCCCCTTCCTCAAGCACATAGCCGAAAACCTGAACGGCGAGCCGGGTGCCCTGGGCGGCCGCCGTCAACTCTGGACCCTCAACCAACAGGCTGGCGTGAACGGCCAGCTTCCCCCCGCTGTCTCGATGGGGCAGGGCAGTGAGATGGAGCCGAAGGGGACCCTCGGTGAGCCCTTTTGAGATCGCCTCGGCGGCCCGTCGGTTCATCGTGCCCGCATCCGGGGTCGTCAAGGGAGCGGGCGCCCCATACGAAGGTCGGTGCGAAACCGATCGTCCTTCGCCGCGGACGCGCACCTTGAGACTGCGCCGTTTGTCGCCATTGCCTGAAAAATCCGCGGCCTCGAAGGCGATCACATAGGAGTGGCGGCTGATTTGGTCCACCTCGCCAAGTGCCTTGCCGAAGTCGTTCCTGGGCAGGATGAAACGACCGCCGGTCTTTGCCGCCATGGTGATGAGTGTGCTCCTGCCGTCGCTCATCGCTTTCTGATCCAGCACGGCCTTGAGATTGGGCGCCGGACCACCAGTGTCGTACACCGGGTCGCGTCCGGTTCGGCCCGCCACATCAATCGGACCCACAATTCCGCCAAGGCTGACGGTGTGGATGACCACATCCGACTCGCCTGCCCGCCGGAAGGCGTTCTCCATCATGGCGAGCAGGGAATCGGCGTCTCCCGCCGTGGATGAACCCTTGTTGGGGGACGCGAACCAAAGCCCCTCAGGAAATCCACCCGAGAGGAGCACGATCTGCTTCCGCCCGCGCAGAGGCGCGAGCATCTCGGTCAGCTTGAGGAGGTCTCCCACAAACGCCCTGGCGTCATGTCGGTTCTCGCTCTCCGCGAATTCCTTCATGGCGGCGTCCTGACTTGCGAACTCCTGGTCCATTGCTGAACCTGATCCGGAAGCGGCGCCCGGGCCACCGCCCAGGCCGAGCG
>Ga0075163_10009982_pt1 | contig 12435 bp, 9 predicted proteins | sample JI1023141ADNA_FD_71478 | JGI IMG/M metagenome (GOLD analysis project Ga0075163, IMG submission 71478) | Wastewater effluent complex algal communities from Wisconsin, to seasonally profile nutrient transformation and Carbon sequestration -... | ecosystem: Engineered > WWTP > Effluent > Algae...
ACTAAGTTGGTATGGAACCTATAGTTATCCATATTATTCGGATTATTCATATACCTATCCTTATTATTATGGATATGGAACTGGATGGAGGAATAGAGGATTTAATACAGGATGGAGAGGAAGAGATAATTGGGGTAACCGCGGTACCCTTGGTACCCGTGGAGACCGTAAATAGACTTAGATAAGACTTATAATATTTAAGTAAAAAGATAATCGATATTAATAATATAGTCTATATTAATAATATAGTCTATATTAATAATATAGTCTATATTAATAATATAGTCTATATTAATAATATAGTCTATATTAATAATATAGAAAGACTAAGAAATGGATGATATTTCACCTCCGCCTTATTCAAAATCATCTTTTAAAAATATAAGCAGTCGCTCAAGTCTTAGTAAAGCCTCAGGTAACGGTAACGGTAACGGTAACGGTAACGGTAACGGTAGTAATAGCAGCAATATTGGTACGTATATCGGCATCTTTGTAATGTTTTGCATTACTTTAGCAGCATTATGGTTTGCTTGGCAATTCTGGCCATCATCATCAGGTTCAACTGCGGTTTCAGGACCGACCTTAGGACTTCTAGGATTTAATCTTGGATCAGGATCTGATATAACTGGAAACTGGTCAGCCTTTAATGATAAGAATGTTAAAGCAGGATATGATTGGAAGATCACAAAGCTTAACAACGGAGTATTCGAGGTTATCGATGCTAATATGCCAACAACTAAAGGTAATCTTACTCTTTCTAACAACAATGTAAACATTCCAAACTTTAATTTGACAGGATCATTAGTAGATTCAAAGAGGATTAACTGGTCTAATGGAACATATTGGGTAAAGTAAGTAAGTTAGGGCTTACAAGCTTCAGCTTCGGCTTCGTTAAGTCGTAGCAGATCGCTGCCCTTATGAACTAAAGAGTTATAGATAAAACTAAAGAAACCTGGACTCGCTGCACCGCGATAAGTCGAGCGCGAGTGCAGGAGTCCGGTTAATTATTATTTTATGAGTTATTTTATTATTAATTAGTAATAAGTAATAAAAAATAAAAAAGAGGATTTTATTACTAATTAGTAATAAAAAATAAAAAAGAGGATTTATTACTAATTAGTAATAAAAAAATAAAAAGAGGATTTTATTACTAATTTAGTAATAAAAAATTAAAAAGAGGATTTTATTACTAATTAGTAATAAAAAATTAAAAAGAGGATTTTATTACTAATTTAGTAATAAAAAATAAAAAAGAGGATTTTATTAATAATAAAAATAAAAAGAGGATTTTATTATTAAAAGATTATTTAGTATTTATTATTGATTAGTAATAAATAATAAATAAGGCTAATTTAGTAATAAAATAAGTTAATTCAGTAATAAAATAAGGCTAGTAATAAATAAATTCTCATTTATTATTAATTTAGTAAGGCTAATTTAGTAATAAAAGTTATTAGAGTACTTTTCATTACTAAGTTAGTAATAAAATAAGGCTAATTTAATAAGATTATAAATCTTATTTATTATTAGTAAGGCTAATTTAGTAATAAATTTATTAGAGTAATACTTTTTATTACTAAGTTAGTAATAAAATAAGGCTAATTTATTAAGTAATCCTTTTTTTTTATAATAAAAGGACCCTTTTTATTATGATAAAATTGCCTTTTTATTTAATATTTTTAATAGTAAAATTACTATTAAAAATATTATTTAAAAAAATCCTTATACTTACTAAGGATTTTTTTATTTTACGATTAACAATCGTAAAATTAATCGTAAAAAAAACTTAATTAATCGTAAAATTAAATTTTGCTAAAGCGATTAAAAATTAGGTAAATACTACATATGAATAATCGTTATTTGTGCCTCTTGGTTTTTAAAAAATAAAATATATTTTATTTTTAAATAAAATATATTTATATTATATGAAATGAACACTTACTTTGTAAATGATGAACCTGATTTAAATTCATCTGCTGAGTTTGAAATATCGCAGACGAACATGTTAGAAAACAGTATATCATATAATAAATATTTAAAATCAAAGTTTAATATAATGAAAATAGAACCAATGCCTGTTAAAAGGCAAAAGGTATATTATCTTGGTGTTTTTAGAGATAAAACAGTTGATGAAATTAAGGAACCAACATTCTTAGATGAATTTCCTTTTATCGAAGTTAGACAAGCAGTTTCTGGGTCCAGAATCGAAGATTATTTTCCAATGTGTGTTGAAGCAATCAACAAAAGAAATGCTGATGATTGGGATTGGGATTGGCGTTGCTTAACGACTCAAGAAGCAATTAATGCAGATTTTATCGACTTTTCTTGGACGAACCTATCCGAAATCTCAAAAAAATCCATTATCCATTATAGATTTTTAATTGATGATAAAGACAATTTTCTAACCGATAAGGACGCCTTTTATACACAATTCAAAAATAACAAATTCTGTCCCACATCAATATCTATTAATAAAGATACTATAGATACCAAGATTGTTACCAAATCACTAATACGTGACTTAAAGACTCTAGATAACTATGATCTTATCCTGAAACCTAATAAAGGCTCCGTAAGTACTGGTCTTAAAGTAATAAAACGATATAAAGATTCTGTTGAATCAAAAGGTATAAACAACACTAATTACTCTTTAGAATGCTCAAAATGCTCTAGTCTTAGTCTGAGTAACAGTAGCAGCAGTAGCAGTAGTTCGAGTAACAGTAGCAACAGTTCGAGTAACAGTAGCAGTAGCTTGAGTAACAGTAGCAGTAGTTCAAGTAGCAGCAGCAGCAGTAGTAGCGCAAATAGTTTAAGTAGCAGCTCGACTACTTCTATTAGCCCTGCTACTCCGAATTCTATTAGTTTAAAACGCTTAGAATCTGCGTTAAATACTGACAATAAAGCAGTTAAGAAGAGTGAGAAAGAGCTTATAAATGAAATTAAAGAACATATAAACAACTTTACTTATGATGGATGGACTCTTTCAGAGGTTATCGTTCCAAGATTATTCGATGGATATGTAAATTCGTTACGTTTATATTTTCTTATTACGAAGACTACTAATATAAAGTTAAAAGAGACTAAGATTAAAGGGTATTTGTATGATCATTATATGATCTATCGTGCTGCTAATAAATATAATAATGATCCCACAGACAAATTAAGCTTTTTTACTAACTATATGGATACAGAAAGTGGAATTAGTAGAGAGAGTGCAGATGAAAAATTCGTTAAAGAAAGATATATTCCACATCATAAATGGTTTAACTCATTACAAAAAGATATTGCTATTAAAATTAAGAAAGAAATAGATTATGCTTTAATTTGCATAATGGATAAAGTATGTCATAAACTTTTAGCATTCAATGATCAACATAATAGTAATGATGATAATAATAATTTTATCCAGAGTTTCCATATTTATGGTGTTGATGCATTAGTAAAAGATGATGGAAGTGTTAAAATTCTTGAATTAAATGGTGCTCCTGCAATGAATGCAAAGACGAGATACTATAAATTAGCTGATCGTTTAGATTATTTCGATCTTTTCGAAGATTTAGCTAAGAAGACTATCGATATTATACATAAAAACAATAAAAACAATAAAAACAATAAAAACAATAAAAATAATAAAGATAGAAAAGCTGGAGAAGAAGGAAAAGAGGTAGAAAAGAAGAATAAAGCTGTAAAAAATATAAAGTTTGTTGAAATCTTACAGAATCCTTTAAATAAGTTTAATCTTTTCTTTAATCAGAAAATTAAAAATCAAAATGAAAAACCAAATTATTATATCGCATATTCAATAACACAGAAATACCCTTTTATACTTAAAGCACTTGAGAAAAGAGCTTATTTGCAGAGAACACGATGTGTATATGATAATATAGACTTTTTCTATGGTTTACGTGATAGATACTACACACCTCAAATGAGTTTAAATTATCATGATGAGTTAATTAATTATTTAACATCTAAACGTATGAGACATGCATCGATAATTAATAAAATACAGGGAGTTACCTATTATTTAGCTAGTAAAGATAGGATGTATACAGAATTTATAAAATATCATGGATCTTTAAATAAGAATTCATATTTACCTGAGACTTTCAGCTATTTTTACACAAATTACTCGAAAACATATACCGAATTATGCAATACCTTCAAAAAGGTATATAGTAATGATAATTATAGTGATGATAATGGAGCTCAGGACAAATGGATACTCAAACCAGTACATGGATCGAGAGGTATCGGAATTAAAGTCTTTAAGTTAAATGATTATAGTGAATTAACTGAATTTATACATGCAATAACAGCACATATGCAATTTGGCAGTAATATCGGATTCACTGTTAAATCAGATAGAGAGAGTCAAAATTTCGATGGAAAGATTAAAATTACAGGTGCCAACACTGGTAAATTGATTAATTACCGTTATTGGTGTATATCTCGTTTTATTGATAACCCACATTTATTAGTTCCACCATCTTTATATTTAAAAAACTTTTATAGCAGTTATTCACATAAATATAATATAAGATTCTATGTCTTAATTGTAATGGAGGATCTTCCAACATTTTTAACCATAAATAAGAATATAAGAACAGAAGATAGTCCTATAAAAGCATATATATTTAAAGACTTTCTAACATATTTTTCAATCCTACCTTATAATGATAATATAGAAGTACCAGATAAATTTAAACATTTACCACAAGAATTAATAACTAATATGAGAAAGATTACGAATCTTGAAATGATAAACACAGTATATGCCGAAAATGCTAAACAATTGTCTGGAAAAGATAATTTAACCTTTGGTAAACAGAACAAAGAAGAAAATATTAATAAGATTGAACTAAAAAATCAATTAACTGCCTTATATTCAAATCTTGTCTCGCCTTACTTTTTCGGAAAGGTAAAAGAACAAGCAATTAAAATTGCAAAAGATACTATAGATAGCGTTAAATATAACCTTAGACCTCTTAATAGATATGCCTTGAATGGGTATAAGTCTGGATTTAATCTGTTAGCATATGACACACTCTTGGATGAGAATTATAAATTATGGTTAATCGAAATTAATCGTGGACCTGATTTAGTCGGATTACATACGCAATATGGTGATTCAGTTTGCACGAAAATATTCGATGAAATATTTGGTTTATCTGTCGATAAATTCTTACTTCCAGAGTATAAAGAGAAAAAACTAAAATACTTTCAAAACATTGATATTGAATATAAAGCATTAGCTAAAATTAGCTAATAACATTAATTAATTACAGAACTATGACATAATCTTTTTGAAATAATTTAATTAAGATTAAATTACGTAAACCATCATAATCATAATAAAATGCGTTAAACATTAATTTATATCTTTTATACACACCATTCTTACTTGCTTTCTGAGATAGACTGAATTTATTACTACATGAAAGAGTATTACATATATATTTAAAATCTTCTTCAGTTAGATTAGGATCTAAGAAGATTGTTTCACATACATATTTTGACATTCTTAATTTATAGAATATGTTTTTTCCCTCGAAAGAGCGCAGCTAACTGTTTTTCTACCAAACCAAGGAGCACAGGGAAATTCCATAAGTTCTATTCATTTGTAAAGCTCATATAAAAAAAAATTGATGTAATTTTTTTATTTCCTTTGTCATATCTCACCATCTCAAGATAACGATATATGTTGAGATGCAGGTCCCCAATTCTTCCGAAAGATGATCAGTCAAGGGACCCGGTATATTCAGATTGTGATTATGAAGATGTATGGAGTTCTAACAAAGATCTCGTTGTACAGCCACTCGAGAAAGCCCTAGTCGAAGGCAGGGATCTTTTTGTTGGACCGATTATATCGTCATGTGTAAGGATACTCGTAGATTGTGCCAGGGCTGGAGCAATGACATAATTACGACGCAAAATTTATTCCTAAAGAAAGCAAGCTATTTTGTGAGCTCTTCGGGGATTGGTGTCGCGAGCCGTGATGACATCAGTGGACCGAAGATCACTTAAGTAGCCACACAAAGTATGTGTAGATAAGCTGTGCAAGGTTCACAAATTCCTTTCTTTACTCAGTAACCAGAGAAAAGTGGTGTAGAAATGTGCTATACAAGCCCGAGTGTAGCATTTTACACTGTTGTCCAAGAAAGCAATAAAAGACCAATGTTAAAGCTGTCCGCAAATCTTCCAAAGTAGGAAGTCTTTATGGAATTACGCGCTAGTTGTATCAAACACGATGATTGCAATCTGTTATACTGTTCACATTTTTAAGTCACTTTGTATTTAGCGGCGATCCGCTAAAGCGAGCTGAAGCTGTAGGCCGCCCTTAATAATAAAATTGAATATTGTTTGAGAATATATTTTCTTATATTTCATTATGCAAAATAATAATAATAATAATAATGGGAACAGTAATCGTGGTCGCAAGACGATTATGGAGATTGTAAAAGAGATGCCTTTTATATGTTTAAATTGCGACGAAAAAGTGCATAGATTAAGAGATTTGGCAAGATTAGGATGTCATTGTTTAAGGCCATTCTATCATTTTCACTGTCTAGCTTCTCTACCAGTTAATTTATGTATGAAATGTTCGAAAAGAGCTTATACTCTAAGAGGAATTAAAGCTATATGGGATAGTTTTACTCATGATGAATGGAAGAATGCTTTTAATATGGAATTTTTAAATACTGACGATAAGCCATATTTAGTTGAGATGATGGATTCTATACATCTTGATTGGAAGGATACAGAGAATCAGTCGCTTATACTTAATTTCTTAGTATATGATTATTGGAAAGTCTTCCAGCTCTTAGACGATTCATGTGAAAAACTCCTATTAGATAGGTTAGAGGATGCATTACATATATATCCGTTAGAAGATAATGTAATTATCGGATCCAAAGACGGGATCTCTCCTTTAAAGAAGAAATCTTATCTTAAATGTCATTCTGACTTTCTTAAGAATTTATGGATAGCTAGTCAAGGTGTAGTCTCTTTTTCTTTATTAAACTGGATTAAACAGGATCCTTTCAGAAATCAAAGTATCTTTTTCACTGGTCCTATAATTTATGATATTCTGTATGGCCACAAACAAAAAGCTAAATTTAAGAATACCCTAATTATACAGCTTTTATCATTAGATGACTATAACACTAAAAAACTCTTAAAAGATCTTTTATTCCAAATCTCACAAAATTTCACCTATAGTATGTGTAATCCTGATCTTAATCACCCTGATACCGATAAAATAGTAAAACAGTTTTATATCAGTAACATCAGTCAAAATAAACTACGATTATATATCGAAGGTCTATCCATAAATGTTGAAATACATTTATTCAAATCTAATGATATACGTAAAATACATAGCAATTACAATGTTATCCCATATCTTGGTGAAGGAATGATTGTGTCCCCATCTGGTTTATGGGTAAATATACGCTGGTTATATGCGTGTAAAGAAAGAATCATTATATGTAATGACGATAAAGTTAATACTAACAAAATTAACACTAACACTAACGATATTAAAGATATCAACACTAACACTAACACTAACGATATTAAAGATATCAACACTAACACTAAAGATATCAACACTAAAGATATTATAGACACAGAACCAATTGATCATGGGTTTTTGGTGTTAAAGAATGTATCTAAATTGAGACGTGATTTTGCGGATCCATATATAGATTATGATGATTTAGAAGATGATATTGATGAAAAATTTATACCAGATAATTGTATGCGTATAACTATTAATAATCTATCACTATATTTAGAAAAGAATAGAGAAAATAATCACAATATTAATCAACAAGATCGAAAAGATCTAAATCATGAGACAGGTTTAGATTTGCATGGGTGTCAAGATCAATGCAATTTTTCATATGTTAATGGATTTTCACAACAATCTGCAATAGATGATAATAAATATTTATATAATCTTTCTAACACAGATTGTTCTGAAATAATCGATAGATTACTCAGGAAAGTTACATACAACAAAAAAACAAATATACTTAATACATTACCCGATCCATATATGCCTAGACGTTCACTAAGATAAATAAAAATTGATTATATTATTTAAGTTCTTTCTTTAAAGAAAGTTAAGAGATAAGCTATGAATAAATTCAATCGCATTCCAGAACCAGAGGTTTTCTTTAAACAACTTCAAGTTGGTACGAAAGTCGTATTGGTTGGACCAGTTAAGAGTAGGTTCGAAGTTATTAATTTTCAATTTGAATGCAATATTAAAGAAGACAAAGAAGATAATATAACTGTATTTAATTTTACGAATGATGAACGAAGGCGTATTCTAACTATGGCTAAGAATTTACCACGATATTTCTGCTATCTTGATGAATATAATAATATTATAGAAGAAATAGATGAAAAAAATAAATACTATTCAAATAGAGTCTGTCTTTCTCTAAATGAGTGGAAAAAAACATCAGATATTATAAATGCTGTGATTCTAGACAACTATTTTGCAAGAGTAATCGAAATAAATGACGGATTTTTCACAGACGATACTATAATATTTCACACAACAGATGAATTACTCCATTTCTTGCAAAACGAAATTAAATTCATAAAGGAATTATACACAGACACAAAAGTCACATATAAATGTGATAATTCTAATAATAAACATTTAATACTTACTCTTACAGCAAATAAGGGATGTAAGGGTAAAGAGACTAGTTTATATGAAAGAATCGAAATACAAACAAATCCAGATTCAAAAGGAAAAATCATTAAAAGCTTAAAGTTAATCAATAATGCATTTTAGCAATTTAGCACAACTTAGCTAATTTAGAGGATAGCCGCTAAACTACTAGTTTAGCATAACTAGATTATTATTTATACTTTGTTGCCGTGCTGCACTATAGCTGTATTATAGCTGCATTATAGCTGCATTATAGCTGAACCATAGCTGAATTATAGCTAGCGTAAACCGGCACTGCTGCGCAGCAGTGCCAATAGAGCAGGGTTCGTAAGGGCTTACAGCTTCAGCTTCGCTTTAGCGGCGATCCGCCCTTACTTAGCAGAAGGGATAGTTTGGTTTTAACATCTGTCTATAGTTAGCTGCAGGACATGAAGGAGAGCAGCAGCCCATATTCGTTCCTGATCCTGCACACCCTTCATTACCTGAAAAGTTAGATGCAGGACATTGGCATGGATAATTAAAATAGCGATTTACTGGTCCAGTCCATCTATCACATTTAACTTTGTCTTCATACATAGCTTGGCAACCCATTGCATTACATGATTTAACTGGCTTTTCTGGGGGAATATTTGCACTTACTAAGGTAGGATTGCACTCAGTGCTCTTAAAGGGAGCACCAATCTGTCTTCCAAGTGGTTGTCCTGGAATATAGTTTTGCATGCTGGCCTCTAATGTTCCTGCATTATTTTTAAGTGGGCATGATAAATAAGGATTCGATCCACGCGATCCACATCTCTCTGTTGCAGCTAGAGTTACAGGACTTTCAGCTACATTATAATTGTTATTACTATTGCACAGATTAACTTCATCAAGATTGTTTCTCTGTATTGATTTACAAGGTAAGAATGACCATTGCAATCTTGATTGAGCATTTCCTTCGGTCGAAGAGTATCCGTCCGCCATATTTTTATCTATATGATTCATCAATAAAAAAATATAGCCTTTTTTAAAACTAAAGAGACAAAAAAAGCCCTAGTGGAAAAAACTCTACCTATAGCCATTTTTAAAACTGGGGAGACTAAAGAGACAAAAAAGTCCTAGGAAAAAACTATACCCTAGAGTTTTTCTTAAATTATAAAGATATATTAAGGGTATCTATATAAATATAAATAACCCTTTTTAAAACAAAGAGACCAAAAACCCCCTAAAAATCTCTTTAGTTTGATTTCTTTACGGTCACAGACTAGAGCATTCAAATCGTTTGCGCAAAGATCTGATATACTTCAAATGGTATAAAAAAACATTGCATTTTATCAAGGAAATGGGAAATGCAAGATCAGACCTTAATTATCAAGATAAATGAATCAGATAGTTGGTGGTATACCCTAATACTAAAAGTTTAAGATATATTAAGGATTATCTACAAGCTCTTAATAAGAATAATGGTTTAATGCTATTTCTTTGAATTTCTTCATCGGTTAGATATGGTAGTGCACTAGTTACAACATCCTTAATTATCTTTGCAGGTATTGTTGGTAATAATGGATGTGATTCCCACCGATATCTGTGTCCGAATATATCAAGAGAGAAATCACACGGATAATAAACTGCTAAAAGATCAGATTTCATTGCTTCTTGTATCGGAATTGGTAATAAATGAGCTGAATTAGGAGGTAATATACACATTAACTGTTCTAAAGGAGTAACTTCATTCTCTCTTTCTTGCTTTATAGTTAATTCTTTATATATCTTATATGAGTTATTTAGTGTTGGAGATCTTACATATGTTAAAAAGTCATGTATAGTAGGTGAACTATGAAAAGGATATTCCCATGTCCAATCAGATTGACCAGTTAGATAATATTGTAGTGTCCATATCATACCACGCATATAATGGTCACAAATGCCCATAATATATTTCTTAGACTCATATTCATTTCTATCATGTAAATGAAAATGCACATCATAATAACGTGAAGCCCATCCTTCTTCACCTAATTGAATATAATCGGGTACTTTATCTTCGACATAATCAAGGTCTAGCATATCTTTTTCAAAAGCATTTGCAGTTTGCCACCTCTTCGATTTTTTAAAATTGGCTATTCTATAGCTCTTATTTCTCTGGGCTTGTTTTAAAAGATGTGTTTCAAAACTTGTACATATTTCAAGTAACTTTATAAAGAATGGTGTATTAATTCTAAAATGCTTTTTAATGGTTGATCCACTATTAATAGACAGTAAATTTTTATCTGATGAATTTTGCGGAGCTCTAGTCTCAAGTATAATTAAATTTTGTTTCATTAATATTAACGTCATTTTATAAGCACGTATTAAATGATCTAAACCACCCTCTTTAATCTGTAATGACACAATTGGTGGCAAAAAATCATTTCCCAACATAAAACTTATAAAGATATAATCTATAATTATCGCAGATCCATCAACTTCTGGATCATGATAGAATCTCTCCTTCAACATTTGCTCGACATGCGTTTGATAATCATCATGTTTATAGAATAGTTCATTACATTTATCTAAAGCTTTCGAACTAAATATATTAAAATTCTCTAACTCTTTAAGACTTAAATATGGATTAAATATTTGTAAGAATATCTCTCTCAGACTATCAATCGACATCAAAACCCATTCTTGTCTACTTCTATTATCATTATCATTATCATTATTACTATTACTATTACTATTACTATTATCATTATCATTATTGTTATCGTTATCACTCTTGTTTTGATTTTCTTCGACATTAATCTTAAATTTGTCACCAAACTCAACTTTCTCTCTCAGTAACGATAAACCAGGTCTAAAATTAATTAAGGATAGAAAGATTAAATCAGAATCCAGTCCATATATTAGATTTTTTTCGCTCATACTTGTTTCATCCCTAATATATTTCATAATTTTGTGTTCTCCTTCACCTGGTATTGAACTATCACTAACGATAATTTTGACATTCCTATATTTAGCGTTATTAGCTAGAAAATCTTTAATCCTTTTGGATAGTTCGTCCATAAAAATTGTACCTGGACTAATCATATTATAATCCCATTCAACGCTTCCTTCTTTATCATCATCTAGTAATGAATATTTCTCTTTTAACTTTTTAACATACATTGCATCTTGAACAGATTTAAATCTCCTCTTTCTTTGTTGTTGCATCTTAGCCCTTGGTGCAACACCATCGATAGCAATATAAAATAATTTACTTGGTAAAACTAAATCATAAATTTTATCAAGGTAGTCCAAGACAGCTTGTATCTTCTGTTCTAAGGTGTCTAACCCAGTCTTCTTAATTGCTGGGTGTATACCACAATTCCAATCTAAAAATAAATTATCTGGTCTGTCTTTTACATTCAATACTTTAAATTCAATTTCTTTCAATATCTGTTCCTCAAACTTTTTAACCAGCCAAAAAAAATAGCTTGGAACTCCCATAATTAATTAATTAATCAGCAAATGGATTATAAATTTATCTATTCAATTTTATATTTCCTTTCTATCAAAATAATATAAAATTGAATTTTATATTATTTTATTTTTTTTGATAATGTAAAATAATATACTATAGAACTAGGCTTTTTTTTAAAGGCTATGAAAAAAACAGTCGTGGCACAAATAACCAATAAAACCATAAAACTTAACTTTCCTAAAGTTCAGAACAAAAATCCCAAGATTGATAATAGTATTATACCCATTAAGATTAGCACAAATGCAAATACTAATAATAA
>Ga0075163_10009983_pt1 | contig 12434 bp, 10 predicted proteins | sample JI1023141ADNA_FD_71478 | JGI IMG/M metagenome (GOLD analysis project Ga0075163, IMG submission 71478) | Wastewater effluent complex algal communities from Wisconsin, to seasonally profile nutrient transformation and Carbon sequestration -... | ecosystem: Engineered > WWTP > Effluent > Algae...
CGAACGTCGTCGCCGACAGGTCGACGGCGCCGCCGGCGGCGGGGTCGATGACCAGCGCGCGGGTCAGGACGTTGTCACCGGTGGCGGCGTCCCACACGCCGGTGTTGGCGAGCTGGATGGCGTAGCGGGCGTCGCTGGCGAGGCGCGACGCGTCGTCGGGCATCCGCAGCGACAGGGTGTACGTGCCCTTGGCCAGGCCGGCCGGGACCCGCAGGTTGGCCTTCACGGTCGTGGTCAGGCCGGCCGGCAGCCGGCGGGCGTCGAACGACAGCCGGGCGACCTTGCGCACCGAGCCGTTGCTGATCACCACGTCGATCGGCCGCTTGTTCATCGGCACCGCGAAGCCGCGGTTGCGGAGGTCGAGCTCGAGGCCGAGCACGCCGCCGGGCGCGACCTTGGGGCTGTGGGCGACCCGGGTCAGCACGAAGCGGTAGCCGAGGCGGCGGCGGATGGTGCTGTCGCAGCCCTGGTCGACCCAGCCCTGGATCACCGCGCCGTTGTACGACCGGTTGAGGTAGCTCCAGTGCATGCGCTCGAGCTCGGCGAGCGCGGCGGTGCAGTTGGTCAGGGCGGTGTAGACGGCGCAGGTCTCGCCGCCCATCGGCGCGTACTGGGTGTCGGTGGCGAGGTACGTCTTCCAGGTGGCGACCGGCGCGCTGTAGGTGCCCATGTCGGTCGCGCTGGCGAGGAAGCAGTCGTTGTGGTGGCCGAGCCGCGAGCGCGACGAGCCGCTGAACGCCTCGGTCGCGGTCAGCGCGCCGGCCCGGTAGTCGTTCTTGAACACCGGCTTGCGCAGCGCGACCCCGCGCGACGACGGCACCGCGCTGAGCAGCGCCGCGATGATCTCGGCGTGCGCGGCGGTGGTGTCGAGGCCGTTGGTCGAGCTGTGCCACTCGCCCCAGGCGCCGATCAGGCCGGCCTGGACGGTGGCGATGACGTCGGCGTTGGCGCTGAGCACCGGCGCGAGCTGGCCGAGGTGGCCGAGGATGCGGGCCTTGGACGCGTCGCCGCCGCCGCTGTTGTCGTAGGTGAAGCGCACGACCAGCTTGATGCCGGCGGCGCGGGCGCGGGCGAAGCCGCTGGTCAGCGAGGTCAGGAACGACGACGGCAGCGACGACGACGTGTACGGGTCGAGGTTGACGATCGCGATCGCCAGGGTGTAGCCGGCGGTGCGGATCGAGGTCGCGTCGGCGGCGCCGGGCAGGTTGTAGCCCTTGTAGAAGCCGCGCTCGGGGTTGGGGAAGTCGACCAGCGACTCGGTCGGCGCGAACGCCACCATGCCGGCGGGGACCACGAGCTCGCTGGTCGATTCGCCCAGGTCCTCGTTGTCGTCCCAGAGTGCGTCTTCGGACTCGACGCAGGCGGACAACAGCGCGGTGGCCAGCGCGACGACGAGCAGGAGCAGATTGGTTCGCTTCGTTCGCATGGCCGCACTCTGCGAACCATCGACCGATCCATCAACGGTATGAATTCGCGCAAATCCGAGCACCTGAACCCACGCCCAACGCCACCCATCGCGCGCGAAGCGGCGTCGACGGCGTTGAGCCGCGATCACGATCGTCGACGGCGCGATCGGACCGGCGTTCAGCGGGTGTACGTTTCTACTGCGACGCGCGCGCCTCGCCGGCCTCGATACCGGTTCAGCGTTCGCGCGTCCGACGGTGGAGCGGGCTCAGGCCGGCTCGGCCGCGAGCGGGGCGACCGCCGCGGCGTCGTCGGCGACCGCGGGCGCGACCGCGGCCGGGCCGCCGGTCAGCATCCGCCGCAGCGACAGCACCGCGATCACCATCAGCGCCAGGCCGCTGCCGACCACCACGCCCATCGCGCCGGCCAGCGACAGGCCGGTGTGGCTGGCCAGCGCCGGGATCAGGCTGGGCACGAACGCCGCGATCAGCGCGCCGACGTGATAGACGAGGCCGATCGCCCGGGCCCGCACCCGATCGTCGAACAGCCCGGTGAGCAGCACCGGGGTGACGCCGGAGTAGCCGACGCCGAGCGCGCCGCCGAGGACCGCGCCGAGCCACGACATGCCGTGGACCTGGCCGAGGAACAGCGGCAGGGCCGGGATCATCAGGGTCGCCGGCACCACCAGCGCGACGATGACGCCGCGCCGGCTGGCGACCACGCCGGCGACGATCACGCCGGCCAGCATGCCGAGGTTGAACAGGATGACGTGGACGAACGCCTGCTGGGCGGTGAACGCCCGCTGGGTGATGAGCATCGTCGCGTAGTGGGTCTGCAGGCCGTAGTAGACGATGAAGCCGAGCGCCATCACCAGCGAGCCGAGCACCAGCATGCGCAGCACGCCCGGCTCGAGCAGCTCGCGGGCCTCGCCGCGCGCGCCCGGCGCCGGCTTGCTGTGGCTGTCGGGCACCATCATGCGGATCGGCAGCACCAGCAGGGCAGGCACCGCCGCGAACAGGAACAGCGCCCGCCAGCCCCAGGCCGGGACCACGAAGTACGCGGTGAGCGCGGCGAGCAGGAAGCCGATCGGCCAGCCGGCCTGCAGCAGCCCCGAGGCCAGCCGGCGGCTGCGCACCGGCCAGTTCTCCATCGCCATCGCGGTGCCGGCGGTCCACTCGGCGCCCATGCCGAAGCCGAAGATGGTCCGCAGCACGACCACCGCGGTGAACGACGGCGCGAAGTAGATCGCCCCGTCGAACACCGCCAGCCAGATCAGCGACAGCATCAACGGCAGCTTGCGGCCCCAGCGATCGGCCATCCAGCCGGCGGCGTAGCCGCCGAGCAGGCGGACCAGCAGCGTCAGCGTCATCGAGCCCGACACCGCGGCGATGCCGACGCCGAACTCCTTCGCGATGTGATGCATCACGAGCAGGAACACGGTGGTGTCGAACGCGTCGAGCACCCAGCCGACCCAGGCGGCGGAGAAGGCGCTCCACTGAGCGCGGGTCGGTTCCTTCCACCACGGCATGGCGGCCTTGTCCATGCCCGACCGTGTACTCGATTCAGCGCGCGGCGCGCAAGCTGATTTTGTTGCGACGCAACAACCAAGACGCAATCGCGATTGAAAACGGATGATTGCGACACAGGAATGGCGCGGGATCGTGCTGCGTTGCAGCGTCGCAGGGCTGCCCCCGCCGCGGTCGCCGCCGCCACCGCGGTCGCTGCGGCCGGTGACCCGCGGACGAGGCACGCGGCTGGCGCGCGGGCTGCACGCGTCTGTTGTCATGCCGACCACCGTTGCCGTTGTCCCGCCGACAACTCGTCGTCGCCATCACAACGATCTCGTGGCGGTGCGCTCGATCGCGCTCGATCTCGCGGCCAGCCTGGGTGCCACGGACCGCTATCAGCGCTTGATCGACGCGGTGGTGCGGGTGGTCCCGGCTGATTCCGCGGCCTTGCTGCGCCTCGACGGCGACGCGGTGGTCCCGCTCGCGCTGCATGGCCTGGTGCCCGAGACGCTGGCTCGCACCTTCGTGATCGCGGAGCACCCGCGGATCGCGCAGATCCTGCAGTCCGACGGCCCGATCCGCTTCGGCGACAGCCCGCTGCCCGACCCGTTCGACGGCCTGATCCGACACGATCGGCTGTGCGTGAGCAGGGTCCATGCCTGCATGGGCCGCCGGCTGCAGATCGAGGGCACGACCACCGGCATCCTGGTGGTCGACGCGGTCGACCCGCGAGCGTTCGACGGCATCGCCGACGAGCTGGTCGACACCATCGCCGCGCTGGCCGCCGCCGCGATCCGCACCGCTGCGCTGGTCGGCGCGCTCGAGCGCGACGCCGCCCGGTCGGCGCAGGTGTCGCGGCAGCTCGTCCGCGACGCCGAGCTCGGGCGCGGCCAGATCGTCGGCGCCTCGCCGGCCTGCCGCGCCCTGCGCGATGACATCGCGCTGGCGGCGCGCACCGACCTCGCCGTGCTGGTGACCGGCGAGACCGGGGTCGGCAAGGAGCTGGTCGCCGGCGCGATCCACGCCGGCAGCGCGCGCGTTGATCGACCGCTCATCCACGTCAACTGCGCCGCGCTGCCCGAGGCGATCGCCGAGAGCGAGCTGTTCGGCCACGTCCGCGGCTCGTTTACCGGCGCGGTCGATCACCGGGCCGGCAAGTTCGAGGTCGCCGACGGCGGCACCCTGTTCCTCGACGAGATCGGCGAGCTGCCGCTGTCGCTCCAACCCAAGCTGCTGCGGGCCCTGCAGTCGGGCGAGATCCAGCGGGTCGGCTCCGATCGCGCGATCGTCGTCGACGTCCGGATCGTCGCCGCCACCAACCGCGACCTCACCGCCGAGGTCGCCGCGGGCCGCTTCCGCGCCGACCTCTTCCACCGGCTCAACGTCTACCCGGTGCCGGTGCCGCCGCTGCGCGCCCGCGGCGACGACCTGGTCATGCTCGCCGGCGTCTTCCTCGATCACGCCCGGGTGCGCCTCGGGCTCGGGCCGGTGACGCTGACCGCCGCGGCCCGGGCCGCGCTCTACGGCCACGACTGGCCGGGCAACGTCCGCGAGCTCGAGCACACCTTGATGCGGGCGGCGTTGCGGGCGGCCGGCGGGACCCACCGGCAGCCGGTCACCGTCGACGTCGTCCACCTCGGGCTGGCGCCGTCGTCACCGGTAGCCCCGACGGCGGGCGATATCGACGACGGCCCGCTCGAGCAGGCGCTCGACGACTTCAAGCGCCGGCGGATCGCGGCGGCGGTCGCCGCCAGCGGCGGCAACTGGGCGCGCGCCGCGCAGCGCCTCGGCCTCGACCGCGGCAACCTGCACCGGACCGCGCGCCGGCTCGGGATCAAGCCCGCGCCGTAGGCGCTCGCGACGCCCGGCCGCGTCGGGCCGCGCCTCCGCAGCGAGTGCACGGCTCCCTGCAGGCGACGCGGGCTTTGCGCGAATCCTGGCGGCATACGCCTTGCTGAGGCGGTGGTCACGACCATGACCACCACCGTCCGTCTCTCGTGCTGCGCGCTGCTCCTCGCCTGCGGTGTCGTCGGCTGCAGCAAGCCGTCGCCCTCCGCCTCCGACGAGCCGGCCGCCGCGGTCGGCGCCACCGCGGCCACGGCCGCGACCTCGCCGGGCGACGCCAGCGCCCGGGCCAAGGACATCTTCGCGACCCGCTGCACGCCGTGCCACGGCGCCACCGGGGCCGGCGACGGTGCGGCCTCGGCGTCGCTGAATCCCCATCCCCGCAACTTCCATGACCAAGAGTGGCAGAAGTCGGTCACCGATCAGCACATCGAGACCATCATCAAGGTCGGCGGGGCGGGCGTGGGCAAGAGCCCGGCCATGCCGGGCAACCCCGATCTGAACGACCCGGCCGTGGTCGCGGCGCTGCGGGCGATGATCCGCGCCTTCGGCGCGTGACGTGCGGCGACGTCTCGATGGTCGCCGTCGGCGACCCGAAAGGATCCCAGTCATGCATGTGTCCAGCAAGTGGTCGAGCCTCGCCGTCGCGCTGACGATCGGCGCGTGCAGCGGCGGCAAAGCCACCGCGCCATCGGGCGGCGGTGGCGTGTCCAACAACATCACCGAGCTGATGCGGGCCCGCGGCCTGTCCGAGGCCGACGTCACCGCCGCGCTCAAGACCTACACCCCGAGCGGCAAGCTCGACGAGTACCTCACCTTCGCGTCCGGCGGCCACGGCGGCCAGGTCGAGGTCATCGGGGTGCCGAGCATGCGCATCCTGAAGTACATCGCGGTGTTCACGCCCGAGCCCTGGCAGGGCTACGGCTTCGACGACCAGACCAAGTCGGTCCTCGCCGGCGGCAAGCGCGGCGGCAAGGACCTGACCTGGGCCGACACCCACCACCCGGCACTGTCGGAGACCGGCGGCGACTACGACGGCAAGTTCCTGTTCATCGGCGACAAGGCCAATGCCCGCATGGCGGTCATCGATCTCACCGACTTCGCGACCAAGCAGATCGTGACCTCCGAGCTGATCGGTTCCGACCACGGCGCCGCGTTCGTCACCCCCGACACCGACTACATCATCGAGACCACCCAGTACGCGACGCCGCTCGGCGGCGCCTACGCCGATCCCAAGGAGTACAAGGACAAGTACCGGGGCGCCGCGATCTTCTGGAAGTTCGATCGCAGCAAGGGGCGGATCGATCCGGCCGCGTCGTGGGCCATCGAGTTCCCGCCCTACACCCAGGACCTCGCCGACGCCGGCAAGCTGGTGTCCGACGGATACGCGTTCTTCAACTCGATCAACTCCGAGATGGCCTGGGGCGGCATCTCCGAGGGGAACCCGTCGATGGAGTCGGGCATGTCTCAGAACGACATGGACTACCTCCATGTCGTCAACTGGCGGAAGGCCGAGGAGCTGGTGAAGGCCGGCAAGTTCGAGACCATCGCTGGCATGAAGATCATCCGGCTGCAGGTCGCGGCCGACGAGGGCGTGCTGACCTTCGTGCCCGAGCCCAAGAGCCCGCACGGCGCCGACGTCACCCCCGACGGCAAGGACGTCGTGGTCGGCGGCAAGCTCGACACCCACGGGACCGTCTACTCGTTCGAGAAGATGAAGGCGCTGATCGAGGCCAAGAAGTACGAAGGCAAGGACCCGTATGGCGTGCCGATCCTGTCGTTCAAGGACTCGATCCGCGGCCAGGTCGAGCTCGGCCTCGGCCCGCTCCACACCCAGTTCGACGGCAACGGCTTCGCCTACACCTCGCTGTTCCTCGAGACCGTGGTCGCCAAGTGGTCGCTGGCCGACCTCAAGGTCGTCGACAAGGTCCCGACCCACTACAACATCGGCCACCTGGTGGCGGCCGAGGGCGATACCGTCTCGCCCGACGGCAAGTACCTCATCGCGATGAACAAGTGGGCGCTCGATCGCTTCAACAAGGTCGGGCCGCTTTTGCCCCAGAACTTCCAGCTGGTCGATCTGACCACGCCGAAGATGAAGGTGATCTACGATCTGCCGATCCCGCTGGGCGAGCCCCACTACGCCCAGATGATCCGCGCCGACAAGATCAAGCCGATCGACGTCTACGCGCCGGGGGAGGACCCGATCACCGAGGAGCGCGGCACGTTCGCGGTCGAGGGCGGCAAGGAGCGGGTCGAGCGCAATGGCGATCAGGTCCACGTCTACATGACCGCGATCCGAAGCCACTTCACGCCCGACGTCATCCGGGTCAAGGAGGGTGACACCGTCCACCTCCACGTGACCAACCTCGAGCAGGCCTACGACGCGACCCACGGCTTCGCGCTCAACTCGTACAACATCAACCTCTCGCTCGAGCCGGGCGAGCACTCGGACGTGACCTTCAAGGCCGACCGCTCCGGCGTGTTCCCGATGTACTGCACCGAGTTCTGCTCGGCGCTGCATCTCGAGATGGCCGGCTACCTGCTGGTCGAGCCGAGCAAGTCGTCGCCCGAGCGCACGCCATGACCAGGCGCCGGCACCCCGGACCGCTCGCCCTCGCGGCCACGCTGGCTGCCCTGGCCGGGTCGGCGGGGTGCTCGGCGCCATGCTCCGCCGACGGCCGCGACCACCGGGCCCGGACGCCGGCGCGACCCGCCAGCTGCCGCGATCTCGTCGTCGGCGCCGCGCTGCAGGCCGAGGTCGACGCCGCCGCCGAGGGCGAGGCGCTGTGCCTCGGGCCGGGCCGCTACCCGGGCCCGCTGGTCCTCGAGCGCCGGGTCGCGGTGTGGGGCCCGCCGACCGCGGTCATCGCGTCGACCGGCACCGGCACCACGGTCCGGATCTCCGGAAGCGGGGCCCGGCTGCTCGGCGTCACCGTCGACGGCTCGGGCGGCCGCTACGATCAGCTCGACGGCGCGGTGTCGATCACCGCCGACGATGTCACCGTCGAAGGCGTGACCGTGGTCGGGGCGACCTACGGCCTCCTGGCCGAGCGCGTCCACCGGGTCCGGCTGGTCGGCAACCACGTGGTCGGCAGCCGCGATCCGGCGGTCGGCCTGCGCGGCGACTCGATCCGGCTGTGGGAGACCGACGACGCCGAGGTCGCCGACAACGTGGTCGAGGACGGCCGCGATCTGGTGGTCTGGTACTCGCGCAAGGCCCACGTCCACGGCAACCGCATCGAGCGTGCCCGCTACGGCACCCACTTCATGTACAGCCACGACGCCCGGGTCGAGGGCAACCGCTACCTCGACGTCACGGTCGGCGTGTTCGTCATGTACAGCAACCGGGTCGAGCTCCGCGGCAACGTGATCGCCAATGCCGCTGGCGCCGCCGGCATCGCGATCGGCTTCAAGGACGCCGGCGCGGCCAAGGTGATCGACAACCTCTTGGTCCACGACGAGGTCGGCATCTACCTCGACTCCAGCCCGCAGCGGACCGACGAGGAGGTCGAGATCTCCGGCAACGCGCTGCGCCTGTGCCGGAGCGCGATCGTCTTCCACTCGTCCAGCCACCGGGTCGTGATCCGCGCCAACGACTTCGGCGGCAACGAGGTCATCCTCCGGGTCGACGGCGGCGGCGATGCGCTGGCCGATGGCTGGGACGGCAACTACTTCGACGCCTACACCGGCTACGATCTCGACGACGACGGCATCGGCGACGTCCCCTTCGAGCTGCGGTCGTACACCGGGGTGATGGTCGCCCAGCACCCCGAGCTCGGCTTCTTCTCCGGGGCCCCGGCCCTGACCCTGACCGAGGCCGCCGCCCACCTCGATCCGCTGTTCAAGCCGCGGGCCCTGCTGATCGATCCCCACCCCGCGATGGCCCCGGTCGCCGGCAAGGCCGGCGCCGCCGGCCGCGCGCTGGAGAACTGACATGGACCTCCAACTCCGCCGGGTCGGCAAGCGCTTCGGCAAGACCGTCGCGCTGCACGACATCGAGCTGTCGATCGCCAGCGGCGCGCGAGTCGCGCTCCTCGGGCCCAACGGCTCGGGCAAGACCACCTTGACCCGCGCGATCATGGGCCTGATCGCCACCGACGGCGAGATCCTGATCGACGGCCGGCCGATGACCGATCGCCTCATGGTGGCGTCGCGGCTGTCGTACGTGCCGCAGATCGCGCCGGCGATGGCGGCCTCGGTGCGCGAGGTGGTGCGCGCGGTCTGCGACCTGCGCGGGCTGTCGCCAGCGACGGTGGCCGAGGTCGCCGTCGAGCTCGGCCTCGACCTCGAGCTGGTCGCCAAGCGCCCGCTGCGCGGGCTGTCGGGCGGCATGCGCCAGAAGCTGCTCCTGGCCCTGGCCCTGGCCAGCCCCGCTGACCTGATGATCCTCGACGAGCCGACCGCGAGCCTCGACGCCGCCGCCCGGGCCCGCTTCCACGATCGCTTCGCCCGCCTGGCCGCCAACGCCACGGTGATCCTGTGCTCGCATCGCCTCGACGAGCTGCGCGCGCTGGTCGATCACGTCGTGGTCCTGGCCGAGGGCCGGGTCACTCATGACGGCCCGGCCGCGGCCTACCTCGCCGGTCGGCTGGCCGCGGTCATCGAGCTGCGCTACCGCGGCGACGCGTCGGCCTGGCTGGTCGAGCACGGGTTCCGGCCCGGGCTCGGCGGCTGGTGGACCCGGGCGGTGTCGCCGGCCGACAAGCTGGCGCTGGTGCCGGCCGCGCTGGCCGCGCTGGGCGCCGAGGTCGAGGACCTGGTGGTCCGCGACGCCGATCGGCTCGAGCTGGAGGACCGTCGTGCAGCCTGAGGCTGACCGATCGACCAAGCGGGTCGGTTCTGATCGACCCTCCAAGCGACGACGCCTCCCGTGGGGCCGGCTCATCGCCGGCGCGCTCGCGGTCGCGGTGATCGCCCTGGTGGTCAGCGTGCTGAGCGGCGGCCGCCGGCTGCCCGACGGCCCCGAGCCGGTGGTGTGGAACCGCCAGGCCTGCGCCCACTGCCGGATGGCGGTCGGCGAGCCCGCCCACGCCGCGCAGCTCATCACCACCGACGGCGACGCCCTGTTCTTCGACGACCCCGGCTGCCTGATGAAGTACCTCGACGATCGGTCCCCGAAGGTGCACCGGATCTGGTTCCACGCTCACGCGAGCGAGCGCTGGCTGAGCGCCGGCGACGTCGGGTTCGTGACCGGCGTGACCACGCCGATGGGCTTCGGCCTCGCCGCCACCGACCGCACCGCGTCGGGCGCGCTCACCCTCGATCAGGCCCGGCGGTGGATCAACCGCGCCGGCGCCGGCGAGCTGGGCGACGCCCGCCCGTTGCACGGAGAATCGCCATGACCTTCGCCCGTCAGGTCGCCGCGGCGGCCCGCCTCGATCTCGCCGAGGTCCTGCGCTCGCGCTGGCTCCTGTTCTGCGCCGGCGCCTACCTCTTGCTCGCCACCGTGTTCGTGCTGGTCGGGCTGCGCGAGTCGACCGTGATCGGCTTCACCGGCGTCGGCCGGGTCCTCCTGTCCCTGTGCCACGCCCTCTTGCTGGTGCTGCCGCTCCTGGCGCTGACCGCGGTCGGCTCGGTGATCGGCCGGGCCCGCGAGGAGGGAGCGCTCGAGCTCCTGTTCAGCCAGCCGCTGCGGCGCAGCGCCTGGTTCGTCGGGGTGTCGGTGACCCGGTACGCGGTGCTGGTGGTGCCGCTGGTGGTCCTCATGATCGGCCTCGGGCTCTACGGTCAGCTCGTCCACCACCAGCAGGTGCCGTGGGGGTTCATCGCCCGCGCCCTCATCATCTCGTCGGCGCTGCTGGCGGCGTTCGCCGGCATCGGCCTGTGGATCTCGACCACCGTGCGTAACCCGGCGCGGGTCACCACCTACGTCATCCTGGCGTGGGCGATGGGGGTCGCGTTCCTCGACTTCGGCCTGATCGGCGTGATGCTGCGCTGGCGCCTCGACGCCCACGCGGTCTTCACCCTGGCCGCCCTCAACCCGGTGCAGGACGCCCGCCTGGCGCTGCTCAGCGGCCTCGAGCCCGACCTCGCCACCCTCGGCCCGGTCGGCTTCTACCTCGCGCACAAGGTCGGCCCGGACGCCCTCTACGTGCTCGGCGTCCTCTGGCCCGCGCTGGTCGGCGTCGGCTCCTGGCTCGCCGCCTTCGCGAGCTTCCGTCGCAGCGACCTGGTCTAGGAGTCCGTCATGTCCCGCCGTCCCCCGCTCGCCGCCTTCTACGCCTTCCTCGATCGCCCGCTGTTCCCGCTGTCGCGGCTGATCCTGATCGCGCTGGTGATCCCACTCGCGCTCGCGTTCACCCAGCCGCTCTGGCAGATCGAGATGAAGGCGCCGCAGTACCCCCAAGGGCTGACGATGGACATCTACGCCCACAAGGTCACGGGCGGCCACGGCGGCAAGGACATCGCCGAGATCAACACCCTCAACCACTACATCGGCATGCACAAGATCGATCGGGCCGAGCTCAAGGACCTCGACTGGATCCCGTTCGCGCTCGGCCTGCTGGCGATCCTGACCCTGCGCTGCGCGGTGATCGGCAACGTCCGCTCGTTGCTCGATCTGGTCGTGCTCACGTCGTACATCTCGGTGTTCGCGTTCGGCCGCTTCGTCTACAAGCTCTACGTGTACGGCCACACGTTAGATCCGGAGGCGCCGTTCAAGCTGCCGCCGTTCACGCCGGCGATCTTCGGCAAGAAGCAGATCGCCAACTTCACCACCGAGAGCTGGCCCCAGCTCGGCTCGGTCATGGTTGGCGTCTTCGTCGTCGGGTTGTTGGTGGTCACGGTCTGGCACCTGATCGCCGGCCGTCGGGCCGCGGTCGCCGGGCTCCCCGCGGCGGCCTGAAGACCCCTTTGGGGCCGCGGGCCTGACGCCCGTCGTCCCCTCCCCGCCGCGCCGGCACCCGGCGAGCAGCGGCCTTGGTACGGAGTCTGGAGGTCCTCATGAACAAGCTCTCGATCTCGTCACTGCTCGTCCTGCTCGTGGTCACTGGCTGCAAGGGCGACCCGAAGGCGCCCCCGGCCGGGCCGCCCGGCGCCTCGCCGAGCGCCGCGGTCGCCCCACCGCCGGCGGCGCCGCCGCCGCTCGATCCGACCAACATCGTGAGCATCGCGGTCGGCTCGAAGGATCACACCACGCTGGTGGCGGCCTTGACGGCGGCCGACTACGTCACCGCGGTGGCCAACCCGGGGCCGCTCACCGTGTTCGCGCCGACCAATGCCGCGTTCGACAAGCTGCCGCCGGGGACGGTGGCCGAGCTGATCCGCCCCGAGAAGCAGGCCGACCTCAAGGAGATCCTCAAGTACCACGTGACGACGTCGGTCTACGAGGCCAAGGACCTCAAGGACGGGACGACCCTGGGGATGGCCAACGGCGGCAAGGTCGCGATCGCGGTCGCGCCCGACGGGACGATCACGATCAACGGCGCCAAGGTGCTGGCCTCGATCCGCGCCTCCAACGGCGTCGTCCACGTGATCGACGGCGTGCTGCTGCCGCCGGCCCGGTAGCGCGGCACCAGGGGCCGCCGCCGGCGCAGCGTTGGCGCTCAGCCCGGCGCGTTGCGGAGCATGTCGGCGACGTCGGCCAGGCGGGCGTCGAGGAACTCGCGGATCGGGCCGGTGACCTCTTCGCCGTCGAGGGCGACGGTCATGCAGCGCAGCCAGGCGTCGCGCATC